>ENA-ORNB01000966-ORNB01000966.1-human-gut-metagenome-genome-assembly--contig:-NODE-966-length-23823-cov-19.099882_pt1 | contig 23823 bp, 15 predicted proteins | sample MGYA00242112_ERZ509016 | MGnify/ENA primary metagenome ERZ509016 (study PRJEB26280, sample SAMEA2338705) | human gut metagenome | biome: human gut; feature: human-associated habitat; material: faeces...
AGGCTGTCGCCTGCCACCCATTCACAAGGTCATGGGCGACCATGCCTCCAGAGGCACCACCGCCGCCGGGGCTTCTGCTGTCACGTGGTTTCTCCGGATGATTATTTCCACGATTCTCTGCTAGAAAAACCGGTCTTGGTGAAAAAAACCGGCATTTCTTCTTGAAAAATCACGGATTTCATACAAAAAAAGTCTTTTCTGGGCCACGAAATGTCGTTTTTGGGTTATTTTATGTGAAAAATTAAAAATTTTATTCGTTTTAATTTGATAGTTTTTAAGTCGGATTTGATTAAAAACTGTAAATAAAATTAAGAATCTGCTAAAAATCTGCATTTTATTAATCGTTATAACTTTAGCAACCACACGTATTACGAAAAGTTACACTATGTTGCATTTTAAAAATGTATTTTTTATATTTGCAGAAATCGCATTTGCAAAACGTCAGCGTATACGTATACAAAGCGCTGCGGATGTACATGAATGTGGAAACAATATGTTAAACTAATCAATAATGCTTATGAGAAAGATTTGTCTTCTTTTCACGGCAGCCTTGATGCTGGGACTTTCTGTGGCAATGAATGCCCAGGGCCTTAAAGTGTCGGGTGTTGTTACGGATGCAGGCACTGGAGAAGGAATCCCATTCGCGTCTGTCATAGTAAAAGGTACAATGAATGGTGTCAGCACTGATGCTGATGGATCGTACTCCATTTCTGCCAATAAAGGTGAAATCCTCGTGTTTTCCTCTATCGGATATAATACAGTGGAAATTACAGTCGGTGACAAGGCTGAATTAAATGCCAAACTGGAATCCGATAAGGAACTTCTGGATGAAACTATAGTCGTAGCCTACGGTACTGCTACCAAGAGCTCTTTCACCGGCTCTGCTGCCATGGTCAAATCCGAAACCATTGAAAATCGTGTAGCTACCAATGTGACGACAGCATTGGCCGGAACGACTCCTGGCGTGCAGGTCATTTCATCTTCCGGAGACCCTACCTCCAATGGAGGCGCCATCAGAATTCGTGGTATCGGCTCCATGAGCGCCAGCAGTGCTCCTCTGTATATCGTGGACGGAATGCCGTATGACGGCTCTATTTCAGGCATTAACCCTAATGATGTCGAGTCAATGTCAGTCCTCAAGGATGCTGCTGCGAGCGCGATTTATGGTGCCCGTGGTGCGAATGGTGTCGTTCTCATCACCACAAAGAAAGCCAAAGCCGGTGACGCGGTCATTAAATTCGATGCAAGATTCGGATCGAACTCTCGTCTCATACCTCAGTATGACGTCATCAGTGACCCTGGTCAGTATTATGAGACACATTACCGGATGATGTACAATTCTCAGATTTACGCAGGCAAGACCACGGCGGAGGCCTATGCATATGCTGACAAGTATCTTCTTGACAAGGGCAATGGTGGACTCGGTTATCTTGTGTACACTGTTCCGGATGGAGAAAAGCTTATCGGTACCAACTTCAAGTTGAACCCTAATGCGACATTGGGATATTCTGACGGCAAATATTGGTATACACCGGACGATTGGTATGACGAAGTATATCACAACTCTTTCCGTCAGGAATACAACCTTTCCGTATCAGGTTCGAAAGACCGCGTCTCGTATTTCGGAAGTATAGGTTACTTGAATGATGGTGGTATCGTAAGCAATTCAGGGTTCAAGCGCTACACTGCGCGTGTCAATACTGACTATCAGGCTAAGAAATGGCTGAAGTTCACGACCAATCTTAGTTTTACCCACTCAGACTCTCAGGTCGCCGGTTACTCATCAACCTTTGGTTCTTCCGGCAACGTGTTCTATATCGTGAACATGATGGCTCCTATTTATCCTCTCTATGTCCGTGATGCTGAAACTCACGAGATTATGAAACAGGATGGCCGCACCGTATATGATGCGAATCAGACCAATTTCAATCGTCCTGCATTCGTCGGAAATGCAGTACGTGACAACGAGGTGGACAAGAGAAAAATCTACAATGATGTGCTGACCGGTAAGATCGGTGGCGTTATAACCCCTGTGAAAGGTCTCTCACTGACTGCAAATATCGGTTTCATGAGCGATAATTCCAGAGCGAATACTCTTTACAGTCCATTTGGCTCTTCAAGCTCTGTTGACGGTGCGGTATATGTGAATAATGTCAGATTGTTCACTGTCAATACTCAGTATCTTGCTGAATATAAGACGGATTTCGGAGGAAGCAGGCATAATTTCAATATTCTTGCCGGATTTGAAATGTACAAACTCAAAGCTCAATCTTTCTCTGGTTCAAATGACCATCTCTTCAGCCCGCTCATCGGTGAGTTGGACAATGCTGACGGTACCAAAAATCGTATAGTGAATTCTTCGACTTCTGATTATATGACTGAAGGTGTCCTGTCACGTGCGCAGTACGATTATGACGGACGTTATTTCCTCAGTGCGTCTTACAGACGTGACGCTTCTTCCCGTTTCGCTCCGGGACACCGTTGGGGCAATTTCGGTAGCGTAGGTGCTGCATGGCTTATCTCCAAGGAATCTTTCATGAGTGATGCGTCATGGGTCAACATGCTGAAATTCAAGGCTAGTTACGGTATTCAAGGAAATGACGACCTTGGTTCATATTTCCCTTATTCGGACCAGTACAAACACTCTTATAATGAAGAAACCAAAGAGTACTCATTGTCCCTCTCGTACAAGGGTAATGAAGAACTTACTTGGGAGTCTTCACACTCCTTTAACATAGGTTTTGATTTCGAACTTTTCAATGGCTATTTGAACGGTACCATAGAATACTTCAACCGCAAGACCTCGGATCTCCTTTATAACAAGGACGTGCCGCTTTCTGCGGGTAACCCTACAGGTTCTTATCCGGTCAACGTAGGTTCTATCAGAAACTATGGTGCGGAAATATCTCTCGACGGCAAGATTATCAATACCAAGAACGTGTCCTGGACATGGAATGCCAACTTCAGCCACTATAAGAACAAGATTCTTTCTTTGGATGACAGCGTTTCAGAGGAAGGCATCAAGGGAAGTTACTTTATCTATAAAATCGGTGGTTCTCTGTATGACGCATATATGTACAAATTTGCCGGTATCGATAAGGAAACGGGTAAGTCAATGTATTACCAGACCGTTACTGACAAAGATGGAAATGAGACAATGCAGACTACTACAGATTTCGATAAGGCAACTCAGCTGGAGTGCGGCACCGTTCTTCCTAAACTCTACGGCGGAATCGGTACTTCATTGAATGCTTTTGGCTTTGATTTCTCTGTGCAACTGTCTTATCAGTTGGGAGGAAGGTACTATGACGGTACATATCAGGCACTCATGCATACATCTTCAGGTGCCGGCATGGCATGGCACAAAGATGCTCTGAAAGCATGGACACCTGAAAACACCGACACTGACATTCCTCGTCTTGACGGCAGCACAGCTGAAGGTCAATCCGCTATCGACAAGTATCTTATCAGCTCAAATTATCTGAGCATAAATAATGTTACTCTCGGATACACATTCCCTAAGAAATGGACAAATGCCATCAAGATTGAAAGTCTCCGTATTTATGTTACCGGTGACAATCTTGCGGTGTTTGCGGCCCGTAAGGGTGTCGACCCACGCTACTCTATGGGGCTTGGCAGTTTCACTTCGGGATCGGGTCTTAACAGCGGTTCATACTCTGCAATGAGGAATATCACCGGAGGTATTACACTTACATTCTAAAAAAAGGAGAAGTAATATGAAAATCTTAAGATATACAATATTTACGGCCGCAGCATTGACATTGGCTTCCTGCTCGGATATTGACAACCTGCAGCCGCAGGGCGGGATCCTCTTGTCTGAACAGGTGAAGGAAATCAACACCATCCTTCCGGAAAGAGCAGAAGCTTCTTTCTCCGGAATGTATGTGAAGCTTGGACAGCCACTTAGTTTGGACTTGTGGACGAGTGCGCGTCCTGATGATTTTGGATTCATCATGATGGCGTTTTCCAATGATGCCGAGGGAGCAGACCTGGTGCTTCCTGATACCGGTTATAACTGGTTCAGCGTTTGTGGGGAATACACTTCCCGAAATGCGGACTATGCCAATCCGTTCATCAGATATTCTGCTGCATATAATGAAATTGCTCTTGCCAATACCGTCATTTCTTCGTATGCTGTAACTGAGAATACCCCGAAAGAAGTTTACTACAATATCGCACAGGCTAAAGCCGTGAGGGCATTCACATATTTGAACCTTGCTCCGTATTATCAGTTCAATTATCAGGTAGCAAAAGATAAGCCTTGCGTTCCGATTGTAACTGAAGCGACTACGGATTTTGCAAACAATCCGAGAGCAACCGTGGAAGAGGTATATAAACTTATTGTGGATGATCTTACATACGCTATCGAGAAACTCGAAGGATACAAAAGACCTGACAAATCGAAGATTGACCAGCAGGTTGCCTATGGCCTTCGTGCAAGAGCATATCTGGATATGGGAATGTGGGCTGAAGCTGCATCTGATGCAGAAAAGGCAGCTGTAGGATATACTCCGGCTACCATCGAGGAGGTTTCTGTTCCGTCTTTTTACAAAATTGCGGAGCATAACTGGATTTGGGGATATGATATGACGGTAGATCAGGCACAAAGGTTTACTTCCGCGACTTCCAGCGCTTGGCTCCGTTCTTTGTCGGGAGACTCTTATGCGGCGGCCACTCAGAATTATGCGCGGTGCAATACGTTGCTTTATAATAAGATCCCTGCCACCGACGTGCGTAAAAATTGGTGGGTAGATGAGGACCTCTATTCTCCTCTTTTGGACAAGATTTCTTGGGATGGCAAATCCGGAAAAGACTTGGCTAATTTGCAAATCACTAATACCAAACTTGCGTTCCTGCCATATACCAATGTGAAATTCGGCATGTACACTGTTGGCGGAACTACTAATGAAGAGGATTGGCCGTTTATGCGTGTCGAGGAGATGTTGCTGATCCGTGCGGAAGCACTCTACAGAAGCGGACAGCAGGAAGAGGGTAAGAAGGTGCTCAGCGACTTTGTGAAGACATACAGGGACCTGGACTATAATGTAAATGCGACTGGCCGCAAATTCGAGGATGAGGTTTGGTTCCAGCGCCGTGTGGAACTCTGGGGTGAAGGCTTCGCCTGCTCAGATGCGAGACGTCTCAATAAACCTCTCGTAAGATTCCATGATAATGCCGAAAGCACCAATATGCCTGCGAAGTTCAGGTTCAATATGAAAGCTGACGACGGGTGGCTTCTTCTCAGGTTTACGACCAGTGAACTCAATACGAACTTTGCGGTTGTGGACAACAATGAAGGCTCTCTTCCTGTACAGGACCAGAATCCTGAACTTAGAGATGGCGTTACGGATTAATATTAAAATTCTGACATTATGAACAAGTTATTTAGAAACATACTTTTTCTTTCATCTTTGACTCTTGTCCTGGCTGCATGTCAAGAGGAGAAGGTCGAACCGGGTGAAAAAGATTTGGACGGATGCTATGGGGTATATTTCCCGGCACAGGACAAAGCGGTAAAACTGGTCTTGGACCCTGCGGAGCCGACTTCCACGAAAATCACCGTAATGCGTAAGAATTCTGAAGGTGAGATAACGGTGCCGGTGACCGTGGCTGATACAAGCAAGCTATTCAAGTTTGCTCCTATTACGTTCAAGGATGGACAGGCTGAAACTACCATTGACGTTACTTTCGACGGAATAGGTATCGGTAATACTTATCTTGCATCTTTGACTATCGAAGATCCTGCATATGCGTCCAAGTATAACAGTAATCCTATATCCATCGACGTAAAGGTTCTCCGTGAAAAGTGGAATAACCTTGGTGTTGGAACTTGGGTGGAACATGGGGTCTTTAATTTCGATGCTCCTGAGAATGTGATCATACATCAGAATGATCTGGACAAGACGAAATATAGAATTTATATGAGGTATCCTGATCCGGAGAAAGAGGGTGAGGAATATGCTTTGTATAGCCCGAAGAGTGATGAATATTTATCTTTGCGCCTCCTTAAATCAGGCGAGGTTTTGAAATCGACAAAGGCAGAGTTCAAAGTGGATAAGGATGGCCTTGTGCTGTTCGACATTTTCGATACCGGTATACCTTATGACACGGGAGCGCCGAATATTTGGTTCGTTCATCCATTCAACTTTAGTGATCCTGTGAATTTGTGGTACTATAACAAGGTGATTTCTTATCAAGATGATGGAGTTACTCCGGCCGGAATCCAGCTCGCTCCAAATTACTATATTAATGGTGTTGGAGCTATTGACAGATCACAGGAAGATGGTATTATTACAATTGTGTTCCCTGGTGCGGTTCTTACAGATTATACTATAAATGTCTCGGTAGGCGAGACCGTTGACGGTGAAATTCCGGTTGAGTTTGCTCTTGGTGCGGATGTCGCTACTGCCAAGTATGCAGTTTACGAGGGAGAACTCAGCAAGGCTGCCGCTGAAAGGCATGCAAATGCCATCGTCAAGGGAGATGAGGAATCCAAGGTTGTGCCTGAGACAGGAGCCGTTTCGTTGACACTTGATAAGTCCGGCGTCTATTCGTTGGTGGTTGTGTCGCTTGACGACAAGAATGAGTTCCAGGAAAGTGCTGTAAGTACATTCAATTATGTCGCCAAAGGAGACGAAGAAAAGTATCCTGTTACTGTATCGGCCGGACTTGAACTCACATCAAGGTATGAGCCGGAAGGATATACTAAGGTTAACTCTGCATTGTTCTATGTCTATGGTAAGAATTTGACGGAAGTCAAGGCAAGCCTTATCCCTACAGCCAAGTTGGATCCTGCGAAGTTGGATAGTCTTGCTCGCGAGCCGAAGTCTGTCAGTGACAGTATCCTGAATCTTGTAAATACGACAGGATGGACTGACCTTTTCACGGAATTGGCACCTGTTACTGATTATACTCTTATCGTTTGGGCTTCAAATGGTTATCGGTCTAAAGTCGTTACCTCGGAAATCACGACTGATGGACTTCCTAGGGTAAAGAAAGGAACAGGAACGTATACCTATTCACTAGTCTTTGTGGGTGAAGACAAAAAGCCTCAGACAGTCAAAGATCTGGGCCTGTATGCGGATCCTAATTATGAAAACACTTATGTAATCGAAGATTGGGGATATGGTGTAGAGTTGAAGTTTACTTATGATGCCAAATCCGGTGAGATAAAGGTTCCGCTTCAAACGACCGGTGCGGCAGGAGAAGATGGTGAGATTTTCATCCAGGAAGCGAAGGATTATTTCACTCCTGAGACTTTCAAGAACTATGATAAGCTTCCTTCCAGCAGTTATGCAGATGGTACTTACAGTTTTGCCCTTGCATATTTTGATAAAGTTAGTCCATATAACGATGGAGTAGAAACATTCAAGTTGGATGGCGCCGTTGAGTCCGGATCGATATCTTCCAGAAATACCGGAAGAGTATTCAAGTCTGCGGGCCTCTGTGCTGAAAGGGAAAACGTGACAGCAAACTTCGTAGCAAGGGAAATTCCTGCCAATTCTGTTGTCAAGAAGATTGAATTTGCAAAAAAGTCTGCCGAACTGGTGAAATAATGCTATGTAAAAATAGATAAAATGCTGAAAGACAGAACCTGTGGCCGATGAATGCTCGGCTGCGGGTTTTGTCGTATTGACTTCAATATGAAATATAAATATTTGATGATTGCCGCTGCTCTTGCCGTGTCGTGCACAGCGGAATTGGATACCGGTACGGATGCGGTGAGGGAAGCTTCCCTTGCATTGTCCAGAAAGGTCGTAAATACGAAATCCCGTCAAACTGCTGATGATGAATTCCTGCTCAAGTTTGACAAGGTGCCGGGCGTGGAATTGCTTGACAGCATATGCGCTATGGGGGCTGTTTCCGTGGAGCCGGTATTTTTGCCGATGCCGGGGAAAGAAACATTGAGAGGCAAGTTCGGTCTGGACAGATGGTATTCTGTGAAATTGGACAATGCCGAATCCCTGGAAAAGATTGTCCGCGAGTGCGCAGTGCTTTCCGCCGTCGGGACTATTGAATATAGTCAGATGTATAGAAAGGCCTCTGATGAGGTCTCGCATCCATATTATCCTTCAAATAGCATCTCATTGGCCGCGGCATCCGACAAAATTTTCAATGACCCTTCTCTCGGAGACCAATGGCATTATGTGAACAATGGTGACCAATCTGTTGCCAGGTCGGCATATAAAGGAGCGGATATCAATGTGAAAGATGTCTGGAGGACATTGACGGCTGGAGACAATTCCATAGTCGTGGCTGTCGTTGATGAAGGCGTCAAATATACCCACCCTGATCTTGCCGCAAATATGTGGACGAATCCTGAAGAATCGGCAGATGGTACGGATACGGATGGAAATGGTTACGTGGATGATATCCATGGATATAATTTCATATCCAAAGGCCCTGTCGCGTGGACCGCCGAAGGTAATTCGGGACACGGAACACATTGTGCAGGAACGATTGCCGCAGTGAATAATAACGGGCAGGGTGTCTGTGGCATCGCCGGAGGAACAGGAAAGGGCGATGGCGTGCGGATAATGTCCTGCCAGATTTTTGACGGTAAGTTGGGCGGAGATTCGAGAACCATAGCCGAAGCTATAACTTATGCGGCAGATAATGGAGCATCGATAATATCATGCTCTTTCGGATATAATGCAGGAGATTTCTTCTCCGATACGGACTATATAAACTACAATGGCTCGTTGGAAAGCGATGCAATCCATTATTTCGAGGCCACCAAGAACAATGACGTCCTGGATGGCGGCATCGCAATATTCGCGGCAGGAAATGATGCCAAGCCGTACTGTGCATACCCGGGGGCGCTCAGTGATGTAATCAGCGTGTCTGCATTCGGACCGGACTATCTGCCGGCGTATTATACCAATTATGGGCCTGGCTGCAATATTACCGCTCCAGGAGGAGAGGCATTGCTCGCTCCTTGGACTTCAAACAAGTCCGAAGTACTTTCGACATTAGTCTCGGAAACAAGTAAGGGTTCTGCCGATTATGGTTATATGCAGGGGACTTCTATGGCTTGCCCTCATGTCAGCGGAATAGTGGCATTAGGACTTTCGTATGCGAAAAAGCTTGGCAAGACATTTACTGTCAGCGAGTTCAAGAACTTGTTGCTCGCTTCTACCAATGATTTCGAGTCCCGCCTTTCATATGCGACCAAGGACTATGTGAGCGACCCTGGAGAGGGCCCCGGCAGCATGGGAGCATATAGGAAACAGATGGGAACCGGAGCTGTCGACGCATGGAAACTTATGATGAACATCGAGGGAACGCCATGTCTTACCGCGGAAACCGGACGAAATCAATGGCTTGACCTTTCTAGTCTTTTCGGGACGTCCTCAATAAATTTGAAATATATTGATGTCGAATATTCTGAAGATGATGCTAGGGCCGTCGGATTGGAGGAGAAGCCGTATATTGAGTTTGGAAGACTTTATGTCCATCCGACCAAGTGTGGTTCCATCAAGGTTAAAATCAATGCGATCGGCGGAGGTGAAACGCTTGGCGGAGAAACGTCCATCGGAGGTATGGCGTTCAGCCGCACGTGTTCGATAATTGTAAAATCTCATAAAAGTGGAAATGGAGGCTGGTTATGATCAAAAAATTGGCAATGACGGTTGCCGTGGCGGTGGCTGCGGCTTTCGCGGTGGCTTGCGGCAGTAAGGAAGACAAGGCGGCGAGCGTGGAAGGCGAATGGGAGCTGGTGGATGTCGAATTTGCCACCAAGAGCGCTGTTGTAGGCTCCGAAACGGTAGCTGTCTATATAAATTTCGACGCGAAAGGGACGTTTGCGATGTATCAGAAGCTGGGCGAAGGACGCTTCAGAAAGTTCTCCGGCACATGGTCTTGTTCGAACGGCATTCTGAACGGAACCTACTCGGACGGCAAGAATTGGGGCTGCCCATATAAGGTGTCCCGTGACGGAGATACGCTGGTGATGGTATCATCTCCTGACGGGAAAGACTCCTATACTTATCGCGAATGCACGATTCCTGAAGAAGTCAAGAAAAATTCGTAGCTTTGTTTTCTGAAAATGTGAAAAATGACTCATGTTTTCCGTCGGAAAATGTGAAAAAAGTCGTGTAACTACTTAAAAGAAAGATAGATAGCTTTTTGAAGGTTTGGAAAGCTAATCCGGAAAGAAAACCTTTAATAGTGAAGGTCAATACTCATGAAAGAAGTGAGACGGCAGGTGTGATTTAGTTTAAAAGTACCATTCTTTCCAAAATATACTATATTTGCGCTCGATTTTTTGGAAAATATATGTTGATAACGATTGCAAGACAATGCGGATGCCGCGCTCTTGACGTCGGAGAGATTCTCTCACGACATTATGGCATACCGCTTTACACCAGGAAAAGCCTTATGGCAAAGGCTGCTGAGATGGGAATCTTGGATGAAATGACGAGCTTCTTCGAAGAAAGGCCTGTGGATGAAATCATGTCTGCTATAGCTGAATTGCCTTTCGAAAGAAGTTCATTGAGAGAAAAATTCCGTAGCGCATTCGTGAAAATGATTGGTAATGAAGACTGTATAGTAATCGGGCGATGCGGTAATTTTATTTTTAAAGACAGGAAAGACCTCGTGACTGTGTTCTTGCACGGCAGCCTTTCTGACAGGATTGCCAATGCTGCTGAGGAGGAGAATCTGAGCATGTCCCAGGCGGAAGAGTTTGTTCACACGACTGATGACTGCCGTGTTTTATATCATAGTTTTTACACGGGACTTACTTGGGGATATGCACCAGAGTATGACTTGTGCATTGACACATGCAGTGTAGGGACTGGGAGGACGGCGGCAATAATCGAGGATTATATTTCGAAGTTATGAAGTTCGTCATTCAGTTTCTGATAATCATCGGCTTTTCCTTCGTGGGCGAGTTCTTTCATTATGTGATTCCGCTCCCGATTCCAGCGAGTATCTATGGAATAGTGCTCCTGTTTGTCTCGCTCGAGTGCAAGTTGTTGAAAGTCAATGATGTCCGCGATGTCAGTTCGTTTCTTATAGCTGTGATGCCGATGATGTTTATCCCCGCGGCTGTGGGGCTGATTACGTCATGGGATATTATCAGCGGTTCGCTTGTGAAGTATGTTGTGGTCACGTTTGTCACTACGTTTGTGGTGATGGGAGTTTCCGGTCTTGTTACGCAAGTTGTTATTCGTAGAGGAAAGAGCAAATGAAAGAGTTGTTTATGGATTCAGTGTTCTTCGGGGTGCTGATAAGTTTGGGTTCATATTTTTTCGGCGTATGGCTGAAGGAGAAGATCCGGTGGTCCCTGATGAATCCGCTGTTGATATCGATAATTTTGGTGATCGTCATACTTCTTTGTGCAGGAGTGAGCTATGATTCTTATATGAAGGGAGCGAATTTCATCGGATATCTGCTTACTCCAGCGACGATTTGTCTTGCTGTCCCTTTGTATCAGCAGGTTGAGCTTTTGAAGAAGAATTATAAGGCTGTGATAGCGGGAATCTGTTCAGGAGTTTTGTCTAGCATTCTATCTGTAATAGCATTGGCCTTTACCTTCCATTTCGATCATGCCTCCTACGTCACTTTCCTCCCGAAATCCATCACGACAGCCATCGGAATCGGTGTGACGGAGGAATTGGGCGGCTATGTCCCGGTAACGGTGGTGGTGATCATCATAACAGGAGTGATAGGGAATATTTTCGCAGAGAAATTCCTGAAACTCATGCACATAGAAGAGCCGATCGCGAAAGGTATAGCCATAGGTTCGTCATCTCACGCGATAGGAACTACAAAAGCGATGGAGATGGGTGCCATAGAAGGTGCGATGAGCAGTCTCTCGATAGTCGTCAGCGGAATTATTACCGTCTTCGCCGCCTCGTTCTTCGCCGGGGTAATATAAATTGGTGTATCGCTTTGTTGTTGGGCGTTTGGTTTCATCTAAAACGTTTTTCTGGAACAAAACGTCGTGATATTACGATTTGGTGTAACTTAAAACGTTTTTCCGGAACCGTTTACGATGAACGTGGCTGTGGATGTTAACATGGATGCCGGCGATGGTGAGGTGTGGGGGTCGTCCATTTGCTTCCGGTCCATAATTCCTGATTCGGCATTGAAAAATTCGTAGCCCGGCTTTGTCATTTCGGCGAGATGTCGTAACTTAACGCGCTTAATTTTGATTGCGCAGTGACTGATAAAAAGGGATATGTCAATATGCTGGCTCTTGGAGCGCTCGCCGTCTCATGTACGGTCGGGACTCCGGAGACAGACTATAATGAAGACGGAACATTGGCCAAGATAGTCAATGCTCCGCTTTGTTGTGATAATGTGGATGGTATCCTGGTGAAATTCAAAGATTTGCCTGATGGCATTGACGCGGATAAAGTACGCGGAGCCGGGGCGGAAATCGCTGGCAGCGTCTTCCCGGAAAACGGCAGGAAGAGCATTTGCGGGCTGGAAAGGTGGTATCATGTAATACCGGAAAAAGGACACTCCGCTTCGGATGTTGCCAGGAAACTTGCGGCAATGGAGAACATCGAAACCATAGAATACGATGCCCCGTTCCTGAAAGTGTCTGACTGTGAATGCTATCCGTGCGAAGAAGTGGCGACCAAAGCGGCATCTTCACAGCAGGTTTTCGATGACCCGCTGCTCGCAAGACAATGGCATTACCGCAATACCGGCGACAAGTCCGTTGCGGAATCCGCAGTCGCGGGGGCTGATATCAATGTTGCCGATGTCTGGCGGAAGATAACGGGCGGTGACAACACCATCATTGTCGCGGTAATCGACGAAGGCGTGAAATACAATCATCCTGACCTTGCAGCCAATATGTGGACGAATCCTGATGAGAGAGAAGACGGCACGGACACGGACGAAAATGGCTATGTGGATGATATCCATGGCTTTAACTTTGTTACCAACGGACCTCTCACATGGGACAAGGAGAAGGACCAGGGACATGGGACGCATTGCGCCGGAACCATTGCAGCCGTGAATAATAACGACAGGGGAGTCTGCGGTGTCGCGGGCGGAACCGGAAAAGGCGACGGCGTCAAGATAATGTCCTGCCAGATATTGGACAACAGCGCCGGAGGTACGCCGTCGGTGGTGGCGAAAGCCATACGCTATGCCGCGGACAACGGTGCATCCATAATATCCTGCTCATTCGGCTACCAAGACGCGGCATATTATTCCGACGGCGCCTACAAAAGAGGAAATTCGGGGCTCAATGCCATTGAATATGAAGCACTTATGGATTTCGAGGCGACACGGAACAATGATGTTCTGGATGGCGGAATCGCGATTTTCGCGGCAGGAAACAAGACGAAGGCCTATGCTTCGTACCCGGGCGCATTGAGCGACGTGATATGCGTGACGGCATTCGGCCCGGACTTTCTTCCGTCGTATTATACGAACTATGGCGCGGGATGCAATATCGCGGCTCCGGGAGGGGAACCATATCTGAAGCCGGTTTCGCCGAGGTCATGGGTGCTCTCCACGCTGCCTACCGAAAAATATGACTCCGGTTATGGTTACATGTACGGAACATCGATGGCTTGCCCTCATGTCAGCGGTGTCGCCGCTCTGGGTCTGGCATACGCGACGAAACTCGGTAAGAAATTTACTGTCAAAGAGTTCAAGAGTCTGCTGCTTTCATCTGTAAATGACATTGACTCGGGCCTTTTGGGCGCTGTCAAGGACTATGGCGAGGGCACGACGGTCGTGGCACCTCAGCCGGGAGTCTATAAGGGGAAGATGGGCACGGGCGCTGTCGATGCATGGCGCTTCATGATGAATATCGAGGGCACGCCTTGCTCGGAAGCGGTTTGCGGCAAGTCGCAGGGCATTGACCTGTCGGAATGGTTCGGCGCGTCATCATCGCAGCTGACTTATGGAAAACTGGAATATTCCGAGGAAGATGTGCAGAGTCTGGGCCTGAAAGAAGCCCCATACATAAATCGCGGGAAACTCTACCTGCACCCCACCAAGTGCGGGTCAATGAAAATAAAGATCAATGCCGTGGGTGGCGGCAGCCGTGTCGGCGATGACTCGGCTATGGGAGGCATGGCGTTCAGCAGGACGGTGTCCATCATCGTGAGGACTCATCGCAGCGGCAATGGAGGATGGCTATAAACGTGACAACATATAAATTTATGAAAACGAAAAAGATAATATTGATGGTGGCGTTGGCTGCGTTGACTTGCGGCTGTGCCAAGGAGAACATTGTAAATGAAGGAGGCCCGAAACCGGCAGCTTCGAAGGTGATAAATACGCCGGAAAACGCTGATGCCGAGTCTATTCTGATATATGTTGCAGATGGCGTGGCCGGTACGGGAACTGTTGACTCCATCGCCAAGGAGGCGGGAGCATTGGCATGCAAACCTCTTTTCGAGTCCTATCCGGGACATGAGGAGGACGAGCGGAGATTCGGTCTTGACCGCTGGTACAAGCTGGATTTGAAGAAAGGAACTTCGCTGGAAACGGTGGCGACGGCATTGTCCTCGCAGAAAAAGATCGAGCGCGTGCAGTACAATACCCGCATGCGCAATGTCGTGACGCGCAGGCCGCACCCGTATGTCTCCAATATCCAGACGAAAGCGGTGCAGAACTCAAATGCCGCGTTCAATGACCCGATGCTTTCGAAGCAATGGAGTTATCATAATACCGGCAATGGGAATCCGGTGTGGAATTCCGTGGCAGGGGCTGATGTCAATGTCGTGGACGCGTGGAAACTTACTGCCGGCGACCCTTCGGTCATCGTGGCGGTCGTGGATGAGGGCGTGGCTTACAGCCATCCTGACCTTGCCGCGAATATGTGGACTGATCCGAAGACCGGAAAACATGGCTACAACTTCGTTACGGACACGGACAGGATTACGTGGACAGATGCGAACGATTCTGGTCATGGAACCCATGTCGCGGGAACTATTGCGGCTGTAAACAACAATGGCATAGGTGTTTGCGGTGTTGCCGGCGGTACCGGGAAAGGTGATGGCGTAAGGATCATGTCATGTCAGATCTTCTCGGGAGATAAAGGTGGAGAGGCTTCGATGATCGCCGCTGCAGCGAAATATGCGGCAGACCATGGCGCGAGCATTCTCCAGTGCTCGTTCGGTATAAATGGCGGCGATGTTACCTCTGACAATGATTATATGTCTGACGATGATGCTAGTGCGGAGGTTGCAGCCTACAGATATTTCGCCGGCTTGAAGAGAGACAATCCGATAGGCGGAGGTCTGGTGATTTTCGCTGCCGGCAATGAAGCTTATCCTCTGTCAGGTTATCCGGGAGGCATGACGGAATTCATTTCCGTGACAGCCGTCGGATGCGACAACAGGCCGACATCTTATACCAACTACGGCCCCGGCTGTAACATTGCCGCTCCAGGAGGAGATTCTTACTCTGCCTGCACCACAAGGTCGAATCTCAAATATGCGACATTGAGTTCGAGCATCCTTTCCACGATGCCGCTCGAACTGGAAAACGATTATTATGACGGTTCCGGCTACGATTATATGGAAGGGACTTCGATGGCTTGCCCTCATGTGTCCGGTGTGGCTGCACTCGGACTGTCATATATGAAGAAACTCGGAAAGACCTGCACCGTAGATGAGTTCAAGTCAATGCTTTTGACATCAGTGGACGAGATTGACAAATATTGCACCGGAAGCACATACTTTTATAATGATAAAAGCGAGGTTAAATCGGTTAATTACGGCGGATATAAAGGCAAGATGGGAACAGGTGCCGTCGATGCATGGAAACTGCTGATGAATCTGGAAGGGACCCCTTGCGAAGTGATGACGGTGGGAGACGAGCAGACATTGGACCTCGGAAAATATTTTGGGAACGCCTATAAGTCATTGACATATACCGGCGTGGAAATCTCGTCGGAGGACCTGGAGGTGCTCGGGCTGAAATCGGCACCGCAGGTTGCGGTCGGTAAACTGACATTGAAACCGGTGAAATCGGGCAATGTGAAGATTACGGTGAAGGCCGTGGCGGGCGGTCAGAACGTCGGCACCGGTTCGACGATGGGCGGCATGGAAATTTCCAGAACAATTTCCGTGCTTGCGAGAGGTGTGAAGGCTTCCAACGGAGGCTGGTTGTAGGTCAATTTAATGAGTTGAAATCATGAAACTTTGGAAAATTATGATGGCGGCAGCTCTGGCCGTGGTGATGTCGGGCTGCGCGAAAGAAGACAAGGATATTTGCGGAGAGTGGCATCTCTCTGATATAAGTGTAGTTACCAAGGCACAGGAGCCGTATGAGGTGTCTGTTTATCTGGCATTCTCCAAGACCGGCGGCTTCGACTTGTATCAGAAGCTGCAGGACGGAAAGTATGTCCATTATACCGGAAACTGGGAAATGGTGGATGGTCAGCTCTATGGTTTCTACGCAGACGGCACGCCTTGGGGCGCGGGCAGCTATGCAGTGTCATTGTCCTCTAAAACATTGAAACTCACCGCGAACAACGGCTCGGGCGAGGTGACGACTTATAAGAGAGAGAAAATTCCTTCATCAGTGAAGGAGAGCAAATAATGAAGAAAACCGGATATATTGAAATCAGGGGAGCGAAGGCCCATAACCTCAAGGGCGTAAGCCTGGATATCCCGCGGGGCGAATTCGTGGTGGTTACTGGCCTGAGCGTCAGCGGTAAATCATCATTGGCTTTCGACACGATTTATGCTGAAGGCCAGAGGCGTTATATGGACACGTTGTCCACTTACGCCAAACATTTCATGGGCGTTCTGGAAAAGCCGGAAGTCGATGAAATCAATGGATTGAGCCCTATCATCGCCATTGAGCAGAAGACCACCGGAAACAATCCGCGTTCCACGGTGGGGACCATCACCGAAATTTTCGACTTCCTGCGTCTGCTTTATGCCAGGGCGTCCAGGGCGTACTCGCCGGTGACGGGGAAGGAAATGGTGCGCTATACTGACGAGCAGATTGTCAGTCTGATAATGCGCAATTACAATGGCAGGAAATGCTACCTTCTGGCGCCGCTGGTCCGGGGCAGGAAGGGACATTACAGGGAGCTGTTCGACCAATTGCGTAAACGTGGCTTCACGCAGGTGCGCATCGACGGCGAACTGCATGACCTCTCGACCGTCACGGCATTGGACAGATACAAGGCGCATTTTATTGAACTGGTGGTAGATAGGCTGAAGCCGGTGCCTGGGGACGACAAGCGTGTGAAGGATTCTGTGACCATTGCGCTGGGGCGCGGAAAGGGCTCCGTGGCGGTGATGGACCTGGAAACCGGGGAGCTTCAGCATTATTCGAAACATCTCGTGGACCCGGATTCCGGCATCTCGCTTCAGGAACCTGCGCCGCATTCGTTTTCATTCAATTCGCCCGAGGGGTATTGCCCTCATTGCAAGGGACTTGGAAAGATTGTGAATGTGGATATCGATGCCATCATCCCTGACAGGTCGGTTTCTATCGCGGACGGGGGCATCATCCCGCTCGGCAAGATCCGGGAGACCAAGAAGTTCGATATAATCCGCTCAATAGCAAGAAGATATGACTTTTCTCTCTATGACCCGATAGAGGATATTCCGGAGGAAGCCGTTTCGCTTATCGTATATGGTTCGGATGAATTGTTCCGCGTGGGCGACGGGACGCTTTCTGAAATGGTGGCGTTTCCGGGAATCGTGGATGACATAGAGGAGAAAATCGTTTGCCCGGTCTGTCATGGAACAAGGCTGAATGAACAGACGAACTGTTTCCGCATCGACGGGAAAACCATATCGGAAGTGGCGGCCATGGAGATGTCCACCCTGGCGGAATGGTTTGCTGAACTTCCGTCGAAACTAACTGACAGAGAGAACATTATAGCACGGGATATACTCAAGGAACTTAAAGAACGTACCGGCTTTATGCTGGACGTCGGGCTGGATTATCTGTCGCTTGACAGGGCTACGGCTTCATTGTCAGGAGGTGAGAGCCAGCGCATCCGCCTCGCTACGCAGATAGGTTCCAAGCTTGTCAATGTCCTTTATATCCTGGACGAGCCGAGTATCGGTCTCCATCAGCGCGACAACCGCAAGCTGATAAATTCCCTGAAAGAATTGCGCGACGAGGGAAACTCCGTCATGGTCGTGGAGCATGATGCCGAGACCATGTATAACGCGGATTGGCTCGTGGATGTTGGACCCGGCGCGGGCCTGAACGGCGGACGTATCTGTCTCAATGCTCCTGTGCCGATGCTGCTCCAGGGCGTCGCTCCCGATGCGGAAACATTGAAACACGTCGTGGTAGGGGAATCATTGACCCTGGATTACCTGCGAGGGGTGCGGAAGATAGATGTGCCGCCGATGCGCAGGCGTGGAACCGGGAATACGTTGGGGATTCGCGGGGCGAGCGGCAATAACCTGAAAGACATTGACATAGACTTTCCTTTGGGCGTGTTCATCGGCATAAGCGGCGTCAGCGGAAGCGGCAAGTCGTCGCTGATAAACGAGACGTTGATGCCGATTCTGAAGAACAAGTTCTACAACGCGAAGATGCATCCGCTGCCGTACCGCGAACTGGTCGGCGTGGAGAATATCGACAAACTCATCGAGATCGACCAGAGCGCCATCGGACGCACGCCGAGGAGCAATCCGGCCACGTTTACCGGCGTGTTCAACGATATCCGCAACCTGTTCGCCGAGACGCCGGACGCGAAGGTGCGCGGCTTCGGACCCGGGAGGTTTTCGTTCAATGTTCCCGGCGGCCGTTGCGAGGCGTGCAAGGGTGCCGGCATCAAGGTCATCGAAATGAATTTCCTGCCTTCGGTCAATGTCGTCTGCGATGAGTGCCGCGGTCGGCGTTACAAGGAAGATACCCTCGCAGTGAAGTATAAAGGCAAGAGTATCAATGATGTACTGGAAATGCCTATCAGCGAGGCTTATGAATTTTTTCAGGGGATTCCGAAGATTTCACAGAAGTTGAAGGCGCTTGTGGATGTCGGTCTTGGGTATATCCATCTGGGCCAATCCGCAGTGACATTGTCTGGCGGCGAGAGTCAGAGAATGAAACTTGCATCCGAATTGTACCGGAAGGACACAGGAAACACCCTTTATATACTTGATGAGCCTACTACAGGTCTGCATTTTGAAGATATAAAGGTGTTGCTCGGCGTGCTTCAGAAGCTGGTCGAAAGCGGCAACACTGTCATTGTCATTGAACATAATCTGGATGTGCTGAAATGCGCGGATTATATTTTCGACATGGGGCCGGACGGCGGCCGTCGCGGCGGTTATATCGTGGCGCAGGGAACGCCTGAGGAATTGGCAATGAATCCGGATTCGGTCACGGGACCGTATCTGAAGGAAGTGCTGGATGGAAATTTAGTTAGCATGAAATAAAATGATTGAGACTGATAAGTTCAATGTTTTTCTGGTCAATGACGGAAAGCGTTATGAGGTTCCGTTCCTGAAGAGGCTCGGAGATTTTTCCGATGAGGTCTGCAAGACTGTGACGGATGAGAAAACCGGCGTGGAATATCCTGTGCTCGCGGCACTTGTGGACCATAAGCTGAAGGAGCTCGATTATAGGCTGTCGATGTCCCATGAAGTGGAATTTATCGGTTACAACCATCCGGATGGCCGTCGTACTTATCTGCGTTCTCTCTGCTTTGTCTTGCAGAACGCAGTCAGGGAACTGTTTCCGGACAAGGTGCTCATCATTGACCATTCCCTCCCGAGCGGTCTGTATTGCAATATCTGTGACGTGGAACTGCGCGAGGATGGGCGACGCGTGCCTGTCCGGCTGAGTGATGCGGATTTGGCGGCCATCAAGAAGCGCATGCATGAGATCGTGGCAGCGGATATGCCTTTCGTGAAGAAAAAGATGGAGGCTTCGGCAGCCGAGGCGTTGTTCGAGAAAAACAACCAGCCTGACAAGGCGGAGCTCCAGAAGTCTCTGGGTAAGTTTATTTGCAGTGTGTATTTTCTTGACGGTCAGGTAGATACCTTTCATGGTCCGCTACTTCCGTCGACAGGGTACCTGAAGGTTTTCGACTTGCTGCCTTTCGCCAATGGCTTCTGCCTTCAATTCCCGTCGGAGGGTGATTTCTCCAAGGTGATCCCGGTGAAGACGCAGTCGAAGATCGCTGCTACATTGGCTGCCTATTCTGACTGGTGTTCCATAGTGAGGGTCAATGGGATAGGAACATTGAACCGGGCCATTACCGAGGGCAATGCCGTGCGTCTGATCAACCTTTCGGAGGCTCTTCATGAGCGTAAATATGCGGCTATCGCGGATCAGATTTATTCGCGCCGCGACAAGGTGAAGGCGGTGTTCATCGCCGGTCCGTCTTCGAGCGGAAAGACGTCTTCGTCGCTGCGTCTTGCGTTGCAATGCCGTGTCCTCGGAATGGTGCCGAAGGTCATTGAACTGGACAATTATTTCGTCGACCGCGAGCATACGCCGAAGGACAGCGACGGTAATTATGATTTCGAGGCGCTGGAGGCAATGGACCTGAAACTGCTTAACAGTCAGCTCAATGATTTGTTCGCAGGCAAGGAGGTGGAGTTGCCGAAGTTCGATTTCAAGGAGGGGCGTTCGATTCCTTCCGGGAAGCGTATTTCGCTGGGGGACAAGGAGATATTGATTATGGAGGGTATCCATGCGCTGGATCCGGCCATGGTTCCGGATGTGGATAATTCCCGTATTTTCAGGGTTTACGCATCGGCTCTCACGTCGCTCAACATCGATGAGAACAACAACATTTCGACTTCTGACAATCGTCTCTTGCGTCGCATGGTGCGTGACAATCGTGTCCGTGGCATAACGCCGGAGGAGACCATAATGCGTTGGCAGAGTGTAAGGCGTGGTGAGAACCGCAATATTTTCCCGTTCCAGGAGAATGCGGATGCGTCGTTCAATTCGGCTCTCCTATATGAGCTTCCAATGCTGAAGTATTATGCCGAGCCGCTGCTTCGTCGTATTGCTCCGTCGTCTCCTGCCTACACTGAGGCAATCCGTCTCCTGAAGTTCCTGGATTATATCGTGGCGCTTTCGCCGGATGAGATTGCGGCGATTCCGCCGACGTCGATCATGAGGGAGTTCATCGGCGGACAGACGCTGTAGGGCTTGGCGTGTGGGGGGTTGCGCCGTGGTGTTTGCGGTGGCCGCTTGGAGCGGTCAGGCGGGATGTGGTTTTGTGGCTGCCTTGGTTGGTTTGGAGGCTGATTCGGATCGGCCGGTCGGGACGCGGCCACGGGTGATTTTGTAACTCATTGATAATCAGATATCATTTTTAACAGAGCGTGGAATGCGGCCTTTTTTTTGGCTGCGTTTCCACGCTCTGTTTTATAACTTGTTGATAATCAGTGCTTCTGGAGATTGGGGTGTGGCCGCGTCCCGCCAGTGTGCCTGGTATTTTGAGATGGCTGGTCTACAGGTTGAGGATTTCCAGCTCTTCCGGGGTGTAGAGTATGGAGTCGATGAAGTCCGGGGCAATGTGTGCCAGGATGATGAATGTCAGCAATGCTGTCACGGCAAGTATCACGAGGATTATCGCGGTCCACTTTATCACCTGCCATGTCTTGCTGCCGGCCGGTTTCTGGCTGGTGGCCTGGGCGGTCGTGGCTGTTGAGGTGGTCGTGGTGGCTGGCATGGTTGCGCCCGACTTGTTGTCAGTCATCGGCACTTCAGCCGGTTCGGATTTCGTGTTTTCTGCTGGCCCGGCATTTTCCACTGTTTCGGCATTGGCTGCCAAATCATTGACATTCACTGGATTGTCGCCAGATGGCGTCGCATTGTCTTCAGTCGGTTCCGCAGGGGCATTGACTTCCGTAGGCTCATTGACATCCTCTGTCACAGGCTCATTGGCGTTGGCCTCGACCTCCTCGGTATTGGCCTCCGCCGGTGCTGCTTCCTCGGTGTCCGTCGTCTGGGTTTCCGCCTCGCTCGCATTGGTCCCGTCTTCCTCCATTTTGGCATCCGCGGCATTGACCTTGGCTTCCTCCTGATTGGCCTCCGCCTCTTCCGCATTGGCCTCCGCCGATGCCGTTGTCGTCTCCTCGGCCTCCTCAGCCTTGGCTGTCTCCGCCGGCTTGTTGGCCTCCTCAATTTCCTCCTCCGGGTTCAATATTGACCGGAGCGCCGCCATTGTCGCTGACACTTCCGCCGGCGTTTCCTCGTGCGTCTTCAGCGAAATCGGCTCCAGCCCGAAGCCCTCCGGATAGATGTCCAGGTCCTCGTCGGCCACGAAAAAGAAATAATTCTCCTTAGTCGCGCGCAACTTCCCGAGCCCCGGAAACACAATCGACTTCTTCGTCTCCAGCACGTGCCTCATCTCCTCCAGGAATTCCCGGATTATCCGCGATGCCGTAGGAGTGTCAATGTTGTTGCAACGTGCGTAAAAGTCAATGACCATGTTCTCGTCGCCGTTTCCTTTCTGCCTGAATGACAGGCGTCTATATGGCGGATTGATAGTGTATCCCTTGTCGGAAAATACGGACGGGACAATCTCGGCGATGAATGAGCCGATTCCCGGCAATGCCACTTCGTCATTGTCCAGAATCAGTTCCTTGACTATTTTCGATAAGAGATCAATGTCCATATTTCGTAGAATTTGAATAAAAGCGTATTCGATTGATTTTAAGGAAATTCTATCTCCTGCGCCCCGTTGCCGTAAAAATTTCTTGACAAAGGTAGCAAAAAAATAGCAAAAAAATTTGCAGGGACCAGAAATTGTTGTACCTTTGCAATCCCGATACGAAATAACGGGTAAAAATTCCTGAATAGCTCAGTTGGTTAGAGCATCTGACTGTTAATCAGAGGGTCCCAGGTTCAAGTCCTGGTTCAGGAGCCAAAGATTGAAAAATCGCTTGGGAGCATAGCTCAGTTGGTTCAGAGCGTCTGCCTTACAAGCAGAGGGTCGGGGGTTCGACTCCCTCTGCTCCCACTCCAAGAACAGCACTTCGGTTTTCCGAGGTGCTTTTTTCATTTTTGCCCGGCACGAACATGCTCCAATGAAGTTCAACCAGAGGTAGAGGTGGTTCTCCTGACCCGCGAATTCTGGACTCTCGCAAAGGAATGTTTGACTTTTAAGACAGCCTTCCCAAAGTTCGGGTCAGGGGTGGGGAATCCCTTGTCGCCTAAACTCCGGCGTATTGAAATTCCGTGGCACGCCTGCTGTGGATTAGGGGGGAGGGGGGTAGACCCAGGCCATGGTGAGAAACCAAGATTCTGTACCATCTAAAACGTTTCCGCGGAACAAATGGTTTCTGTAAATACCTTCGGTATCGTTTAAAACGTTTTCTACGCACATCACGTCCAAAAAATGTCATGTCGTGAGTAAACCTGGCCTTTTTACGCACGAGGGGTAAGCGTTTTCGGGGTGGCCCAAGACCGTCAGGTGCGCATCTCATGACATTGAAACCCGGCGGCGGGACGCGGCCACGCTTCGTTTCTGGGAGCGTTGACTTTCAATGAGTTATAAAACGGAGCGTGGAAACGTGGCCCAAAAATGCCTGCGTTCCCACGCTCCTGTTAAAATGGTATTTGATTATCAATCAGTTACAAAATTCACCGTGGCCGTGTCCCGCCGTTGCAAGCGTCCTGACGAAGGTATGGCCGCGTCCCTCCTGGGAGGAAGCGCTTCCGGCGTAAAGTTCGCTTTGATTATGGATTATTGTTGCACCTCGTTCTGGAGTTTGGTGATTTCTTCGGCTGAGAGTCCGGTGCAGTCGCAGATGGTCTGGACAGAAAGTCCGTTATGCAGCATGTTTGTTACGATTTCTTTGCGCCCTTCCTCACGCCCCTTTTTCTTCGCGTACTCCAATTGGTTGTATGTGTCCCTTGCCGTCTGCATAT
>ENA-ORNB01000969-ORNB01000969.1-human-gut-metagenome-genome-assembly--contig:-NODE-969-length-23778-cov-5.625427_pt1 | contig 23778 bp, 20 predicted proteins | sample MGYA00242112_ERZ509016 | MGnify/ENA primary metagenome ERZ509016 (study PRJEB26280, sample SAMEA2338705) | human gut metagenome | biome: human gut; feature: human-associated habitat; material: faeces...
TTGTCTGAGAAACGTAAGAGTTTTCCCCCACAATTTTTAATTAACTGCAGTTATGACTTTTTATTGTGCGGTTATAATCACGACTGAGCAAATGTCCTGATAATTCCTATTACGAAAAGAACTATCACCATTATGGGAAGAACGCAGGTCACATAACCTCTCATAAAGTTCTTCATTTTCAGACCCTTGCCTGTGTTGGCTTCCTTGATGTAATTATCCCAGCCCCAGCCCTTTTTCAGCACGCAGAACAGTATAATTACCAGAGAACCAAGCGGAAGTATCAGGTTGCTGACGATAAAATCCTCAAGATCCATGATATTTGTTCCTTCGCCAAGCGGCTGAATGAAGCTCAGCAGATTGAATCCAAGGCTGCACGGCAGGGAGAGCACAAACAGGAGAATTCCGTTTACAATGCAGGACTTCTTTCGTCCCCAGCCGAACAGATCCTGCGTGCATGCTGTGATCTCCTCAAAAACAGCCAACACGGTAGACAACGCCGCAAATGACATAAACACGAAGAAAAGGCTTCCCCACAGTCTGCCAAGCGGGAGGTTGTTGAATATATTCGGCAGCGTAATGAAAATAAGGCTCGGACCGCTGTCCACGTCTACGCCGTACGCAAAGCACGCCGGGAATATGATAAGTCCGGAGGAAAGCGCTACCAGAGTATCCAGAATCGCAACATTGACCGATTCACCGAGGAGTGATCTTTCCTTGCCGATGTAGCTTCCGAATATCGCCATCGCGCCTATTCCAAGGCTCAGGGTAAAAAACGCCTGGTTCATGGCGTTCACGATTATGGTTCCAATGCCTATTTTCTGAACCTCTTCAAAATCCGGCATGAGGTAGAATGCAATTCCTTGTTCTCCGCCGGGCATGAAGAAACTGTTTATCGCGAGGATAACCATTATTCCGAGGAGTGCCAGCATCATTACCTTGGTAACACGCTCAAGCCCGTTTTTTAGTCCAATGGAGCACACCAACACCGCCGCCGCAATTACTATACCCATATAAAGTATCATCATAGGAGCGTCGGAAAGCATCTGATTGAACTTCTGGGATATCCCCGAAGCGTCCAGGCCTGACAAATCGCCGGCTGCAGTTGAAACAAAGTACCTTACCATCCAGCCGGCAACTGTTGTATAGAACATCATCAGGAGGTACCCGCCTATCATTGCTGCCTTGCCGTGTATATGCCAGACGGTTCCTTTCGGCTCCAGCTCCTGGTACATCTTGACCGGACTTTTCTGCGCCGCCCTGCCAATCGCGAACTCCATGGATAACACCGGGATTCCCAGTATAGCAAGGAATATCAGATAGATCAACACAAAAACTCCGCCGCCGTTTTGCCCGACGACATACGGAAACTTCCACACATTTCCGATTCCAATTGCACAGCCGGCGCTTAACAAAATAAATCCCAGTCTGCTTCCCAATTTTTCTCTGCCCATTTTATACCTCCGCCTTTTTTCGTGTATCATTTTCATGGCGTTCCTGAACATGCAACTATACTATGATACTATTTATTTTGTCTGTTGTCAAGTAATTCAGCTAAAATAGTCTGAACAGCAGTCGCTTAATATAAATACACCCCTGAGATCATATTCCCAGGGGTGATTGATTATGTAACGTGAATCAGTCTATATCCGATGAAATATCAATATTTTCACCTGTAAGACCTATATATGCGCCGTCGCCTGCTTCACTGGCGTCTTTATGAGCAAGAAGCCACTTGTTGCATGCTCTGAGCCATCTGTCCTCTTCGTTCTTTGGAGTTATATTGGGCATGGAGCCGTTTGTTCCCTTAGGAAGAGCAATAACCACCTTAAAGCCGTCCGACTTTTTCGCACTGCACGGAGCATAGTGCAGAGTTGTTTCGTAAACCTCAACGACCTGACCAGCCGCCGCCCTGAACGCCTTGACCTTTGAGGTATCTAATTTTCCATCAACAATATCATCAGCCTTTGCAACGAGAAGAATAAAATCATAAAGACCGATATTAAGCTCGCTATCGCGATGGTACTCAAGGCAGTTAAGCTTGGTATTATGTCCATTGCACCAACCAAGCTGGATAGGCATTCCGCCGTAAGCGTTATTTTGCAGTTCACCAAAAATCGCAACAGTTTCTAATGCGGTATCGCTCATGACGTATTCAACGCCTTCAGGCAAAGGAGTCTTTTCGTCAAGCGCTTTCATAAGTCCAGCGGTATCGTAACCCTGGAGTACCTTTCCATAGGGCGCGAATTCTTTGTCCAGCACAGAATAAATCTTCATTTCTATTATCGTCCTTTCATAGCTGATATTTAGATAATAGCACATATTATGCTTTTTGTCAATCGCTTTCATTAAATTATTTAAGGTCACCTCTAAAAAACCTATAGCAGCGCTGCACAAAGTCCACAAAGTGGAAATCGTGCAAGATAAGCATACAAACCAGTTGCATAGTAAAATAAAAAATGGTATAAAAAGAATGAACAAGCAAAAAAGTTTATCAAGCCCGGAGGATGAACTGTCACAGGTACGGACGAAGAAAAAAGAATTTCTGGAGCAGATAGAACGAATTGGCAGCAATGATAAAGCCGTGCTATTACAAAGTAGAGCGCGGGAATATGCCATACAACCTGAAATTAATCGCACTGCATATTTTCGCTCGCATGAGGTTTTTAGAGGCGACCTTTAGGCAAGCAAATTTCCTCTGGAAAAATTCTCTGAGATGTGGTATAATTCATTTATAACCACAGCAAGGGGGATAAAATCCATGATAGATAAAATGCTGATACGCGGGGCGAAAGTCCACAACCTGAAAAACATCGATGTGGACATACCACTAAACAAAATAGTCGGAATTGCCGGAGTATCCGGCTCGGGAAAGTCGTCGCTGGCGCTCGGAGTTCTGTATGCGGAAGGTTCCCGGCGGTACCTTGACGCGCTCTCGACCTACACCCGCCGCCGAATGACCCAGGCTTCAAAGGCAGCCGTGGACGAAATACAGTACGTTCCCGCCGCGCTCGCGCTTCATCAGCGCCCGGGCGTTCCGGGAATACGCAGCACTTTCGGCACAGGCACCGAACTGCTCAACAATCTGCGGCTCATGTACTCCAGGCTTGCCGACCATCGCTGTCCCAACGGACACTACCTCAAGCCGACCCTGGCTGTCGCAGCCGGGAAGGAACTGGTCTGCCCTGAATGCGGCGCGCATTTCTATGCGCCGTCCGCCGAGGAATTAGCGTTCAACTCCCAGGGAGCCTGCCAGAAATGCGGCGGCACCGGCAGCGTCCGCACGGTCGACCCGGCGACCCTGGTTCCGGACGATTCACTAAGTATCGACGAGGGCGCGGTTGCTCCGTGGAACAGCCTGATGTGGTCGCTGATGACCGACGTCTGCCGTGAGATGGGAGTACGTACCGACGTGCCGTTCCGGGAACTTACCGAGCGCGAAAAGGAAATAGTGTACCACGGTCCGGCGGAAAAAAAGCATATCTTCTACAAGCCGAAGAACTCCAACCAGGCGGGCGAGCTGGATTTCACCTACTACAACGCGGTCTATACCGTGGAAAACGCGCTTTCAAAGGTCAAGGACGAGAAGGGCATGAAGCGCGTCGAAAAGTTCCTGAAGGAGGACGTTTGCCCGGACTGCCGCGGAACGCGTCTTTCCCAGAATGCACGTTACCCGAAGCTGCGCAGAATTTCCCTCGACCAGGCCTGCACGATGTCTCTTTCTGAACTGGTCGACTGGGTGCGCGGCGTTCCTGACAGCCTTCCCGAGGAAATGCGCCCAATGGCGGTCAGCATATGCGACTCCTTTGAGGAAACCGCCAAACGTCTAATCGACCTGGGACTTGGATATCTTTCGCTCGACCGCTCAGCTGTTACGCTTTCCACCGGCGAACGCCAGAGAATGCAGCTTGCCCGCGCTGTACGCAACCGGACTACCGGCGTTCTGTACGTCCTGGACGAGCCGTCTATCGGACTGCACCCGTCAAACATCGTGGGACTTACCGGGGTAATGCACGACCTGGTAGCCGACGGAAATTCCGTTATACTGGTCGACCACGACACTCAGATTTTGAAGGAATCCGACTGGATAGTAGAAATGGGACCACAGGCAGGCGCAAAGGGCGGACATGTGATCGCCGAGGGAACCGTCCGGGATATATGCGAAAATACGGCGTCACAGATAGGCGCTTTCCTTTCCGGAAAAGCGGAAACTAAGCTGCGCGAGGTCTGCGAACCCGGAGGGCTATTCTCAGCCGGGACAATTCACCTTTCCACATCGCAGATTCACACGGTAAAGCCGCTGGAAGCCGATATTCCGAAGGGGCGGCTGACGGTTGTGACTGGCGTTTCCGGCTCCGGAAAAACCACGATGGTTCTTGAAAGCCTTGTTCCGGCTCTTGAAGCCAGGATAGCCGGACGCCCGCTGCCGGAGCATATTCTTGAGATAACCGCCGATGGCATCGAACACGTCAAGCTGATCGACGCGACTCCGATCGGGATAAACGTGCGCTCCACCGTTGCGACCTACGCCGGAGTACACGACGAGCTGCGAAAGCTCTACGCCAGGTCAGACGGCGCGAAGGAAAAGGGCTACAAGGCAAGCGACTTTTCCTACAACACTGGTTCGCTGCGCTGTCCGGGCTGCGACGGAACCGGAGTTGTCAGCCTTGACGTGCAGTTCCTTCCGGACGTGGATATCCCCTGCCCGGACTGCCGCGGCTCACGGTACGCAAGGTCGGCATACGCTGTGAAGCTTACGGACAAATCCGGCGAACAGGCTTCCCTGCCGGAGCTTATGGATATGGACGTAAACTCCGCGATTGAATTCTGCAGCGAGATGAAATCAGTCAGCCAGAGGCTCCGGGTGCTTCAGCAGCTCGGGCTCGGGTACCTCACTCTCGGCGAGGAAACTCCCAGCCTTTCCGGCGGCGAAGCCCAGCGCCTCAAACTTGCAAGCGAGATCGGCAGAACTCAGACCGACTCGGTATTCGTGTTCGACGAACCGAGTATCGGTCTGCACCCGCTTGACGTGCAGGTACTGCTCGGGGTATTTCAGGCTCTGCTTGATAACGGCGCGACCGTTGTTGTAATCGAGCACGACCTCGACGTGATACGAAACGCGGATTACATTATAGACATGGGACCGGGCGGCGGAGAATCCGGCGGGCGCATAGTCGCGGCAGGTACTCCTCAGCAGATAAAGCAGAACCAAAACAGCATTACGGGAAAATATATGTAAAATTCAAGCTCCGCGCCAGCCGGCGCGGAGCTTTTTATGGGAACCTCTAAAAACCGGTTTGAAAAGGGAAAATGGGTAGAGTGCGCCGAATGCGATGAAAGCCGACGAAGTAAGGCTGTATGCCTTACGAGGAGGTTTGAAGAAGCAGGCGGTGTGCTATACACATTTTCACTCAAACAAGGTTTTTAGAGGTGACCTTATATCAGAGTTCTTTCAGGTAAAAGTGATCCATCGTTCCGTGAACCACCGAGCGTGGTTTTTCAATACGCCGGAATCCCATTTTCTCGTACAGTTTCAGCGCCGTTTCGAGATTCGTGTGAGTTTCAAGATACAAATTACAGTAGCCCGCCGCTCTCGCCCAGTTTTCCACCAGCCGGACAAGCTCCTTTCCGTAGCCTTTGCCCTTTGCCGAATCAGTAAGATAAAGCTTCTGAAGTTCCGCGCAGTCCAGAATCCCGGTGAACTCAGCGGCGCCGACTCCGCCTATCATTTCTCCGTTTTCGCCGAGGGCTATGTAGTACACTCTTTTTTGCGGATCGCTTCCGTAATACTTGCTCAGGTGGTTTAATTCCGGGTCGAAATACACCGTGCCCGGAATGTTTAGATGGTATTTCTCCAGGTTTGCCCGAATTATTTCAGCAAGCTGTGCGTCGTCCCCTGCTTCTATTTTTCTGTAGTTCAGCATTTTAATCCCCCATGGATACAAGAATATTAATTTTCATCACAATTATAGCACATGGTGCATTACAAGTCAAGAGCCTAAATACAGCAAAACGCCCCCGAAAATATCGAAGGCGTTTAAATTCTCAGCTCAGTCCATTTGCGTCGGTTAACGCTATTCCGTTGGCGCCAAGCGGGATTTTGTGGTCAAGTCCCACGAACTTGCCGTTCTCCTGCCAGAGCACTTCTTTAACGAATGCGTATTTCTCCTCGTCCCAGGTCGTGAAATCGTCGAGCACAAGCCCGCCGGTATCCCCGGAGTTCGCATTAAAGCACCAGAACGTGTGATTCAGATGGTTTTCGCTTATCAGGCGGCGCATGCATGTCATCCACTTCAGGTTTGGTTCCTTCATGAATCCACCCCACTCGCCTATTAAAAGCGGCGCTGTATTCTCATTATGTATGTACAGCCAGTTATCCTGCCAGCAGTCGCTCAGAAGACTGTCGAAATCATAATCTCCCTGGAACCACGGCTGAAGGTAAACCGTAGGTCCATAATCATGCGGAGAATACACCAGTTTATCCTGGTATGCTCCGAGGTCGACCGGGAAATCTCTTACGCCGCGCAGATTTCCGCCCCACCAGTTGAAATAATAATCGCTGTCGTTCGTGGAGTGATAATCCCTGTTGCCGGTTATGTCTACTGGATATATCTCGGTTCCCTCTACCATTATCAGAACGTTAGGATTCTTTGCCAGTATCCGCGCCGCGGCAGTTTCTGCGGCGTGTTTCCAGTTGTTCGCGGAGTCGGAGTCGTTCCATATCGCCGCTCCGCTGCCTTCGTAGGGCTTTCCATGCGGCTCGTTTTTTAGGTCGTACGCAATTATCGCGTCGTTGTCCTTGTATCTTTCGGCTAGCCATTCCAGCGCACTGTAATACTCCTCGGCGCTGACCTTATCCGTGTACCACAGGTTGACTGTATGACCGGAGGCGTTCGTTTCCGCCGAATGGATATCCGGCATTACTTTTATTCCGTTTTCTTCCGCCAGCTTCAGGAAATAATCGAATATTTGCAGGCTGTTCATGCTGTTTAGCTCAGTGTTGCAGGCGTTGTTGTAATTTGCCTGCGGGTACTCCCCGGCTGACCACTTATTGATAAGCTCCGCTGAAATAGGCACGCGTATGAGATTAAATCCATGATCCGCGATAGCTTTCACAGACGTTTTTAATTCGCTGTTCCACAGTCCGTCAAAGGTATTGGTGCCAGTGTTGTATCCGAACCAGTTTACGCCTGTCAGCCAAACCTGCTTGCCGTCCTTATCGAGTATCTTATTTCCATCAGTGTGGAGCCAGTCGTCGCCCTGTTCGGCTTTTTCGCTCCGTTTCAGGAGCGTTTCGACATCTGCAGCGGCGCTCTGATTTCCGCCGTCTGCCGAGACATTATTCTGAACAACCGCGCCCTGTTTTACCGTGCATTCCATTTCATTCAGAACCGCCCTGCTTATTTTAAATTCATTTTCCGTATTGATATTACAGCCTATTGCAACGGTGCTTCCAACGGGAATGTCGCCGTTGTACTCCATGCTGGTTATGGCGAGGGTATCCCCGGATCGAGAATACGTTCCGTTCCAGCCATCGCACCCGAGCAGGCCGTCTACATCTATCACAAGCTCCCAGCCTGAGATATTATTGCCTGTGTTGTTGGTGATCCCGAGCTGCAGCCCGTAAAACATACTTCCGGCTTCTCCCCAGGAGTTATCCACGGAATATTGCAGCACTACGCCGTTTTCCGTAACCTGCGGCTGCGAAGTCCCGGTCTGACTCTCCGGAACCTCCGTCACGGACGAACCGCCGTTTCCAGTGGAATCGGAATTACTCTGTGCCCCTTGTGAACTCTGCAAACTTTGCGGCCCATGCGAAGTTTCACCCGAGGATTTTCCGGCTATTACAGCTACCAGCGTAACCGTCAGCCCGACTATCACGGCCGCCATTGCGATAACAGTGACCATAAGCCATTTTGGAATGCCTGTTTTTTCGCCTTTGACAGTTGTTAAATCGGTGGAATCACCAGGAACCGAATTCTTGCTGTGATTATCTTCCATGCCGTTTCCCTTTCATTATTTCCAAACCGTGGGACTATTGATTTCCAAATCAATTATAGCACATTACTTTTATTAAGTCAAGATAATGTCAGATTGACAATGAACTCCTGATATGCTATACTAAATGAAATGTTCAGTCATTCGAACCGCTTAACTGCACAAACTAAAATGCTGAGATTCACGAGGCACAAAAAGTATGGACAATGTATCAAAGTCTAAGGCTTACTATCACCTTCCGGGTCTGTTTGAGTTCTACGAACTATACCGCGTTTTTCTGCCGCTGTTCCGTGAACACAGGGAGTACTTTTACGACTGGTGTGAAATAGGCTCAATTTACGGCGCCCCGGCGGACTGCCTCTGGGGCGGAGGGCGCGTCGGATTCGGCGATAACGACCCGGGAGAAGTTCTGGCGCTCATGCGGGAATACAAGATATCAGCGCGGCTGACATTCAGCAACTCCCTGCTCAGGAATGAACATCTTTCAGACAAAAAATGCAACCATTTGTGTGAGCTGTTCAGCGAAAACAGCGGAGTCCAGAACGGCGTTATCATCTGTTCTGATTTACTGTTAAACTACCTGAAAACGAATTATCCGGGATTCTATTTTGTGTCCTCGACCACTAAGGCGCTGACGGAATTTGAGCAGCTCAGGAGCGAACTCCAGCGCGGGGATTTCCTTTACGTTGTGCCAGATTTTCGGCTTAACAAGCAGTTCGGACGGTTGAGTGAGCTCTCTCAATCGGAAAAAGACAAGGCTGAATTTCTATGCAACGAATGCTGCTGGTTCTATTGCAGAGACAGGAAGCTCTGCTACGAAAATGTCAGCCGCAGGAATCTCGGGGAAAACTGCCCGGTTCATCACTGCAAATCTCCCGGCGCAGCGGAAGGATATCTGTTTTCTAAGGCAATGAGAAATCCCGGTTTTATCGGCACAAACGATATTCAAGACATCTACCTGCCTATGGGTTTCTCTAATTTCAAAATAGAAGGGCGAAGTCTTGGCAGCGCAATTGTTCTGGAATTTTTGCTCTATTACATGACTAAGCCGGAGTATCATATCAATGTCAGGGAAAAAATATATCTTGACAGCATGCTGGATCTGTTCTGAATGTCGTCATGTCGTCCGAGAATGAATTCGCCGTCATAGCAGAAACGGTATCGTCTTTACCAAGAGAATTTGCTCCGCTGCGAACAGTCCTTGCGGCTTCAGGTACGTTTTTTTCGGCAGCTGGACTTCCATCAGGATAACGTCATAGCCGCCCGATGCCGGCAAAATCTCTGATATGAGTGCTGATGGGCAGCATCTTCTGCGTTCACGTCAGCCGTAAGAATAAATGTCTGATCTTCGCTCAACAGTTGTCAAAGCATGTACTATCTGGTTAAAACATTCCTTTTACGCACACGCAAACACTCTACACTTATTTAATGTATCTATATCACTATTACAAAGTGAACAGTTGACGTTTTCATGAAAAACATTGCATTAGCATTGTTGATTTTGCACATTTTCGGCAACTCGTTTGTCGAATAATTGGACTTATGCTACAAATATTCAAGTTGCACTCATGAAACATCTTGACCTGAATGAATTTTTATAGTAAAATATACGTTAGCCTAAGCGCCTAATCACTCTGGTAAAAAGAGTGTAATACAGCACATGGCTGTAAATGTATTTCAGGAGGAAGAATTTATGAAGAAGATTTTTGCATCTATGATGGCGGCCGCCATGGTAGTAAGCCTTGCAGGCTGCTCCAACGGCAACAGCAGCGAGAGCGGTTCCAGCGCAAACAGCGAGGGCGGCTCTGACAACGCAGCAGCTTACAAGCTCGGTATGGGCGTTGTAACCTCTACCGCTTCTTCGGCAGCAGGCAACGCACAGGTTGACGCAACCGTAGCAGCAGTCATTCTCGACGCTGACGGCAAGATCGTTTCCTGCGCTATCGATGTTGCACAGAACAAGATGGACGTAACAGACGGCGAGGTTCCCGAGGACGCTGCTTCCATGACTTTCAAGTCCAAGAAGGAGAAGCTCGAGGAATACGGCATGAAACCCGCTTCCGCTATCGGCAAGGAGTGGTACGAGCAGGCTGAGGCTTTCGAGGCTTATGTAGTTGGCAAGACCGCTGACGAAGTAGCTGCTATCCCTGTTGAGACCACTGATAATGGTCATGTCGTTACAACCGACGAAACTCTTAAGGCTGGCTGCACAATGAGCATCAGCGCTCTGATCGACGCTACCGTAAAGGCTTGCAACGATGACGGCGCTGCTGATTTCACCGGCGACGCTAAGCTCGCACTTACAACTTCCACCTCCGTTAATTCTGCAACAGCTTCCGCAGCTGACGGCGAGGACGGCACCGCTGCAATGTACACTTCTTTCGCAGCAGTAGCAGTTGACGGCGAGGGCAAGCTCGCAGCAGTATGCTACGACGAGGTTCAGCCTAAGGTAACATTTGACGAAGCAGGCGAGATCACTTCCGATCCTACTGCTGAGATCAAGACCAAGAGAGAGAAGAAGGACGAGTACGGCATGAGAAGCGCTTCCGCTATCTCCGCTGAGTGGTTCGAGCAGAACCAGGCATTCGAGACCTTCGTAACTGGCAAGACCAGCGCTGAGATCTCCGCTATCCCCACCGAGACCACCGATAACGGTCACGTTGTAACCACCGATGAGACCCTCAAGGCTGGCTGCACCATGAGCGTAGGCGGCATGATCCAGACTGTTGTTAAGGCAATGGGCCTGGTAGGCTGATAATTCGGTTAAACTGACAGTTCTGATACGACGCAAGAAGATGAGAGGCTGTACGCCTCTCATCTTTTTGGCTTGAATAGGAGTTCTTCAATGTACAGAAGTATGGTCAAGAAGGCTGTAGGAGCCTTTCTTGTGATCGCTGCTGCCATTAATCTCTCCGCTTGCAGCATGCAAAAGGAAAAGGTGCGGTATTCAAAAGCCTACCTTGAGTTCTTCGACACTGTTACCCAGATAGTCGGATACGAGGAGGACGAGGAAACTTTTTCGCAGAACTGCGAGAAAGTATATTCTCTGTTCGAGGAATATCACCAGCTCACCGACATATATCATAGTTACGAAGGCGTAAACAACGTCCGCACGATAAACCGCAACGCCGGCATCGAGGCGGTAAAAGTCGACGAAAAGCTGATTGATCTGCTTGAGTTCTCAAAGGAAATGTACACCGTGACAAATGGGAAGTGCAACATTGCAATGGGAAGCGTTCTGTCAATCTGGCACAAGTACCGCGAACAGGGCATAGACGACCCGGAATCCGCTGAACTTCCGCCTGTGGAGGATCTGGTCAGCGCTTCGGAGCACTGCAGCATCGACGATCTGATAATCGACAGGGCTGCCGGAACTGTTTACCTCAGCGACCCGGAGATGTCCCTCGACCTCGGAGCAGCGGCAAAGGGCTACGCCGTGGAAAGAGCCGCAGAGCTTCTTGCCAGCGAAGGCGTCACCAGCGGTTACAGCCTTAATGTCGGCGGAAACGTACGCACCATCGGAACCAAGAACGACGGCTCCGACTGGGCTGCTGGAATACAGAACCCCGACACGGAATCCGAGCAGCCGTATATCGTGCGGCTGAAGCTCAACGGAATGGCTCTTGTAACCAGCGGAAACTACCAGCGCTATTACGAGGTCGACGGCGTGCGCTATCACCATATCATCGACCCGGACACGCTTATGCCGCTCAATTATTTTGATTCGGTGACGATTCTCTGCAATGACAGCGGTAAAGCAGACGCGCTTTCCACCGCGTTGTTCAACATGACGATTCCAGATGGCAAAGCTCTTCTGGAAAATCTTGAAGGCGTCGACGCGATATGGGTTCTTCCGGACGGAAGCTACGACTGCACGGAGGGATTCGCGAAGCTGATAATCGACTGACTTTTAAGCAATGGAAATGTCAGAATTGCTTAGAAAATTTTCATGTAAAATAGTATAATATGGAGAGAGGTGTTGACAAAGCACCCATCTTGATATATACTGAATATGGTATGCCCTTCTCATGTGCAAAGGGGCACAACTATTCAATAATAATGCGAATGTGAGGTTAGGTCAAATGCCACTAATCAAGCTCAAAGGCGCGCATGTTCCGCACAGGAAGAACACCGCGCAGATGGCGGCAGTAAGAATGCCTGCACCGAAATCCGTCACAATACCCGTTGTGATGCATATCGGTGCGCCTGCCGTTCCCGCTGTAAAGGTGGGAGATCATGTTGATATCGGCGATGTTATCGCGACTGCAGGCGGTTTTGTAAGCGCGCCTGTTCACGCCAGCGTTTCCGGTACAGTAAAGAAAATCGACACCATTCTCGTAAGCTCCGGAAACAACGTGAATGCGATCACGATCGAATCCGACGGCGAGATGAAGGTGTCCGAGGCGGTCAAGCCGCCCAAGCTGGAAACCTACGAGGACTTCATCAACGCTGTAAAGGACAGCGGTCTGGTAGGTCTTGGCGGCGCGGGATTCCCCACTGCGGTCAAGCTGAAAATCGACGATCTTTCGCGCATAAAGGCTGTTGTTATCAACGGCGCGGAGTGCGAACCGTATATCACCAGCGACACCAGAACCATGCTCGACCAGGCGGATCTCATGAAGGAGGGCTTTGCGCTCCTGGAAAAGTTCCTCAAGGTCAAGAACATCATCATCGGCATCGAAAAGAACAAGCCCGAGTGCATCGCAAAGATGAACGAACTTGCAGCGGCGGATCCATGCCTTACTGTAAAGCCGCTTCCGAGCGTATATCCCCAGGGCGGTGAAAAGGTGCTGATTTACCACACCACCGGCGCGGTAGTTCCCGAGGGTAAGCTCCCGCTGGACGCCGGAGCAGTCGTTCTGAACTGCACTACACTGGCGTGCCTTGCAAGGTACTGCAAGACAGGTATGCCGCTTGTTGAAAAGTGCGTTACCGTAGACGGCAGCGCCATCAAGGAACCCAAGAACGTTATAGTTCCTATCGGCACCTCTATTCAGGATCTGATCGACTTTGCAGGCGGCTTCAAGGAAGAGCCCGGAAAGATCCTCTACGGCGGTCCCATGATGGGAATTGCCGTTCCTGACGCCAACTGCCCTATCCTCAAGAACACAAACGCGATAATCGCGCTCAACGAAAAGGACGCCCAGCCCAAGAAGCAGACCGCCTGCATACGCTGCGGAAACTGCGTTTCCCACTGCCCGCTGCACCTCAACCCAGTGGCAATTTCAAAGGCTTACAGGGACGGCGACTGCGAGGAGCTGAAGAAGCTCAAGGTAAACCTCTGCATGGAGTGCGGCTGCTGTTCCTTCGTCTGTCCTACAGGACAGCCCCTCGTTCAGAGAAACAAGCTGTCTAAGGCTATGCTAAGAAACTATAAACCTCAGGAGGGAAAGAAATGAGCAATTTAACTGTTACTTCTTCTCCGCATATATTTACGCCCCGCACAACACGCTCCATCATGCTTGACGTGCTCATCGCGCTGCTCCCCGCCGCTGTTGCGTCGGTTATCCTGTTCGGATTCAGCAGCCTGATGGTTATACTCACCTGCATGGCTGCGGCGGTGCTTTCCGAATTAGTATTCAACCTCATCTGCAAGAAGGAGCAGACCATCGGCGACCTTTCTTCCGCCGTTACCGGTCTCCTTCTCGCGCTGAATCTCCCCGCGACTATTCCGCTCTGGCAGGCCGCTCTCGGCGCAATATTCGCTATTGTCGTTGTAAAGTGCCTGTTCGGCGGCATCGGTCAGAACTTTGCAAACCCGGCGATCACCGCACGAATTTTCCTGCTGCTGTCCTTCAGCGGCACCATGACCGCCGCAGTATTCCCACAGAATGCTGATGTGGTTTCCGGCGCAACTCCTCTTGGAGTCCTCAGCGGTCAGGAAGGAACACTGCCTACATACCTTGACCTGTTCCTCGGCAAGTGCGGCGGCGCCCTCGGTGAGACATGCGCTCTGGCGCTCCTCGTCGGCGGTATCTACCTCGTTATCCGCGGAGTTATCACATGGCACACCCCGGTAGTCTTCATCGCCACGGTATTCCTGTTCTCCCTCGTTCTGGGTCAGGATCCTGTCGCTGAGATCCTTTCCGGCGGTCTGTTCATCGGCGCGATCTTCATGGCGACCGACTACGCGACCACTCCTAACACCGCGTGGGGAAAGGTCATCTTCGGCGTTGGCTGCGGACTTATCACCGTACTTATCCGTGTATTCGGAAGCTACCCCGAGGGCGTTTCCTTCTCCATACTCCTTATGAATATCCTCACTCCCTATATTGAGAGATGGACTAGAACCAAGCCGTTTGGAGGTGCTAAGGCATGAACGATTCAGTAAAGAGCGTTGTTTCGCTTGTTGTCATCTGCCTCGTTGTTACGCTGGCTCTTTCTGCGGTCAACTACTTCACCGCTCCCGTAATCGCGGAAAACAACGCTAAGGCTGTTCAGGGCTCCTTTGCCGAGGCTCTGCCCGCCGCCGACGCTCCCGAGACTGTAAAGAGCATTTACAAGGAAAACAACGGCCTCGGCTATGTTGTTATCCTCGAAACAACTTCCCAGTACAGCGAATCCCCGATGGGAATTACAGTAGGTATCGGCACCGACGGTATCATCAAGAATATCGTGCTGACAAACTACGCTGAAACAAAGAATTTCGGCGACGACTACCCCGCAAGCTACATCGGTCAGGATTCCGCGCTTGCCGGCGTTGAGCTGGTTTCCGGAGTTACCTACTCCTCCACGGCGTTCAGAAACGCTGTAACGGACGCTTACACCGCGCTGTTCGCAGTCGCTGACGTAGCCGCCGGTGAAATGTCCGACGACCAGATGGCTGCCGAGGCTATCGGCGAGCTGCTTCCTTCTTCTCTTGACAACACAGGCGCATGCAAGGTCGAGGAGAACGACGGTCTGTTTGTAAGCTCCAACCGTACAGGCTATGCGATGGTCGCAGACAAGGTAGCATATGTTACCGACGCATTCGGCAATTATGTCGGAAGCAAGTCATTTGACGACGCGGCTTCCGAGGACGCTTCCGTTGTTGAGGCAGTCAAGACTGCCGCTGCCGGGGCATACGCTGCGGCAAGCGAGAAGAACATCAGCCGTATCGTAAAGATGTACAAGGACGCAGAGGTTGTTACACTTACTCCCACCGGAGTTCAGTCGACCGTAAACGGCGCGTACACATTCACAAGCGAAGGCGCCACCTACTACGCAATGACCGCTTCCGCATTCGGTTACGGCGGTCCTGTAAATCTGCTCTATATCGTTGACGAAAACGGCACTATCGCGAAGTTCAAGGTAATGTCGCACAACGAAACCGAGTACTATGGCGACGTTGTATCCCAGAGCTCCTACACTAATGGATATCCGGGTCAGCAGCTCGACAGCATAGGCGACGACGTACTCGTAGTATCCGGCTGCACCTTCACAACAAACGCTGTTAAAACGCCAGCCGCTGACGTGGCAGCAGCTTTCAACGCAGTAAAGGAGGCTCAGTAATATGGAGAAACAAAGCAAGCTTTCCATTATGTTAAAGGGCTTCATTAAGGAAAACCCTGTATTCGTGCTGGTTCTTGGAACCTGCCCCACCCTTGCCGTGACCGATTCAGTATCACGCGCACTCAGTATGGGTATTGCAGCAGCGATAGTTCTTATCTGCTCCAACATGGCAATATCCGCGCTCCGCAAGGTTATCCCCGATAAGGTGCGTATCCCTGCATACATCGTTATTATCGCAGGCTTCGTTACCATTATCCAGATGCTGATGAACGCGTACCTCCCCGATCTGTATACCGCACTCGGAACGTACCTCGCGCTTATCGTTGTAAACTGTATCATTCTCGGCAGAGCTGAGATGTTCGCAAGCAAGCACACCGTTGTCGAGTCCGCGCTCGACGGCATCGGAATGGGCGGCGGTTTCACCCTCGCTCTGTTCTGCATGGGCACCGTCCGCGAGATCCTCGGCTCCGGAAGCTTCCTCGGCTTTAAGATCCCGTTCCTTCAGGATTACTCCATACCGTTCTTTACCCAGGCGGCTGGCGGATTCTTCGTGTTCGGCGTGCTTATCGCTGTTGTAAACAAGATCACCAAAGGCAAGGCAATCAGCAAGAAGGAATTCGGCTGCGCAAACTGCCCGTCCCGCGGCGCATGCCTGGAAAACCCCGAAAACACCGGATCAGCAAAGGAGGCCAAGTAATATATGGATACTATCAAGGCGCTTCTTGTAATACTTATGTCGAGCGTACTTGTTAACAACTATGTACTTAACAAGTTCCTCGGTATCTGCCCCTTCCTCGGAGTTTCCAAAAAACTCGACCAGGCGGCGGGCATGGGTACTGCCGTTACCTTCGTTATGCTGGTAGCTACCGCAGTAACATGGCCTATACAGACATTCGTTCTGGATAAGCTCGGTCTCGGATACCTCCAGACTATCGTTTTCATCCTGGTTATCGCTACCCTCGTACAGTTCGTTGAGATAATCCTCAAGAAGTATATCCCCGCGCTTCACAAGTCGCTGGGCGTGTACCTCCCGCTTATCACCACGAACTGCGCGGTTCTCGGCGTTACCATCAACAACATCAAGGACGGCTACGGCTTCCTTGAGTCCATGGTAAGCTCCCTCGGCTGCGGACTTGGCTTCCTGCTGGCTATGGTGCTGTTTGCCGGCGTTCGCTCCAGACTTGACAGCGCAAATATCCCGGAGAGCTTCAAGGGACTTCCTGTCACGCTCGCCGCTGCGTCCATCGTTTCCATGAGCTTCATGGGCTTTGCCGGCGTAGTTGACAAGCTGTTTGCGTAAGGAGGCTGCAAGATGAACGATTCATTATTATCAGCAGTTCTTATCGCGGTCGGGGTTCTGGTCGCTATCGGACTTATCTGCGCGCTCATTCTCGTAATCGCGGCGAAGTTCTTTGCCGTGAAGGTCGACGAAAAGGAGCAGAAAATACGCGCCTGCTTACCTGGCGCAAACTGCGGAGCCTGCGGCTTTACCGGCTGCGATGGCTATGCGAAGGCTCTTGCGGAAGGCTCTGCGCCCGCTAACCTGTGCGTACCCGGCGGAGCTTCCGCCGCGGCTCAGCTCGGCGAAGTGCTCGGCGTTTCAGTCGAGGCGGCTGCGAGAATGGTAGCATTCGTACACTGCAACGGCACCTGCGACAATACCAAGCCGAAGTACGATTACAAGGGTATCCCCACATGCGCCGGTGCAAAGCTGTTCTACGGCGGCGACGGAGCATGTTCCTCCGGCTGCCTTGGCTACGGCGACTGCGCGAAGGTCTGCCCCAGCGGCGCTATTTACAACAACAACGGCGTTGCCTGCGTTGACCCTGCGAAGTGCACCGGCTGCGGAATGTGCACAAGGGCATGTCCGAGCTTTGTAATCAGGCTTGTTCCTGCTGACGCAAAGACAGTAGTCGCATGCAGCAGCAAGGACAAGGGCGCGGTAGCCGTAAAGGCGTGCAAGACTTCCTGCATAGGCTGCAAGAAGTGCGAGAATACCTGCCCAGCTGGCGCAATTAAGGTCGAGGACAATTTCGCCAAAATCGACTACACCAAGTGCGTGGGCTGCAATGCATGCACCGAGGTCTGCCCGAGACACGCTATCAAGAGCGTAGATTTCAGCCAGGCTCAGTGATAACATCAGACATCATGGGGAGTGCGAAGGCATTCCCCATGATGATATAATTCAGGAGAAACAGCAGGAATGAAGCCATTAGAAAAGAAACACAGGAATGATTTGATACTCATAGCAGTACTTCTTGCCGCGGCGGGAATAGCATTCGGAATAATTCAGCTCGGGAAAAAGAGCGGCGGGTACGCTGTGGTTGTCCAGAACGGCAAAGAGGTGGCGACATACCCGCTGAACGTGGATACAAGTGTAACGATCAATTCCCCGACAGGGTTCAACACCCTGGTGATAAAGGACGGAAAAGCCGACGTGACCGACGCGGACTGTCCCGACAAGCTCTGCGTTAACCAGCACAGCATAAGCTACGACGGCGAAACGATAGTGTGCCTTCCGAACAAGCTGGTAGTTAAAATCGTATCCGAAGCTGAATCGGACGTTGACATCATCGCGTAGGAGGTCATATGAAAATAAAACCCAAGTCCATAGCATTGCTGGGGATCTGCGCTGCGATCGCCATGGTGCTTTCCTATATTGAAAGCCTTATACCGCTGTCGTTCGCAGTTCCCGGAATCAAGCTGGGGCTTGCAAATATCGCGGTAATATTCGCGCTGTACAAGCTGGGAGCAAAGGAAGCGGTCGCTGTTTCGCTGGTGAGAATTGCCTGGATGGCGATTCTTTTCGGAAATGTGATGACCCTCGCGTACAGCGTCGCAGGAGCCGCACTCAGCCTCACTGCGATGATCCTTCTGAAGCGCTGGGACAGGTTCTCAACCGTTGGGGTCAGCGTTATCGGAGGAATACTGCACAACACAGGTCAGATACTCGTTGCAATGCTCATCATGGAAACCGCTCAGATCGTGTATTACCTCCCGATTCTCTGCGTCAGCGGCATAGCTGCGGGCGTGGCTGTAGGGATAGTTTCCGCGATACTCGTAAAGCGTGTTCCGGTCAGCAAAGAATGACTCTCGCTCAGACTTCGGCGCAGTTCGAAAAATCGGATGATATCCAGCTGCTTCTCCACAATACCTGATAAAAACAAGCACCTCCAATTCGCTTTGGAGGTGCATATTTTATATTAACTCTGACTGCTCAGCCGAATTGATATATGATACAAGCTCATATATTGTAAAATGCCCGGGATTCAGATATTTTATTCCATCATCAATAAGCCTGAATGTGTTAAAATCAAAGTCCTGCTTCACATCATATAAAAAGTCGTCGTTTATCCAGACGATACTCTTAAAAAAACCGGGCGTTTGCTCGGTTGTCTGAATGCAGAATTCCTCTTTCATGAAGTCCTTAACTGGTAAATATGACAACGAATATTCCGCGGTATCAGAAATAAACTTGTTTAACATCTTTTCCAATACAAAAGCGAACTTATAATCTGAGGTTACATATGCTATTATGTTATCAGGCACAAGCTCCACGCATTCGTCATGCGCCGTTTTTTCGCTATAATAAACGGTAAAGATACTTCTATCCGGGATTCCCTCTCCGGAAACGAAATACTTACCGATAACCGCTTCCAGTTTGCCAGTGAGCGAAAGTGAATAATGTGGTTCCGGATAAGGTCTGACCGCTGAATCAATTATATTTTTCACATGTTTTCTCCGTCATAAATTGCGCCTACCGCGCAATAATTATCGAATCTCAAATCCGTAGCCGCCCTCAAGCGGGATATTCTCCGATTCTATGCGCTCGATATTTCCCCAGGAATGTTCGTCAAGCTCACGTATAACGGCGGCTATGTCGGCGGGATAGCCCTCCGCTTCCATCTCGACCGTGCCGTCGCTGCAATTCCTCACCCAACCGGTCACGCCGCGTTTTTTTGCGCTGTAACAGGCTTTATACCGGAATCCGACGCCCTGCACGGTTCCGTGAAAAATATAGTGTATGCGTACTTTCTCCATACTCATAGCGGTTCTCCTATTAAACATCAAAAAATCCCGTCCAGATATATTATAGCAGGTTTCTCAATTTGTTTCAAGCATTTTCAGTAAATATATCAGTCAGCGCCACAAATAAAAATAGGATTTTCGTATATTTCACGCAAAGAATTGTTGACTGAACCCCAAAAATATGGATAGAAGAAGCCCGCGAGCGATACAATATTCGATAAAGATATTGCAGGAATACGAGTGCTGGGGGCTGTGCGGCGAAGTTAAAAAGTTCATGGGCGCGTGGAAATACGACCAGACTGACATTGAGCGGCTGAGCCTTATAATACCCCTTCACGAACAAAGAAGTGGAGCAGTACATGGATATCCGATAACAGCATCAGATAAACGCCAAACTCCGGCAGTTACGAACTGCCGAAGCATTTTTGTATATCGAAAACCCCGGCAATTGTGGGAGCGTCTGAGTGATGATATTGTCAATATAGCTTTACACATTTCACTCAAAAATTTTGAGCAGCAATGCAATGGAATAAATGCCCACTCCACTACGCTGCGTGGATATTTATTCCATTGCGGCGGCCGATATGCCTGTCTTATCCGAGTAATATCTGCGGAGTTTCTCAGCCGGGGGCATTCTACCTATCGACGGGCATCCGCCTGTTATTCCAATAGCTCATGTACTTTCACAGGAAGCACGGGAGTACCAACCTTTTCTTCTACTCCGGCTACGATGAAACAGTTTTCTGCTAAAGCAATTGACAACAGCTTGTTTTTGTGATAAAATGGAAGCAAAACGATTTCAGAGCCACCGGAAAAGGAATACACGTGAATATAAGGACATACAAGGGCGATTTCAGCTATGCGATTTTTCAGCGCGGACAGATATATTACCGCCAGAAAAAACTGAAAGAAGTGACATGCGACGGCAGCGGAAACTACCGCTTCATCGTCGCAGGAACGAAGAACTACAACGTTACAGCGTCGATAACCCCGGAGGGCGAGCTTTCGGGGCTTTCCTGCGACTGCCCGTACGACCGCGGATACTGCAAGCACCTTGCCGCCGCGCTCATATATCTTGAGAGCATATATGACAAAACGATATCGAACCGCAGTTCAAATTACGCCAGGGGACTTATCCGTCACTATATCGAAAGGGCCGTTATTAACGCGCAGGAACACGGAATACGGCTTGTGCCGGAGCTTGAAGCAACGTTCGAGGGGCTTAAGTACTCACTGAAAATAGGGCGCGAAAAACTCTATGTCGTGAATGATATTTATGACATGTATCAGGCTTTCCAGGGGAGGCTGAACAAGAAATACGGTAAGGAACTGGAGTTCGTACACAGCCCGGAAGTACTGGACGAGCAAAGCTCGGCTCTGCTTGAATTAACATTCAGTATTTTCATGACCTTTAAAGAAGGTGCCGACAGAAAACGCAGGTTCCTGATACAGGGGCAGGACGCAGTGCGCTTCTTCCAGATAGTCAGGGAAAGCGGAGTTAATTACGGCCGCAGTCATTTTGACGTGAAATTTTCCGACCCGGAAATCAGCTTTGATATCGCGAAAACTGACACGGGACGCTATTTTCTGCGCCCGGTGGGTAAAATAGAAATATTTAATGCAGAGCAAAATTTCTGCATTATCATCGACAGCGACAAAAAGCAGATTTTCGTATGCGGCAGGGAGTTCACAAACGCAGTCGGAGCGCTGCTTTACGCCGCATTAAAGGAAGAACTGCTGATTTCCGAAAAGGAGATCGCGGCATTCTACACTGCGGTGATCCGTCCGGTGAGCAAATATGTGAAATTCTCCGGACTGGAAGTGCTCTCGGATTTCACTCCTCCGGAATTGAGCGCGCGGCTTTATATCGACATGGACGCAAACGGAGAAGTCGCTGCAAGGCTTGAGTATCTTTACGGCGATGAGAAATTTACGCCGGAGCAGAGCAAAAGAAAAAATCCGTTCTGCGACCATTTTGCAGAGGCTTCCTGCGAGTTGTCGGTCAAGAATTATTTTGACATTCGTGACGATAAAAAGAATCCGTATTACATTGACGGCGACGATGAAATTTACCGCCTGCTGACCGAGGGAATACCCTCGCTTTCAGAGAAAATGGAGATATACACGACCGACCGTTTCAGCAGAAAAGCAGTAATACGTCCTGCGGTCCGTCCGGCTCTGGGAGTGCGCCCGAGCGGCAGCGTGCTTGAACTGGAGCTTACTGCGGACGGCTACACTCCGGAGGAATTGCGGGAGCTTCTCGCGGCTTATCGTCTGGGGAAAAAGTACCACAAGCTGAAAGACGGAAGCTTCTCGATACTTGACGACGGGCTTTCCGAACTGTTTGAAATCACTGAAAGTCTTGACATTTCAGATAAGTCCCTTATGAAAGAAAAAATCAGGGTTCCGGCGTTCAGAATGCTGTATCTCGACAGCCTTGGGAGTACCTCTGAGAATGTCAGAATTGAACGCAGCTCGGAGTTCCGCAGGCAGGTAAGTTCCTACCGTGAAATGTTGGATTATTCTGATAAAATCAGCGTTCCGGAACAGCTTGACGGTATTCTGCGCGAGTATCAGATTTACGGTTTCCGGTGGCTGAAAACGCTGTCTGCGTACGGTCTGGGCGGAATCCTCGCGGACGATATGGGACTTGGAAAGACATTGCAGGCGATAGCGCTGATGCTTGACGAAAAGCGCTCCAAAGGCGGCAGAAGCCTTGTCGTATGTCCGGCTTCCCTGGTGCTGAACTGGCAGGGAGAGATTGAAAAATTCGCGCCGGAACTGCGGGCGCTTGCCGTCATGGGAACGGCTTCCGAGCGCGCCGCGCAGTTCGCAGAAATGGAAAAATGCGATGTTGTGATAACCTCCTATTCCCTTATCGCAAGGGACTTCGCGGAGTATCAGGAGCATGAATTCCGCTATGAATTTCTGGACGAAGCGCAGTATATCAAGAACAGCTCCACGCAGACGGCAAAGGCGGTGAAATCAGTGAACAGCCACTGCCGGTTTGCGCTGACCGGAACTCCGGTAGAGAACAGCTTTGCGGAACTCTGGAGCATATTTGACTACATCATGCCGGATTATCTTTTCAGTTACAGGTATTTCCGGCAGCATTACGAATCCCCGGTCGTAAAGGACGGAAACGAGCAGGCTAAACAGTCGCTGCAGCGCATTGTGAAGCCGTTTATCCTGCGCCGGATGAAGTCCGGGGTGCTGACCGAGCTTCCCGAAAAAACGGAAACGGTGCTGCTTTCGGAAATGGAAAAGGAGCAGAGTGGAATTTACTCCGCGAACGTTGCGGAGGTGCGCTCTGCGGTGACGGCTTCAAATGGTGATAACACCGAAAAAATAAAGATCCTCGCAATGCTGACGCGATTAAGGCAGATATGCTGCGACCCGGCGCTGGTCTACGATAATTACACCGGGAAAAGCGCCAAGCTGGAGCAGTGCATGGAGCTTGTGGAAAGCTGCGTTAATTCCGGGCATAAGCTGCTTTTATTCTCGCAGTTCACGTCAATGCTGGATATTGTCGCAGCGCGTCTGGACGGCATGGGAATACGGTATTTCATGCTGACTGGTTCCACAAAACCCGCGCAGCGGCTGAAAATGGTGAACAGCTTCAACGGCGACGACACCAGCGTATTCCTGATATCGCTGAAAGCAGGCGGCACGGGGCTTAACCTCACCGGCGCGGACGTTGTTATACACTACGACCCGTGGTGGAACAGCTCGGCTGAAAATCAGGCTTCCGACCGCGCTTACCGTATCGGGCAGAAGAAAAACGTGCAGATCTATAAGCTCATCACCCGGAACACCATCGAGGAGAAGATACGCGAGTTGCAGCAGGCAAAATCCGGGCTTGCGGATATCGTACTCAGCGGAGGGGAGAACTCCGGAAATATCATGAGCATGACCTCTGAAGAGATACTGGAGCTGCTGAAATGAGCCTTGTAAAATGAAAAGTCCCCACAGAGCTATGGCTTTGCGGGGACTTCCCCCAAAAAAGCGCATTAAATGTAATGGAATAAATGAATGTGTGTTCATATTGTAAGGCTTTTTTCTTGATAATTGTTATATCAGCATCGTTATCACATACGATATTGAGAAACTCCCCTGCGATGTTCCGGATAATTTAAGGCAACACCGCACAAAGCCCACAAATTAGGAATTAAGCACGATTAGTAAACAAACCGGTTGCATAGTAAAATAAAAATGGTATAATAAAAGTATGAATAAGCAGATAAGTTTATCGAACCTGGAGGA
>ENA-ORNB01000970-ORNB01000970.1-human-gut-metagenome-genome-assembly--contig:-NODE-970-length-23764-cov-5.073263_pt1 | contig 23764 bp, 21 predicted proteins | sample MGYA00242112_ERZ509016 | MGnify/ENA primary metagenome ERZ509016 (study PRJEB26280, sample SAMEA2338705) | human gut metagenome | biome: human gut; feature: human-associated habitat; material: faeces...
TGTCGGCAAAGTAAGGGTTCGCTACGGAAGGCAGCATCAGGCCGATGGTGTTTGTGCGGTTTGTCCTGAGATTTTGCGCAACAAGATTTGGAAAATAATTGTTTTCCCTGGCTGCTGTCAAGATTTTTTCTCTGGTCTCAGGACTGATTCTATGCTGGTCGGCCTTCCCGCTGAGAACTCTGGATATGGTCGTTATTGAAAATCCGGTCTTTGCCGCAAGGCCTGCAAGTGTCTCTTTCATATTGGAATCTTTTTTAGTGCTTGGCGCAAATATATGAAAATATAGCGCAATATTGAATCGTTTTTGCGCAGGAAATTTGCGAAAGGAAGGCAAAAAAGTAGCGAAAATGCGAATTTTCTTTGCGCAATGCCCGTATATTTGCTAAAACGATTGCGCATAATGACAATGCTGCACTACGTTCAAGTATCACATTATTAATGACACAACTGATGACAAGTAAAAAGATTCTGGTAATTGGAAGCAGCAATACCGATATGTCAGTGAAATCAATCAAACTTCCGAAGCCGGGGGAGACGGTACTGGGAGATGACTTTCGCATGGGCCCCGGAGGAAAGGGTGCCAATCAGGCGGTTGCTGCCAGAAGATTAGGTGGAGACGTATCCTTCATATGTAAGCTGGGCAAGGATATGTTCGGTGAAAAAGCATTGGAACATTACCGCTCATGCGGCCTGGATGTCTCGCGCATCCTTTACTCCGACAAACCCTCCGGAATAGCATTGATAACAGTCGATTCGCTCGCAGAGAACTCTATAGTCGTGGCATCCGGCGCCAATGCGGACATCACTCCAGAAGACATCGACGCTTCTGCGGATATCATAAGGAGCGCCGGGATGCTCCTCCTTCAATTGGAAATTCCAATGCCCGCCGTAGTGCGTGCGGCCGAAATCGCCCATGAGTCCGGCGTAAAAGTCGTCCTCAACCCGGCCCCCGTCACGAAGCTCCCCGAGGAACTTCTGCGGTGTGTCTCGATATTGATACCTAATGAAACTGAGGCATCTGCAATCTCTGGCATTGACATAACTGATCTCAAGACAGCCGGCAAGGCGGCTAATCTATTGAAGTGTAAAGGTGTCCGCGAGATTATTATCACAATGGGCTCCCGGGGTTCAGTTGTCTGTGACGGAGAGACTACCTTTATTCCGGCCAGGAAGGTCAATGCCGTGGACACGACTGCGGCTGGTGATACGTTCTGCGGCGGCGTTTGCGTGGCATTGTCCGAAGGAAAGGATATTTATGATGCAGTCCGTTTTGCTACAGTTGCTTCTTCTATCGCCGTCCAGCGTCCCGGGGCACAGGATTCAGTTCCGTCAAGACAGGAAGTGGATTATATAATGAATAACAATTAATATTTACTGCTATGTTTATCGTCAACAGTTATTCCCTTGCTGTGGTTTTCTGCTTCATCACCATGATGTGCTGGGGCTCGTGGGGAAATACACAGAAATTGGCATCCAAGAGTTGGAGATATGAACTCTTCTACTGGGATTACGTAATCGGTATGTTGCTTTTCTCGCTTGTCATATCGTTTACTATGGGAAGTTTCGGTCAGGAGGGTCGCCCGTTCCTCGAGGACCTCGCTCAGGTCAAGATGTCCAATGTCTTGAGCGTAATCATCGGAGGCGTTATTTTCAATGCTTCGAATATCCTGCTTTCTGCATCTACATCCATCGCCGGCTTGTCTGTGGCGTTCCCGCTCGGAGTAGGATTGTCCCTAGTCTTGGGAGTTATAATAAATTATATAGGTGCGCCTAAGGGTGATCCGGTGGTTCTGTTCATCGGTGTCGCACTCATCGTGGTGGCAATCATCTGTAACGGTATAGCATCAGGAAAAGTCCAGAAGTCATCTGACGAAGACAAGGCAGCCAGCCGTAAAGGCATCGTGCTGGCAATCGTAGCCGGTGTGCTGATGTCCCTGTTCTACAGATTTGTGGCCAAGGCTATGGATCTCAATGATTTCGCGCATCCTGCAGAAGGAATGCTCACCCCATATAGCGCTATCTTCATCTTCAGCGTGGGCGTGTTCCTCAGCAACTTTATTTTCAACACATTCGTGATGCGTCACCCGTTTGTGGGCGAGCCTGTTTCCTACAAGGCATATTTCAGCGGCTCACTTAAAACTCATCTCGTAGGTGTTCTCGGCGGTGCTATCTGGTGTCTCGGTACAGCGTTCAGCTACATCGCTTCAGGCAAGGCCGGAGCAGCCGTATCCTATGCATTGGGGCAGGGCGCTCCTATGATTGCAGCGATTTGGGGTGTGTTCATCTGGAAAGAATTCAAAGGCGGCTCCAAGAGCGTTTACGGACTGCTCTCCGTCATGTTCCTGTTCTTCATAGCCGGCCTCGGCTGCATAATAGTTTCAGGAGGAAACTGATGTCGGGTACAATTAAGAGATATATTCATCAAATAAAATAAGAACTGTATGAGGAAATTATTACTCATGTTACTAAGCTTCACAATGGTTTCATTGATAGCTATAGGACAATCGCGGACAGCGTTTGATTTATCAGGAAAGGTAATTGCAAACCGCGATGGTGATCCGGTAGTAGGCGCTTTCGTATATGTAGAAGGCAGTAAGAATGCTACTTCTACAGACAATGCGGGACACTTTTCAATAAAAGTTCTGCCTTCTCAAAAAATTATTGTCTCAATGATTGGTTTCAAGAACAAAACCATAGTTGTCGGCAATCAAAACAACATTGAAATAGCACTTGACGAAGACAACTATCTGGATGAAGTGGTAGTAGTGGGTTATGGTACACAGAGAAGAAAAGACCTCGTCGGAGCTGTTGAGCAAATCAAGGGCGAAACCCTGAATACTAGAGCCAATTCCGGTGCCGTACGCGCTTTACAAGGTCAGATACCAGGATTGACATTGGAATTTCGTGATGGAAAACCTAATCATTCGGCATCATTGAATGTTCGTGGAGCTACCCAAAGTATCGGTTCAGGCGGTTCTACATTGGTACTTGTCGATGGTGTCGAGAGCGGCCTTGACAATGTCATTCCTGAAGACATCGAAACCATTACCGTTCTTAAAGATGCCTCTTCATGTGCAATATATGGTGCACGAGGAGCATTCGGAGTCATACTCGTGACGACCAAGAGCCCTTCGGCTGGCAAAGCCGTCGTAAAATATAACGGTTCAGTCAGTATCTTGTCCAATACCGTCAAGTATGATTATGTTACGGATCCCGTATATTGGACAGAGCAGGCTCTGGCCAGCTACGAAGGTTGCTATGGCACAACCCCAACCGGATTCAACAACTTGTTCCCATATTCGGATTCATGGTTTAGAGAACTCAAGAAGAGATATCTTGACCCTACATATGAATACTATCACGAATCCGTAGGTGTCGGGAGTGATGGAAAATATCAGTATTATGGAAATACGGACTGGTTTAGGCTTCTGTATAAGGACCACACCTACAATACTCAGCATGATTTGAACGTAAGTGGGGGCTCCGATAAGGTCAGATATTCTGTATCCGGTAAATTTTTTGATCAGAAAGGAATATACAATACTGATTATGACCACTATTGGAAAGCAAATGTTCATGCAAAGCTTGTCGCAAATGTCAAGAAGTGGTGGACAATGGAGAATGATCTCAATTTTTATAGGACATACTACAAACAGCCGGTCTTATTCCAAATTGAACAGAATGTAAAAGGCCAGATTGAACATCAGGCCTATCCGATGACTGTCCCATATAATCCTGACGGAAGTTTTACTGATGCCGCTGTATGCGTGGGTTATTCCGCATTCAAGACGGGATTAAGCTACCAATTGGATGAAGCGTTCAAACTTGGTGATACTTTTACCAATACGTTCCATATCGTCAAGGATGTTCTTGATTTCAAGACATCATTGTCATATGCTTTCAATCAGTCAACTAGAAATAGAAAAACGAATATCTACTCCTTCAAGAATGGCCCGAATATAGAATCTTCGCGTCCGTCATGGGATTCATATGAGGAGTTGTGGACGCGTCAGGAATATATCAAGGAAGAAGGTTTCTTTACCTTTACTCCAAGACTTAAGCCTGTGCATACTTTCAAATTGACCGCTGGCTATAACATTGAGTCCCTAAAGAAACATGGAACGGTGGGGTTGGAGAGAAATCTCATCCGCGAAGATAAAGCCAATTTCAATTTGACGGAAGCCGACGTGTATTACCTGAATGATTATGGCAGTCTCGATTGGTCATTTATAGGTTTTTTTGGCAGAGTCAATTATAATTTGAAAGACAGATACTTGTTCGAAGCAAGTGCCCGTTACGATGGCTCTTCCAAGTTCCCTGCGAACTCAAGATGGGGAGTGTTCCCTTCGGCGTCATTTGGCTATAGACTGTCAGAGGAAAAATTCATGACTTGGGCAAAACCATGGTTGACGAACATGAAGTTTCGCCTTTCGGCAGGTACTCTTGGAAATGGGGCAGTTGCAGCATACGCATATACCCAGAATATGTCAATCAGTCAGTCAACTGTGTACATCGACGGAAAGAAGGTCAATACTACAAGCGCGCCAGCTCCAATTCCTGAAGGGCTGACTTGGGAAAAGGCTACCACCTACGATGTTGGCTTGGATATGGATTTTCTGGATGGAAGATTGTCCTTTGTCGGAGATTTGTATAAAAAGAAAACCGTGGATATGTTTACGGTAGGAAAGACTCTCCCTGCGGTATATGGCAACAACGCACCAAAAGGCAATTATGCTGATATGACAACCAATGGTTGGGAACTCAGTCTTGGCTGGAGAGATACATTCAAGGCAGGTTCGAAGAATTTCTCATATGGCATCAAAGCAATGTTATGGGATAGCAGATCCTTTATAGACAAGTATAATAATGAGACAAAGTTATTGACAGACTACTACGAAGGGATGGAGCTGGGTGAAATCTGGGGTATGCATGTAGTCGGCTTGTTTGAAAGCGATGCAGAGGTTGCCTCATGGGCGGATCAAAGTACCTTTTTCACGCAAAACAGACGTGGCAACAAATTCGAACCTGGAGATTTGAAATTCGAGGATGCAAATGAAGATAATTTCATCAATTATGGTAAAAACACAAAGGATGATCCGGGAGATATGAAGATTATCGGTAATACCAACCCGAGATATTGTTATGGTATCAATCTCAATGCATCGTGGAACGGTATTGGTCTCAGTGTATTTTTCCAAGGTGTAGGAAAACGTGATTGGTATCCAAGTGTAAACTCCGGTATGTTCTGGGGAAAATACGCCAGGCCATATTCAATGATGCCTAAATCGCAAATTGGAAATCAATGGACAAAAGAGGATCCTGATCCCGATGCTTTCTGGCCTAAGCTTTCTTCATACATGGCAACAGATAAAAAGGGGACATTGACAAAGGTTCCAAATGACAGGTTCCTTGTGAATGCTGCTTATTGCAGATTGAAGAACATTACTCTTGACTATACTTTCCCGAAGAAGATTGTCGAAAAAATGAAAATTGATGGGCTAAGGGTTTATGTCTCAGGAGACAATTTGTTGACCTTCACTCCGATGCGTAAATGGACCACGACATTTGACCCTGAGGTCATATCTTCAGGAGATTCAGATTTTAACGGTATATATAATTCACAAGGAAAAGCAGACGGCTACAGTTATCCTATGCTCAAATCTGTTACATTTGGCGTCAATCTTACATTTTAGAATAAATCCATATGAACCATAATATTTATAAATTATTAATACTCATTGCGATATGTACTGTTGCAATGACCTCGTGCGAGGACTTTCTGGATAAAACCTCTCCGTCAAAAATCCAAGCGGATGAGTGGTTCTATAATGAAAGTTCATTGGAAATCTACGCTAACGGTTTCATAGACAGTTACACGCCATCCGTAGCATCTCTCACTTATGGAGATGCCGATGCTGATTATGTAGCAAGAATAAACCAAAGCAGTTTCTATACAGGCAGTTGGACTCCAAACGATCAGGCCGGCTGGTCGATTTCAAATTGGAAACCAATTTATAACGTTAATTATTTCCTCAAACATTTGAGAGAAACTCCTGGCGTTTCCGAAGAGATTCTGAATCATTATGAGGGAGTCGGGCGTTTTTGGAGAGCTTGGCACTATTTCTCTTTTGTGAAGAACTTCGGAGCAGTACCTTGGTATTCAGAACCAATTGATCCTGAAGATGACGGAATGCTTTACAAAACCAGGGACTCTAGAGAGTATGTGATGCATATGATTTTAGAAGATCTCAACTATGCTTCAAAAAACTGCCTGGTGACTGACAAATATGTCAATCATGGTGTAATTAACGGTTACATCGCAAATGCATTGAAGGCAAGGATCTGTTTATATGAGGGTACCTATCGAAAGTATCATAGTGTAGAACCTTCATGCCAAAAGGCGTGGACTACAGAATTTGAATCTGCCGATGACTTTCTTAATGAGTGTGTAGCTGCCTGCCAGTTCATCATGGACAGCAAGGTCTATTCTATCAAAAACAATGCTTCAAATGTCAATACTCAGTATAGGAAAATCTTCAATAGTGAGGCTGTAAACTATGATGAAATACTATGGGCTAGAGAGTATATCGAAGGTGTTGTAATGCATCCTACAACATGGTATTTCAACTCGGCCACTTCCGGTTCATGCTGGTCGATGACTAAAGATTTTCTGAATACGTATCTCAATAGAGATGGCAGTAGATATACTGATGATGCATCGTATAAGACAAACTCTTATTGCGAAGAACTGAACCCGAATAGGGATGCACGTATTGCCCAGACTATCATCACTCCGACATATGCAAAACTTCAGGGAGGCAAAATGTCTGAAGCCGTACCTAATTTCAATGTTACCAGAACCGGTTATCAGATTATCAAGTTCAATATTGACGACTCTTCATTGGAAAGTACCACAACGAGTTACAACTCAATTCCTGTAATGCGTTATGCGGAAGTCCTGTTGAACTACGCTGAAGCAAAAGCCGAATTGGGGCAGTTCACTGAGGATGATTGGAAAGCTACAATTGCATTGTTACGTGCGAGAGCTGGTGTAAGTGCCATTGCACCAACCGGATCACAAAAAACGCCATTCTACGCCACTCTGTGGCATACAGGGGCAAGAAAAGGGGTAAGGTTTTTAACGAATCTTGCCTTTTTTTCTTTGTTCCGGGGGCAAGGTGTCCCGAATGCCTGAAATTATCTTTGTCCCTTTTTTACCTTTTTTACGCAAAGTATTCCATCGCACTGTCAGAGAGCTGCACCGACTTGTTGGCGATGTACCTTTCAGTCATCTGGGTCGAGGTGTGCCCCATCATCCCCGCCAGCTGTATGAGCGGGACTCCGGCGTTCGCAAGGTTCGTGGCGAACGATATTCTCGCCGTGTGGCTGCTCACGAACTTCCACTTCGGCCCCTCCTGCGTCTCCCCTCCGAGGTGTATCTTGACCGTCGAGTTCACGCCGGACTTCATGCAGACGATCCTCAGCACCTTGTTGTACGTCATCAGCGACATCTCGCAATCGTTCGCCTTCACATAGGCTATGAGGTCGAGGACCTTCCTCGGACACGGCACTGTGGCCTCCGTCCCCGTCTTCTTCGCCACATACGTTATCATCCCGTGCGACACGTTGGACGTGCTGACTTCCATCGCGTCGGATATTCGCATACCGGTATATGCGCCTATCAGGAAACGCGCCCTGACCAGCCTTTCCCTTTCCGTCAGGATCTCGCACCTCTCCACCCTCTGGAGTTCGCCCTTCGTCAGGTAGGTGCGCACCGCCTTGTCCGCCTTGTTCTTGAGTATCCTCCTGTAGTCCTTGCATACGCCCCTCTCCTCGTCGCTCATGTCCCAGTAACTGTAATGGTAGGTCTCGCAGAACGCCTCCCAGCTCATCTGGTTGAACTCCTCGTCCACGACGCAGTTGTCCACGAAGATGTTGAGGGCGATGCTGCCCAAGAATGCTGCAATCAGTATCAGCGCTTTATTGTTTCTTTTCATAATCGTATGATTTTAATTTTTCATAATCGTATGATTCTAATGCCAATACGGCTGTGTTGTCGTAAATGTCTGTGATTATATAGTGTAGGTGCAGGAGTCCTCTGATTCTGGATCCATCCTCAAAGGAGCTCGAGTATATCAGTTCCCTGCCGATGTACTCCCTGCCCATCCGCTGCGTCACCCCGTTAGGCAGGATGTTGTTCGCCACAAGGTCGGGCATCGACAGCAGGCTCTCCATCGCGGGAGTGCCTATGATGGAAAATCCATTAACGGTCATGCTGTTCCGGCCTGCCGTGGTATATGGGCCTTGCAGCCTATGCGATTACCTTTCCGAGGTTGTCTATCCCGAACTTGCCGTCCTCGCACAGACGGCTCAGCGCGGTCTTGGCTTTCCCGCCCTCGCTCTCGTTGGGGATGTATGGCACCACCTGCCGACCTTCGGCAGCCTTTCGGATGTGGGAATCCAATAGACCTTCCAGTCAGGGATTTTACCTGCTGTCTCCTTGACTGTCGCCATTGTCCACTTGTAGGTGCAGAATGCGGCGATGATTGCAGCCGCAAGCGCGGTAATTACTATGATTATCATTTCTTTACCATTTTTTGAATCTTCTTGGCTCCCAGTTTCGTGTTCAGGAGGACGGTAGCCATTCTCCTGCCTTCCTTCGTCTCGAACCCCGCGAAGTAACTCTCCGTGAAAGCCTCCGGCGGAAGGTAACGTGCGGATTCAAGCAGAAACGCGTCACGCTGTGTCATGCACTCCTCCGATTCCTTCTTGGGGGCCACGAAGAAGTTACCTATAAGCTGCTTCTTGTGGAGCGACGTCCTTATGACCGTATCCTTTGACCTCATATTGAGGTATGAGGCCGTTGAACGGCAGGATTCCATATCGCGTATGGATTTGAACACTATTATGTTCGGACCGTCATCCAACGATTCGAGCAGTTTTGTCCATTGTCTTTTCTCGAGGTACTCTCTGTTCATCTTGTCTGTTTGTCTGTTCTGTTAGTCAGATTCCGAAACCGCCGCTTCGTCATTGTCGTCAGGGATGTCGATGTATTCGTACTTGACGAACTGGACTATCCCCGAAATGAGTTGGGCCTTCTGACACGTCTCGCTTTCCATCTTCTTGATTTTTCCGTAGAATGCCGCCAGACTGTCAGCCATGACAGTCGTAAAGTACGAACTGGCGATTACCTTGCTTTTCATAGCATACTCCTTTCATATTGTTCTTTTCATATATGCTTCTCTCTGCGTTTTGCGAGGGGTTGAGACCTCAGCATGACGGGTTTGTCACGCTCCAGCATTAAAGCAATTTTTGCTTTAGAAATGCGCCTTATTCAAAACGATAATATGAATAAGGTGGTCATTTCCCCCGATACGTCACTATACCATGACGCCGGTTGCCTCGGTTTTCTCTGCATCCGCAGGTGTGCCCGTTCAGGTTGTCCTGTAGGCGGCTGTCCCACGCGGGCTGAAACTTCGTCCGCACTTGGTTTTTTACCCTCCTTGTACTGGAGCAAACGATAAAACATCAAAAGTTTTTAACATTTGATTATGAATTGATAAACGGATTTCTTATCTTTGCCTCTGTTAGGAATTTTCACAAAGAGCCATTTGGTTGGCAGGAATCTTTCATATCTTTTCAGTCTTGTTTTATCTGATTGCAAAGATACAAGAGGTTTTTGTGAATTACAAATTATTTTTGTGAAATTTTACGATTATTTGTGATTTTTCCGCATAAGTAACTAATTATGAGAGGAGAAGTTTTAAAAAACCTTTTAGCGGGGAAAGGCTATAGTGTATCTGAGGTGGCGAGACAGATAGGAATGTCTCAACAAACCTTATCTGCTGCGTTAAGTTCTGAGGATGTGAAATCGAGCCTTGTGGAGCGCATAGCTTCGGCAGTCGATACTCCTATATCTGAGATGTATGGCGAAAAGTCCTCAATATCCGCAACGATGCAAGGCGGAAACGGCAACAGGATGATGACGGGTGTCGGCAACGTGATGGGGGACGTAAGCTCCGAACTGGTAGCGGCACTGAAGGGTGAAATAGAGATGCGGAAGGCCATCATCGATGAGAAGAATGCGGACCTGAAGGACGCTAACGAGAAAATCAACAAGTTTATAGACCTGATACAGAGGATGACGGAAACGAAGCGATAGAGAACCAAAAACTGATATAATATGGATGATGACGGTGACGCCCTACGGAAAAGTACGGTAAGGGAAATTATCAAAGATCTTTTTGAAACGGAAATCAAACCTATCCTTCTGAAGATTTACCAAGACGACAGGGAGATGCTCAAGGAATCCGACAAGCGGATAAGCAGGACAAACGAAATCATTGACAAATTGACGGACGCCTGCAAGTCGGTGGAGAATGCCTACACGTCGCATGTGGGTTCACTCCAGTCGTCGCGCGACGCCTCACAGAAGGCTAACACGGAACTGATAAAGACCTGCGAGAGGCTTTCAAAGCGTCTGGAAAGGACGGATGATGTCAACCGCAAGCGCATTATGGAACTGAACGACAGGATTGCCGCCCTACTGGACGAGCGTAAGGAGGCTAAGGCCCAATATGAGGAACTACAGAAGTCGTATCTCAGGATTGCGGAGGCTGGCAGTTTCAAGCAGTCAGGGAACGTTATGGAAATGAATGTGAACAACCCTAAAAAGATATGATAAGAAGATTTGTATGTGCGGCATCCGGCCTTTTCGCGGGATTCCTGATGAAAGCGCAGCAGCCGCTCGACAGCCTGTTTCTCAACAACGGCGATGTTGTCCCGTGCCGAATCACGGAGGCGTCGTCTTCGGAAGTCAAGTACGTGTATCCGGACGAATCTCTCGTGAACATCGTGGACATGATGCAGGTGAAGCAGGTGAAGCTCGCATCGGGAAGGGTCATCAAGGGGCAGAGTGTGGAGCCTGTGCTCTCAGAGGCGGACTGGGCGCGGGTCATTGTCACGAACGATGAAAATATGGCGAAGGGCCTGAAGTTCGTGAAGACCATCAAAGCCAAGTCTTCCGTCTGGAGGGGCCTCAGCGAATCCGAAAGCGACAAGGCCTATGTGGAACTCAAGAAAGAGGCGGCGAGGTATCATTGCCATCTGGTTGTGCTGGTCGGGGACCTTACCCGTTCCGCCAACTACTGGACGGGACAGAACGACATCGAACTGCGGGCCAACATCTATACGTATCCATTCGTTGAGGTCTCCGTCAATGCCGACTGGGAGGCCTGGCGCGATTCCGTAATCAAGGACCCTTACGGCAGTTACGACAAGACCGGATATAAGAGATACAAGATGATTATGGATGTGATTGACGGACTTACGGAGGATTCTGCGACGGATGATGCGGCACGTGCCATCGCGGAGAAGATTGCCATATACAAGCAGGTCTGCGATGCCCTGTTGAACTCAAGGGAACAGGACTACTATATGACGGCATACAGGAAACTGGATACAGCCCTTGCTAAAAAGGTTCGCAAGTATAATTTGTCGCTTGGAGACTGAATATGGCGAACCCGAACAAACTGCGGCCGCAGGACGCGAAGATAATGAGGACTATCGTGGATTTGGGATGCGGAGGCAGCACGAAGCTCGCGTCACTCCTGCTCGGCTCCTACAGTTCCTCAATATCGGCCATAATGTCCGGCAAGTACGCCCTCGCGCCTCAACTCGGCAAGATACGCAAGGCATTCCCCCTGATAAGCGATGAGTTCCTCGAGACCGGCGAGGGAGATCCAGGCTGCCTGTCGATTATGCAGATGAAGGACAAGTATGACGCGATAATAGCGGAAAAGGACGAGACCATAGCGAGACTTGTCAATGAGATGGAAACACAGCGCAAGGTCATCGAACTGCTGCTTAAAAAATGAGGAGGACAACCTGATGCCCTCCTTTTTCATTTCTGGTTGAAGAACGGATTTGACGCGAGCAGTTCCGCGTTCTGCTCCTTCGTCACCCTGATGTACTTCATGAAGTTCGCCTCCGTCGTATGCCCAGTAATCAGCATACATTGCCGCAGGGGCACTCCAGACATGTAGAGCAGTGTGGCTCCCGTCCTCCTTGCCGTGTGGCTCGACACCATCTCATACTTCTTCTTCCTCTCGGTGCTGTGCGCCGCCCCGTGGCTCCTTGTCACGAGCACCGTCTCGGTCATTCCGGCCTTCCTGCACACCTCCTTTATGTTCTCGTTGTACTTCTGCTGGCTGATTGCCGGTGCGTGGCCTCCGTTCCTCTCGAGGACCAGAATAACCCTCGGAGCGGCAGGAATCACCACGTCGCCGGACGTCTTCTTCTGGACGAACCGTATCTTCCCGTCCCTGATGTCCTCCGCCGTCAGTCTCGAATAGTCAGAGAACCTTGACGCCGTGTATATCCCGAGGATGAAGAGGTCACGGGCCTTCTTCTCCATGCTCAGGGTGAGGTCAAGATTCCATATCGCGTCCACTTCCGCCTGCGTGAGATAGACGGTGTCCGCCTGCTCCTGCCCCTTGCGGAAAGTCAAGTATTCCGTGTTGGTGTGGTACTTCAGCTTGAAGCCCTCCGACATGACGGTCTTGAGCCTCGCGATTATCGTCGCCTTGTAGTTCACGGAATATCCGGCCTCGTCCATTTTTTGGCTGAGCCTGAAGAACCATGCGCTGTCGATGTCGTCCCAGTCGTCCTGCCTTCCCATCATTTCGCCGATCCTCCGTTTTGCGTTCTCGTTGTATCTCATCGTGGTGCGCGGCCGTGCCGCCCATTCGTCGAAATACTGCCAGAAAGAGACCTTTCCCGGCGCTTTCTCCACTATCGGCGTATATGTGTCGAGGCTGGAGGACAGCACTTCATCCACGGCCCTCAGAATGTCGCTCTCGGAACTGTACTCGTTGAGCCGTTCCTCCAGTGACAGCAGTATGCCCTTCAGTCTCCTCGAATCCTCCGGATCCGTGGGCCACTGCCTCCCCTTCTTCGGCCTCTTCCATCTTGACGTCAGGACGGAGATTCCGGTATATTTGCGATATACTTTTCCCCTGTGTGTGATGACGAGGCGTACCGCCGACCGTTCGGCGCTGTAATCCTTCAGGTTAAAATTTATGTTCATTTTGTCGCTATGTCTAAAACTGCCCGAAAATATAGTGATTTCCGTCAAGGGGGGCAAGAAAAGGGGCAAGAAATTGCCAAAAATGTTTAATTTTTTAGCCTTTTTTGCGAAACGTATTTAACACTTCCGTCTTTGCAACTTACTGATAATCAAGTGTAAAACGCTGATTTTCACGCGTGTAGCAATAGGCTTGGTTTGAGTACCAACCGGAAGCAGACCCTTACCTTGTTTCATATTTTGACAATACGGTTACAGACAAATGGCTACTTGAAATACGTCGCGAACGTGGAACGGAACTATTTATGGAAAATCTCAGGTACCAAGACCTTATGAGATGGCACTTGGGACATCTTATAGAGAGGGCGTGGCGAGGTATTTACTGCCCGGTCGGAACGGTTCAGCCTCTTAACGGCAGTTCTACCAAGTTTATCAGCATTGTGAAGAATCCGGTAGCGGCTCAAGCTAATACTCAATATATCGTCCTTTCAGATAACAAGTATGTTTCTGTAGATTCCGATGGCTGTTTGGTGTTTGAGCAAACACCTCGAGTGTGGAAAGAGAAGATGTATCTCAAACCTATACCGCAGTCGGCAATTGATGTAAATCAGAACTTGGCTCAGAATGAACTTTGGAAATAAATTTGATCGATATGAACAACACTAAACATATATTATTGATTATCATAGGTGTACTGTCAATGTCGTGTTCGAAAGACGTGGATTATGGTTTGGATAAATCACTTGCCCGTCCAGAGAATCTTCAATACGATGAAGTGAACTCTACAGACACTGATTTGTCGGTATATTGGGATGCTACTAAAGCATTGAATTCCGGCGCTGTTTCATTTACCGTTGAACTGGTAAAAGACAAGATAGGACTAGACGTTAATCCTCCTAGTCAGATCGTTCTCAAAAGCGACGCCATAAACGATGCTGCGATATTTTCAGGATTCAAGAAAGGGCAGAAGTATCATGTCAGGGCTCGTGCTAATTATCACGATGCCAAGTATTCTGACTGGACGTGGATTATGACCGGTGACTCACTTGCAGTAATCAGATTTGGAGCAGGAATCGTCAATGAGACCGTAGATGTCGTTCAAAAGCCTTCTTCATCTCTTAATTGGGCTTCCTCCAGACAATTGGCCGTTAATTATTCAACGACAGCATTCGCTGACCGAAGCGTAGATATTACATATAACTTCAAGGTTGAATTATATAAAGATGCGGCATGTTCCGATCTTCAAGTTGCTCTTGACCTTCCGTCCTCGCTTCATGACAGGACTTTTGCAAAGATGGCTGACTTCTTTCCCGGATTTGTTTTTTCCGAATTGGAACCTGACACAGACTACTACTGTAGGGTTACATGCTATAATTCTGATAAGGGAAATCCGAGTAGTGATGTGGTAAAATATCATACGTTAGCTGATGATACGGTAATGATAGGTGCTGCAGCGTCTGCAGAAGTTGGTGATATTTTGTTATGTGAAAATTTTGACAGAATATGCTGGGGCGGTGACATGGTTCATCTGTGTGCGGGAATATCCAGAAAAGACCGTGGCACTGTAACCGCGTTCTCGTTCCCGACAGGCGATAGAACGGGAGATAAAGCGTTCAACCTTACAGAAGTTGCAAATGAATTCAACTATTGTAAGTATCACAATGAATATGGCCTGTTCAATAGCGTGGGGAAATGTGTCAGAAACATTGAAAGTTTGAAGAGTTGGGGCCAGTTGAATGAAAATTCAAAAGCGACCAAAGGTACAATTTGTGTGCGTCCAGGAATGGTGAAAATGGGAGCTGGACAAAAATTAGGAATCTTGGCAACTCCTGAACTGTCAAGTTTGAAAGGTGATGCAAAAGTCAAGGTGACATTTGTTGCATGCAATTACAATGAGGAAAAGACAGGCCAATATGATACAGAAACGAAAGCTGTATATGTCTTGGACGGCACGACCATTGATGCCAATAATTATTTGAAACAGTATTATGGCAATGTGACCAAAACGGAAACATTGGTGGAAATGTCAGAGGAGGATTATGGCTGGCACACGTATGAGGTGACATTGGAACACGTGAAACCGACATCCAGAATTGCCATCGGGGGCACTCGCTCCGTTGTCGCTTCCGGTCAAAATCGTTTCTACCTTGATCATGTTAAAATTGAACTTATTTCGTATGAATAGATGGTTGAATATTTTTTTGATAATTGCATTACTTTTGAGTTGTAGTAAGGAGCCCTCCCCAGGGGGGACTCCTTCAAATGATAATTCAATAAACGGCACAGCGTTGGCAGAAGGCATCAATGCGTGCGGTTTGATAAAAGATTCTTCCACAGGTCAAGGCATACCGGGCGTGCCGGTTACGGATGGATATTCATATACGGTAACTGATAAGAATGGTGTATATCAGATGGTGGCCAATAGGTATTGTCGAAACATTTACTATTCGTTGCCATCTGGTTACAAGGTTGCTTTGGATAGCGAAACCCACTTGCCTGCATTCTATTCTACAATAACATTTGATTATAAGAAACTCAATAGGAATGACTTTGAACTTACGCCGGACGATTCGATGTCAGATGAATTTACTTATGTAGCAATCGGCGATCCTCAAGTTACCAACATCAGCCATGTGAACAGATATATAAATGAGACATTGGCAGACTTGAAGAGTACACTGAAAGCCAGCCAAGTTTCCGGCAAATACAAAAATGTTATTGCATGCACAATGGGCGACATAGTACATGATACGCCGAATATGTGGACGGCCATGAAATCCGCTATGTCTGGTCTGGAGGATTCTAATGGGTATTTTCCTATTTTCCAATCTATCGGCAATCATGACCACGATGCTAAGGAACGCACGCAGTATGCTGCAGTCGCTAATTATGTATCTCACTTTGGCCCCACGGATTACTCGTTAAATGTAGGGAATGTACACATCGTTACACTTGAGAGTGTTATCTGCAAGTCAACAACGGGTAAGACATGGTCTTACAATGGTGGATTTACGGCAACGCAGTTGAAATGGTTAAAAGAAGACTTGTCTCACGTAGATAACAAGGAAAGCAAGTTGGTTATTCTGAACCTGCACATTCCATTCAGGGAAGGAAAAGTAAGCGGCGGAGGGCTCATCAATAAAGACAAGTATTATGATGATGTGCTGAGATTATTGACGGAATTTCACGAGGCTCATATCATGTCCGGGCACAGGCATTTCCCTCAAAACTGGGTTCATTCCGATTATATATGCAGAGGCGGCATGCCGATATATGAGCATATTCATGCAGCTGCTTGTGGTTGCTTCTGGAACTGTCATTCAAATTTGGATGGCTCGCCCAACGCATACAGCATCTATGAAGTAAAGGGGAACAGTATAGTAAACTGGGTCGAAAAAGCTGTAGGGCATGATATGGATTTTCAAATGCGGGTATATGATGGGAATCAGGTATATGCTGGGACTAAAGGCTATGAATACACGTGGTATAATGGCGGAATAGGCGGAACATCAAACATAAAAGCCAAAGGATATTCTACTTTAAAAGGATGTTTTGTTGCCGAACTTTGGAATGATGACGATGTGAACTGGAGGGTTGAGTTTTATCAAAACGGAAGTAAGGTGGCTGATTTGAAGCGTGTCCCAAATGGGCAGTGTTCCAATGCTTGTTCATCATCGTATTTCTTTAATGAATTAAATAAAAATGCGGGCGACTATGCGATATCAGAGAACTGTCATTATTGGTATTATAAGCCCGAAAGCGGATATCCTTCAGCTGAACAGAATTGGGAAATTCGCGCGACTCAAACTATACCATCAAGCGGACTCAAAAATGTTTACAGTGTAACTTCATTGAAAAAAGATTATGAGGGTTTTTAGGCTATTGATTCAAAAAATATTTTAACATGAAGAGTACAACGAAAATAATAATCGCCTTTCTGTGGTGTGTTTATGCCATCTGCTATAATACGCCCGTTTCTGCCCGTTCACGGCAAACTGACATAAAAAATCAACCTATCAGGATTATTCTCGACACTGATATAGGTAACGACGTGGACGATGCGTTGGCTCTGGATATGCTCTATAAATATCAGGACCAGGGAGTTGTGAAGATACTGGGCATTCTTACCAACAAGGATACCAAGTATGCTCCAGAGTTCGTGGACATCATGAATACCTGGTACGGCTATCCGAGAATTCCTATCGGAAAAATTACCGGCGGTGTATGTCTTGACGATTATGTGAACTATGCGGAGAATGTCTGCAAACTGAACAATGAGGACGGTTCTCCGATGTTCAAGCGCAGCCTCAAGAGTTATGACAAACTGCTGCCGTCGCATATCCTGTACCGCAAATTGCTTGCGGCCCAGCCGGACAATTCCGTGACTGTCATTACTGTCGGCTTCTCCACTAATCTTGCCAGACTTCTGGAAACGCCTGGTGACAAATATTCTCCGTTGACTGGTAAAGAATTGGTGGCCAAGAAGGTGCGTCTGCTTTCAGTTATGGGAGGCGACTTTATCGAGAATCCTCGTGCAGAGTTCAACATTGTCAATGACATACCTTCGGCAAAGAAGCTTTTCTCCGAGTGGCCGGGTGACGTAGCCGTTTCTCCGTTCGCTGTGGGCAAGGTGATAAAGTTCCCTGCTTCAGTGATTCAGAATGATTTCAACTGGGGAGTTCAGCATCCGATGGTTCAGGCGTATCTGCACTATCGCCCGATGCCTTACGACAGGCAGACTTGGGATTTGACCTCTGTGCTTTATGCAGTTAATGCAGTTAAAGGAGCCGCTGATTTCTTCGGAGTTTCAGAGCCGGGAACCATCACGGTTACAGATGACGGACATACCGTTTTCACTCCGTCAGAATCAGGCAAGCACGTCATCTTGTCTGTGGATAAGTCTCAGGCCCAGCGAGTTAAACAGTATTTTATCGAGATTATTACACGGAAACCAAATTCGGTGAAATAAGGCTTATAGGTCCAAACTGTCTTCCCGGATTTACGACTGAAACTTGCCAAATTGGCACTTTTTAGTCGTGAATCCGGGATTAAGTTGCAATGTTTCGGTGTTATTTTCTAATTTTGAGGTTTATTTAAACACTTACATAAGCGATGAAACACAAACTTTTTACATTGGCAGCTATGACTGCAGCGATATTGTCCGGGTGCTGCGGAGGCGGCTGTAAGGATGGGAAAAATTACAAGATCAGGGATGGCGTCATTGTGTTCAATGAACCGAAACCGTCTGATGGTCAGCAGGATATGTTGCAGTTCGCGGCGGATCCGATCGATACGGTCAGGGTCGGTTTTATCGGGCTGGGTATGAGGGGATCAAGTGCCGTGTCGCGTTTTACCAACATTGACGGAACCCGTACGGTAGCGCTTTGCGACCTGGAGGAAGACCGCGTGAAGAAGTCGCAGAAGACACTGGCGAATGCCGGTAAGCTTGAGGCTGCGGAGTATTTCGGAGAAGACAGCTGGAAACGGCTCTGCGAGCAGGATGACGTAAATCTCGTGTATATCTGCACACCATGGGACAAGCATGTGGAGATGGCAGTGTATGCTATGCAGCATGGAAAACATGTTGCCGTGGAGGTTCCTGCGGCTACTTCTGTGGCAGAATGCTGGCAACTGGTAGATGTGTCGGAGCAGACACGCAAGCATTGCATGATGCTGGAAAACTGCGTGTATGATTTCTATGAACTGACCACGCTCAATATGGTCCAGCAGGGATTGTTCGGCGAAGTGCTCCATGCGGAAGGCTCTTATATCCATAATCTTGCGGATTTTTGGGACAGATATCATGACAATTGGCGTCTGGCATTTGACCAGGCACATGCCGGTGACGTTTATGCTACACATGGCTTGGGCCCTGACTGTCAGGCGCTTGACATCCATCGTGGCGACAGGATGGACTATCTGGTTTCAATGGCGACAGTTTCGGTTGCAGGTCTGGAACTGGCCAAGAAGAACATGGGCGCCGAGACATTCGCGAACGGGGACCAGACGTCCACGCTGATCCATACTGTCAATGGCAAGACCATCCTTCTTCAGCACAATGTCTATACACCTCGACCTTATGACAGGATGTATCAGGTGGTCGGCACGAAGGGATATGCGGAAAAGTATCCTTCCCCTGGATTCGCTTTCGAACCTGAACAGATTAATGGCGATGCGGATTACGAGAATCTTTCGGCGCATAATTTCGTTTCCGGCGATGTCTATAAGGAGCTTCTGAAGAAGTATCAGAGCCCAATTGTCAAGGATATTGAGGAGAAGGCGAAATCGGTCGGCGGACATGGCGGCATGGATTTCATCATGGATTACCGTCTGGTATGGTGCATCAGGAACGGCAAGCCGCTTGACATGGATGTTTATGATGCGGCCGAGTGGTCCTGCATCGGAGACCTGTCTGCAGCTTCCATCGAAAATGGCAGCAAACCGGTCCTCGTGCCTGATTTTACACGTGGCAAATGGAATAAGATCCAGGGCTACCGCCATTCAGAATAACCGTCCCTGGTCCCTTAATTGATGGTCAATGAAGATTGAAGAAGCCATATTATATGTGCTTGCCGAGCGGAACGGAGGTCTGCGCACAGAACAGATTGCGGAAATCATAAACCGGAGACGGCTTCATGTCCGGAAAGACGGTAAGCCTGTGACCTCAGCCCAGGTCTATGCGGTCGTGATGCGCTATCCTGACACTTTCGTCAAGGCAGAAGGGCGCATCATGCTGATGATATGAGTTCCGGCCGCTTTACAGATAGTCGGTGTAGAGGATGCCGTCGAGGTGGTCGCACTCGTGCTGGAAAATGACGGCGGTGAACCCCTGTATGCTTTCGGTGGTGTCGCGTAAGGTACTGACGGAGGTGTATGTGATGTCAATGTCGCGGTAGCGGGCTACTTCACCTCGTTTTCCGGGAATGCTGAGGCATCCTTCGAAACCAAGTTCCTTTTCACCACGGCATGCGGAAATGCTTATGTTGGGATAGACCTCAAAAGGCTCACCTTCCTTGTCGAAACGCTGTACCGCTACTATGCGTCTGGATATCCCCACTTGAGGGCCGGCGATACCGACTCCGTCCTCCTCAGGTGAGGTTACCGTAGCTACCATCTTTTCAGCAAGGCGTTGATACTCATTGCTTTTTAACCCTTTTTCGCCGATTCGACGACACTCTTTCCTAAGTGTCAATGAATCTGCTGCGTCATTGACAGTAAGCACGCGCATAGTGGCTCTTTCATCTCTGATAAGCTCCATTTCAGCAGAGCTCCAGCCGCTACGATTGCCGCACGAGATGGCGGTCGCAGCCATCATTGCCGTAAGAATAATCCCGAGAGTCCTCATATTGTCATTTTTTTATCAATGCAAAAATACATTATTTCCAGCATTTGCGCGTCGGTTTTAGAACATCTATCCTCCTTTTTTTGTCACAAAAGTCTCATGCATTGTTCCTACATTTGCAGCCAAATTTGGAAAAAAACATGAATTTTAGAAGGCACAGCAATTCGTTCAGGGAATCTTACATCGATACTCTCGGCAAACTTTATGAGTATTCAACGCGCAGGTATGCGAAGAATCGGATGTCGAAAGTCATTGATACTGAGCATGAATATACATACGAGCAGTTCAGGCGGACATGTGAGATGCTGTCGAAGAGGCTGACGCAATTCGGAATCGGGGCGTCTGACAAGGTGGCGATCCTGGCGCAGAACATGCCGGAGTGGACTGTCGCATTGTTTTCGACCGTTCCGTTCGGACGCATTGCCATTCCAATTCTTCCGGAATCGTCTGCCAATGAGGTGACCAATATCCTGAACCATTCGGAGTCCAAGGTGCTTTTCGTCTCGAAGAAGCTTCTGCCGAACGTCACACAGGAGTGCATTGACAAACTTACGCTGGTCATAGATATAGAGACTTTCGAGGAAATCAAGAAGGACGACAGCAAGTTCCGCTGCGACGGCAAGGTGGCAATGCCGATGCCGGATGATATCGCCACAATCATTTATACATCAGGCACTACGGGCAATGCCAAGGGCGTGGTCCTGAGCCACCGGAATCTCACTTCCTGCGTGATTTCCTGCTGGCATTCGCAGCGCAGGACGGAGAAGGACCGCTGGCTGTCGATTCTCCCGATGTCACATACATTGGAACTGACTTTAGGAGTGCTGTATCCGATGTTCGTGGGCGCGAGCGTATATTATATGTCGAAGCCGCCGGTGCCGGCACTGCTGCTGAAGGCAATGCAGGTGGTCAAACCGACGACAATTCTTTCCGTGCCGCTTATCATAGAGAAAATTTACAGGAACAGTATCGTGCCGACAATACGGAAAAGCCGGATGCTGAGCTGGATGGACAAGAACATGAACTGGCTGATGTGCAAAGTCATTGGCTTGAAACTGAAGAAGACTTTCGGCGGCCATTTGTCGTTCTTCGGCATCGGCGGCGCGAAGCTGGACATTGAGGTGGAGCGTTTCCTCCTGAAGGCGGGTTTCCCGTACGCCGTCGGGTATGGATTGACGGAGACTTCGCCGTTGCTGAGTTTCACGGTCGGGCGAAGCCGGTTCCCGGGTTCCATCGGTGTTCCGGTCCGCAATGTGGAGCTGCGGCTTGACAATGTCAATCCGGAAACCGGTGAGGGTGAGATAGTTGCGAAGGGACCGAATGTCATGCTCGGTTATTACAAGGATCCGGAGCGCACCCGCAAGGCGTTCACGAAGGATGGCTGGTTCCGGACCAATGACCTGGCGTGTCTGGATGAGAAGGGTCGTTACTTCATAAAGGGACGTCTGAGCAACATGATTCTCGGGGCTTCGGGTGAGAACATCTATCCGGAGGAGATCGAGCAGGTCATCAACAACATCGATGACGTGAACGAGTCCATCATCATTCCGCGTGACGGCAAACTGGTGGCGCTGGTGACGTTTAATGAGAATGCCATCGACTGGAACCAGGAGGGCGAGGATGAGTTCTTCCGCAAGATCGAAGAGTACAAGTCAATGATTCTGAACATCGTAAACAAGAATGTCAATCGCACTTCGAAGGTGAGCGCCGTCCAGATTCTGCGTGAGCCGTTCGAAAAGACCGCCACCCGCAAGATCCGCCGTTTCAAGTATTTCGACGTGAAGGGGATATAGGGTTTTGTCATTTTATTGACAAATTGGCAGAGATGAATATTTGGGGAGGCGGCGGAGAAATTGGCACATAAGTTGCACGCTCTCAAGTAACAACGGCTTAATGAGGCCGCTATGAAAAGAAGGATTTTAAATTATAATGATTATGATTACCGAGAAATTGCAGAATGCGGTAAACAATCAGATTACCGCTGAGTTATGGTCTTCAAATCTGTATCTCCAGATGGCTTTCTACTTCGAGAAAGAAGGTTGGGATGGTTTTGCACATTGGATGCACAAGCAGTCTGATGAAGAAAGGAATCATGCAATAATGCTTGCCAACTATCTTGCAAAACGTGGCGGCGAGGCTAAAGTAAACATGATCGATGTCGTTCCGAGTGGTTGGGGCAGCGTAAAAGAGGTTTTCGCCAATGTCGCTGAACATGAGCGCCACGTATCAAGGCTTATAGATGACCTTGTGGACGTAGCTTCTGCAGAGAAGGACAAGGCTACCCAGGATTTCCTTTGGGGATTCGTCCGTGAGCAAGTCGAGGAAGAGGCTTCTGTTGACGCTATCGTGAACAAGATTGAAAGATGCGGTGACAGCGGATTGATTTTCCTGGATTCCGAACTTTCAAAAAGGTAGGCATTGACTCGTATTTATGAGTTGTCGAAACTTGCTGGTGAGCATTGTCACATTGCTCTTCATGTTAACCCCGGCTGCCGGACAGACGGGGCTTTATTCGTATAAGGGAGGTTATTTTCTACGGAACGGCTCGCATTGGGAAGAATACCGTCCTGACAGCAAGATCGGCGTCTGGGCGACATACGAGCAGTATAACGAAGAGAGCAACTTCTTCAATATCAAGAATTCCAACTGCAGTGTGAGTGTGCCGAAAAACACTTCAGGCAACTTTTTCTATGCCCTGCCGGGCGGTGAATGGAGTGAGATTTACACTACGAGTGAAATCTACGATTACATGCCGAGCGACGCGAGGGATATATATTGTTACAAGGGCGGATATTTCGTCAGGGACGGCCTGGATTGGTATGAATATCGTCCGGGCAACAAACATGATGTGTGGAATTCTTACAAGCAGGTAAGTTGTGACATCAATTTCATATACCTGACAAGCGAGAACGGCGATTTCCATATCGGAATTCCGAAGTCGGAATCAGCTGGTAGCATATACATGAAGAAGGGAGATGGCGAATGGACGGCAATATACACATTGACAGGGATTTATGATTGCGGAAAGGGGTATGGGTATTCCATTCCTTTCGGGAGGCAGCATACCGGGGGTTCAACTGACAGTCTGTCAATATATACCCGCATCAACATTGACAATAACGGAACGTGCCAGGTGCGGTATTCGGACAAGACGTTTTCGTTCAAATATTCATCAGAGAGCCTGTATGAAGCCTCGTACGGAGATGTCGGCTCCATGTTTTTCATGATGCTCGCAGGCTACACCGGTGACACCAAAGGATTCGTCCTGTACCGGGACAATGAAAACAAAGATGAAGTCTTGTCATATACCAGCACGTCCGGCATAACCGTATGCACCG
>ENA-ORNB01000993-ORNB01000993.1-human-gut-metagenome-genome-assembly--contig:-NODE-993-length-23268-cov-20.487873_pt1 | contig 23268 bp, 18 predicted proteins | sample MGYA00242112_ERZ509016 | MGnify/ENA primary metagenome ERZ509016 (study PRJEB26280, sample SAMEA2338705) | human gut metagenome | biome: human gut; feature: human-associated habitat; material: faeces...
GCGCGAAACGCTTTTTGGCACCGGAGTTGGTTTTAAGCTTTGCCATTTTACAAAAAGTTTTTAATTAATTATATCCGAACTTCCGGAGGCTCGCACCTCCGAAAGTCCAGGTCTTTATTTCTTCTTAATCGGAGCAATCATCATTATCATACGCTTTCCCTCAAGCTGAGGCATGTGCTCTGCGCGTCCGAACTCCTCAAGTTCCACAGCGAAACGGAGAAGAAGTTTCTCTCCCTGGTCCGCGAACTGGATGGAACGGCCTCTGAAGAACACTGAAGCCTTCACCTTGGAGCCCTCGTTAAGGAACTCCTGGGCATGTTTGAGCTTGAACTGGAAGTCATGCTCATCAGTGTTAGGCCCGAAGCGGATCTCCTTGATCACGATCTTGGTGGAGTTCTGCTTCATTTCCTTAGCCTTTTTCTTCTGCTGGTACAGATACTTCTGATAATCCAGAATCTTGCATACCGGAGGATCAGCCTTGGCAGTGATTTCCACCAGATCGAGTTCCATCTCATCGGCCATTTTCATAGCCTGTGCAATGGAATATACTCCCGGTTCAGCGATATTGTCTCCTACCAGACGTACCTGAGTAGCCCTGATCTCATCATTGATGTTCAGTTCATTCTCATCCTTATGTCTCGGAGGAGCCATGCGGGCTCCCGCTGGTTTTGGACCTGCAGGTCTTGGTGCTCCTGCCGGTCTGTTACCTGATGGCCTAGGGCCACCGAAGTGAGGTTTAAAAGGCGTTGCGATAAATTTGCCCTCCTAAATAATTAAATTAATACTAGCTGTTAAAGTTCTGAACTATAAGAACTTTCAGCAGCCTTGAACTTCGCGATAAAGTCCTCTACATGCATAGAACCCTTATCTGCGCCTTCATGACGAACGGAGACCATATTCTCTGCAGCCTCCTTCTCGCCGACAATCACAAGAACAGGAACCCTGAGGAGCGAAATTTCCCGGATTCTCTTGCCCAAGGTCTCGTTTCGGTCGTCTATTGAAGCGCGAATATCGGATTTTTTCATCAAATCACAAACTTTTTTTGCATAATCAGTGTATTTTTCACTGACAGGCAGGACTTTTACCTGATCCGGCGCGAGCCAGAGAGGCAGATGTCCGGCAGTATGCTCAAGCAGGACTGCGGTAAATCTTTCGATGGATCCGAACGGTGCCCTATGTATCATGACAGGGCGTTTCTTGGAGCCGTCCTTGTCGGTATATTCAAGCTGGAAGCGCTCAGGGAGGTTATAATCCACCTGTACTGTTCCGAGCTGCCATTTTCTTCCGAGAGCATCCTTCACCATGAAGTCGAGTTTCGGGCCATAGAATGCAGCCTCGCCATACTCGACGACAGTCTTGAGTCCCTTCTCGGCAGCAGCCTCGATGATTCCCTGCTCGGCTTTGTCCCAGTTTTCATCCGTTCCGATGTATTTCTCCTTGTGATTAGGGTCGCGGAGCGAAACCTGAGCCGTGAAGTTCTTGAAATTGAAAGTACCGAATACATATAATATAAGGTCGATCACTTTCTCGAATTCTTCCTTCAGCTGGTCAGGACGCACGAACAGATGGGCGTCATCCTGAGTGAAGCAGCGGACACGGGTAAGTCCGTGGAGCTCACCGCTCTGCTCATATCTATATACCGTACCGAACTCTGCAAATCTCAAAGGAAGATCCTTATATGATCTCGGAGACGAGCGGAAAATCTCGCAGTGATGAGGGCAGTTCATCGGTTTCAGCATATATTCCTCACCCTCCTGAGGGGTATGGATAGGCTGGAATGAATCCTTGCCGTATTTTGCATAGTGACCGGATGTCACGTAAAGCTGCTTGCTTCCGATATGAGGAGTAACGACAGGAAGATATCCGAACTCGTCAAGCTTCTTGCGGAGGAAGTTCTCCAGCTGGAGTCTCATGACAGCACCTCTAGGCAGCCACATAGGCAATCCGAGGCCCACGCGTGACGAGAACATGAAGAGTTCCATTTCCTTGCCCAGCTTTCTGTGGTCACGTTTCTTCGCTTCCTCGAGAAGTACAAGGTATTCATCCAGAAGAGATTTCTTAGGGAATGTGATACCATATACACGGGTAAGCTGAGGACGTTTCTCGTCACCTCTCCAATATGCACCTGCGATGGATGTCACCTTCACGGCCTTGATGAGTTCCGTATTTCTGAGGTGCGGTCCACGGCAGAGATCGGTAAAATTGCCGTTCTTGTAGAATGTAATCTTGCCGTCCTCGAGTTCGCTGATAAGTTCGAGCTTGTACTCGTCGCCTTTCTCCGTGAAATATTTTATTGCATCTTCCTTGGAGACATGGGAGCATTTGAACTCCTCCTTACCGCGTGCAAATTCCAGCATCTTCTTCTCGATAGCCGGGAAATCCGCGTCGGTAAGCTGCTTTCCGCCAAGGTCAATGTCATAATAGAATCCGTTTTCGATAGCCGGTCCGATACCGAACTTCACACCAGGATAAAGGGCTTCGAGAGCCTGTGCCATAAGGTGGGCCGAAGAGTGCCAGAAAACATGTTTTCCTTCCTCGTCTTCCCATTTCAGCAGCCTTACGGTGCTGTTCTCCTCAATCGGTGTATCCAATCCGATTACCGTACCTTTTCCGACTGATGTATCACCTTCGGCTTTCACTGAAACAGCCAAAACCTCTGCTGCCAGCCTCGGGCTGATACTTTCTGCAATCTGATAACCTGTCACGCCTTTCTCAAAGGCTTTGACGCTTCCGTCAGGGAATGTAATGTTAATCATAACTAAATCTGTGTAATAATTAAATTGGACTAACCAGTATTTACAAACCAAGTACTTGAACTTGATTAGCCATATTATTAGCCAAGACTGCAAAATTAGCAAAAATTCCGCAGATTATGAACACATTTCCCTAAAAGATAGGCACCCGGAGACTCAGAACTCTTCCTTGATGTTGTATTTGTTCCTTTCCGTGGATGTACGGGAAATCATTTCGCAGATGAATCCCGCAAGGAACAACATCACGCCGAGCACGACCGCAAGCAGCGCCAGATAGAACAGAGGCTGGTCCGTGACAGGACGGAAATGCATTCCCCCCGCCTGATGTATAAGTTTGGCGACAATCAGCCAGACTGCTATCACGAATCCCGCAAGGAACATGAGAATTCCGGTAAAGCCGAAAAAGTGCATCGGTTTCTTGCCGAACGTACTCAGGAACCACAGTGAAAGCAGGTCCAGAAAGCCGTTCACGAAACGCTCCAGGCCGAACTTGCTCTTGCCGTACTTTCTCTTCTGATGATGGACAGGTTTCTCCGTAATCCTCTCGAACCCGGCATTTTTCGCCAGATAAGGGATATAGCGGTGCATCTCGCCATAGACCTCGATATTTTTCACCACCTCGTTGCGGTATGCCTTCAATCCGCAGTTCATGTCATGCAGATGAATGCCGGTAATCCAACGTGCGGTAGCATTGTACAGTTTGGAAGGCAGATTCTTGGTAAGCTTGTTGTCCTGCCGATGCTGTTTCCAGCCTGAGACGACATCCCATCCGTCCTCGGTCACCATCCTGTACATTTCCGGAATTTCCTCAGGCGAATCCTGAAGGTCGGCATCCATTGTCACTACAACATTGCCCCCGGCAGCCTTGAAACCGTGGTAGAGGGCCGCGGACTTGCCGTAGTTGCGTCTGAAACGGATTCCGTGAATGCGCCCGTCAGCCTCCGCAAGTTCCCGCACGACATTCCAGGAGCCGTCGGTGCTGCCGTCGTCCACCATGATGATTTCGTATTCCCAGCCGCGCCCGTCCAGTGTCCGATTAATCCAGCGGACAAGCTCCGGCAGAGACTCCGCCTCGTTAAAAAGTGGGACAATGATTGTGAGGTCCAATGTTTTATCCATAATTTTCTATATCAATGTCTATTTCAAATCGTCCTGCTCATCGACGGTGTCTCCGAAAATATCCCTAGGCGGAATGGACATCGAGAAAATCTTGGATGCTATCACGCCGTACAGGAAGCAGTAGACCAATGTCACGAAAAATGATATCTGAGGCAGCTTGCTCATCGTCCGTTCCAACGCCACGCGATCGCTGTCGCCCAATGCCATTGTCGATGAATATGCCTGCATATATGTGTCAATCATCTGGCTCATGCTGTCAGGAGAAATCACCGTGAGGTTTATCAGGTTCACGCCGGCCACAATGATTGCAGATGTCAATGCCGTAAACATTCCGAAGCGGAATGATGATTTAGGCGTAAGCTCGGGATGGTTCACGGCGAATTTCAACATGAAGAACCGCAGCAGCCACAGGCATCCCACGAATTTCACAAGCCACAATGCCACGCTTATCAGCGACCCGGCCAATCTCGCTCCGAATCCTCCTGATGCCAGTCCCGCCGTCAATATTCCCGTAAACATGAACACGGCCGTGAAAATGCCCAGAACAAGTCCGGACTTGGCAGCCTCATTCCAAATGGTTCTGAAATCAATATCCTGTCTCATGTAAAATCTCGATTAGACTGGCAAATATACATATTTTTCGCAAGAAAAAGCGCCCGGAGGAGGTGCCCCGGGCGCTGAAATATAGATTGTCTTGTGAATACTTGTTCTAGTACCTGTTCAGCGGACGTCCGCCGGTCATCATGTGTACTTTTCTCTTCACTTCCTCGAGAACGGCATTGTGCTCTTCGAGGGATGCGAGCTGTTCAGGGGTCTTCTCGCCCTTGGCCGTGATGGCATCGAGATGCTCGGAAGCTGAAGCCAAAACGCTGTCAACAAGTTCCACGATATCTTCCATATCCTTCTCCACGAGACCTCTGGAAGTTACGGCAGGAGTACCGATTCTGATTCCTGATGTCTGGAATGCTGAACGGCTGTCGAACGGGACCATGTTCTTGTTCACGGTGATGTCAGCCTTGACAAGCTCGGTCTCGGCCACTCTTCCGTTCACTTCAGGGAAACGGGTACGAAGGTCGATAAGCATCAAGTGGTTGTCCGTGCCGCCTGAAACCACCTTGTAACCCTTGGAAATGAACTTCGCGCACATTGCCTGGGCATTGGCTACGACCTGCTTCTGATACTCCACGTATTCAGGCTGCATCGCCTCGTAGAATGCCACTGCCTTGGCGGCGATGACGTGCTCGAGAGGTCCGCCCTGGATGCCCGGGAACACGCTTGAATTCAAGATCTGGGACATCTTCTTGATTTCACCCTTAGGAGTCTTGCGGCCCTGAGGATCGTCGAAATCCTTACCCATGAGGATGACGCCTCCGCGAGGTCCCCTCAATGTCTTGTGGGTAGTGGATGTCACGATATGGGCATATTTGACAGGATTTTCAAGCAAGCCTGCGGCAATCAGTCCGGCAGTATGAGCCATGTCAATCCACAAAATTGCTCCTACTTCATCAGCGATCTTTCTCATGCGGGCATAATCCCACTCTCTTGAGTAGGCAGATGCACCGCCGATGATGAGTTTCGGATGACATTCGCGGGCAATTTCTTCCATCTTGTCGTAGTCGATTCTTCCGGTCTCGGGATCAAGGCCGTAAGCGACTGCATGATAGAGGATTCCTGACGCATTGACTGGAGAACCGTGAGTAAGGTGTCCTCCCTGAGAAAGGTCGAGGCCCATGAAAGTATCACCAGGATTCAGCAATGCAATTTCAACGGCAAGGTTCGCCTGCGCTCCTGAATGCGGCTGGACATTGGCATACTCGGCACCATATATCGCGCAGAGTCTGTCGATTGCCAGTTGCTCAATCTGGTCCACCACCTCGCAGCCACCATAATAACGTTTGCCCGGATAACCCTCTGCATATTTGTTCGTGCAGATGGAACCCATGGCATCCATAACCTGGTCACTGACATAGTTTTCTGAGGCTATAAGCTCCAAGCCTTGAGACTGTCTCTCTTTTTCTTTCTTGATTAGATCAAAAATCTGTAGGTCCTGTTTCATAAAATCTAGTGTTTATCACTGGTAAGTAATCCTTAAAAACCAGTTATCGCAAATATAACATTAATAATCGATTTTTGATTTATATTTGCAACATATTATTTGCGTTCACTTACTATTTAGTAACATTCAAAAAATAACATGCATCATCTAAGGGAATCTTTTCGGTCTATATTCCTTTTCTCATCAGTCGTGTACGTCCAGTACACTCCTTCTTCGAAAAGAAATCTATCCTCGAAAATCTTCTCCTAATCTGAAGCAGGTTATTTTTTCACGTTACTTAAAAGCGAATCGCTGATATACAATGTTTTACGGATAACGACAAAATCATGAAAAACAGGAAACTTCTCAATATAGAGCTGGGACGCGTCACCCCGGAACAATACAAGGCATTGCCGGAATCCGGCATAAACATCGTACTGGACAACATCCGGAGCGCCCACAACGTAGGCTCAGTATTCCGCAGCGGGGATTCGTTCAAGGCCGACAAGATATGGCTTTGCGGAATCTGCGCCACCCCTCCGTCTGCCGAAATCCACAAATCCGCCCTCGGCGCGGAATTCAGTGTAGAGTGGGAGTATGCACCTGATACACTGGAACTTGTGAAGCGCCTGCACGAGCAGGGATATATAGTCCTGAGCGTGGAGCAGGCCGTGAATTCCATCAGCCTGGACACCTTCGTCCCGGAAAAAGGCAAGAAATACGCGCTCGTCTTCGGCAATGAGGTGGACGGTGTCCAGCAGGAAGTCGTGGATGCATCAGACGGCGTCCTGGAGATTCCTCAGTACGGGACCAAGCACTCGCTGAACATCTCCGTCACAGCAGGCATTGTACTGTGGCATTGCCATTGCGCAAAAAAATAAGCCCCTCCCCAGAAAAGGGAAGGGACTTGACATCGTCATGCGGGCTCTGGAAAAGCCCACATATCCGAGAAATTATTTTACCGGTCTGATAACCACATTGAATTCATACTCGGCAGGCTTCACGCGATACTGTTCGAGAGGCCATGCGTACCATGAGTCAATGCCGCCCACACCCATTTCCTTGAGGTCGAAATTCACGTAAGTCGTTCCGAGCGAACGCGCATCATTGTGTGCAAGCGGAAGCAGCTCAAGTGAATGAGTGGCATTTCCCTGCTGGGTGTTGGTAGGATTCGGCCTAGGCATAGGGTTCGTCAATGCTGAATCCATTTCCTTCTGGCTGAACGGAAGAGCCGAACCGCTGAAGAGCACGTCAGAGGTAATCTCCAGACCTGTGCCGGCAGGATTGACAACCTTCAGCCATCTCAAGTCTGACTTGGTGCCGCAAGACTGCGTACGCACATATCCGTACCAATACTGGTCCTGAACGCGCTGGGTATAATGTCCCACAAGCGCACCTGACTTCCTGTCGCAGTAGTTGTCCCAAGGACCGCGTCCATAGAAATCAAGGGTAGAGTACTCTCCCGGCATAGCCAGTTTCATACCGAAACGGAAGAGGTACGGTGCCTTGGAAAGTTCACCTGCATCATTCAATTTCTCCGATACTCGGATGGAACCGTCAGCATGAACCTGATAAGACATTGTCACGAAACAATACTTGCCGAACGGAGCATATTTCACGTCAACGGTATAATAACCGGCATTTTTCGCTACGTCGAAAGCTGCCACGCTATATTCAGGGTATCTCCACATCTTGAGCTTGTCATGCATGACAGCACCCATGTCATTGTCGAGCGGTGCCCTTCCGAATGACGGCATAAGCGCCTCTTTCAGAATCTCCTGGCCTTCAATCATATAGCTTGACAATGCACCTGTAGCCTTGTCGAACACAGCTTTCCATTCAGCGATTCTGTCGCCTTCCGGCATTTCAGCATATATGAATCTTCCGGAGAACACGGCATTGCCGTCAACATCTGTATAAGACGGGCGAGCGTCAACGGAAGCAGAGCCTGCAGCGAAAGCATTGACAGGAGCCTCATATATCGGGAGCTGGTCGTAAGCGACCTCGTAGCCGGCAGGCAACAGGCCGTCCTGCGCTTTGAGCAACCAGCTGACTTTCAGATAGATATCAGTATCGCGACCGTCCTCGCCATTAAATCTGACGCATGAGTCAGAGGTAGCAAGAGTCTTCACGGCTGCAGCGAGCATATCGCGTTTGGTAATGCCGAGGCCTACGGAAACCGTCTCGCCAGGAGCAGCAACGACGTTCTCGATCACGCCGGACAATGCATTTTCACCGCCGACAACGACAATCCATACCATACGGTAACGTGAAAGATCAATGAAAAAGTTCTCATTGTAGACATTGACCTTGAACTCGGTATTGTCGTCCATGAGTTTGTCATTGGAAGCATTGTCTGCCGCAGATGTCAGGATAGAGCGGTGCTGGTAGCCGATTTCATAAGCCTGAGGATGCCATGAGCGGTCAGCGGCGATGAAGCCGTTGCAGTTGAACGATCCGTCAGATGCGTCATAATCATTGCTGTCGCCACCGTAGATGAAGACGTGGTCAGTACCATATTTGGCAGGATCGACCTTCTTGCAGATTGCCTGGTCCACGAAATCCCAGATGAAGCCTCCCTGATACAGAGGATATTTGCGGATAAGGTCCCAGTACTCCTTGAAGTTACCGTTGGAGTTGCCCATCGCATGAGAGTACTCGCACTGGATAAGAGGTCTGTCAGGATTGGACTTGAGGTATTTCTCGCAATCCTTAGGAGAGACGTACATCGGGCAATAAATATCCGTATTGCGGTTCAGCAATGCCCGTTCATACTGTACCGGACGGGTCTGGTCATAAGCCTTGATCCAATCATATACCCTCTCGAAGTTGATGCCGTTGCCGGCCTCGTTTCCCATACTCCAGATAATCACGGAAGGATGGTTGTAGTCACGGTAAACCATGCGCCGGTTACGTTCCATGTGGGCAGCGAAGTAATCCTCGCGACGTGCAAGGGACTTCTCCTCATAGCCCATGCCGTGGGACTCGATGTTCGCCTCGTCCACTACATAGATACCATATTTGTCACAGAGAGCGTACCAGATAGGGTCATTCGGATAGTGCGAAGTTCTTACAGCATTGATATTCAACTTCTTCATTATCCTGATATCTTCAATCATCTCCTCCTCGGAAACCACGTAGCCGCCGTAAGGGCTCATCTCGTGACGGTCGGTACCCTTGATGAGGATAGGCTTGCCGTTCACAAGAAGCTGCTTGTTGCGGATTTCCACGGTCCTGAAGCCGAAAGGCACGGAAGCGCTCTCGATCACGCCCTTCTTGTCGGCAACCTTGACCTTCAATGTATAAAGGACAGGAATCTCAGCCGACCAGAGCTGCGGATTCTCCACGTTTCCGGTAGAGCTTACGACAATGTTGCCGTCCTGTGCCTTCTCACGGCCTTTGCCGACAGTCTCGGTGAAAGAGGCCACGCTGTTGCCGCAAGGGTCGATCACCTCGTACGAAACGGTGGTGATGCCAGGTGTGACGATTGATTTCAATGTCAGTTTACCATCCATGCCGCCGCTTACGTTCACGTCCTCAAGTCTCTTCTGCTCACGGGTATATACATACACGCCGCGTGCGATTCCGGAGAATCTCCAAAAGTCCTGGTCCTCAAGATAAGTGCCGTCGCACCATCTGAAGATTTCCAGGGCAATGCTGTTTTCACCAGGATGCACATAAGATGTGATGTCGAAACGTGCTTCGAGCTTGCTGTCTTCGCTGTAGCCGACTTTCTTGCCGTTCACCCATACACGGACATTGGATGTGGCGGAACCGATGGCCAGGCACACCTGATGTCCTTTCCAATCAGCAGGGATATCGAAAGTACGTCTGTACTGTCCTACATGATTGTTATCCTCCGGTATGTAAGGAGGGTTGTTTTCGAAGTGGCCGCGCCATGCGTAACCTACGTTCACATAGAGAGGATCGCCGTATCCGTTCAATTCCCACATTCCGGGAACAGGCATCGTCCCCCACTTGGAATCATCGAAAGACAAGGCCTGAAATCCGATAGTTCTTTCTGCGACCGTACCATAGAACGCGAATTTCCAGTCTCCGTTCAGAGACAATGTCTTCTGCTGTTCTGTTACGAAAGTCGCCCTCATAGGCAAGCGGTTGACCGCAAATACTCCGGGGTCTTGCCAATCCTTCATTTTCTCAGAAGGAACACCGGCAGCTGCCGCTGACAACGCACAAAGCGCTGCACCGGCAAAAAGGATGTTTCTTTTAAAATTCATTATAATTTATTATTGGTTATTTTGTTTTCTGTTTGATATACAACTAGTTAAATCATCTCCATGTCGGATTCTTCTATCCAGCCCTGACGTCCGTCGGAAAGTGAAATATTCTTCCACTCCCCTACGGTATCCAGAACCGTGACCTTGGTTCCCTCATGAAGGACGAACAAATCCTTGGACGAATCCCTGGACGGCGAGCTTTTCACGTAAGCCACCGGCTTCATGACAATCGCCCCGTCTGCCCTCAAATAAGAATTTCTCTGCCACCGCGCCATGCCGAAAGACGATGCCGACAATATCAGGGCGACAATGCTGCAATAAAAACCGGTCCTCCGGAGGCCTCTGGACGCTCCCAGTCTGAAAACCAGGAACAATGCCAGGGCAGCAGCAAACAGGACTATGGAGATCACAGCCCAAAAATCTGACGGCATCAGATAGCACACTTTCCGGGCCCAGCTTTTCAAAACGAATTCCGGCACAGCATCTATCTTGTCGCGTATCAAGCTGTTGGCGAAGTCCAGATTGATTCTGGCATCTTCAAATGACGGCGAAATCTTCAATGTCCGCTCATAATACAGTATGGCATGAGGATAATCCCCCGACTTGAAATAAGCATTGCCGAGGTTGTAGTACAATTCCGGGGAAACGACGCCGACAGATTCCAGCGCCTTCAGGCTTTCAGTGCACTCTGACCAACGCCCGTCGGTATATGCCTGCACTCCCTTGTTCCAGAGCGAATCCAGATATGCCGTATTCTCCGCATGCGTAAGGCCCGGAATCATCAGCATTGACATGATCAGAATCATTGCCTTGGCCGCGGACGTATTTTTCTTATGTGTCTTCATGACAGAATCGATGGATGAAATCACCTTTACAGCTTCATTGTAATGAGTATTCATGGCCTCGTTGCCGCCGTCCGGAGAGTAGCGTGCGAACTCGCAGGCGTCCAGAAGAGCCACGAACCGCGCGGAAAGGTCCTCGGCGACTCCGGCCTCCTTCAACATTGCCGAAATATTTTCCTTGCTGAGGTCTTCTGCTCCGATGTTCATCTTGTCGGATGCGAATCCGAGCAATGCCTTGTGAAGTTCCTCATAGAAAGCAGAATACAGATTCTTCTGGAGATATCCGGCTGCCATTTTCAGACGTCCGAGCGCCATTTTGGTCGCTTTCCTGTTCTTGTTCCCGACGACATCGGCACGACGCGCCTCCATACCTTTCATGAGATACCACAACAGCCCTGCGGCAAGCAGTATCAATGCTGCCGTAACCCAGTACCACAATGAATCCACGAAGAATACCGTCCTGAACTTATATGACGGCTGACGGGTGCGGATAAAGCGGATATCCTCGCCGAGATTCTTCACGCTCTTGCGGTCAGGCATGACCAACTGTGACGTAGAAGGCTGAGTTTCAGCAACATCCCCTTTCTCAACATTGAAAGTGATCGGGCCGGTCGAGATGGTTTCATATTTACCGGCATTGACATCATAGTAAGAGTATTCTATCGGGGCGATGGTGAACTCGCCGTGGCTTCTCGGGATGAACGGATATTCGAACACCTTGCTTCCTGACGTGCCGCCTGTAGTCTTGTCGGTATTTTCCGTCGTCTTGGTGTCATAGACATCCATGTCAGCCGGAAAATTGACCTTCGGAGCTTCCAGCAGCGACACGTTTCCACGTCCGGAGACAGTGACTGTCAATGATGTAGCCTCATGCATCTTCAACTGGTCCTTGCTCAGGCTTGCCGAGATACGGAAACTGCCCACGCCGCCACCGAATGTAGCAGGCGCTCCGGAAGGAAGAGGATTGACATGCACATGCACAGCCGGAGTGGTCACGCGCTTGCGCACCATCATGGTATTGTCATCGAAAAAACTGTCGAAAATGCTGTTTCCGCGCGACGGCCTCCTGACATTGACCATGCACACCAACTCGGCAGGGTCGATTACAAGGTTTCCAACCTGCTGAGGAATAAGCACATAGCGACGGAGCAATGCCGAGTTATACAGCCTTCCGTCCACTTCTTCCCTCTGGAAGTTGATATTGTTCGGTGCAGCTGTTTCCTGACTCCAGAAGCCGTTGAATGCCGGGAATTTCGCACCTTCGAATCCCGCGATATCCACGTTCTGATATAGTTTCAATTCTGCCGTAAGCGGTTGGCCTACAACTGCAGAGGTACGGCTCACCGTAAATTTCAGGAACAAATCCTTGGATGAAATCGTTCCGGATGGCTTGGTCTGCTGCGTGTTCCCCGAAGATGCGCCCGACTGTGCGGATGCAGAGGAATCACTTGCCAGCACTTCGACGGCTGCCTGGACAGACGTTATCGTCTCTCCCTTCATCTTGGCCGTAGCAGCCGGCAACTCGAATTTTCCGGTTTTCTTCGGAGCCAATATGTATGTATAGGTAAACTGCGATGACTTGGAACGCTTGCCATTGATGACACGGATGCTGGTCGACTCCCCCCTCTGCGGTCCCCAGACCAGAGTGAAATCATCTCCAGGATTCCAATTGAAATTCGACGGACGATCCTCACCCTCAATGATGAAGGTCACATTGAACTGTTCGTCAGAACCCACAATGTTAGGCGCTTCCACCGCTATCTTCGTCTGCGCAGCCGCCACGAAGCCGACTGCCGCCATCACTAATGCCAATGCAATTTTTCTTGTCAATGATTTCATAATAAATCCTTTAACAGCTTACCAGTTCTTGTCCTTCTGTCTTGATTTCAGGGCTTCTGCCTTCTCTTTGTTCACCTTGTCCTGTGTTTCTTTCTCCTTCGCCTGGATGGCTTTCAGCATCTGCTGGGCCTGCTGAGGGGAAATCTTCACAGGCTGCTGGCCGCTCTGACCATTCTGCGGATTGTTCTGTCCCTGATTATTCCGGTTCTGATTGTTGTCGTTATTGTTGTCCTTATTGTTGTCTTGATTCTGCTGGTCCTTGTTCTGGTCCTGATTCTGATCTCCCTGACCATTCTTGTCGTCATTCTGCTGATTCTGGTCATTGTTCTGATCATTGTTCTGTCCGCCTCCGCCATTTTTCTGATTCTCCAGCATCTTCTTGGCATAGATGTAATTCTCCTTCGCATCCATGTCTGCCGGATTGCGGAGAAGCGCCTCCTTGAAAGCATTGACAGCACCCTGCCAATCTTTTTTCTCTATCGCGATATCACCCGTATTGTAGTAATAATCAGCAGCATTGGCAGTAGCAGGTGCGGTTTCCTTGATCTTTTCCATCACCTTGGCCGCCTCATCGAAATTGCCCTGGCGGTAGAGATTGGACGCAAGGTTGTAATTCGCGGCAATCGACGTGGAATCCTTCACGAGCGCCTTCCTGTAATCAATGTCAGCCTCGCGCCAGTTTTCCTTGCGGAACTGCCTGTTGCCGGCACGGACGTCGCGCCTGTCCACCTGGGCAGACATTGACAATGCCCCCAGCAGGAGCGCGGTGGCGACAGCAATTATATGTTTCAATCTTATAGACATAATTACCTATTTATCAAATATATGACGCAATACTTTCCGTTCGCCGACAAGCATCTGCAGGACCAGGAGTCCAAGCGCGATGGCGAAGAAATACATATATTGCTCGTCATATTCTTCGAAAACTATGGAATTGAATTCCTCGTCATTGAGCTTGCGGATATTGTCAATGACTGGGTTCAGTCCGAATTCATTGTTGCCGGCATGCACGTACGCACCGTTGCCCGCCTTCGCGACTTCTTTCAATGTCGCCTCGTCCAGTTTCGTCACGACGATATTGCCCTGGGAGTCTTTCAGCAGACCGCCTTTCATCGGAATCGGCTGACCCTGAGCGGATCCAACGCCGATAGTATATACGGAAATGCCCATCGAAGCCGCCGTTTTCGCCGCCTCCACAGGATCGTCCTCATGGTTCTCACCATCAGTTATGACAATGATGGCGCGACTGTTTTCGCTCTGGGCGCTGAAACTCTTGATACACGTGTTGATGGCATCGCCGATAGCAGTTCCCTGGACAGGGACCGACTCCGTGGAAATATTGCCCAGGAACATCTTGGCGGACACATAATCGGTCGTGATAGGCAGCTGGACAAATGACGTTCCGGCGAAAAGAACCAGTCCGATGCGGTCACCGTTCAGTTTGTCCACCAGTCTGGAAATCGCCAGCTTGGCTCTCTGGAGACGGTCCGGGGAATAGTCCTGCGCAAGCATTGAATTGGACACGTCCAGCGCAATCATCACCTCGGCGCCCTTGCTCTGGTGTTCCTTAAGTTTGGCACCTATCTGAGGCCGTGCCAATCCGATGCTGAAGAACATGAAGGCCAATGAGAAAAGTATCATCCCCACCCAGCCTTTCGTCTTCGAATATGAAGGCATCAACTGCTTCACCAGCGCCTCGTCACCGAATTTCCTGATGCGTCTGGTGCGGCCATATTGCACCAACCCGTACACTATCAGGAAAACAGGTACGAGCAGAAGCAACAACAGATATTGAGCCTGTGCAAAATATATCATAATCCAATCCTCGTTTTATGGCAATCTCCTCAAAATGAAACTGATAAGCACTTCCAGCAGCAGACAGGCCAGGGCGATGAGCGCAAATCCGGTGAACAGTTCCTTGTAGATAGGGAAACTGTCGATCGTTGTACGCGCCTTCTCCATCTTGTTGATTTCGCTGTAGATTTCCGAAAGCTTGGTATTGTCCGTAGCACGGAAATATCTGCCGCCTGTGGTTTCGGCTATGTTCTTGAGAAGATTTTCATCAATTTCCACCTCGACATTCTGCATCTGGACACCCCAAGGGGTCATCACAGGATATGGCGCGGTACCATTGGCCCCGACACCTATCGTATATACGCGGATGCCGTAGGTCTTGGCGATGTCCGCCGCGGTCTGCGGGGTGATTTCACCGCTGTTGTTCACACCGTCGGTCAGAAGGATGACCACGCGGCTCTTCGCATCGGAGTTCTGCATCCTGGCCACGGCTGTCGCCAGACCGTTTCCGATCGCGGTTCCGTCTTCGATAAGGCCGGTCTCGATTTCCTTCATCAGGTTTATCAATGTCGCCCTGTCGGTCGTCAGCGGGCACTGCGTGTAGCTCTCCCCCGCGAAGACCACGATTCCCATCCTGTCGGAAGGACGCTGCGATATGAATTCTATGGCAATGTCTTTAGCCGCGCTGATTCTGTCCGGCGTGAAATCGCGTGCCAACATACTGGTGGACACGTCCATAGCAAGCACTATGTCAATGCCTTCCGTATCAATCTTGTCCATCTTGGTGGACGATCTCGGTCTGGCAATGGCGATTATTATCATGACCAGGGCAATGGTCCTGAGCAAGAAAGGCAGGTGTCGTATCACACCCAGTACAGAACGTCCTCCGGCCTTCCAGAATTTGACATCCGGGACACGCAGGTGCGGCCGTCTTCCGCTGAGTTCAATATAGACATAATGAACCAGCATGAGCGCCGGAATGACCAGCAGCCACAACAATGCAGGATACTCAAAGAACATTTCCTTCCTCCTCTTCTTCTGATTTCCATGTAGATGTCACGAACCTGATCGCCGACGGCAATGCCTTGGCATTTTCCTCATCCGACACAGTCATCTTGGCGAACTTCACAAAGTCAGAGGTGACGAACAGGTTTTTGGCTTCTTCCATGAGCGGCGCCGGTATCTCCTTGTCTTTCAAGCCTTCGAAGATTTCCGCAGTGGTCATTTCCATGGCGCTGACACCGAAACGGCCGACAATATATTCCCTGAGGACATCAGTGATGCCGCTGTAGAACTGTTTCTGCTTTTCAGGTACCCAGAGCTTGTTCCCGCGGAACTTGTCCAGTTTTCTGAGGGCCACGATGTACGGAGGCTCGTTCGTATGTCCTTCTCCCGCCAGGTTCTCCTTCCTCTTCTTGTACAGGTAAACACAAAGTGCCACCAGCGCGGCAAACAGCAGCACGCCAAGTATATACGGCAACACTTCCTTGAAGGTCACGGGATAGCGTATCTGTCCTTTTATGTCGTGAGGCTTGTAAGTGGCCGTATCCACAGGCATTGACATCACCTGAAGGTCCATTCCCTTGAATACCAATGTGTCGACAGTTCCGTCAGGGGTCATCCTGCCGACAGCGATGTCCGGAAGCCTGTAGTTTCCTTCATCAAATGAGGTGATGACGAAACTTCCCTCCAGGTCCATCTCATTTTTCTTCTTGCGGAACTTCAATGTATCCAGTTTCCAGTCACTTACGACTTCTATGCTGTCCATCACGCCATGCGACAGGTCAGGAAGCCCGAGTGCGGTACCGGCTTTCACATTTTCCAACCGGAATCCGTATCGGAGCTGGTCGGCGATCAGCACGGAATCCCGTTTCTGAAGCTGCTCCAGAAAAGCATCCCCGGCAGGGACAATGCCTTTATGCCCGGCTGAAGGCGACTGGGCTCCAGACACCACAGCCATGACCACAGCCGGCACTATGCATGCAATCTTCAGTAATCCTTTCATTTTCATTATCTTCTGTCGAAAAACGCCATCAATCCTTTAACATAATCCGAACCGGTGGAAATGTCCACGCTGTCTATCTGGTACTGGCGCATCAGCTTGGTAGCCTTCATGTCAGCGTCCTGTGCAGCTTTCGCGTAGGCTTCCCTTACTTTCGGGCTGGATGTGTTTATCCATGCGGTTTCGCCGGTCTCGGAATCCTTGACATTGACAAGACCTATGTCGGGTATTGTCCTTTCCCTCGGGTCGAAGACCTTGATGACCGACAGGTCATGTCTGCCGGCAGCCACTTTGATGGCGTCTTCGTATCTCGGGGCTCCGCTCGTATCCGTGTCCATCATATCGGAGAGCAGAAACGCGGTGCATTTCTGTTTTATGGCATTGGTCAGGAACCTGAGCGCTCCGCCGATGTCGGTGCCGGAGGATTCGGGTTTCAGTTCAATGATTTCCCTGATGATGCGGAGGAGATGGCTGCGTCCCTTGCGGGGCGGTATGAATTTCTCTATCTTGTCGCTGAAGAACAGGGCTCCGACCTTGTCATTGTTTATGATGGCGGAGAATGACAGGACAGCGGCAATTTCCGCGAGCATGTCGCGCTTGGTGCTGCCTACAGTGCCGAAAAAGCCTGAACGGCTGATGTCGACCAGCAGCATGACCGTCATTTCACGCTCTTCTTCGAATACCTTCACGTATGGGGCACGAAGACGGGCCGTGACGTTCCAGTCCATGTTTCTGACGTCGTCACCATATTGATACTCACGCACTTCGCTGAAGGCCATTCCCCGTCCCTTGAACGCAGAATGGTACTCTCCCGCGAATATCTGATGCGAGAGAGCCCTTGTCTTTATCTCTATCTTCCTGACCTTCTTCAGCAGGTCGCTTGCGGAGTTATCCATGATTATGGCACTATGACGGCGTTAAGAACCTGTGATATGATATTTTCTGTGGTAACGTTCTCAGCCTCAGCTTCGTATGTAAGGCCGATACGGTGACGCAAAACTTCATTGCAGACGGCGCGCACGTCTTCCGGAATCACATATCCTCTTCTCTTTATGAAGGCATAGGCTTTGGCAGCCATGGCGAGGGATATGCTGGCACGTGGTGAAGCGCCATAGGAGATGAGTCCGGAAAGGTCCTTGAGGTTATAGTCCTCAGGGGTTCTGGTGGCATAGACGATGTCCACGATGTATTTCTCGATTTTCTCGTCCATGTAGACGTCGCGGACTACCTGGCGTGCCCTCACGATGTCTTCAGGTGAGACAACAGGCTGGGCCTTAGGGAATTCGCCGGTATTGTTCATGCGGATAATCTGGCGTTCCTCGTCCTTTTTAGGATAGGACACCACGACTTTCAGCATGAAACGGTCCACCTGTGCTTCCGGGAGCGGATAGGTTCCTTCCTGCTCGATAGGGTTCTGGGTAGCCATGACCAGGAACGGCTCAGGGAGTTTGAAAGTCTGTTCTCCGATGGTCACCTGTCTTTCCTGCATCGCTTCGAGGAGGGCCGACTGTACCTTGGCAGGAGAACGGTTGATTTCATCCGCAAGTACGAAATTGGCGAAGATAGGGCCTTTGTGCACTTCGAACTGTTCGTTCTTCTGAGAGTATATGAGTGTTCCCAAAACGTCGGCAGGCAGAAGGTCCGGGGTGAACTGGATTCTGCTGAATTTAGCGCTGACAGCTTGTGCCAATGTATTTATAGCCAATGTTTTAGCAAGTCCAGGGACACCTTCGAGGAGAATATGGCCGTTAGCGAGGAGGCCTATGAGCAGGTTCTCCACCAGCTGTTTCTGTCCGACAATGACCTTTCCCATTTCCATGGAGAGAAGGTCCACGAAGGAGCTTTCCCGCTGGATGCGGTCATTTAACTCTTTGATATTAACACTATCCATCATCTATGTTATTTAATTTCTTACTTTTCCAATGTTTTACCTTCGTTCGGGCTGTTACCGTGAATTAGCAAGGCCCGCCCGCACTTCTCACGTTACCCCCTCCCTAAATCCCTCCCCTCGGGGTGAGGGACTTATATCCAACCTTTACTTCAACCATCTTTCGATGTTATGAGTCTACCTCTGTTCGGCGTTGGTGAGACGCAAGCAGGGCCCGCGCACTTTTATTTCGTTACCCCCTCCCTAAATCCCTCCCCTCGGGGTGAGGGACTTACCATCGCCTTTCAGGCTCTACGTCGGTAATTCATCTATATTATTATGTTATTTAATTTCTTACGTTTCCAATGTTTTACCTTCGTTCGGGCTGTTACCGTGGGAAGGTAAATTCCGCGCGCGTTTCGTTCGATTTCATTATCTTTGTGAACAAAATGTTCGGAAATGAAATATCGTTTACGCTTGTCATATAATGGGGCAGCCTTTTCAGGCTGGCAAATTCAGCCAAACGCTCCCTCCGTCCAGGAATGTATTCAACATGTTCTGAGCATTCTCCTGAACGAAGAAATCACGGTTACAGGTGCCGGACGGACTGACACTAAAGTTAATGCGATAAATTATGTCGCACACTTCGCAACTACGTCGTCTGAAGCAGTCAAAACCGATTGGCTTAGCTACAAATTAAATGCCATGTTACCGAAAGGAATAACCATCCACGAGGTAGCCTGCGCCGATGAAAACTTCCATGCAAGGTTCGATGCGAGAAGCCGGGAATATAAGTACTTTCTACACAGGAAGAAAGACCCTTTCGTAGAACAATTTTCGTATTTCTGCCCGTTCAGCCTGGATATTGATGCGATGAACAAAGCCGCGGCTTTTCTGCCTGGCACGCATGATTTCCGGTGCTTCGAGAAAATAGGCGGCAACAACAAGACATCCATCTGTACCATAACGGATGCCCGGTGGGAAATCTGGACTCCCGACCATGTCCGGATGATGGGCTACCCATGCTACGAGGGCGACTATCTCGTGTTCACCGTCAAGGCAGACCGTTTCCTCAGGAACATGGTGCGCGCCATAGTCGGGACAATGCTGGATGTCGGCCGCGGCAAACATTCCCCTGAATGGGTTCAGGAACTGATAGATACCGGCACCCGTTCAGATGCCGGACAATCCGTCCCGGGACACGCGCTGTTCCTTTCCAATGTCGAGTACGACGATTGTCGGGACGCGGCCACGCCATAATTTTGGAGGCGCTGATTTTCAACTAGTTACAAAACAGAGCGTGGAAACGTGGCCTTTTTTTGGCCACGTTTCCACGCTCTGTTTAGAATGATATCTGATTATCAATCAGTTACGAAATCCACCGTGGCCGCGTCCCGCCGGTATTGGGGTAACCCTGGAGACGCTCATCGGCGAAGTGGCGCCGGACAGTACCGGCCACCACGGAGACACGCACCTAGATACCGTACTGCTTGAAGAAATCATTGCCCTTGTCATCCACGAGGATGAATGCAGGGAAGTTCTCGACACGGATTTTCCAGATAGCCTCCATTCCGAGGTCATGATACTCTACGCACTCGATCGACTTGATGCTTTCGTAAGAGAGCACTGCTGCAGGACCGCCGATGGAACCGAGGTAGAAGCCGCCATGTTTCTTGCAGGCGTCTGTAACCTGCTGTGTACGGTTACCTTTGGCAATCATCACCATGCTGCCGCCATGAGACTGGAAGAGATCCACGTACGGATCCATACGGTTGGCTGTAGTAGGGCCCATTGAACCGCAAGGCAATCCTTCCGGAGTCTTGGCAGGACCTGCATAGAATACAGGATGATCCTTGAAATACTGAGGAAGCTCCTCACCATTGTCCAGACGCTCCTTCAGGCGGGCGTGAGCGATGTCACGTGCCACGATGATGGTGCCGTTCAGGCTCAGGCGTGTGGAAACAGGGTATTTGGTGAGTTCCTTAAGTACCTCAGTCATAGGCTGATCCAGGTCTATCTTCACTGCATCGCCTTCACCTGCCTCACGGAGTTCTGCAGGGATGAGACGTCCCGGATTGTCATCGAGCTTCTCGATCCATACACCGTCTTTATTGATCTTCGCCTTGATGTTGCGGTCAGCAGAGCAGCTTACGCCAAGTCCGATAGGGCAGCTTGCACCGTGGCGTGGAAGACGGATGATGCGGATATCGTGAGCGAAATATTTTCCGCCGAACTGTGCACCGAGACCGATCTTGTATGCCTCTTCGAGTACCTGTTTCTCAAGTTCCACATCACGGAAAGCGCGTCCGGTTTCATCACCTGTCGTAGGCAATGCATCATAATAATGTGTGGAAGCGAGTTTCACGGTGAGGAGGTTCTTCTCTGCTGAAGTGCCGCCGATTACGAATGCGATATGGTATGGAGGACATGCAGCCGTACCGAGGGTCTTCATCTTCTCCACGAGGAACGGAACGAGTGTAGCCGGGTTCAGCACAGCTTTGGTCATCTGATAGAGATATGTCTTGTTAGCTGAGCCGCCGCCTTTTACGACACAGAGGAATTTATATTCCATGCCTTCCTCTGCCTCGATGTCGATCTGAGCAGGGAGATTGCACTTGGTATTGACCTCCTTGTACATTGTAAGAGGAGCATTCTGGCTATAACGGAGATTTTCCTCGGTATAGGTCTTGAATACACCTTTCGAGAGTGCCTCCGCATCGTCGAAACCGGTCCAGACCTGCTGGCCTTTTTCACCATGGATAATGGCGGTACCGGTATCCTGGCAGAACGGAAGCTGGCCTTTCGCTGAAACTTCAGCATTGCGAAGGAAACGCAGAGCCACATATTTGTCATTTGAAGATGCCTCAGGGTCGCTGAGAATCTTGGCTACCTGCTCATTGTGCGCAGGACGAAGGAGGAAGTTCACGTCGCGGAAAGCGGCATTGGCAAGCATCGTAAGAGCCTCAGGCTCAACTTTCAACATGTCATGTCCTTCAAAATTGCCTACTGACACGTATTTGTCGGTCAGACGGTAATACTCGGTAGTGTCTTCTCCGAGCTGAAACATTGGAGCGTATTTAAATTCTACCATGTCGTTAAATGTTATGTTATTATAATTATTATATCCTCATTATTCACCATTTTCTCTCGCGAGTCGACGGCCAGCGCGCTTTTCATACGTTTATTTCCACGTACAAATTCAACGGGTCTCATCGAAACTCCGGCGAGTCGGCGCTAATCAATATCTTCCACAGGGCCGGACTCGGCACCGCCTCCCTGCTGCATAAGGTACGCTTTCATAAATCCGTCCAGGTCTCCGTCCAGAACTCCCTGGGTATCAGCAGTGGAAAGACCAGTGCGCAAATCCTTCACCATCTTGTAAGGATGCAGGACATAAGACCGGATCTGCGAGCCCCACTCGATTCTCTTCTTGCTGCCCTCCAGCTCTGCCTGTTTCTCCTGACGTTTTTTCAGTTCAATGTCGTACAGTCGCGAGCGCAAAATACGGAGCGCATTCTGCCTGTTGTCCTGCTGCGACCGTGTCTCGGTATTCTCGACCATGATTCCCGTAGGAATATGACGCACACGCACGCCCGTCTCCACCTTGTTCACGTTCTGGCCGCCGTGCCCGCCGGAGCGGAAGGTATCCCATTCGAGATCCGAAGGATTTATTTCAATGTTGATGGTATCATCGACAAGCGGATAGACGAAAACCGATGAAAAAGTCGTCTGGCGCTTTCCCTGTGCATTGAACGGAGATATGCGCACAAGCCTGTGCACGCCGTTTTCCGCCTTCAGATAACCGAATGCGTAATCACCGTCCACCTGGATCGTGACAGACTTGATTCCCACCTCGTCACCTTCCATGAGGTCGGTAACCGTGGTCTTGTAGCCGTTACGCTCGCACCAGCGCATATACATACGCATGAGCATGGCGGACCAGTCGTTCGCCTCGGTTCCGCCGGCACCGGAATTGATCGTCAGAATCGCACCGAGATTGTCACCCTCCTCACCGAGCATATTCTTCAGTTCCAAAGCTTCAACGGCCTTTTCTGCCTCTGAATACGCAGCCTCGAGTTCTTGCACCTCGTCCGACTCGGCCGCTTCATCCTCTGTCCCGTCCATACTCGCTTCGGCAAATTCATACAGCACATCCAGGTCGTCTGTCAATGTAGATGCCTTGTCGAAGTCCGTAACCCAGATTTTCACGGCATTCATATTCTTCATGAACGTCTCGGCCGCCTTGGGGTCGCTCCAGAAATCAGGCGCTTCCGTCTGTTTCTGAAGTTCTCCGACCTTCTTGCGCTTGGACTCGATGTCGAGACATTCTTTCAATGTCCCGAGACGTCCGTGAAGTTCCTTTATCTGTTCTTGAGTTATCATCAACCCGCAAAGTTAGCAATAATTTAATAACCTCTAGTAATCTTGAGGACCCTGTCAGGGTAATTGGTGATGATGGCCTCCACGTGGAGATCCAGTATTCTCCTGATGTCAGCCTCATTGTCCACTGTCCAAGGCACGAGTCTGATGCCGGCCTTGCGGCAGTTGTCCACCATAGTCTGGTCCACAATCACGAATTCAGGGCTGAGCCAGTCAGGCGTGAAATTCAGTTTTCCCATATAGGTATCCCAGTCTGTATCCTTCTTGCCTATAAGATAAGAAAGCTTCACCTGCGGATACTTCTCGTGCATATAGTTCAGGGCCCTTACATCGAAGCACTGGATTACCAGTCTGTCGCCGAGATTCTTGGACAGAAGCAATTCCATACATTTGTCCACA
>ENA-ORNB01000996-ORNB01000996.1-human-gut-metagenome-genome-assembly--contig:-NODE-996-length-23187-cov-3.459882_pt1 | contig 23187 bp, 20 predicted proteins | sample MGYA00242112_ERZ509016 | MGnify/ENA primary metagenome ERZ509016 (study PRJEB26280, sample SAMEA2338705) | human gut metagenome | biome: human gut; feature: human-associated habitat; material: faeces...
CTGGCGTCGGCTTCACCTCTTTTGTTCTGACCTCCGGCACCATGGCGGTGGGCAGTGATTTCCGCCGTTTCAAAACGCAGGCAGGATTGGAGAAGGGACACCGTGTCATGGAATCCGTTTCTCCATCCCCCTTTGACTACCGGAACAACTGCCTGCTCTACCTTCCGCAAATCCCGCCCCGCCAGAGAGTGGAGGATACGGATGTGTACTTTAATGAGCTGACTGCCGAGCTCGTCGGACTCATCAAAGCAGCTTCCGGTCACGCGCTGGTGCTCTTTACATCCTACGCAGCCATGTCGGCTGTGAAGGAGCGGCTGTGGGAGGAATCTCTCCCATTCCCACTGCTGACGCTGGGCCGCAACGCGCCCCACATCATCGAACAGTTCCGGCACACGCCGGGAGCGGTGTTGCTGGCCACCGGCGCGGCATGGGAGGGCTTTGATTTCCCCGGCGACTGTGTATCTCTGCTGATCATCCCACGCCTGCCTTTCGCCTATCCGGACGCCCGGAAGGAGCGGGAATTGGAGAAGTATTCTTCCCTTCACGCATTCATCCGTGAGGTAGCTGTACCGGAGATGCAGATCAAGCTGCGTCAGGGCTTTGGACGGGCCATCCGCACGGAGAGCGATACCTGCGTCATCGCCATTCTGGATGAACGGGCCTGCCGTGGGCGCAGATACGCCCAGGCTGTGGGTGAGGCATTGCCGGAAATGCGGAGAACCGGCAGCCTGCGGGAAGTGACAAGGTTTCTGCGGGAGAAAAAGCAGGAGAGCTATTTTGAGGTAGAAAGATGATCGACGCAAAGAAAGAATTGCAGTATCGGCTGGCAGTCAGGATGCTGGAGCATCTGGCGGAAATCGGCCTGCTGAGCGCGGAAGAACTGTCTTACGCCAAGAGACTGGCCAGAGAGAAATATTCCCCGCAGACTGTTTGGGAATAGTGCTGGATATTCTGCGGATCGTGTGGTAGCTTGTGTGTTGACAAAAAAGATACAGGGAAGTGAAAAACATGGCACAGGTAAAAATCATCGCGCCGCAGACGCGAGAAGCGGAACATCTGCGGGTGGCAGCCTACTGCCGGGTCAGTTCGGACTCCAAGGATCAGCTGCATTCCTACGCCGCCCAGATCCGCAGTTATACGGAAGAGATCGCCCAGCATGACGGCTGGGAGCTGGTGGATGTGTATGCCGACGAAGGGCTGACCGGCACCCGGATGGATAGGCGGGAGGACTTCAACCGGATGATGGCAGACTGTCGAAAGGGCAAGATCGACCGAATTCTGGTGAAGTCCGTATCCCGCTTCGCCCGGAATACCAGAGACTGCCTGTCCGCCCTGCGGGAGTTATCCGCCATGGGCGTCAGCGTCCGGTTTGAAAAAGAAAATATCGACACGAAAACGCTCACCACCGAACTGATGGTGAGCGTTTCCGGTTCTCTTGCCCAGCAAGAATCCATCTCCATCTCCGCCAATCAGAAGATGAGCTATCAGCGGCGGATGGAGCGTGGGGAATTTATCACCTGCACCGCCCCTTACGGATACCGAATCGTAAATAAGAAAGACCTTGAGATCGTCCCGGAGGAAGCCGCCACGGTGCGCTGGATCTTCGACGCATACCTCAAGGGGCGCAGCTCCGGATGGATCGCGGAGCAGTTGACAGCAAAGGGCATCCCCTCCCAGTCCGGTGCGGAATGCTGGCGAGAAACAGGGATTCGATACCTGCTGACCAATGAAAAGTACATCGGAGACGCTCTGAGCCAGAAATCCTACAGCTGCGGCTTCCCCTTCGTGCAGAAACGAAATCACGGGGAACGCCTGCAATACTACACGGAGAACTCCCATCCAGCTATCATAGACAGGGACACCTTTGAGCGGGTGCAGGCACTGCTGCAAAAGAAAGCGCAGAAAGAGAAAAAGCGCAGAGAAAAAAGCCCTCTTGCCTTAAAAATCGTTTGCGGGAACTGCGGGACGGTGTTTCAGCGCCGAAGCAGCCAGAGCGGATATGTGACCTGGGTCTGCCGAACCCACGACCGCCACGCCGCGGACTGCCCTGTAGGACGCATCCCGGAAGCGGAGATCCATGCCGCCTTCCTGCGGATGTACCACAGGCTCAAAAGCAACGCGGACATCATTCTGGCCCCGGCCCTCCGGCAGCTGAACACGCTGGACACGATCCTGCGGCAGAATCATCCGCAGGTGCTGGCCATCAACCGGGCCATCGCGGAAGCAACAGAAGAAAGCCATAAGATCAGCACTCTGCGGGCCAATGGCCTGCTGGACGCGGATATCTGCGCCGCCCGCATGAATGCCATCAGCGCCAGACTGGCGCAGCTTCGCGGAGAACGGCGCAGGCTGACAGAGAACGAAGCGATAGACGAAACGATGGATGCGCTCCGCAAGGTGGAGCAGACGCTTCTCAACGGACCGGAACGGCTGGACGGCTTCGATGAAGAGCTGTTCGAACATCTGGTGGAGAAGATCATTGCAGAGTCTCAAAACCGTATCAGCTTCCGGCTTTACGGAGGCTTGGAGCTGACAGAACAATGGGAGGTGGCGGCAAGATGATCAACCGCAAGGTGTTATACGGGTATCAGATCCGAAACGGCGCGTTGGAGATCGTGCCGGAGGAGCAGCGGGCCGTCAGTATGGTCTTTACGCTCTATAACGCCGGGGCTTCCTATCAGGCCATCTCGGACGCCTTGAACCGGCAGAGTATTCCGTATTGCCGGGAAGTGCCGCTCTGGAACAAGCATAAGGTAAAGCGCCTTTTGGAAAATCCCCGTTACACCGGTAAGGAGGGATACCCCATACTGGTGGAAGCGGATATTTTCCAAGCGGCGCAGGAAAAGACGGCGGAAAAGAATGCCAGGAAGCAGTCCCACGGAGAGAAGCCTGTCATTGCGCGGTTGACTCCATACTTCCGCTGCACCTGCGGCGGGAAGATGACCCGGCTGGGCGGCGGCTGGCAGAACAGCGGCAAGCTGTATCTGAGATGCGAAGGCTGCGGGAATACCGCGGTCATGGACATGGATGCGACGGTAAACGGGATCGTCCGTCAGTTCCGGAACCATGAACAGCCCAGCTGCACCGCCTACACGCCCTCTGCGGAGGTCATGCGGCTGGACAATGCCATCAACCGGGGGCTGGAGCAGCCAGCCTCGCCGGAAGCGGTGATGGCGCTGATCCTGCAGGGCGCGGCAGCGCGGTATGCCTGCTGTCCAGAGCCGTCTGCCGAATCTGAGCCGTCAGATAGTCTGACAGAGGCGGATTGGAGACGCTTCCAACGAGCGGTTTCCCATATCACCATCTCACAGGATACCGAAGTAACTCTTATATTTACGGATAAAAAAGCGACAGGAAAGGACGAATGATCCATGGAAGCGACAGCAGCCACCTTAGAGCGGCGGGTGCGGGTGATCCCCGCAACCAGAAAACCGGAAGAACTGCACAGAGACCATGACGGAAAAATGCGCGTAGCGGCCTACTGCCGCGTCTCGACGGACAGCGAAGAGCAGCTCAACAGCTATGAGGCGCAAAAGACCTACTACACCCAGAAGATCCAGGACAGCCCGGACTGGGAGATGGCAGGGATCTATGCCGATGAGGGCATCTCCGGCACCAGCCTGAAAAAACGGACGCAGTTCAACAAGATGATCACCGCCTGCAAGCGGGGACACATCGACCTCATCATCACCAAGTCCCTCTCCCGCTTTGCCAGAAATACGGTGGACTGCCTGGATACGGTGCGGCTCCTGAAAGCAAACGGCATTGGGGTGTACTTTGAGAAGGAAAACATCAACACCCTCACGGAATCCAGCGAATTTCTCATCACCCTGTTCAGCGGCTTCGCCCAGGCGGAATCCGAGTCTCTCAGCAAGAATGTCGCATGGGGAAAGCAGAAGAGCGCGGAGGCGGGAAAAGTCACCTTCCAGTACAAGAAGATGCTGGGATACCGGAAGGGGGCGGACGGACAGCCGGAGATCGTACCGGAGGAAGCGGAGATCATCTGCCGCATTTACCACAGGTATCTGGACGGCTGCACCCTGGGAAAGATCAAGCGGGAGCTTGACGAGGACGGTGTTCCCACCGCACAGGGTGTAGAGCGCTGGTCTCCCTCCATCATCCACAATATCCTGACCAATGAAAAGTACATTGGAGACGCCCTGCTGCAGAAAACCTATGTGACGGACTGCATCAACAAAAAGGTCAAAAAGAACCGTGGTGAACGCACGATGTACTATGTGGAGAACAGCCATCCGGCCATTGTCTCAAGGGACCTGTTCAATCAGGTGCAGCAGGAGATGACGCGCCGGTCCAGCAAGCGGAAGGTGCTGCAAAAGAGCGGAAAAACGGAACTTGGAAAATACTCCGGTAAATACGCGCTGACAGAACTGTTGGTGTGCGGCGAGTGCGGCTCCCCCTACAAGCGGGTCACATGGGCCAGAAATGGGAAAAAGCGCATCGTGTGGCGCTGTGTCTCCCGGCTGGAGTTCGGTACAAAATACTGCCAGCACTCCCCAACACTGGATGAAGGCAAGCTGCACAGCGCCATCTTCGCGGCCATGAACGAGTACGCCGCCATCCGGCAGGAGGTCTGCCCCAATGTGCTGGCCATGGCGGAGGAAGCCAGGCAGGCGTTATCTCAGGCCGGTGCACGGCTGCTGCAGCTGAAGAAGCGTATGGATGCGGTGAGCCGGGAGCAAAGCGATGTGCTGGATCGGCTGCTCGTCAACATGGCCGATACCGAGCTGAATGCCAGAATGAAAGCGCTGACGGATGAGAAGGAATCCCTTAAGGCGCAGATCGCAGACGCGCAGCAGGCAGAGGTCGATCTGGAGGAACAGGCTGCCAGACGCCGGCAGATGTGGGACAGTATCATGGAATGCGCCGCGGGCTACACGGAATTTGACAATGAGCTCGTCCGGCAGGTCATCCAAAAGATCACGGTGGAGGACGCGGAAACCATCCACATCCACTTCCGAGACTCGGATGTGGTGCTGGAACAGGAAGTAGAATGAATAGAAAAGGGAGAAAAGAAATGGCCATTTTTATAACCGGTGATACGCACGGTGATTTCAGCAGGCTCCTGCCTGCAGCATTCCATGAGCAACGTGACCTGACCAAAGAGGATTACCTCATCATCTGTGGAGACTTCGGCGGTGTCTGGGATGGCGGCGATGCGGAGCAGCAGTGGCTGGACTGGCTGGAGACCAGGTCCTTTACCACGCTGTTCGTCAGCGGAAACCATGAAAACTATGATCTGCTCCGCAACTATCCAATCAGCCAATGGCACGGCGGCTTGGTACAGGCCATACGCCCCAGCGTCCTGCATCTGATGCGGTGCCAGCTTTATAACATCTGCGGAAAGCGGATATTTACCATGGGCGGCGCCAGCAGCCACGATATCCGGGACGGCATTCTGGAACCGGATAATCCGGACTATGAGCGAAAGCTGCGGCAGCTCAACGCCGCAGGCGCTCTCTACCGAGTCAATCACCGCTCCTGGTGGAAAGAGGAACTGCCCAGCGAGGACGAATACCGGACCGCAAGAGAAGCACTGGACAAAACAGGTTGGGACGTGGACTACATCATCACCCACTGCTGCCCCAGTAGCATTCAGGACACATTCGGCGGCGGGTTGTTCCAACGGGATGCCCTGACAGACTTTCTCGATGAGGTTCGAGAGCGATGCCGATTCCAATACTGGTTTTTCGGACACTACCACGAAAACATGGTGGTAGAGAAAGAGTTCGTAATGCTCTATAATCAGATTATCCGACTGAAATGATGAGTGGAGGCGCACTGGCGATTGGCTAATGTGTCTCCACTTTCTATTTAAGTAAGTTTTTCACAAGCTCAGGCATAAATCTTTGTCCGGGTTCACGAATAGCTTTCCCGACTACGTTATGCCATTGTGTTGACGCAGGCTACGCCCAAGACAAAAAATAGGAGGAAACAAACATAACGATTGATAGCGCAAAGGATCTTCAAATGAAAGGCTCGTAAAATTGGTCTATTGGAATTGACGATTTATGTATTTTCACGTATACTTAATTTACAGATTCACGCGCACATTTACAGATCATTCATCCGTCATCACAAGATGCTGGGGGTTCGAATTGCAAAACGGAAAATCGAGCCTCAAAAGCCCGCAAACCCTTGCGACACAAGACTTTGCTCCTGCATCTTTTCTGTCGACACACGACAAATGAATACCACCCGTGTTTCGAACTTTTTTATCGAAATACGGGTGGTTTCTTATGCGGAAAACCTTGATTTATTAGGGTTTTCCGTTTTTCTATATTTCCACGCGGTTTTTGTGAAATGATAAAATTGCAAAGAACTTTTTTCTATTCAGAGCCGCTATTTGAACACAACTTTTCGATATAATTGCCATCGTATGCAGCCTCAAACCCTTGTGGTGTCTTATATTTTAGGGTTTGATGTGGCCGGACTTCATTGTAAAAGCGAATATACTCATCCACACTTTTACGGAAGTGCTTTTCAGATGTATATTCCCTCCGATAGGCTTCTTCCTTCTTAAATGTTGCGAAAAACGCTTCTGCAACAGCATTGTCATGAGGGCGGACGGTTGCGGAAAAGGATTGTTTAACCCCAAACTGTTGCAGCAGTTTAGAAAGTGCATCAGAAATGTACTGTCCACCTCTGTCACTATGAAAAGTCAGATTTTTAGGATTTCCGCGTTTGGCATAAGCGTCCCGAAAAGTTGTTGTCACAAGCTGTGTACTGGCGGTGCGGGATATACGATACCCAACCACTCTACGAGAAAACAGGTCAATGATTGCGCAAAGGTACATCCAAGAATCTTTAATTCTGAAATAAGTAATATCGCTTACCCAGATTTGATTTGGATGATCAGCATTGAATTCACGGTTTAGCAGGTTTTGTTTTTTGCGCTGCTGTTGAGTTTTGTATAGCTTTTTTGCATCTGTGCGGATGCTGTATAAGCCGAGTTCGTGCATAATGGACAAGACTCGTTTTGCACTGATGCGCAGACCATTTTCAGCCAAAACAGCACGGATTTTATCAGCGCCATACCGCTGTTCGCTATCATCGAAGATCTGTTTTACTTTCAACATGAGCTGAGTTTTTTCCTCTTCATACTTGCTGCGGTCTACCCGGCGGAAAATGTGGTTATAAAATGTGCCACGGGATACATCCAGCGCTTCGCATAGTTCATGGACGCTGTATAGATCTGCCATTTCATTATGCAAGTGTTCTAAAGTTGCCAGCTTATCCTACAAAGGGATACGGGCAATATAACCTGATAAGCGGATGACTTCCAGCTCATGTTCTACTTTTCGAAGTCGCCTTGAAATAGCATCAAATTCTGCTGGAGTATAGGTGCGGGTATCTGTTTGAATGGAGCAATACTGCTTTCTCCAATGGTAAAGGGTACTCTGAGATATGTTCAATTCTTTGCAGAGTTCCTTAATGGATTCGCCTTTTTCATAGCGCCGGATCGCTTTGACTTTGAACTCAGTTGGGTATTTTATTGGCATAGCCTCATCTCCTTTTTGAAGGAAAAAATATTATCTATGCAGTAGAGGAACCTGAAACCTCCCAGCACCCAGATGCCCAAAGGATGATAGTAAACACATTTAAAGAGATGACGGAAAAAAACGGGTGTCAGATAATTATCACAACTCACGTTCCGGGATTAGCAGCTCTGCTTCCAATTCAGAGCCTGCGCTATATTACAAATAGCAAAGGCTCTCCCGAGGTCGCAGTCGGAACAGAAGACGCTGGAATTCTGGCACGAGTTGCTGACACATTAGGGGTACTTCCAGATTTAACTCCGCCATTGGCCCCGCAGTATCATGATGTAAAACTTGTTATCTGCGTAGAGGGACCAAATGATGTAGCGTTTCTCACAGCAATTAGTCGAATTGCACATTAAGCGGACCCAAGTATTGTTGATTTGAATAGCTCACCTTACATTGTGATTATTCCTTTAGGGGGCAACACTCTAAAAGAGTGGGTAAATCACAATTATCTTCAAAAGCTTAACACGCCTGAGTATCACATATATGATAGTGATAATACACATGTACACGCCGGAATTTGCGACCAAATTAATCGCCGCAGCGATGGTTCTTCTGCAAGAGAAACAACAAAACGCGAAATGGAAAATTACATACATAGCGATGTTGTAAGGGATCTCTTTGGCGTCCAGATTGAGATAAGTGACACAATGGACGTGCCACGTGAAATCTCCGCACTATTGCAGGCGAGAAATCCAACGGCATATAGTCCCGAAACAGTAAAAAGGAAATTGAACAAGTTAGGAGCTCCCCGAATGACAATGGAATTGCTTCACAGCCGTGATCCTGCTGATGAGGTTATAGGATGGCTGAGAGATATTTCAAAATTTATACAGGCGTAGTTTTCAGCACCAGCAATTCTCTACATCAAAAAGGGAAATATCCGAATTGAAGCCACCTGACAACTAAGGTTGCTGAAAAAGGTGTAACACCTGAAACCCTTGCTGCGGCAAGGGTTTCAGCCGTTTCAGAGGACAAAATCGAGCACCAGACGAGATGGAGATGCAAAAGGCCATTTTCGTGATGTGGGGTGATTCGAACCTCTGAGTAAAGAGAAAACAGCGAGAGAAGCCCCCGCTGGTAGTTCAAATCGAACGGCCAAGGGGGGCTTCTCTCTTTGTATTGCGCGGCTGTTTCAGTTGGTGGTATTGCTTGCTTTGTCCTTGGTTCCTTGGTGGTCTTGGTAATAGCTTTCTGCCATGGTTTTGGATATACTTGCGTTGCAAAACGAGGAAAGGAGCGCAGACCATGGCAGACAAGAAAAATCTATGCGCCCAAATCGACATCGCCCTGCACAACCGGGTAACAGAAGAAAAAGACCGCCTGGAGATGACCACCAGCCAGTACATCGCATCACTGCTCACTGAATACTACAAGATGAAAGATGAGAATGCTGGCCACCTTGGCTGGAGATCTCACGATCTCCGACACCACGGCAAAGAAGCTGCTGGCGGATCTGCCCGCTGACCTGGACCCGGAGCGCCGGGCCGTGGTAGAGACCGCCTGCAGACTGGTGGGCAAGGTCAACTACTTCTGGGGCGGGAAGTCCCTGGTGATCGGCTGGGACTCCCGCTGGGGCCAGCTCACCAAGGTATGGGCGGACAGCAACTCCACCACCGACACATATCGACCCTATGGATTGGACTGCAGCGGATTTGTCGATTGGGTATTTTACAATGTCACTGATGGAGAGTACGTCATAGGCCACGGCGGCGGTGTCCACATGCAGCACACCTACTGTACCCCCATCTCGTGGAATGAGGCCCAGCCCGGCGATCTGGTGTTCTATCCCGATGATGAGCATGTGGGAATCGTAGGTGGCAGAGATGAAAGCGGAAACATGCTCATCATCCACTGTACGTTCAGCCAAAATAATGTGGTGATCACCGGCCTGGAGGGCTTTACCTCCATTGGACATCCCTTGTATTACGGGGAATAAAATAAATCTCGCGGTGAGACACAATTTCTGTCGGAATCAGGTCTCGCCGTGAGATTTTTTAATCTTCAAACAGTTTGGAGACTGGAATTTCCAGCACTTCCGCAACCTTAAGCATGATTTCCATGGACACACCGAAAGCCCGGGTTTGGCTTTCAATCTTTGCAACAAATGACTATGATTAATTTGCTGGCCGATATTCAGGCGAAAATGGCAGAAGGTTAATCAACGGGGTGCGAGCGGTGGCCAAAGAAATACAACCGCAAAGAAACTGCCCGGACAGTTTGTCTTTTGAAAAAAGAAATCAGTAATTATGAAGAAGATCGGCTCAGCAGCCGTTTTGCAGCGCTATACGATACTATTAAGCAAATGAAAAAGAATGGTTGAGATTGGATCATAGTTTACCTTAAAAAGTAATTCTCGGTGCTATATGGGGCAGGATCCAACGCTTTTGTTGTCTCCTGCCCCATATTTGTTATATCTGTTGTGTAATTAAAATTCCAAATTATGACCGTCTTTTTTAGAAAATAGGTGGACCACATTTCCGCCAAAAATAAACGAAATGGAAGTGCCACTTTCCGAAGGGATATACTGGGCTCCATCCATACCCGAGGTCTGGGCAACAATAATGCTATCCCGACCATTGATATCCACATGAAGATGGACCGCACTCCCCATCATCTCTGAGACTTCTACCTTGCCATGCACCCCATGTTCACCATTCTCCAACAGCATAATGTGCTCAGGCCGGACACCGAGAATAATCTCTTGGGGGGGTACACTAGCTTGATACAACCTTTCTTGTTTCTCGACGGTAGGCACTACTCGAATACCGCCCATCAAAACAGAATATACGCCGTCTTCATCCCTCTTCAACTCCGCATCGTAGAAGTTCATCTGTGGGACCCCTATAAAACCTGCTACAAAGAGGTTGACCGGGTGATCGAAAACCTCTTGAGGTGTTCCAATTTGCTGGATAACACCGTCTTTCATGATAACAATGCGGTCACCTAAGGTCATTGCCTCGGTCTGATCGTGGGTAACATAGATGAATGTGGCATTGATACGCTGGCGTAGCTTGATGATCTCAGCGCGCATCTGGTTACGCAACTTGGCATCCAAATTAGATAAGGGTTCGTCCATGAGTAGAACTTTGGGCTCTCGTACAATAGCTCGGCCAATGGCCACCCGCTGCCTCTGGCCACCTGACAGCGCCTTAGGCTTGCGCTCTAGATATTCCGTAATTCCCAGGATCTCCGCCGCCTGATTCACACGACGGTCGATCTCCTCCTTAGGTAACTTGCGGAGTTTCAGTGGAAATTCCATATTGCCCCGCACCGTCATGTGGGGATATAGGGCATAGCTTTGAAACACCATAGCGATGTCTCGATCCTTAGGCTCCACATCGTTGACCGGTTTTCCGTCAATATAGAGCTCACCCCTGGTGATCTCCTCCAACCCTGCCACCATCCTCAGCGTGGTAGATTTTCCGCAACCGGAGGGCCCGACTAATACAATGAATTCCCGATCACTGATATTCAGGTTGAAGTCCTGCACCGCGAGAACGCCTTCGTCCGTTACCTTGAGATTACTTTTCTTTTTCTCGCTGTGTGGATATACTTTTTCAATATGCTGTAAACTGACTTCAGACATAATAAGCACCCCTTTCTGAGATGGCTTTCATTTTAAATGCCAGATATCCTGGTCATATTCCGCGATAGTACGATCGGAGGAAAAGAATCCAGAGCGGGCAATATTGACCAGCATCCTGCGGCTCCAGGCGTCCCGGTCCTCGTAGTCGGTTAGGCAACGCTCCTTCACCGCAATATAGTCCTCCAGGTCTAAAAGGGCCATAAAGTAGTCTTTGGAAATAAAGTCCTTGTAGAGCCGGCTAAGGCTCTGGGCATCACCCATGGTCAGCAGCTGGGGGCTGATGATGAAGTCCACCAGACGCTCCACCTCTGGCTTCTGCCAGTAGTCGCTGCTACGGTAGGCGCTATTCTGATAGAGGTCAATGACCTCATCAGCCGAGCGGCCGAAGATGTAGATGTTCTCCTCCCCCACCAGCCGGGAGATCTCCACATTGGCCCCGTCCAACGTACCCAGGGTGACAGCACCGTTGGCCATGAGCTTCATGTTGCCGGTACCACTGGCCTCCTTGGATGCCAAGGAGATCTGCTCGGACACATCGCAGGCGGGCACCAGGAGCTCGGCGGAGGAGACATTGTAGTTTTCCACCATCACCAGCTTCAGCCAGGGGGACACCTGAGGGTCCTGGTCGATGAGCCTGCTCAGGCACAAAAGCAGGTGGATGGTGTCCTTGGCTAGGGTATAGGCAGGGGCGGCTTTGGCACCGAACACCATAGTCACCGGCCGGGTTGGGGTACGGCCCTCCTTGATCTGCAGATACTTCCAGATTGCATACAAAGCATTCATCTGCTGGCGCTTATACTGGTGCAGCCGCTTGATCTGGATGTCCAGGATGCTATCGGGGGTAATCTCCGTCCCGCGCCCCTTCAACCACCGGGCCAGTTTCGTCTTGTTTTCCCCCTTGACGGACAGCAACTGCTCACGGAGAGCGCTGTCCTCCATGTAGTCCATCAGCCCCTCCAGCTTCCCCGCATCCCGCTTCCACTCCGGGCCAATGGCCTGGGTGATGAGATCGGAGAGAGCAGGGTTGCAGCCCATCAGCCAGCGGCGGAAGGTGATACCGTTTGTTTTATTGTTGAACTTCTCTGGGTAGAGCACATAGAAAGAGTGCAACTCCGTATTTTTCAGGATTTCGGTGTGCAACTCGGCCACACCGTTGACCTTGGCGCTGCTGTGGATATCCATGTGGGCCATGTGGATGACATCGTGCGCATCCCAGATGGCAAGCTTGGGGGCATCGCTGCGTTTCCGGGCCCGCTCATCCAGGGCACGGATAAAAGGCAGTAGCTGGGGGGTCACCTGTTCCAGATAGGAGGCAGGCCATTTCTCCAGGGCCTCGGCCAGGATGGTGTGGTTGGTGTAGGCACAGGTACGCTCTACCAGATCCATGGCCCGCTCTAGCTCCACCCCCCGCTCGGTTAGCAGACGAATGAGCTCCGGAATCACCATGGATGGGTGGGTGTCGTTGATGTGGACAACGGCGTACTTGTCCAGCTCTTCCAGGGCGTGCCCCCGCTCCTCCAGTTCCTGCAGAATCAGTTGGGCACCAGCGGAAACCATGAAGTACTGCTGGTATAGTCGCAGCAGCCGCCCCGTCTCGTCGCTGTCATCGGGGTAGAGGAAGGAGGTCAGGTGGTGGGAGATGTCCGTTTTGTCAAACTGGATGCCATCCTTGGGGGGGGAGCGGGTTGCTCCACGTCAAAGAGGTGCAATCGGTTGCAAATGCCATTCTCATAGCCGGGAATCTCCAGGTCGTACAGTCTGGCGTTCAGAGAGAAGCTCCCGAACTTTACCGGGTAGGACACCCCGGTATCCAGCAGCCAGGACTCCGGCGCAATCCAGGGGTCGGGCATCTCAGTCTGCCGGCCAGTGTCCAACCGCTGACGGAACAGGCCATAGTGGTAATTGAGGCCCACACCGTCCCCGTTGATTCCCAGGGAGGCGATGGAGTCCAGAAAGCAGGCGGCCAGGCGGCCCAGCCCGCCGTTACCCAGGGAAGGCTCCGGTTCCTGATCCTCAATCTGGGCCAAGGAGCGGCCGTGAGCGGCCAGATAGAGCTGGCCCTCAGCGCCCAGGTTGATGAGGTTGGCCCTCAGCAGCCGCCCCACCAGAAATTCCGCGGAAAAATAGTACAGTTTCCGCTTCCCCTGGGCGTGGCCCATGGGCTTTTGTAGATCACGCACCGCGGCGGTCAGGGCGTACATCAACTCCCGGTCGGAGCTCGTGTCCAGGCTGCCCCCATGCCTTGTCAAATAGGTATCCAAATAAGGTTGGATGCTCATGACTTTTCTCCCTTCCTTTCCTGGGGCAGGCGCTCATAGAGCTTCATCTGCCGCAGCAGGCGTTTGGCCAGAGCCGGGCTATCAAAGCCGGGCAGCGCCCGCCACTGCCAGTTACCCCCCAGCGTAGAGGGGGTGTTGATCCGCCCCTCTGAGCTAAGCCCTAGCAGATCCTGCATTTGAACAATGGCGTAATCGGCAGTACTACTCCAAATAGCTCGCATCATTCCCCAATTTTCTCCTTCAATAGAATCAAGATGCAAATATTCGCGAGCCAATGCTACATCTTCTGGGCTTGCGGTACTAATCCACCCTAAAGCAGTGTCGTTGTCGTGGGTACCGACATAGGCAACACAATTGGTAGGGTAATTATGGGGCTGATATGTTCGCCCTCCCCCATCCCGGCTATCAAAGGCAAACTCCAGCACCTTCATTCCAGGATAGCCGGTGTTCTTCAAAAGTTGATGTACCGAGGGGGTAAGAAAGCCAAGATTTTCTGCAATGATGGGCCGCTGACCAACTACCTTCTCCACTGCACGGAAAAAGTCCAACCCAGGCCCAGCTTCCCATGTACCTTCTTTGGCTGTCTCAGCAGAAGCCGGAATAGCATAGTAAGCATCAAAGCCCCGGAAATGATCGATACGAAGCACATCATAAAACCTAAACTGGAAAGAAATACGGTGCAACCACCAGTGATAGCCATCTGCCCGCATCTGCTCCCAATTAAAAAGAGGATTGCCCCACAACTGGCCATCTGCAGAAAAGCCATCCGGTGGGCAACCAGCCACCCGGGTAGGATGCAGATCAGCGTCCATCTGGAACTGATCCGGATGTGCCCATACATCCGAACTGTCTTCCGCCACATAAATAGGAATATCGCCAATGATAGATATCCCTTTGGCTTCCGCCAGACTTTTCAGCCGTTCCCACTGCTCAAAAAACAAAAACTGTACGCCTTTCCAAAAGAGAATATCAGATTCCATCTCTGCCTTGGCCTGTGACATTGATTCTCTTTCCCTGTGTCGAAGTTCTTCCGGCCACTCTTTCCAAGGTCTTCCTCCAAAATAACTTTTTAAAGACATGAAAAGGGAGTAATCTTCCAGCCAATAACTTTCTTTATCGCAAAAACACTGCACCGCTTGTTTGTTATTGGCCCAAAGCCGATCCACTGCTTTTTTGAGTACCTGGAAACGTTTTTGATACAACAATCCATAGTCTACACGGGCGGGATTTGTACTCCACTGGATGCCTTGGTACTCTTCGGGCAATAATAATCCCACCTTGGCCAAATCATCTAGATCAATCAAATAGGGGTTCCCTGCATAGGAGGAAAAAGGTTGGTATGGAGAGTCGCCATAGCCAGTAGGTCCAATGGGCAATAACTGCCAATAAGTCTGACCACTTTCTGCCAAAAAGTCTAAAAACTCTCTGGCAGATCTCCCCAAAGTTCCGATTCCCCACGGTGAGGGTAATGAAGTGATTGGCATCAGAACGCCGGCACTTCGCATATCAACACCAACCTTTCTGTGACTCTGTTATCTTGTTTCCACAAAAGAAACGCTTTCACGTTCCACTAATTCAAAATCAATTGTTTCATAAACCGGAGTTGTTTTGTAATGAATCGCCTGGAGTAAGGTTTGTACTCCCCGGGCTGCCAGCTCCGCGGCATCCTGTCTAACGGTTGTCAGTCGGGGGATACAGAAGTTAGCAGTATCAATTCCATCATAACCTACGATCGAGATATCATCCGGGATCCTCAGTCCCAAATCGCATATGGCACGCATAGCCCCTAAAGCAATAACATCGCCCAGTGCAAACAGGGCAGTGATATCCGGCTCTCGCCCCAGTAGCTCTTTTGCCGCCGCATATCCATCTGCCATGGAGAACCGACATGGGACATGGTTAGCTTTAGGGGCAAAAGGCAACCCTAACCGCCTCATACAAGCCTCAACACCCCGGAGGCGTTTAACACTAATTTGCTCAACCGCCAGGTTTCCTCCCAACACACCGATCTTCTGATGTCCATGACGGTATAGGTACTCAATAACAGCCTCTGCAGATGCGGTGTCATCTGTGGAGAAGCTAGATAGATTTTCAAAACCTAAAGCATGGGCGTCATTGGTCAGCAACACACAAGGAACCGTAATTGGATGAAATTCTCGTCGAAAACAGTCCAAGTCCCCTCCAAGGAAAATAATTCCTTTGGGCCGACGGAGCTTGACTAACTGCACTGCATACTGTACTTCGTCGGCCTCCTCATCCAGATAGGCCACATAAATCTCTTCACCGTTGTTTCGAAAAAGATCCTGCACACGTTCCAAAATTCCAGCAAACAAGAAGTTTTGAGATCCTTTTACCAATACGGCAACGGACGATTGTGCCTGCGTCTTCAGATACTTTGCATTAGCGTTTGGCTCAAATCCCTGCTCATGTACTACAGCCAGAATACGTTCTCGAGCCTTCTTACTGACATCTGGATGATTATTCAGAACCCGGGATACAGTACCTAACCCATATCCCGAAAGACGCGCAATATCTTTTATCGTCATAGTCTCACTTCCAATATTCCATGTGATACAGCCCCGTTACCCCTTGACCGCACCCGCGGCCACGCCTTTGATAATGTACTTCTGGCAGGACAGGTAAAATACGATCACAGGGATTACCGCCATGATGAGGGCGGCCATAATGGCACCCATGTCAACCCGGCCGTAGGAGCCTTTCATATATTGTATCACAATAGAGATGGTTTTGTACTTTTTCAGATCCAGGGTCAGGTAGGGCAACAGGAAGTCGTTCCAGATCCACATGGTCTCCAAGATGCCCACGGAGATGTAGGTGGGCTTCATGATGGGAAGAACCACCGAGAAGAAGGTACGGATGGGTGAACAGCCGTCGATCATGGCGGCCTCCTCGATCTCAATGGGGATGGACTTGACAAAGCCGCAGAACATGAACACCGCCAGCCCCGCGCCAAAGCCCAAGTAGATGATGATGAGACCCCAGGGGGTGCCCAGACCCAGCCGGTCGGTGACCAGGGAGAGAGTGAACATGACCATCTGGAAGGGGACCACCATGGAGAAGACGCACAGGATGTAGATGGCTTTGGTGACCCGGGTCTTCACCCGGGTAATATACCAGGCGCACATGGAGGTGCAGATGAGGATGACCAGCACCGAGCCCACGGTGATGAACACCGTCCAGCCCACCGCATCCAGAAAGCCGTACTGGTCGATGGCGGCGGTGTAGTTGTCTAGGCCTGTGAGGGTGGTCTCATTGGGCAGCTGGAAGGGCTCCAGGCTGATGTAGGACTTTTTCTTAAAGGAGTTCATTAGCACCACCACGATGGGCAGCACATAGACGATGCACAAAAAGGAGAACAGGCCGGTGCCCAAGCGGCTGAGATGGGCTTGTTTTTGTTTCATTGCTGTACCTCCTTGGAGCGGGTGACCCGGAGCTGAAGCAGACCGATGCCAACCACCAGAATAAAGAAGACCACGGCCTTGGCCTGGCCCACGCCCTCCCAGCCGGTACGGCCGTAGAAGGTGTTGAAGATGTTCAGAGCCAGCAGCTCGGACATCTTGGCGGGCTCGCCGGCGGTTAGGGACAGATTCTGGTCAAAGAGCTTGAAGCCGTTGACCAGGGAAAGGAAGGTGCAGATGGTGATGGAGGGCATCATCATGGGGATGGTCACCTTAAACAGCCGCTTAGGGCCGCTGGCGCCGTCGATCTGGGCGGCCTCGATCACATCGCCGGGGATGGACTGGAGCCCGGCGATGTAAATGATCATCATATAGCCGATCTGCTGCCAGGACACCAGGATGACCAATCCGGCAAAGCCGTACCACTCGTTGAGATTGAGGGCGGTGGAGTAGGCTGCCAGGATGCCGTTGAAGATAAGCTGCCAGATGTAGCCCAGCACGATGCCGCCGATGAGGTTGGGCATGAAGAACACGGTGCGAAAAATGTTGGTACCCCGCATCTTCTGGGTCAGGGCCAGGGCGATCAGGAAGGCGATGATGTTGATGACCACCAGGGAAACCACCGCAAACAGGGCGGTATACCAGAAGGCGTGACGGAATATGGTGTCCTGAAAGGCCCGGACATAGTTTTCCACCCCGTTGAAGGTGGCGTCGGTCACCGTGGTAAACTTGCAGAAGGACAGCCAGATGCCCATGAGGAAGGGCACGATGAAGCCGATGGTGAACGCGGCCAGGGTGGGCAGGAGGAAGATGGGAAAATACCGCTTGATTGCCTTTTCCAAAGAAAAGCCTCCTTACATAAATCAGTCAGTAGGATGAAATGGAGACAGCGGGCAGGCAAACACCCGCCCGCTGTCAAAGCGTTGGTTTCAGAGATAGGGTTCCAATCAGCCGTTGACGGCCGTTCTCCTTGGCATACTGGGTGGCCCAGCCGTCCACGAAGGCGGTCACCACGGCGTCCCAGTTGGCATCGGTCTGGTCGGCGGCATAGGTGGTGAGAGCGGAGCCCACGCCGTTCTTCCACTCCTCAGAGGGCATGGTGGCGAAGTTCCAGGACACGGGCTCATAGCCGTCGGCCACATACTGGTTGCCGATGTTCACCAGGGGGTTGCTGGACTCCAGGTTGCCCTGGAAGGGGATCACAAAGCCCATGCCAGGCTGGCCGGAGGGCATGGCGCCCTCGCCGCCGCACATGGCGGTGGTGCCCACCTCAGAGGTGACACACCAGTTCATGAAGTCCAGGGTGGCCTGGATGTCGGCCTCGGAGGCCTTGGCGTTGACGCACCAGTAGTTCTCGGTGCCGGTGCACAGGCCCTGCTTCTCCTCGCCGTCCACGCCGATGTAGATGGGCAGCATGCCCAGGTTGTCGTCGCCCAGCTCGGCCACGTCGTTGTAGGCCCAGGTGCCGTTCTGATAGAACACGGCCTTGTTGGTCACAAACTCGGCCACGGCGTCGTCGCCGGTCTTGGTGGACAGCAGAGTGGGCTCACAGGTGGCGTTGTTGATGTACAGGTCCCAGATCTGGCGGTAGTTGTCCAGGTAGGTGCCCTTGATGGCGTCGGTGGAGCTGATGGTACTCAAAGTAGATGGGCAGGTTGGCCAGGTGGGTCTTGAAGCGCCAGTCGGAGGAGCCATCCATGCCGGCGGAGGTGAAGGCGGAGAAGCCCAGCTCGTCCTTGCGGGCGGTGATGTCCTCGGCCACCTTCTTCAGATCGGCAAAGCTCTTGATGTCGTCGGCGGAGTAGCCGGCCTGCTCCAGCAGAGCCTTGTTGTAGATGATGCCGTAGGTCTCGATGAGCCGATGCCCGCCATCTTGTCCCCGTCCATCAGGGCGAACTCCTCGCTGGTGAGTTGGCTGGCAATGTCAGAGCCGGTCAGGTCATAGCAGTAGTCCTTCCAAGCGGCCAGGCCCACGGGGCCGTTGACCTGGAACAGGGTGGGAGCATCGGTCTTGGCCATCTCGGACTTCAGAGTGGTCTCATAGCTGCCAGAAGCGGCGGTAAGGACGGTGACCTCCACGCCGGTCTCCTTGGTGTACAGGTCGGCCAGTTCCTGCCACTGAGCATTCTGCTCAGGCTTAAAATTCAGGTAGTACACTTTTCCGCCGGCGGAATCGTTGCCAGAGCTTCCTGTGTCGCTGGGCGTGGATGGTTTTGTACCACAACCACTCAGCAGTGACAAAGACAGTGTAGCGGCTAAACCGAGTGCAAAGAGTCTTCTTTTCATTTCCATTGACCTCCTAATAATTTTACATTGACTTTATTCTGGAAATGTTCCCGGAATCGTTTCCGGTTTTGCTGAAGTTATTATACATCTTTTCAGCAATAATCTCAACAAAAATTTTATTTCTCTTTTGTTTTTTGTCTGAATCACAAATATACATACTATGATATCGTGTATATCAAACAATTTTTAATTAGATCACAAGCACAATATATATGACAAACAATTTTACAGTCGCCTTTCTATCAGCTTACCTAATGTCTACCTCGTATATCTTGAGATTGTATATTCCGCCAAGTCTCAAAGTAAAAATCGGTCCAACAAATAGATACGCCTACTGTCGGACCGATCTTTGCATCAATTATAGTATTCCTTATGGTTCTGCGTTTTCTTTACTTGACTATGCTGGTAGAATCAATTGGGCGCACCTTGTAAAACGCAGACAACACAGAAATGGTATCAGTCTGCCAGATAGCGAATCCCTTGAATGCCATGGATGCCCAGACCTGGGTCGTTGGAGACGGTGATCTTCCGCTCGTTGAACACCGCGCCGCCCAGGATGGGGTCCTCGCTGCACAGCACGGGGCCGTCCAGGTCGATCTTGGTGATGATCTGCTTGGCGCAGGCTAGATGGACCGCCGCGTTGACACTGATCTTGGCCTCCAGCATGCAGCCGATCATGCACTCCACGCCGTAGACCTCGGCAGCGGAGGAATGTTCAAAAAAGACGCACTGACCGAGTTCTTCGACGAAGTGCGTCAGAAATGTACCTTCCAGTACTGCTTCTTCGGCCACTATCACAGCAATATGGTGATCGAGAAAAGATATGCCATGCTATATGAGCAGATCATAAGACTGAAGTAAGACAAAGGGCTGTGCTGACGCACGGCCCTTTTTTCGCCTCTGTTTGCACACGGCTTTGTCAGTATGTCATATGAGGGTTCGGAAATGGCTTAAAAAAGCGCAGAAAAACAAAAACACAAGTTGCGAAAAACCCTGAATCCATTGAGCCGCAAGGCTTTCCAGGCTTTATCTTTTTCGGCAACAAAAGACAAAAAGGATGATTTCTTATGAAATCATCCTTTTTTATTCGTGGGTGAGCGATTTGCAAGTTGGGATCAAATGTCCTGCTCCGCCGGATGGCAGATGTGTTCTTCTTCCTCCTGCTCGAAGGAATAGAGTCCATCGGTCTCCAACTCTTTCACCATGCCCCACGCCAGCTTGAAGCCCGCTGTGAAGCTCATCAGTGTGGACTCAGCCAGCAACGCATTTTGCGCGTCCAACAGCCGCAGAAGCTTTCTGCGTCCCGCGGCATCCATGTCTCGCCGCAGTTCCTCTTGGGCGTATTCGACCTGTGCGTCCAATCCGCTGTGTTCCTGCCGGTCGAAACGCTTTTGCAAAGCCTTCATGTAGTCGTACATTGCGGCACCTCCTTTTTGGCAACCACAACACATACCACAACTCCGTGCGCAAAGCTACTGCTATTTTCCAATGTGCTGATCATATTCATATCTCCAGCATCCCTTGCAGTCCCGCGCTGGCGGCCTTTTTGTTCTTGTCGAAGCATGGGTATAGATGTCCAGCGTGGTGGAGGGCTGGCTGTGGCCGAGGATGCCCGCCACCGTGGCGACATCCGTGCCGCCCGCGATCATCAGACTGGCGGCGGTGTGCCGGAGGGAATGGACGTTCAGCTCCTGCGGCAGGCCGTTCTTCTTGAGGATCAGCTTGAAGCGGTAGGTGAAGGTGGTGGGCGTCATGGGGAGCTGCGCTCCCTGACGGCGGAACAGGAAGTCATCATCTGTCATCTCCCGTTGGCCATAGGTTTCGGTGATGTATGCACATTCCTGCCGGTACTCCCACAGAAGACTTTCCATCTCAGCGGAGAAGTACACATAGCGGTTGCCCGCGCGGGTCTTGGGTTCCATGACGAAGATTTCCTCATTCGTTATTACTCGTAATCCACCACATATTTTCGCTGTACAATCAGCATGACGGAAAACTCCCGTTCAATAATGCTGCTTGCTGCCGCAAATATCGGGAGGCTCGAATCAAACAACCCTTGATGAGCAGCCACATATGTCCCTAATTCATCGTGCGGAATTTTACAGTGGTCAAGCCTTTTGGGGCGATGCTCTCGCATCTCGCTGGCCTTATTCCAGCGGTGGAGCTGGGAACGGTCACGGTTCAGCAATTCCTCCAATTCATCGTAAGGGATGTCCCCCAAAGCATTGATAAGTGTAGACAGTGCTTTCAAAATTGTAAGTTCTTTCGTGGTGCGCTTGTCTGTCAGTACGAAATTATACTTGCAATTTTTGCACTTAAACCGTTGTACTCCCCGCACCGTACCATTTTTTACGGTATCTGTCGATTGACATTTCGGACATTCGTGTTTTTCATTCATTTTGAGAACTCCTTCAAAAACTTTTATCTATCTATTGGTCAATGGATAAGATCAAAATAAAAAAGGCGCTATATTGATTGCAAAACACCATACGGAAAGAGGTCAGATATGAACGTAGCTTTTGATCCAAAATTGATCGATCATCTGGAACTGCGAGAAAAGGCACTCAAAGAGCGTGATGCCAGAGCATTGTATCAGATGGCTCAGATATATGCAAGCATGAAGGGCAAAAAGAACGAGAAGAAGGCCTACGAGCTATACAAGAGTTCTGCAACACACGGATATGCCAAAGCACGATTCATGATGGGGCTGTGCAACGAGAAAGGGATCGGAGTCAAGCAAAGCCTTCCAATGGCGATTACCTGGTATATACGGGCGGAGATCAGCGCTGCCAGTGATATTGCAGACCGTTCGGATACTGCCGATGAAATGGATCGGGAGCGGCTGCACATTTTCCGTGAGGAGCCGGGCTTTGCCACAGAATTAGATGACGCCGCGTATGCTCGACCCGATGTGCTGGAATCTGTTACGATAGAGGAGATCGCCTTTGCTGCCGAGCCGGGAGATCCTTACGCACAGGATTGTTTGGGACACAATTACTGTTTGGGAGCCAATGGTCTGGAAAAAGATCTTGAGGCAGCCGAGTATTGGCATCGGAAATCTGCCGAGCAAGGTTGTGAGGCTGGTATACACCATCTGGCACAGTTTTATAAGCGAGCGGAACGATACGATGAAGCTGTAGAATGGTACCGCAAATATGCGGAACTGCGCATCAAACAACGTGAAGCATATTTTGGCGGTTCGTAAAAAAAACAGGAAGGAGCACCGAAAATGGATTTGAAAAACATATCGACTGCTGAGCTTGTCCGCGAGCTATCCAACCGGGAAGGCGTGGAGAACATCTTGGTCGAGCCGTATCAGCCCTATCAGATCATTGTGGGAGAGACCCATATTTCCGATTCCGGTCCCATTGTGCTTCTGCGAATCTGGGACTGACAAGAGTGTCCCCCGTGGTAGATCGACAGCTTATTAAGGCGCCTGAAACAGCCGCAAGTCATCATTTTGGTGACTTGCGGTGTCTTTGTCCGCATTCTGATCCGAAATCGGCGCTGAAATTCAGTACAAATCATCGTGATAATGACTATACGGGGTGAACGTAATTTGTGTAATCATACGAAATTTGCTCAAAAGGCCCCATTTTAGCCTATATAATTTTATATAATCAGGTCTTATTATAAAGGGTGCTATACTGACGGCAAATACCGCAAAGGAGAAAGAAATATGAGTTCATTTGACAAGGTGATCGGGTACAGATCCATCAAGCGGGAATTGCTGCAAATCTGCGATATGATCCGCAATCGAACGATCTATGAGGAAATGGGCGCTCGTTTGCCCCACGGACTGCTGCTGCATGGCAACCCCGGTTTGGGCAAGAGTCTTTTGGCAAATTGCTTCATAGAAGAATGCGGACTGAACACGGTTACGGTGCGTCGGGACAAAGGCGGCGACGCCTTTATCGACAGTATCGCGCAGGCGTTTGCAAAAGCAAAGGAAGAAGCACCCTCTATCCTCTTTCTTGACGACATGGATAAATTTGCCAATGAGGATGACTCCCGCTGTGATACGCCGGAATATGTGGCTGTGCAGGCGGGGA
>ENA-ORNB01001012-ORNB01001012.1-human-gut-metagenome-genome-assembly--contig:-NODE-1012-length-22910-cov-6.247604_pt1 | contig 22910 bp, 12 predicted proteins | sample MGYA00242112_ERZ509016 | MGnify/ENA primary metagenome ERZ509016 (study PRJEB26280, sample SAMEA2338705) | human gut metagenome | biome: human gut; feature: human-associated habitat; material: faeces...
TAATAATATTTTAACAAACAGAATCAGAAGGGTTTTTCAACTACTGATTCGCATATTAATATTAAATTTAGAATTATGAACAAAAAGTTTTCTACTCTTTTGGCAGGACTTGCATTGTTAGGTGCGATGAATGCCAATGCAGGGGATCCTGTAACATCCTTGAAGAAGACAGGTAATGGTTTGTACCAATTGAAAGCTGATGATGGAGTGTTGGCTATGACTCCTAATGGTGCTTTGAGATTGGAAGCAACTACTACTTCTGCAAATTTAGCAAGCACATTGTGGTGTGTTGAAGTAATAGAAGAAGGTTATGGTAAAGCTCCTATCTTTGACTTTACAAATAAGGCTACTGGCCAGCGTCTGGATATCCAGTATGCAGGTACTTTGTTAGAAGGTTTGAGCGGAAGTACACCTACTTATACTGATACTGATTCTACCCGTGTAGGTGGTGAAGTTTCAGGTTGGGCTTATTTGAACCAGTACACCTCTATTCCGGCAGCAGAACAAGCAGGTAAGACCTTGTATTCTTATTTCAAAGCTGACTCTGTAATCGGTTTGGTTGCTAATAGTACAAATATTCAGGTCACAAAATTGGCTGCTGCTGATGCTTATGCAGATGCTGCTACGGGAAATGATTTAACAAAATTTTCTCTTGTAGAGGCTGACATGATCCGTTTGCAGGCTCCTGAAATCAATACGATTTTAGGTTTACAAGCTGCTGACAAGGGTGTTGCTTTAACATTCACTCCGGACGAACAGGGTGAAAAGGTCGCTGTTGCCAATCCGTTTAACGGAAAGAATGCTGGTAAGTTCCTGACTGAAGCAACTACTGGCGCTGATGCTAATGATTATGTATTTGTATTAACTACTGATAGCTCTTATCTGCGTGTCGATACTGCTATCGTCAATGAAAGTGGCGAAAGATTCCGCGCTTTCAAGTGGTCTGATTTGAGCTATGCTAAACGTCAGGCAAGTACAGCTGCAACAAAGCCGACTTCTGCAGCCGATTCTATTAGCAGAGTAACAGACCTTGTAGATCAGTATAAGTTTGCTTTCTCATACTATCCTTCAAAAGATAGCTTGGTAATCCAGGTTAAATCTGCAATGGATTATGATCCGAAAAGTGCTACTAATGGTTCTAATTGGGTTGCTGATGCAGCTGCAACAGTACTTCCTACAGCTGGTGGGAAAGGTGAGAACAACTTTGTGACTGTTCAGGATTTGATCAAAGATAAAGTTCGTATCGTAACAATCTATGACAAGAAAGAAACAAATATTTCTTTAGGTTATAAAGGCTGCGATGCTGTTTACAACGGCCGTACCTCTATTGCTGACGGTCTGTATTTCATTATGAACCAGAAAGGCCAGTATTTGGCTTCTCCGATCCATAAGAATGGAACATCTTTGGAATGGGTTACTGTTAAGGCTGACGAACAGCTTCCTGCTCACATGCCGGCTTACCAGTGGGTTGTATTGAAAAAGAATACAGGTGATAAAGTAAAAGATTATTCTCCTGTGAACGTAACGAACCGTGAATATCCGACTCAGACAACTTTATCTCAGTTGATGCAGGCTGAAGGTGCAAAATATATGACTGCTTCTGATGCTCTTTATCAGAGTGAAGATTCCTTGATCTTTGTACAGGTTAAAGATGCTGAAGGTGTTAAAGGTAATGCTGCATTGATCGCTGAAGCTTATCAGGATACATTGTTAGGTTACAAGAATATTCCGGATGCCAAGTTCTTCTTGGATGAATATACATTCAAATATCTGCACCCGTATGCAACTGGTGAAAACAGCAAGTATCTGGCTAAGGGTGACGGTAAAGACTCTCTGTTGAATGTGTTGAATGGTAAGGATGCTTTCCGCTTGGTTGAAAGGAAATGGGCTACATTTGGTTATGCAGGTACTGCTGCTGAATTGAACAGAGCTGGTATCAAAAAACTTTATAGAGTTTCTTATTCTATTCAGTTGAAGGATGCATTTATGGGTGAAGCAGCTGAAGATAAATATGCAATGTCTAAATATTTCGGTGCTCCTGCTGACAGTTTCTTCTTCAAAGAAAACAATCATCATGAAGGTGAATGTTTCTATGCTATCGTAAAAGCAAATGATACAAATCTTGATAATGTAAAAGCTGGTGTAACAGATGATATCCTGGATGCAACAGTAAAAGTTCAGCCATTGGGTGAAACAAGAACCTCTGCATTTGCAATCAATCCGGACAACACTCCGTTGTATCGTCGTTTCAACAACGTAAATCTGGATGAAAGCGCAACTGACGGTCGTGATAGCTTGAGATTCTTCGAAAATGTTCGTAAAGAATATTTGATGGACGAAAATAACCGTGAGGGTGGCTTGATGGATGCAAATGTAGACTATGTTGGTATGTGGACTGCAGACAAGGCTACTGGTTTGGCATTCCAGATCGATACAGCTTGGGTTGGTCGTGGTCATGGTTATATCAAACCTCAGTACCTGATCTCTGTAAATCATAAAGATTTCGAAGGCGTGGAAGGTTCTCCTTGTACAGAAGGTGCTCCTCATATCAAACCTGACGGAACTCTGACTGACGATCCTATGGAATGTAAACATGCTCATCCGGCAATTCCGGGCTTCGAAAGAGCTAAATATCTGGTTAGCTTCCAGGATTCAGTTGTTCTTTACGGTCAGGATAAGCCTTATGCGGATATTGCAGGTGGTTACACTCGCGTAGGTTTCGTTGAAGGTATCCGTATTGCTGATACATTGTGGGTATTGCCGGCTGAATACAGAAGCGTGGCTAACGATAAGATCGATTTCAAGGAATTGGCAAAGGTAGATTCTACTATGCGTGCTGATTATGGTGTAGGTATTAAGAACCGTCTGGATGGTGACGATCACAAGAACTACACTTGGTCATTCCGCTATGTACATCCTGAAAATGCTGCTAACGTAACAGCCGAAGGTAAAGAAAATTCATTCTTGTTCGAATCTAACAACTATGATGGCGAAAAGATTGCTCCTGAAAATGCAGCATGGTTGAAGATCCAGAACGGATGTGTAGTTCTGACAAAAGATCCTTCTTTGTTCTCTAACGCTAAGACCGGTGGTGACGGTGCCCTGATCTTCAATGTTGAAAATAAAGAAAACGACGAGTTGGCAACAGACAACGAAGAAATTGCAACATCAGAAGTAACAGTAATCGCTCAACAGGGTGCTGTACGTGTTGCTAACGCTGCCGGTAAGAAAGTTGTTGTAACTAATATCTTAGGTCAGACAGTAGCTAACACGGTTATCACTTCAAGCGATGCTACAATTGCTGCTCCTCAGGGTGTAGTTGTAGTAGCTGTTGAAGGCGAAGAGGCTGTTAAGGCTATCGTTAAGTAATAACGACATATTCATCATAAGGTAGAGATATGATCATCGTATCTCTACTTAGATTGAAATAAAGATTTTATAAATCAAATAATGACCACGTGTTCGGTCTTTCCGACCGTTCAATTACCCCGCGAGGGCGAACAAGTGGTACATTAATACTAAAGTAAAAAATAAGAACGCTGCCTGTACTTCTGTGAGGAAGGAAAGCAGACAAAAAACAAGCCCCGGTGGAGTAATTCTGCCGGGGTTTCGTTGTTATAATGATAAAGGTTCAGCCCGAATGGCTAAAGTGCCGCAAACCGTTCATCCCCATTTGCAGTCACCGCCGTACATTCCATCTCGACCAGCCAACCGGTCCGGCAAACCGGAGCACGCACGATGATATTGGGAAGGGTGGGATGGTGCTCATCCATATATTGCTTGACTCGTGCATAATCAGCCGTATCGCGGATATAGATTACCGCCTGCATGATGTCATTCAAAGTGGCATCCGCTTCTTTCAGCAGGGCTTCGATGTTTTCGATCATACGGGAAGCCTGCTTCATGACATCGCCGGCATGTACGATTTCCCCGTATCGGTCGATGCTGGCCGTGCCGGATATAAAAATATGGCGACGGTCGCCGTATGTGACAGCTGTGCCCCGTTCGAACGTAACACCATATTCATATGTACGGTTCAAGTGTTCGGGAGCATATAGATAGCGGATTTGTTCGGGACGGATACCGGAAACAGCATATGTGTCCATTGTCACAAATACCATCGGGTCGAAATAGCGGCCCTCGATCCCTGTACTGGCGATGAAGTGAGTCTCTTCCGTCAGGTTCTGTGTCGCGAACACTTCTTTACGGGCTTTTACCACACCTGGATAATTTACGTCTACATTCTGTACGAAGATCCACGTGCGCAGGCAGTTTGCCGCCAATGTGCAATTGGCTTCCGTCAATCGCAGGATATAATCGCGGAAAATCAGGCGGGTCTGATATTCCGAATTGGCCGCCCTGTTGCACTGGTTGGCACCTAAAAGCTGGCCGTATGCACCGTGATGCGCCTCAAACAATCCGCTTGGCAATACCTGTGTCTGCACACCTGTCTGCAACCAGGCCCACAGTGCAATCTTCGTACCGTTCATCGGAGCCTGCTGTACGATTGACAGTGCGCAGTAGGGGAAAAGCCGTTCCCGTTCCATCAGTTCATCCGTCTGGTTGGTGACGTCGCTCAGGAAATAACGCCGGAAAATGGCAGCCGGATTACCCGGCAACTCTTCGACTGAACGGGTGTAAACATCTTGTATATGCTGTAACTGGGTGTGAAAATCCTCCATGCAGTCCGTCTGTTGGAAGAAGATATGGTATTCCGTTATACCTTTGGAAGATTGGAATGAGGTGATTTGTACCTCTGTCGTGCCGTATGTTTTCCTTATCAGGTTCATGTCTGTGTGTTTTTGCGGTATGGATCGTAAAAATAAGGCTATTTGATGGAAAATTGAAAATTGAGAGTTGAAAATTACTTAATAAAGTAAGGAGGGATACTGTTTGTCAACCGTTCAAGTCCTTCAACTCTATCAATTTGTTTACGATGGCATAGACGGTTAAGCCGCTGGCACTGTGTACCTGTAATTTTCGTGCGATATTCCGTCGGTGTGTGATGACGGTATGGGTGGAGAGATACAACCGGTCTGCAATCTCCCGGTTTGTCATGCCTTTCACCACGCAGACGACAATCTCTTTTTCCCGGCTGCTCAGTGTCTGCTGGTCATCGCTTTCCCCTTCTTCGGGCGGCACTTCTTCGGTGTTGAGGCGTTCCAGCTTGTGCTTCAACTCGTCCGCACTGTCGTATACGGATATCTGGTCGTCGTAGGGGCGAAGCAGGAACGGGTCGCTCACATTATATAAAAGGGCGAAGCATTTCATATCCGGGCAGCCGCATTCGTCTTTCAGATGTTGCAGGTTGAAGTTTCCGGGAATGGAAGGATTCATAATCAGAATGTCCGGCTTATAAATGCGTAAGCCCTCTGTCAGACAGTCTGCCGCTGTTATCTCGGATATCTGGATACGGAATCCGGGTAAGCGTTTCAGCAGCGTTTCCAGTCCGCACCGGATGATGGCGGACGATTCGGCTATCGCTATTTTGATGTTAGTGGACATGGCAGGTGGTTTTATTGTTTTTCTAAAGATAGAATAGCTGGTACGAAGATATAGTCTTCTACCCGGTTATGAGAAGCAAGATCCTGTTCCGTCGCGAAGATATCGAATAGGACGCTGTTGAGCAGGTTACTGTCCGGTCCCGGATAATACTTCAGGATCAGGTTCTTCAGTTCCGTAATTTTCATCTCGATCTGGTCGTGCCGCTTACGGAAGATGGTGATGTTATATTTCGGGTCTTTCTTTCCTTCCAGCAAATTGCGGACATACGGAAAGACGGTTTTCTCTTCGTACGACATATGTTTGTGTACCTCTTCGGCATATTCGTCGAAAAAGCGGCGGATCACGAAAGCCACATCTTTTGGGCAACTCACGATCGCCTCTGTCAGTTTGTGGCGGATATGGGGAAGACGGAAGTTCAGGAAATAGTCGTGTGCATTATGCAGATAAGTGATAAGCGAGGAGATAGAGATATCCTTATGGACTTCTGCTGTCGGGACCGTCTCCGCTTCTGTCAGAAAGTTGACGACAGTCAGGAAAGTATGTGTGTCGATCTTATTCTGCCGGCATACTTCCCCGATGTTTTTCTCTCCGAACCCCAGGTCGATACCGAAGCGGCTCATCACAAGGACCATCGGATAATTCTCGCATATCAGGTCACTCATCTTACTTGTTTCCCTGTATTTTCCGTTCTTCATGTTTCCCATATCTTTTATTATTTGTATAGTAGGTTGATTATAAGCATGCATATTGAGGTTCATCCGCCGGTACGACAGCTATGCATTCCGTTTCGATCAGCCAGCCCGGACGGCACACGGGAGCATGTACGATCAGATGGGGGAACGATGGATACCGGCTTTCGATATATTGCTTGACCACGACATAATCGGCTGGGTCACGCAGGTAGACGATCGCCTGCATAATGTCTTGCAATCCGGCACCCGCTTCCTGCAATAAGACGTCGATATTTTCCAGCATACGTTCCGTCTGTTTCAGGATATCCCCCGGATATACGATCTCGCCTTTGTTGTCGATGCTCGCGGTTCCGGAGATGAAGATTTGTTTCCGGTCGCCATAGGTTACGGCTGTCCCCCGTTCGAAAGTCACCCCGTATTCGTAGGTCGGATTCAGATGGGTGGGAGCATAGAGGAACTGGATTTGCCCGGGTTGCAAACCTTTTACGGCATAGGTATCCATCTGGACAAAAACATTCGGATCGGCATGGCGTCCTTCTATTCCCGTACTGGAAATATAATGAGTCTTTTCCGTCAGGTCTTGCGTGACGAAAACCTCTTTGCGAGCCTTGACGACACCGGCATAGTTGACATCCACATTTTGGACGAAGAACCAGGTACGAATGCAATCGTTTGCCAACTTGCATCCCTGTTCGGTCAGTTGCAACACGTAATCGTTCAGCAAAAGTCGTGTCTGGTATTCGGAGTTGGAAGCTCTGTTGCAAGAGCCTCCGGTCCAGTATTGTGTATAGTGGTTGTGTTTGGCCTTCGACATTCCGTTTTTGATCGTTTCGACGGTGATACCGGTCTGGAACCAAATCCACATGGCTATTTTGCTCCCGTTCAGTGGAGCCTGTTCCACAACGGAAAGCGGGCAATAGGAATTTTCGCATTCCCAGGCCATCACTAAATCGGCCTGGTTGGCTGTGTCGCTCAGGAAATAGCGTCGGAAAACGGCAGTCGCATTCTTGGGTAATGCCTCTTGGACAACTGCCGCATAGGCCTGCTGGAGGTTCTGAAGTTGTCCGGAAAACGGCAATGTTTGGTCTGTAATAGCGAGCAGGACGTGATATTCGGTTACCCCGCCTTTCCCGGCAAAAGAAGAAATTTGAACTTCGACAGCTTTGTCTGTATATGTCTTTTTGATATAATCCATGTAATATGTGCTTTCTCTTATTCTTTAGCTCCGTTATTGATCCAATCGTCAAGCAACGTCAGGGTGCTGGACGTTATAATGATGTTGGTATGATCGTATTTGACAATGTTCTCGTGCAAGATGACGTGCAAGAAACTTTCCTCCGCACTTCCCGGCTTGACCAGCTTCAGCCCTTCCTCGCTTTTATCGGCTACGACATCGACCAGCGCCTTGTAGCTTTTACCTTCCGTAAGGTACAGCCCTGCAGCAGGTTCCGTACTCCCTCCGTGGCAAGCCGTACAGGAACGGTTGAAGATTTCGGTCTGGACGCTGTTGAACATACCGGCGTCCAGATTTCCGGCGTTCAGCCGTATAGTATCCGCCTGTTCCGTATAGTCGGCGGCATAAAAACTAGCGATCCTTTTGCGCAGCTTGTTAATGACACAAACTTCGATCTGTGTGACCTCGCTGGGAATACCGGCCAAGACCATGTCTATCGTCCCGTCGTCTGTCTGGCTAATCCCTTTTGCTGTTTGGGCGAAAGCATTGTCGGGAGTGAATCCGGCCAGCACGACGCTGTAACCGCCCGGCCAGGAATCTACCCCGCTGATTTTGGCGGTCAACTTCACCGTCCCTCCCTCTCTTTCCGTCTGATTGTTTTCATCATATATCTTGCCGTCGTCACAGGAGATGGCAAGACCGGAAAAGAGCAACAGCCCGGAGATGAATGAATAAATTTCTTTTTTCATGACGTTGAGATTAGAAAGTGTACTGAAGTAAGACAGTTCCGGAATGCATGGCTAATCCTAAGTCGTCGTTGTCGCGATCAAGCTGCGTGTCGTGTCCGGTACGCCCGATGAATTGATACATGGCTTGCAGTTTCAGGTTACAGCCGGTGAAGAAATAGTTGAATCCGACGGCCGGCATATTCAGGAAACCGTTTGTGTCCAATCCATTGCGGTTGAAGAAGTCATAGCGGGCTGTCGCCTGCAATTTATTGGTAACGAAATAACCGCCTTGTACATACCCTCCTAAGTAATTATAGCTCTCGTTGATTTTCTGCCGTTTGGTAAAACCTACGTTCATATAATAGATTTCAGCACCGAGGTACAGGCGGTTTTTCAGCATGGCGAATTCGGCTCCTGCACGGAAGTCGTTCGTACTTTCGCTCTCGCTCTCCACATTCAATGAAGTGGAAAGGCCGAACAGCATTTTGTCTTCCTTCAAACGGTTCGGACTGCCCTGGTTGGACGGCATGACGCCTTTCGGCATGTAAGTGACGCGGCCGGCATACAGCAATGACGGGATATGCCAGTCGTCGCTGAACGTTTTGGACGCTACGTTGACGGTACTTCCCGTTCCGTTGAAGATTCCCACTTCGTAGCCGAACTTCTCCTTTACCAATCCATGCACTTCCACTCCGAGATCGAATCCCATGCCGATATTCGGTGTCACGGCATTAAGAGAATAAGGCAGGATAACGGATGAGGTGAGCGATGTCGGCAATGTCGGCATTAACGTTTCGCCCAACGTAGTCAGGTAAGCGTGTGAGAACGGAGTCTTGAACTTGCCGACACGTATAGCAAAACTTTTCTTCATCTCTACGTCGAACCAAGCCTGTTGCAAGATGTTCCCTCCGCTTCCGGCTGCATTGATGGAGAGGTTGAATGTCACCCGGTTGAATGCCTTGCCCGTAAAACCGAGGATGGCATAAGGGATCGAGAAACCGCTGTTGTGTATATTATCCTGATTGTAGGCCGGGTCCAGTCCTTCATCATCGTAGTAATTGATATTGGCACTGGTCTGAACCAGCATATAAGGTTTGAAAACGAAATCCCCCTTTTTGGTGGCGATCGTAAAACCTTCTTTGCCGTTTAGTGATACGACACCGTTTTCCGTATCTTCCTCATATTGGGCTATGGCGGACAACGGCAAGAGTAATAATGCTGCAATTATGATTATCAGTTGTTTCATTTTAGTTTGTCTTATGGATAAATTATAAGGAGTTGAGGAATGCGATCACTGCCTCACGCTCTTCCTTGCTCATTTGTTTGAATAAATTTTTGGAGGCTTCTCCTTCGCCACCGTGCCACATGATGGCTTCGGTCAGGTTGCGGGCGCGTCCATCGTGGAGGAAATAGGTATGACCGTTGACTTTCTCCTGCAGTCCGATACCCCAGAGCGGCGTGGTACGCCATTCGTTTCCTCGTGCCAAGCCGCTGACATAATTGTCGTTCAACCCGACTCCCATGATTTCCGACCCCATGTCATGTAGCAGGAAATCCGAATAAGGATGAATGGTTTGTCCGCCGAGCCAAGGCAAACGTGTGCCGTTGAGCAGAGTGGAACCGCCCGCTTGCGTATGCAGTGTAGTGACGTGACAGAGATGACATTTTGCCTCATAAAACTTTTGTTCTCCCAAGATGACCTGCGGATCGTTTATGTTGCGTCGCGCCGGAACGCCGAGGCTTTGCATATAAAGGTCCACATCTTCCATATCGGCGGTCGATATGTCGAGCTGGTCGTACGAGAGTCCCATCATGCTGCCCTGGTTGATCTGAGCCTGCCCTTCGCAAATCTCTTCCGGATAGCGGCTGTTTGTCACACCCATATCGCTTGAGAAGCCCAGTTCGACGGTCAGGTCGAGATGCTGTGCCTTGTTACCGGAAAGGCCGACACCGGTGACGCCCTTTTCGGTGATATAGTTGCAACGTCCACTGATGCCATATTCAGGATAATTGCTTTTGGCTGCGAGCGCTTCGATTTCCCGGCGGTCGATAGCCATCATCTGTCCCATGCCGACGTGGCGTAACGGGATGCGTACGGTACAGAACAAATCTTCCGGGGCGATACTGTCTTTATACCATTCGGTTATCGTGTAATTAGGTTTGCATAGTTCGTAAGTCTCCCCGTCGGGGAAGGAAAAAGTTTGTTTGTCGTATGTGACGGACAGCTTACCTTCTGGTTTGACGCCGTAGATGGCCTGATCGTGCAATACACGCCCATAGTCGCGGAAGAAAGCACCGTTGCGACGGGAGATATAAACCAGCATGGAAGAGAAACCGTAGTTGCCTGATCCGCCGTTCTCCCACAATGTCGGTTTGGTTCTTCCTGCATTGCGGTGGCAACTGCCGCAAGAATAACCGGCATAGACAGGTCCGAGGCCACCTCCGTCGCCGTTGTTACTGGTGCGTACGTCGTCGTAGAGGCCGTCGCCGTTGTTGAAACGGATCGAGTTGGCTCCTGTTATCCAGTCGGCGTTCGTGTCATAGGCGACCGATGAGTTTAGGAAAATCGTTGAAGTCCCTGCTGACAGCGCATATCCGTTCGGGACATCTATTTTATCCATATCCATTTTATCGTCCTCTTCACAAGCTACGCATGAAAAGAGCAGGAATAGCGAGGATGCTAACAGGTAAGATTGCTTCATATCATTTTATTGGTTTTCTGAATTTGTTTCCGAATAACGCGAGTCACATTGTGTAATAACTCTGAAACCCTGAAACAGCGGGCATTTGTCTGCTGCTTCAAGGTTTGTCATGATCTATTATCAAGTTTGTTGTCTCAGAGGCATGTTTATTTTGCTCCGTCGACAGTACGGGGTTGTCCGTCTTTGAACAGGAGATATTCCAATGTATGGTAACCACGTACGCTCTGTGCAGCTCCGATGGCTTCGTCTTCTTCGTCGAAGTTTCCGCTCCATTCCAGATCATCCCAGTTCTGGGAATTCAATACCTGTACGATACCGTTCTGGTCCAGAGGCCAGCTGTCCATGTTCGGGTCCAAGCCTAAGTTGGCAACCGGTCCGATAAGGAAAGCTTCGCTCTTTTCCCACGGTTCGCGGGCCGTAATCCATAAGTTGCAGGCCTTTTCGAAGTTGTCGTTGCTCGGGTTCTGTCTGAACTGGTTTACCGCATCCAGCAAAAGCTTGTTCTTTTCCTGCAAGTCTTTATAAGTCGGAAGAACGACTGCATCGACAAACTGTTCGGCTATCGCATCCAAATCATCGTCGTATTCAGGGTCGCCGAAAGTCTGGTTTACATACGGCTTTACTTCGTTCAACAGCAGGTTGGCCAGTTCCATGCAGGTGTTCATTGCAGCAACAGCCTCTTCGCTGTCAATGTTATTGCGGAACGGTTGCGGAATAGCCTGAATCGCCTTTGCAGAAGCGAAAATCAGTGTTTTGATTTCTTCGTCGAGATCCGGATTGGTAGAAGCGATCAGTTTAGAAAGCGAGTGCTCTGCGATATCCCCTTCATCGTCGAAATCTTTGTAAGAGTTGAAAGCGCTCAGGTTTCCGTCTACTTTGGACACGTCGTTGTCATCGATACGGCCGTAGTAGGTGTTACGGATGGAGAAAATATTGTTCGTATAGTCGTCTCGCGAGTGCCAGCTATACCATGATTCGACGGCATAAAGACCGCCTTCCTTGTCACCGCTGGTATATTTGGTATACGGGTCTTTGATCTTGGCGTCACCGACTTCGTTGGCGATGTTCCACATACCGCTTTCGATCATTTCCTCGATACACGAAAGAGGGCTTTGGTAAGCGCCGGCAGTCTGATCTTTGAAGATCGTGGCGTATGGACCGTGTGAACCTTGCTCGTCGACATAATCCGTTACCCAGGAATTGTAGAGCGTGGTCGCATCGTTGTTCAGCAACATTGCCACGTTGTACATATAGTTACCCCATGCAACGGCGTTTTCGGAACTGTAGTCCAGGCTGACCGGATCTTTTCCGCCACCATCAGGCGTGGGATCGTCGTTGTCGCTACATGCTCCCATTGAGAATGTCATGGCGAGCGATAAGGCTGCCAGATAGAAATAATTTTTCTTTTTCATTTTATTGATAAGTTATTAAATTGTTTATGTTGTTTTTATTTGCTGAGGAACCAGCCGATGTAGGCGATAGCCAGGCTGAATTCGTTTTCACTGTTATATTTACCGCCTCCGATTTTGCGTGTCGTGTAGTCCGCTTTTACGACAAGGTTAGGTAGAGCGTACCAGTTGGCGCCGGCTGTCCACATACTTACTTTGTTGCGTAAGTCCATCGTGTGTTTGCCTTCGCCTTTCTCCTGCGGGTTGTAGTATTCGTAGCGAACGAACGGATAAATTACAGGCACATTCCTGTTGTCTTTGCAAACCGCACGCAGGTTGAAGCCCACTTCACCACCGTAGCTGACTGCACGTTTGGCGATCGGGGTTGTCTGTGTGTAAGGAGAACCGCCACTCTGGTGGTTGTTGACGTTGCTGAGGTCGTCGGCTTTACTCAGATTACCATATATCATGTTGGCACGTGCGGTGACATATTTGTTTTTATATTGCAGGTCGGCCGTATAGATGCGCAAAGGTATGTTCCCATATTTGACGTAGGTCTCCGGTTTGTCGGAATTGGCTCCTGTGTTGTGGCAATAGTAGAAGGAACCGCCTATTTTCAATCCCGGTACCCCTAAATAGTTCAGGCGGGCCACGTAGCCCGGCGAGGTGAAGTTGTCTGTTTCGAACAGTCCCTGTTTGCCGCCGGCAACCCATGTATTACGGTCGAAACCGTTGGCGTTCAATCCGGCAACGACCAAAGCCTGATAGTTGAAACGTGTGTAGCCTCGGCCGAACGTACCGAACACTTCGATACCGTTTTCATGCCAGGTGGAAGGAAGGAGAGTCGTTTCGCCTTCCGGACGGGAAGTCCCGAAGAAGTTGATCGGCTCGTGCTGCTCGTTGGTCAAGCCGACCGGGACGATCAGATGGCCGGCGCGGACATTGAAGGCCGGATGGACAAGACGTGTGATGTGGAATTGTTCCAAAGCGACTTCACCGCCTTTTTCCACCTCCATTTCATATTCTCCGTTTTCTGTGTTCTCTATCTCATAGGCACTTCCCGTACCTCCTGCCTCAAATTCTATTTCTGCTCCTAATATCCATTGGGAATTGAATTTGTAATCGAAAGCCAGGACAAAACGAGGAATGGAGATCGAATTGCGATGGTCTTTCTTGCTTCCGTTGTCCGTACCCCGGAAGCGGTTGATGCCGTAGTCCATAAAGTTCGCGAGGATTTCCCCATATCCGCCGAAGCGGAATTTGTTATATCCGGAGGCATAAATATCTGCGGATTGTTCCACTGCGGATTTTCCTGTCGTTGTTTCTTCTTGTTCCTGTGCAAAAGCCGTTGCACAAGAGGTTAGTAGAGTGATTGCTAATAAATTAGTTAACCTTTTCATTGCGTTTTTTAATTTTTGGCAAAATTAGAGGGGCTACGAACGGTGTGCAATCGCAATTAGTAGGTAAAAAGGTCTCTGCCTTACCTATTTGTAGGTATTATGCCTGAATATCACTCTGATTAGGTAGTAAAAGGGGCTTTTTTACTCACATATAGGTATTGCCGGAGGGTGGAAGCACCTGTATCTTTGCAGTGTCATTAAGAAAGTAACACTATTAGTATAATCGCTATATCAAAACCTTTTGCTAATTATGTAAGCATATAAGATGATTAAGTATATCGGAAAGTTTTTATTGGTTATTTCCGATATAAAAAAGAAGCCCCTCTGTGAAGATAGGCTTCTTTTTTATGGGGGAATCGGTCCCTTTCTTTTGCAGGATAATCAATTGTTCGATAAGGGATAATTTCTGTGACATTGTTGTGTCACGGAAATTTCATCTGCATGGCACAGTTGTTCCCTCGGCAGGAAACGGTCGTTACATAGGCATGGCACAACTGTTACAGGGGTATGTAACCGGCCACAGACTACCAGTCGTATGTTTCGAAATAGGCATCGAACTTGCCCGGGTCACCGATGTTGCACTGTTTCAGTATGTCCAATATGCTTTTTTGCTCGCTTGGCGAGAGAGGCCGTTCGCCTTTGCGCATCCGATAGTATGTCCTGCGCCCGAAATGGTTCAAGAGCCTGCCGATGGCTTCTTGCATTTGCCGGTAAGGCATCCGCTCCAGCATCCCGATGAAACCGCGTGCATAGATCTGCTTGCCGGAAGGGCGGAAATAGGGGCAGTCGCCGGTTTGGATCTTTTGGTATTTGGGGCTGATAATCCGCCATAGCCTCACTTCGTCGCTGATTTGTTGTTCGGCGATGCGCCTCAGGCAGTCGGCGGCTTTCGGGCAGTCTTGGTTCATGCAAAGCAAGTAAGCGTCCGGGATGGCGGAGGCGTTGATTTTTTCTTTCATATTTATATTAATGTATTATAGTCGTTTGATCCGCCTGTGACAGGCGCAGGTGTAAAGATACACAATAATGTAGGGTTTTGCAAGCCTTGAAGCCATTATTACGTTAAGCAGCCAATATTCAATATTTCTATATATTTAACAAAAGAAAATGTTTTTCAAGGAGAAAATTGTGGAACCTGCCGTTTTTGCCGTTTTTCCCTCCGATACGGGTAATGGAAAATTGTTTTGTATGTGATTGATAATCTTTGTTTTAATGGCGATGTGCGGAGACTTGGCGAGTGGTTGAAAATAGCTGTTTTTTTGTATGTTTTTAGCCGTTTTTTCGAGATGTAAGTCGTTGCTTATAAGTAATATAGATGGTTAAAAAGAAAAGTGACGAAAAAACGTTCGTTTTTTTTCGTCATTTTTCAGCCACAAAAATACAACTACTTTTTGAACTTACAACTCTTTTCCCAAAGAAAATGTCTTTTTCTATATCCTTCCTTATCAATAAGATAGCTTAACAAGTACGAAAAACCGACTTTTCAGCACAAACCCTCCCGAAAGCCCTCAAAAAATGACGAAAAAAAACGAACGTTTTCTCTCGTCATTATACATTCTTTAATGTATGCTGGTTTTGAAAGGACATGGAATGAACATTAAAATATAGAATATGCATAAACTCATTAAACCTTTGTTCTTTGTGGCTGCTGTGGCGATCTCCTTAGGAATTGCGGCAGGTGCATCTGCGCAAACTTCGTTTCCGACCGATTCGATGTCCTTGTGCGGGTATCGGTTGGAAGGTCGCGTAGCCCCGGCTACAGGGAATTTGTGCGGTTATGGTCAATACGAATATGGGTTCGAAGACTATCAAGATAAAGAAGAGATAATTCATTTATTAATTAATTTAATTGTTTAACACATGAAAAAAAGTACTCTTAAAAAGGGAGGCATAGTCCTCCTTGGTGCCATGACTTTGTTCGGCACGGGTGTTCTTTCTTGGGCAAATGCAGGGGCGGTTGTGAATCCGCCTATTGAAAAGAAACAACCGGGTTGGACACATGTTTCCAATGGTGTGTTCTCTACTAATTCGGCAAATTTGGCCGAAAATCTTCGTAATTATGTGAAGATGGATCTGACTCAGGCTGCAAAGCCGAGCCATGATGATGTAGCTCGTTACTGTTCGATGTTTGATTTTAGTAATTTGGGTGTCGATCTGCTTCCCGGCTTGGCAATCAGTTTTGCAAATACGAATGGCAATAAAGTTGTCAATGGTCTTTACCAGTCTTGGTCTTACGATGAGGTTACGAACCATGAACCGATCAAGAGCTCTTCTGTATTCAAAGTAGCTTTGGACGATGAAGGCTCCAAATATGGTTTAGGTATTTATCCGAACTATTCGGCTAATGCTCGTGTTGAATTTGTTTACAGTACAAGAGGTCTTTCCAATGTCAACAGAATCCAAGTGAAGTTGAATTCATACGGAGATGCGAAAGAGGTAAACGTTTCTCGTACTTACACAGCCAAGGCCGCCATTTACAACTTGGATGGTAGTAAGGTTAAAGACCTGGAGTATGGTGATATTTATGTAGCGGACAAGGCTCATTTAGGTAAAGCGAAAGAATGGACTATCCAGACTTCTACCGTGATTGCTGGTGAAAACCTGAAAGTCGGAGATTTGGACAATAAGATTATTCGCGTAGTCATCACTACTGAAAATCCTGTTCAGACAGCAGATACCGATATTACCGAACCTCTGTTGGTAATCAGCGATGTCCATATCGATTTCTTGCGTCCGGAAGTTTCTTTGGAAGCCGAAGCAAAAGATCAGGTATTGGAAGCCGGTGCCGGCCGTACAGGCGATTGCAACGAAAAAACGTTGGAAACTACGGTTAAGTTCTGGAATACGTTGGATATGGCAGAACTGGGACAGGTTGCCCGTGGTGATATCTATCCGGCCGAAGGCAATAAATTGTCAGAAGCCTTGCGTTTTGAAGGTGAAAGACCTGCTTTTTATGAAATTTCTGCAGCTCATCCGTTCAGACTGCATGGGATGACAGTTTCAGATCCTAATGATCCTACTAAAGAGTCAACATATTATACTTTTGACCAATTAGGATCTAAAATAGGCAAGGATGTACATCCATTTACAACTGGAGAGTTGGCAGGTCAGGACTCTTTGATTACCTATCGTATTCCGAGAGAATTCTTCGTTGAAGTGAATGATGAAGAATTTGTCGACGAATATAAGGTTTCCATGAAATATGCTTTCGAACCGTTGACAGTAGGCACATTCGAAGATGAATATATCAAGGCCACGACTTCTGCCCGCAGCACGGATACGGCTAAGATCGTCTTGAAAGGTAACTCTGTTCCTGTATATAAAGAAGCAGATGAACTGACATTTACCAAATATCGTGAAGTTCAGTATTCTAAGGCTATAGAATTCAAGAATCTTCCGTTGTTCGCAGATGCAGATGGTGGTTTCTACCTGAATAATGATACAAAAGCCGATGAAGACGCTACACAGCGTTATGACGATGATGTTGTCCAGATCGGTTGGAGAGTCGTCAAGGGTGATGCGGTTTATTTTATCAGACAAAAGGATGCTACTCATGTCTTGCCGGCAACTGCTACGGCTACTGAAGGGTATGAAATTTACAACTACGACGATATCAATTGGAATCTGAATACATCTATTGTATTAGAAGATGCCATTTTCCCAGATGAGCCGCTTGAAGGCCCGATCGCTATTATCGATTGTACCGGTAAACTGGTCGAAGATGTCGTATCCGTTCACCCTGTGTTCCGTTGCGTTCGTAAAGATGTTAATATCAGCAATAGCGAATCGTTGAATCCGATCGAAAAATTTGCATTGGCAGATGAATTGACTTATACAGTCAGCGAATACAAATATACAGGTGAAGATTTGAAATCAGGTAAGGCTGAAGCTGTATATGAAGGTCCGATCGTTGCAAAATGCGCTCAGGCTTTCGTTTGGTATCGTTTCGAAGGCGATTCAACGGCTTTGGGTGGAGCAATGTTGGCTAAGGCTATTGATGCCTTGGATATCAACACCGGTCGTGTAGATGCTTACTTCTCCGGTTACAGAACAGGTGCATTGGATGAAGCAGCGATGAGATCTCGTCAACATACAGTTCGTATTTTTGCCGGAGAAAACGTTGAAACAGACGCAAATGGCATCGCTACAATCAAAGTATTCAAAGAAAAATTCAATGTGGATTTGTGGGCTAATGATGTCACTGGAGATAAGAATTGGCTTCCTGCAGAAGGCTATTCGTACAAAGATGATAGCTTTGAACAGACTACAAATGGTTTCTTCTTTACTTACAACGCAAAACAGCAGTATGTAAAGGCAAGCTGGAGTGCAACAAGCACAGCTAATGATGCTTCTTCTGCATGGCGTGGCCAGAATGTAACCGATACATTGTATATCAAAGTCGATCTGAGTACTCCTGCTATGCAGGCCGCATTGAAAGAAGATGGTATCCCTGTGCAGGTTGTCTATCGTCCGTACAACGAAAGATATACTTTGCTGGAAGGTTTGAAGGATCTGTTTAACGGAGATATACCTTTGTGGGCTAACACATTGAACCATGTGGCTCAGTTCGGTATCGTTACAGGTAATGCTTATAATGAATTCTATACGGTAGGTTCTACTTCCAAGGGGTTGATTACAACCATGACTACGGACCATTCAATTGCATCTTATGCAAACTTTGCAGACTTTGTAAATAATCGTTTTGGAGATCTGCCTAACGGTAATATCCACGGAATCTACAAAGACTTCTATTCTAAAGATCATGGATCTTACTATGTGGGCTCTGAATGTCTGAATGGCATCAATAGAGATCATCAGTTCATCATTGCAGGTCTGAACCTGATCAACAATGTCGAATTGTATTCTCATGAAGCTGCTCCTGGCGCATTCAGCCGTACAATCCTCCCGATCTTGGGTTCTGTTTCTGAAAGCGGATCTTTGGTTCCGAATGAATATGGTGAAGCCTTGTTCATTGTTTCGACAAGTTTTGCACCGAAGGCTACCGATAAAGCAGCCGCAACGGTAGAGAATATCACTGTCAACGGCGATTTGGTTGCTATGAACTACTTAAAAGATACAGTTGTAATCAAACCGGTTCAGACTGCAGGACATGATTCTGTATTTGTATATGACTTGGATAAGGAAAATCATGGTTATCTGGGTGACGGCAAGTTGAATATCTTCAACCACTATGCTGCTTACGAAGCAGACACTGTTGCCACGGTCATCAAGGGTGACGTTCGTGTTCCTGAATTGTGGCTGTCTTCTGACAGAGCTGGTAAGGATAAGATCGCAGCTTACTCGTTCGACGAAGTGGTTGCAGGTTCCTCAAAAGAAGGTACTATTTACGTACAGGGTCGTGACCTGCCGTTGAGCAAGGATGATCCTCAGTTGGATGGTAACGTGATCGAAGCTTTTCTTCCGATCGTGGCAGACGGTATCTATACAAGCATTGATGAAATCGACATCTATGAAGCTGCTAAAGACACGTTGAACGAGGACGGTGCCATCACAGGTACGATCGCTAAGGCTGTTAAAATCACAGCGACTCCTGATGTGGACGACTTGTGTAACACGGAAGGTGTATTCTCTGTAGATGGTCTGTGTGAAAACTTGAAACAGGAATTGTCTTTGACTTATGCGCCTGTTCTGACGAGCGGTTTCGCTGTTGACGTTGTTAAGACGAACGGTGGTCGTGCTGAAATCTCTTGGGAAGCTGTTCCTGGTGCTGATTTCTATACGGTTCAGATCGGTAACACTGTTGTCGCTCCGATTTCTGAAAATGTATTCATCTCTCAGGTTTTGGCTGAAAACAATTCAATCAAGGTTACTTTGAAGAATGGTACAGGTAAAGATATCAACAAAGATATTGCCATCAATTATTTCTTGGAACTGACCGGCTATGACAAGGACGGTAAAGTTGTTGTTGAACCTGAAGTTATCAAAGGTCAGGATATCAATCCGGATGTCTGGGCTTCAGAGTTGGCTGTAGTCAAATCGTTTGATGCCGAATTGTCGGAAGATATCATCTACAAGATCCGTCTGTGTGAATACGACACGAGCCGTCAGATTGATGTTTATGAATTTGACAATACTTATTCTCACCTGTATCGCAAGACGGTTGAAGGCGGTGTGATCTTGATGAACCGTGGAAGCTTTAATACAGCTGATTGGTCAACTGTCAAAGTTGAATACCCGACTGCTGACTTCAGTGTTCTTGCAACATCTGATCAAACTGTCGATACAAAAGTTACTGTAGTCAACATGGCTGCAAGCACAAACTATGAAGTGCGTGTGATTGCTCACAGCTATTGCGAAAAGGTTGATGCGTCTCGTTCGGCTTTGGCTGACATCCATACTTCAATCGATGAAGGTGGATCTGGCAATGTGGCATTCGAAGGTATTGATGCTCCTACAGCAAATGAAAGTATCAATGCCGCAACCGTAAAGGTTGTTGCTGGTAACGGACAAGTTGTTGTCATGAATGCTGCCGGTAAGAAAGTTGTTGTAAACAACATCTTAGGACAGACAATCGCTAATACGGTTCTGACATCTGACAACGCAGTGATCGCTGCTCCTCAGGGCGTGGTTGTCGTTGCTGTTGAAGGTGAGAAAGCAGTAAAGGCTGTTGTGAAATAAGAGAACAATTTATAATCAAATAAGTCTAAAATGTTGACTGCGCAGATTATACTCTAAGTAGCTTGTGGCAAGTGAACAAGCAGTCAGATATTAATAATACTAAAGTATTGAAATAAAGTTCAAGTAGCCTTTCCCCTGTGAAGGATGAAGGCATACACAAAACAAGCCCCGGAGATATCAATAACCTCCGGGGCTTCGTTTTTCCCATGTTTATAAGCGTGTAAAGCCGGTAATTCAGTCCAGTCTTACAATGCCTTTTCCGGATACATGGCATTCCACCATTCCGGTTGGTCCTTGAGCCATTTGGCGAACCAGGCGTAGATGGTTTTGTTCCATTCGGCCCGCTTTTTATAGTCCAGTATCTGGTGGTTCTCTCCTACTACTTGTATGAAAGCTGTAGGTTTGCCCAACAGTTTCAGGGCTGTAAACATCTGGATGCTTTCGCCTACCGGTACGTTCGTGTCAACAGAACCATGCAGGAAAAGGATCGGGGTGTTGATCTTGTCGGCATTGAACAACGGGCTTTGCAGCGTGTACATATCCCGTGCGTTCCAGGGATAGCTGTCCGCACTTGCTAAGGCGCTGTAGGAATATCCCCAGTAGCCTTCGCCCCAATAGCTGGTGATGTCGCTGATTCCGGCATGAGAGATGGCGGCGGCAAAGATATCCGTCTTCGTTTGCAGATACTGTGTCATGAAGCCGCCGTAGGATGCCCCTATGCAGCCGATCTTTTTAGCATCGACAAAATTGTGCTCGGCACAGAATTTCTTTGTCCCTTCGATGATCTCGTCTCCCGTACGCTCTCCCCATGCATTCACGTGGCGGGCGGAGAACTCCTGGCCGAAACCGGTTGCCCCGCTGGGTTGGATGATATAGACGATGTAGCCCAATGCCGCATATACGTGTGACGGATACCGGTTTTCGAGCGAACGTTCCGTCGGGCTGGTTCCTCCGTAGTAGTTCACGATCATCGGATATTTCTTATTGGGATCGAAATGAGGCGGCAGGTAATAACGACCGTAGATCGTGTCGCCGGCAGCCGTCCGGAAATTCCAGTCGTGCACTTCGCCGAGGGTGATCTCTTTCAAGATACCGGCAGAAAGGTCTTTCAGGCAGACAGAACTATTCTTTTTCAAGTTGACGGAATAGAGGCGTTGCGAGTTGGAGGCGCTTTCGCCGAAATAAACCAGTTCGGGAGCTGTTTCGGCAATTGTAAAATCAGAGAGGATATCTTCTTTCAACGGGACGGGGAGGATTTTCCCGGTCGCCGGATTCAAAACGTATAGGCGTACGCAATCCCTGTCTTCTCCCTGTAAGTAAATCTGTTTATCACCTTTGTTCCAAACGAAGTTCCGAACCGATGGATTGAAATCTTTGGTGACAGGGTTCGCCCGTTTGCTTGCCGGATCATAAAGGAAGAGCTGCCCGTCGGCCATGTTGGAAGTCTGTCCCGGCGCTATCTTCAGCCCTGTTTTATCGAAAGCCTCCCCGGAAGCGGCAATTGCCAGCATTTTGCCGTCGGGCGAGAATTGGGCGTAGCTGATGAACGGATCTTTCAGAAGGAGTTCCGTATCCAGTGTTTGCAGATCCATCCGATAGAGCAAAGTTGTCGAGAACGGACGTTTCGTCAGCTCCCGTTCGCTGCAAGTGAAGAGCAGGTAGCGACCGTCATCGGAAATATCGTTGATGGAAGTCGAAGTGTGTCCGTAGGTAAGGCGTTGGAACACTCCGGTTGCCAAGTCGTATCTGTGGATGAACGAGCGAGTGCGCCATCCCGGCTGGCGGTCGTCAGGCACAAGGATTTCCTGAAGGTCTTCCCCTTTCTTCGGTCCCTCTTCGGTGACGTTAAACAGCAGGAAATCCTCTGTCGGGGCAACGCTGAACCAACCGTCGGGCAGGTTATGGGCAAGGACTGACTCGGTTTGGGTGACAGGGTCGATCGTGACAAGCTCTTTTCCCTGCATGCCTTTGCGGGTATAGTAAAGACGGTTGCTACGGGGCATCCAGCTATAATGATGACTGTTGCTTTCCATCAAGACCTGCCCTGTGGCCCGGTCGGTCACTTGCTGGAAGGATTCGGTATCGCCGCCGGGGTAAGTCGTCCGGTAGGCGGTCAGCAGGTATTTGCCGTTGGGGGAGAGGCTGACGGAACGGAAGCGCGTACCGTCGAAGACATCGTTCAGGGTGTAGCGCCTCTCCGGATCGGTTGTCGCCGTGACAACGGCTTTGCCGTCTGTCTTGAAGGTGGCTTTCGGAATATTGTTCGTTTCGCCTGAGGCAGTGAGATATTTGATTACGACTTCGTAGCGGCGGGGTTCGAGCGTGAGCTTGAGTTCGCCGTTGGCAGGTGTCTGCTTCTCGTTGTCGATATATACTTCGTAATGCTCCGGTCCGCTGATCAGAAGAGTCCCGTCCGTATAGCGGTCGCTGTTCAGATAGAAGGAGACGAGGCTGACGGAGTTGCTTTTGCTTTGTCCGACCGGAGTGGCGGCATCCGGCGTCCGGTTACTTTCCCGCACGTTGTCGAAGGGAATGGCGGTTTTTAATAACTCGGCATCTGTAAATTTCTTACTGTTCACGTCAAGGCTATCGACGATGAACGGTTGTGTCAAAATTCCCCCTTTCTTTTTTTTATGCTGGCCAACATATAAAGTAAAGTCTAAAAAAATTGTTTTGTATAAA
>ENA-ORNB01001023-ORNB01001023.1-human-gut-metagenome-genome-assembly--contig:-NODE-1023-length-22828-cov-5.119747_pt1 | contig 22828 bp, 13 predicted proteins | sample MGYA00242112_ERZ509016 | MGnify/ENA primary metagenome ERZ509016 (study PRJEB26280, sample SAMEA2338705) | human gut metagenome | biome: human gut; feature: human-associated habitat; material: faeces...
CGTCATCATCGACAAGATCATCTCTGCCAACAAGCCCAACTACGGCTTCGACGCCCAGAATGAGGTCTACGTGGAGGATATGATCGCCGCAGGCATCGTTGACCCCACCAAGGTTACCCGCTCCGCTCTGGAGAACGCAGCTTCCGTCGCTGAGATGGTGCTGACCACCGAGAGCCTCGTGGCCGACCTGCCCGAACCCCCGGCTGCTCCTGCTGCCGGCGGCGATATGGGCGGCATGGGCGGCATGTACTAATAACTGCCTAAAAACCGCATGAATCCTTGATTTTTGGAGCGCGCAAAAGCGGATTTACGCCAAACTTACGCCACTTACGCCAAAAATCAAAGCGCATTATAGGGTAACAAAATCGGCACTCGCTGAAAAGCGGGTGCCGATTTTTTGCGTCCAGGAGTTTTGAAGACGCATGAAACCCACTGATGGATTCTGCGAGCGGCAGACTGTCAGCGGCTTTATTGTTGACGAAAAACAAAGGTAGGGATACAATAAGCCAAAATCCTAAAATGCCAAACAACCCAAGTGTCTGAAGGAAAAAGAGAATGCCATTGTGGATGCGTTGGAGCATTTTAAGATGGTATAAAAAGAAATCCCACGATTTACAAGCACTTGCCTGCCTGCAAATCGTGGGATTTTGTTTTAATGTGAATTGTTCGACCCAAGTTTTCTTTGTTGGCTCAAAAGAACTAGACATTAAAAAGGAAGTTCATCGTCATTAATTTGTACGCTAATTGTTGAGAGGCGACCGTAAATATTATCAAACAATACCTTTTGCTTGCTGGGGGAAAGACTTGTTACCATTTTATAGAAATCTATTACAGATTGGACATCTATATCTCTTTGGGCGTTGTAATTATAACCGCACGAGATAAAGCAGTCAATCAACTTCGTATTATTTTGAACATAATACTCTAAAGAAGAAGATTTAATGAACTCCTCCAATCTTGATAATGTAACCGATATATTATTGATTGGAGAATATTTATTTAGATAGTGATTGATGTGGCTCGACAATATATCTGCAAAATGACGATATATTTCTTTTTGACGGTTTGAGAAGTTTATTTGACTCATTACACCGGCCGATATATCATTCGTGATATCATGAAAAGATACATATCGTTGGTGAGGGTCTACTTTTACCATCTTTTCAATGATGTGATGAAACTGAAAATCCCGAGTATCTTCCTTGAGAAGATGTTCAAACAATATTCCTACGAAATAAATTTCTGTCTGCTCATTATAGTCTCCACTCAATTTTACTTCATCTGGCATTTCCGTAGCAGGCCAATTGAGTACGATGCTGTTTTCATCCTTGCTTGTACTCTCTAAATGCTTTCCAAATCCGAAATCAATAATCTTAGCGTTTTCATTTTTGTCGATAAGAATATTTGCTGGTCGGATATCTCTGTGCAATATATTATGTTGTTCGAGATATTCAAAAGCTGATATTACTTCTCGAAATATGTCATTCCAATCTTTTCCCCATGGAGTAGGTTCAAACTTGTCAATGGTGGTACCATCAACATATTCCATTTGAAGATAGCCTGTCTTTACTTCAGGGAAGAGATAATAGTTGTATATCCGTACAATGTTAGGATGCGAGATGTTGAAGAGAATGACAATCTCATCGACAAATCTATTGTAGTATTCATCAACGTGTCGGTAATCTTTTGGAACATATTTTTTGATTGCAAATTGGATACCTGTTGTTTCATCGAGAAACAAATGTGTATCACCCGTGCCTCCAGCTCCTAATGGCTTTATATATGTAAGGTTCTTCTTGGTATTAAAAGTAATAATATCGCCATTATTCATATCGACAAACCTCCTCTATTGTTGAGTATTATAACACATAATATGAAAGAATTCCACGAAAGAATTTACAAATGTACAATTTTACTGTTAAAAACATAATAGATATGATGCAAAGAACATACAACAACAGCCGCCCAGCGACCTTACGGTCTCGCTGGGCGGCTTATTTTTTGCGTTTCCACAACAGATATTCTTCGTAGCGGTGCATCTCGTTCTGTTCTTCTTCGGTCAGGCGCTGGCGCTGGATGCGGGCTTTGTCGGAGGGATCGTAATCGGACAAACCTAACAGAAAATCAGAAGAAGTATGATAGCGTCTGCAAATTGCAACCAGTGTTGAATGGTCAGGAGAACTTTTGTCGTGCTCCCAACTGCGGACAGTAGAAACCGAAACACTAAGAGCTTTTGCTAACACTTGTTGCTTTTCACCATTCAGCTTTCGTAATTCTGCCAGCCGCTCACCAATCATCTAGCGCACCACCCTTCTTTGCTTTCAAGTATAGAGAATCTTATTACTTTTGGCAAAAAACGCCGAAATTCTTGTGAATTGACTGTAAAAGTGATAAGATACTTGTTAGTATAGGCTGAAAGTGCTAAGAACATTATCACTTCCGCCGCAACGCTAAGGCAAAGCGAGGGAATCCCCGTTGGAACAACTGATCGACTTTCACGCACCGGAAGTGCAGGCGGTGCTGGATACGCTACTAAAAGATAAATCCACCGGTAAAAACATCATCTGGGCCACCGACCCGCCGGAGGAACTGCAAACAGTGATGTACGAGCCGGTGACGGATAGATCGCAGATCACCACCCAGCAGCTCGGGCTGACCCACTACGAGGTGGTGCTGCCTCGGATGATGAAGCAGACCGACACCCAGCAGCAGCGCACCCGCAAAAAAGGCGAAGTATTCTCGCCCGCATGGGTCTGCAACAAGATGAACAACGCACTGGACGCCGACTGGTTCCGTGGGCTTGGGGCAGAGGAGAGCGCCGGGCAGTTCACGGTGGAGCTGCCCCAAGGCTGGCAGACGGTGGAAACGCCGGTGCAGTTCCCGATTTGCAAGGGCAGGACCCCGGCATGGGTGCAGTATGTGCAGAGCCGCCGCTTGGAGGTGACCTGCGGCGAAGCCCCCTTTCTGGCGTCCCGGTACGATGCCGCCACCGGCGAGATGATCCCGGTAGCCCGGCGCATTGGCATTCTGGACCGCAAGCTGCGGGTGGTAAGCGAGAACGCCGCCACAGAGGACGAGTGGCGCAAATATGCCACCCATGCGGTGCAGTCTACCTACGGCTATGAGTATCAGGGAGATAATCTTTTGCTGGCGCGGGTCAACCTGCTGCTGACCTATGCAGAGCATCTGCAAGCCCGGTGGCAGCGCAAACCCACAAAAGAAGAGTTACAGCCTATCGCCAACATCATCAGCTGGAACCTGTGGCAAATGGACGGCCTGCACCTGTCCGTACCCGGCGGCAAGCCTCAGCCGGAGGCAGAACAGCTTGACCTCTTTTCCATGTTCGGGGCGGCAGAGCCGCAGCCGCCCACGGTATCCTGTAAAGTGAAAAACTGGCGCAAGGGCAGCCATGGAACCGCCCAGAACTTTGAAACCATTCAGGAAGGGAGTACCAGCATGAAGTTTGATTATGTCATCGGAAACCCGCCGTATCAGGATGAACGTCAAGGAACGAGTACAACAGCACTTCCAGTATATAATAATTTTATGGATGCTTCCTATAAAGTGGGAAGTTCGGTGATGCTGATTACCCCAGCTCGGTTTTTATTCAATGCAGGTCGAACACCAAAGCAATGGAATGAACAGATGCTCAATGATGAGCACCTGAAGGTTTTGTACTATGAAAAAGACGGTGAAAAAGTCTTTCCAAATACGGATATTAAAGGCGGCGTTGCAATTACATATCGTGACGAGAAACAATCTTATGGGGCAATAGGTACATTTACGATTTTTCCTGAACTGAATCTAATCTTGCGAAAGGTAAAAAATAAAATCGTCAAAGGAAACAGTCTGGCAGATATCATGTTCGTAGCATCAAAGTTTAATACGAACACACTATTTGACGACTTCCCGATATACGCTGGACATGAGAGAAGAATGTCTAGTAATGTTTTGACCTTTGATTGTTTTCATGAGGTCGAAGAAGAAAATGACATTTCAGTTTATGGCATAGTAAAAGGAAAACGACAGCATCGCTATATTAGTGCACGCTATGTTGATTTGACGGATACAAATATTGAACGCTACAAATTGATTCTTCCAAAAGCTGATGGAAACGGAACATTCGGCGATACATTGACAAATCCAGAGATTTTGCCGAAACGTTCAGGGTTTACGCATACATTTCTCGGCATTGGCAGCTTTATGACCGAGGCAGAAGCAAAAGCTGAAATGAAATATGTGAAAACAAAGTTTACAAGAGCACTTTTGGGAGTTTTGAAAGTAACTCAGGATAATAATGCTGATAAATGGAAATACGTTCCCCTTCAAGATTTTACCGCCCATTCCGACATTGATTGGAGCAAGTCGGTGGCGGAAATTGACCAGCAGCTTTACCGCAAGTATGGCCTGACTGCGGACGAGATCGAATTTATCGAGACCCATGTAAAGGAGATGGCATAATGGCTGGCATAACCCTGCGCACTGCCCGGCAGGTGGTGCCCATGATCTACGCCTATACCACCCCGGAAATTGCCCGGCACAACGGCTGGACGAAGATCGGCTACACCGAGCAGTCGGTGGACAAACGCCTGAAACAGCAGACCCACACCGCCGATGTGCTGTACCACGAGGAGTGGCGGGGCAATGCCGTCTACGATGACGGCAGCGGCGAGGTGTTCACTGACCACGATTTCCACGCCTACCTCCGCAAGCTGAACGTGGAGAACGACCGCAAAAACGAGTGGTTCCATCTGGATGGGCAGCAGTCCCGGCGGTATTTTCAGGATTTCCGCATGAACCGGGGCCGTGTGCAGCTGGATGCTGCCATCGCCTACACCCTGCGGGAAGAACAGGCAAGGGCTGTCCACGACACCAAAATCTATTACCAGAGCCACCCCGGCGGAGAATACCTCTGGAACGCCAAGCCCCGCTTTGGCAAAACGCTTTCTGTCTACGATTTCTGCAAGCAGGTCGATGCAAAGACGGTGCTCATCGTCACCAACCGTCCTGCTATCGCCAATAGCTGGTACAGCGACTATGTGCGCTTTCTGGGCAGGGAGTCCGGCTATCTGTTTGTCAGCCATGTGGATGCCCTTGCCGGGCAGCCCCATGTGCTGGACGAGCAGGGCTATCTGGATGCCGCTGCGCAGGGCGAGAAACTGTATAAGCGCATTGAGTTCGTCAGCTTGCAGGACATGAAAGGCTCCAAGTATTTCGGCGGCGAGTACGAGAAGCTGCGCCACCTGACCGAGCTGAACTGGGATGTGCTGGTCATCGACGAAGCCCACGAGGGCGTGGACACCTACAAGACCGACCTTGCCTTTGACCGCATCCGCCGCCGCTTCACGCTGCACCTGTCCGGCACGCCCTTCAAGGCACTGGCGAACGACAAGTTTGCTGGGGATGCCATCTTCAACTGGACCTACGCCGACGAGCAGGCCGCCAAGCGGAACTGGCAGGGCGCACCGGGGCAGCAGAACCCCTATGCAAACCTCCCCATGCTCAACCTCTACACCTACCAGATGTCCGAGATCATCCGGGACGAAATTCAGCAGGGCGTGGAGATCGATGGCGAAACGCAGGAATTTGCCTTTGACCTGAACGAGTTCTTTAAGGTGAAGCCCAGCGGCAGCTTTGAGCACGAGGCCGAGGTAGACCGCTTTCTGGATGCCATGACCACCCAGAATAAGTTTCCGTTTTCCACCCCGGAGCTGCGTGCCGAACTGAAGCACACCTTCTGGCTGCTGAACCGGGTGGACAGCGCCAGAGCGCTGGCGAAAAAGTTGCAGGCGCACCCGGTATTCCGGGACTATGAGGTGATCCTTGCCGCCGGTGACGGCAAGCTGGACGACACGGACGAGAACCAGAAGAGCTTTGACCGGGTAAAAGCCGCCATCGCCCATCACGAAAAGACCATCACCCTGTCGGTGGGGCAGCTGACTACCGGTGTGACCATCCCGGAGTGGTCGGCGGTGCTGATGCTCTCCAACCTGAAAAGCCCAGCGCTGTATATGCAGGCAGCGTTCCGTGCCCAGAACCCCTGCCTTTTCCACGAAAACGGCACCTTCCGCCGCAAAGAGAACGCCTATGTGTTCGATTTTGACCCCGCCCGCACCCTGCTGATCTACGAGCAGTTCGCCAACGACCTTTCACAGGACACCGCCAGCGGCAAGGGCGACACCGAGGAGCGCAAGGCGCACATCCAGAATCTGCTCAACTTCTTCCCGGTCATCGGCGAGGACGAGGAAGGGGAGATGATCCCACTGGATGCAGAAAAAGTCCTCAGCATCCCCCGGAAGATCAAGTCTAAAGAGGTGGTGCGGATGGGCTTCCAGAGCAACTTTTTGTTCCAGAACATTTCCAACGTGTTCAGTGCCCCGCAGGAGGTGCTGGACATTCTGCAAAACTTCCAGCCCATCAGCGAGGCAAAGGCAAAGCCCATCCAGATCACCCCGGAGACCGGTGCAGACCTCTCCCTGAACGACAAGGGCGAGGTGGATTTGGACGAGGGCTACGTCATCGGTAAGGCAGCGGATGTGTTCGGGGCGAAGATCTACGAAAGCACCCCCGCGCTGGACACCGCCCTGCAAGACCTGACCGATGCCCCGGCTCCTGCCAAAGAAGAGCATCTGGAACCCCTGAAAAAGAGCATCACCAAAGAAATCATCACCCCCATGGTGGAGCAGGCAAAGCAGGAGTATGGCCGCGACCTGAAGCTGTCTGACCAGAAGCGGTTTGAGAGCACCGCAAAAGCCAAAATGGACGTGGCGGTGAACAAGGTGGTGGACAACTACCGCATCGACCAGAGCCAGTTGGAGACCCAGCGCACCCAGCAGCTGCAAAGCTGCACCACCGCCCAGCAGCGCCAGCAGGTGAACCGGGAGTTTGACGCAAAGCAGCAGCAGAGCACCGCCACCCTGATGGAGACGTTGCAATCCACCATCCAGCAGACAGCGCAGGAGATGCAGCAGACCATCGTGCGCACTGTGGAGACCAATCAGAAGGAGCAGGAGAAAAAGGGCTACGAGGACACCGTCCGTGACCACCTCCGGGGCTTTTCCCGCACTATCCCGTCCTTCCTCATGGCCTACGGCGACGAGACCGTGACACTGGCAAACTTTGACCGGATCATCCCGGACAAGGTCTTTCGGGAGGTCACCAGCATCACGCTGGAGCAGTTCCGCTTTTTGCGGGACGGTGGGCCGTACATCAACCAAGCCACCGGACAGGAGGAGCATTTTGCAGGCCACCTGTTCGACCCGGTGGTGTTTGACGATTCGGTGAAGGAGTTCTTGAACCTGAAGGTCAAGCTGGCAGATTATTTTGACGAGACCCGCACCGAGGACATCTTTGACTACATCCCGCCTCAGAAAACCAACCAGATCTTCACCCCCAAGTGGGTGGTGAAAAAGATGGTGGATCTGCTGGAGCAGGAAAACCCCGGCTGCTTCGATGACCCCGGCAAGACCTTCCTAGATCCCTACATGAAGTCTGGCCTGTACATTACGGAAATCGTCAAGCGCCTTTACCGCAGCGAGAAGATGCGACAAGCCTTCCCGGACGATAACGCCCGGCTGGAACATATCTTTGCCAAGCAGGTCTATGGGCTTGCGCCGACCGAGATCATCTACCGCATTGCCATCAGTTACATTCTGGGCTTTGCAAAAGATCACGGCATCACCGCCCACCATATCCGTCAGGCGGATACGCTGGAATTTGCCAAGGCGGGCACCATGGAAAGGGAACTGGATAAGATTTTCAGAGATTGACAAATAGAATACAGCGTAAAACCAAAGGCGGCTGTCTGCATGGGTGCAGACGGCCGCCTTTTTGCTATGCCTGTTAAAAAATGAAAGCTGTTGGACGTCATGCAGATCGTTTTCAGGCGTAGTGTGTAAAAGAAAATCTTGACTTCTATGTAAAGATGTATGTAAAGATGTACAGGTGTGGCCGACACCTATCGGATGCAGTTTGAGTGTTTGAGTATTTGCAACAAGTATTTTGCAATACGAAAGTCGTCGTTGCATATACGACGGCATTGCCAGTAACTATATCAATTATTCTTGACTGTCACTGAATTGTGCCAAATACATCCTCTAAACTTTCTTTTATCGAATCATACACATAATCGGATAGAGGGTTGTCTTTACCTGTTCTCCTTGATATAGTGACAAATGTAAAACCTGCCATTGTAGTCGATAGCCGCTTCGCAGTTCGTCCTTGTTTTGCGTAGCTCTCTTGGATATCCTGCATGATTTGCTCATGATCAGAGAATGCTTTCTCCTCTACTTCTTGAATCATCGGATGCGGGATTTCATTCGTAGAAGACGCAATATAGTAATATTGAATTGTCGGCTCTGATGTAAAATCATGTGGATTCACTTTCTCCTTATGATCCACTTCAACCACTACCTGATAAGGGGCATCATTGTATCTTCGCAGATATTTTTCTAGTGCCGGGAAATTGTAGTTAACCATACTCAGATAACTGATTTCGTGATAATAGAAAAACAAGGAGATGCGTTGTTCTTTTTGCTTTTTCGAATACAAATCCCAAGTAAAGCAAGCTCCTTCCGTCGGTAGTTTGACATCTGGACCAGGAAGAACGCACTCTGATAAAACTGCATCAGTTAGATTTAATTTATGCAACATCCTTTGAAGAGAAAGCAAATCGACACCATTAAATATACAGCTTTCCACATGCTGTTTGTTTCCAATTATATCATCGAGCATTTTGTCAACTACTATTTGCATTTGAGACAAGTCATAAACATTTTTGATCGTTTTTACCCTTCGCTGACAGGAAGACACCCGTTCACATAGTAAGTACTTATCCTCAATCAGTTTTTTCTTCTCAATTAAGTCTTTAAGTCTGCTTTTTATTAAATTAATGGCAATTTTACGGCCACTGTCATCGCCAAATCCAGATAGTCTCAAATTCGTACCATGGCTAACGATACTACGTCTTTGAGAAAATGCCTTTTCTTCAAACGCTCTATGGTACTCTTCCAGTTGCTTCTCATTAATACACTGAACATCACTTTCGTCTGCCGAAACCAGATCAAACCAATAGCTCAGCCACTTTTGGTCGTCTGCTAAGCTCCCAAAAATAGCAACCTTTTGCCTCTTTTTCGTTGCAAAATGATCTGGTACATAAAATGGCTCGAACAGCATTTTTATTGGACAAAAATATTTATCCAAAATGAATCGGTAAGTCTTAAGTATTTGTGTTAACAGTCGACTTGGAACATTGGTACTGTCTGATCCACTTACATCACTTTTAGCATCAACACATTCGACGTATAACGGTAAATTATACTCCATCACAAAATCCAGAAATTCATCTTGCTCTTGCTGATTTTTGAAAATCCCTCCCGCAAAAATAAAGACCTCTTTCCATTCTTCTTTTTCAACCAACTTCAGATACAGTTCCTTGTTGCCGGATAAAGGGAGGTTGTGAACTAAATAGTATGCAGTGCAGTATTCTTTGAGTAGTTTGTGTACAAAGAATACTTTCCCTTCGATTTTAAATAGTCCAGATTCAATAAAGGAACCTATCACACTCATTTTGTTTTCAGGAATTATTTCAGAAAGTTTCTGGTCAAATTCCATATAGCTATAACACGGCTGAGAAAAAGATTGATATGCCATCTGTCCTAAAATATTTTGTGCGTCATGGTAGGTAATTGGAGTGTTCCCTGAATAGCCCTCCTGCCGGGACATATTTCCATATAATTTTTGGAACAGTTCCTCGAACAAGCTGCTCCGGTTAAATATGGTTCGATTGGTGTTTTGCTTTAATATGGCTTTTCCAATTGACAAAAAGTACGGATTTGAGAAGAGGGCATAATATTGCTGTGGGATATTTACAAAAATCCCCTCATTTCTCAGTTCTTGCTGAACTGTTTGTTCGCTCAATGCAGTAAGAAAATACTCCTTTTTTGCGCCCAATTTTCCATTATAACGGTTAAAACGCGCTGTAACAAAGAAATAATTGTTGCGATACTGTGCGGTAAAATTACTAAATTCTGCATAGAATTTTTTTTGGTCGATTTCCTGCGCAATATCATCAACTCCATCGAAAATTAAAACACACTTTCCCTCTTTGAGCTTTTCTTCAATAAACTCATCTGCTCTTCCATCACAAAAATAATTGATTTTATACTTTATACCACCTATTATATCAGAATAAAGCAGTCCATATTCTTGCAGAGGAATAAATATCGGAATCAGTGTATGCATGTTCTCGTTTGTGCACGCTTTCTGAAGCAACGTGACAGATTCATACGTTTTTCCATAACCTGCTTCTCCTAAAACGAGGACACTTTTTTCTCTAAGTAGTACATCTAGAGCATTCAATTGAACGTCTTGCTCATCTTTTGAGTAAATTTTACGCTCCAAATATTCATCTGCTGAATACTGCGGATATAGGCACAATAAATATTTTCGATACTCGTCAAATAAAAACCGTGTAGATGTATGATTTTGTCTGCCAACCAATGTATCTACTTTTCCATCGATTTGTTCAAGCTTGCTTTTAATATCCTGTAACTCATAGGATAATCCCTGCGCAAGCTCCTTGACTGCATTACAAACAACTCTCGTTTCAGCATTATCCGATTTATTCAAAGCTCGATAAATCGCCTCGAAATATCTTTGTAGGATAACGCTGATCTCATAATAATGCGAACTGTGTTGAGGATAATTTTCAACAAACAAATGCATATAATAGTTTATTGTTTGAGACTTGGATTTATAGTTGAACACTGATTCATCGCAACAGTTATTGATAATGTTGCAAATCACATCATGCTCTACGAGAAAATGATCCCAATCATTATAAAAAGTTTTATTTCCATACATTAAGAGTATTTCATTAGAAATTCCCTTCTTGAGTTTTCTTTTAATACAGCAAAGTTTGATTTTTCCCGTCAATCCAGAAAAAGCATCTTTACAGCGCTCTTCCAATAACTCTATAATTTTTGATACCACTGGATTTTCCATAGATACACCTCATTTGGCTGTGAGTAAGCTGTAATTAAAAACAGACGTATGAGTATGTGCTCATACGGCCACTTTAGCGGTACAAAGTTATACTGTCTTTTGATTATACTGCAATTTGTCAAAAATTACAATGTATAGTCAAATTATATCGAAAGCGACCAAACTGCGCGAAAAATCAATCACTGCTAAAAAGCACGCTCTCTGCACCGAATGCTGCGCAGCTGGGTATGATAGATGCCCAGCTGCGTATCCAGCTCCTGTGCCGCATTTTCATAGTGATGCACCAGAATGTAGTCTGCTTCCTTGATTTCACCGGATAACTGTTGTGACAGAAGCTGCGCACAGGTGCAGTCAGTGTAAACGCCCAAATGTGCAAACAAATCGTCGCACGGTCGTACTGCGTCAGGTCAATGCTCGCAGGTTCAATGGGCGCCGCCCAACGATGTATCCCTTGACGTCCGTACCACCAGAAGTCCAGTGTTTCCGCCGTATGCTCTGGAAAGCAGAGTTTATAGAGTTCATCATCTGTTCTCATTGCTTCTTCTATCACCTGCTCATACTACGGAGACTCCTAGGGGGCTTTCCAAATTTCAAAGCCATTTTGTAAACCAGACCGTCAGCTTTCAACTTTGACTTGAAACTGGCGGTTATTTCATAACCTAGATGATTTTCGAGTTCACAACACCATATCAAACAGGATAGGCTACCTTGTTCTCTATTTTTTTGCCAAAGTTTTCAGCGTGTTTTCTTGCACACTGCCGAAAGTGGCGTGTTTTCAAAACTTTTTTGTTGACACGGCTCGATTTTTGTGGTAATCTGTTCCAACAATTTAATATAACATATTTACTTAGAGTTCCAGCTCAGCTCCCGAAGGAGCCGGAGCAAGTTTTTGACTTTCTTATCGCTACATAGCAAACCCGAACCAAGGCTATCCCGGAAGGGATGGTCAGGTTCAGGTTGTTGTGTGGCGATTTTTTATTGCCAAATCAGCAACGAACCTTGAAAACCGAAAGACCGTCTGCATGGGATACCCGGCAATGACCCCGCAAGGGAGAGCTGGAAAACGCCGCTGGAAGGGGGCAGGAAAGCCATGCAGGGAGAACGGCAACTGACATCCACTCGCCTCATGTGTTCAAAATGAGCACATGAGGCGAAACGGACGTTTATCCTACTCGTTGAGGTAGGAGAAATCAATGTGGACAAATTGTCCACATTGATTCTGTTCGTGCTACGCTTAACCTCGACTTGACATTTTGTCAAGCCACGGTGAAATCTGGTAAGTGTCGCTTTCCGGTATTTGCCAGATTACTGTAACACGATTACCCCATGGTGGGTTACGAAAACCGTAACTCACCACTTGGAAGTGGTAAATGGACAAAATGTCCACTTACCACCCAGCATTAACGCACAGATTTTAGTTGGTGATCATTTTGATCACCAACCAGACAATCGTAACGCTTTATTGTGTGAAAGTGGTGGTTACCATTTTGATAACCACCATATACCCGTAACATTTGGGGCAAATAATGCTTTTCATTATCCACCACACACCTGTAACAGCCAAAGGAGGATGCCTATGACAACAGAACAATGGGAACGCGAAAATCAGGACACCCTGATGGAATATTTCATTGACGGAGACCCCAGTGTACGCAGAATCCAGTGCGAGTACTGCCGCAAGGTCATCTACACCCAGACCCGGAACCGAAAATATTGCAGCTTCCAGACTTGCGGTCACAAGATGCTGAATCTGCGGAAAAGCCTTAAAAAGCGCGTTGAGCGAGGAAAGTATACCTGCGCTTGCTGCGGGAAGCAGTTCTTACCAATTCGGGCGGATGCCAGATATTGCAGCAATGCCTGTCGTCAGAAAGACTACCGCCATCGTAAAACAGCCGCACACACTTCTCTTTTAGGAACTTGACAAAGTTTGTCAAGTTCCTTATCGGTGCTACTTTTATTTAGTAAAGTGACACTTCCCATTCTGGGAAGTGCCAAAATACCGTAACTCTTAATCGCTCACTCCCAAATCCCCAAAGTGGGAATTTGGGCTGTCATCTGAAATCAGGTTACGCTTTCCGTAACTTGATTTGTAACTCCTGCCGAATCAAGTTCCCACTTTGGGAACTTGATCGTAGCCGTATCAAAATGATAACTTGATTGCATCCGTGGCAGAGCCACCGGAGTTCTCATTTTGAGAACTTCGGTTTTATCTGTTACGCGTCGCGCCCACTCCGTAAAAATCAGGTGATCAAAATGAGCACTTGATTCTACCTGTAACGACTCAAGGTTGGCTGAAAATCAGGTGCCGCCACCCGGCACTTGATTCTACCCGTAACAGAATCAGTGGGTCAAAATGGCCCACTGAAAAAGCCGGACGAGCTGTCCATTTGGGACAGCTTGCCCGGAGCAAGAGTGCAGAGAGCGCAGCTCTTTGCCCCAGTGATATGATGCTGTGCGTCATATCCTACTGGGTATTATCTGGCGCAAAACGGCGGCAGATCCAGCAGCTTCGCTGCTGCGTTCTCCCCGCCAAGCTGTTGAAACGGAGGGATGTCTATCTGAAATTAACACGACACAACGGACGAGCCGGAACCCACGGCACCTATAACCCAAAACACAATGACCGGAGTTTCAACCTTGCCAACAGTGAGCACATTGACCCGGAACGCGCCAAGGGTAACATCTACTGGGACTGCTTTCACGGTTTCCGTTCGGCTCTCGACCCGCAAGACCCGGATGATTTGGCTGCGACTTTCTCGGATGTGGAACGGCAGTTCTACGAAACCCACTACACGGCCTTTGTTGAAAGCCAGAACGAGCGCAACGCCAAGATCCGGCACACAGAGCGCAACCGCTCCATTCCCGACCTGCTGTCCAGCCGCAAGACCTGCCCGGAAGAGACAATCTACCAACTTGGAACGCTGGATGAACACGCTTCGGCAGAGGATTTGCTGAGCGTCGTCACAGAGTTCATCGAGAAGTTTAAAGCCAAGTATGGCGACCATGTTCATGTGCTGGACTGGGCACTGCATCTGGACGAAAGCACGCCCCACATCCACGAGCGTCATGTATTCGACTGCGAGAACAAGTACGGCGAGATCGCTCCTCAGCAGGAAAAGGCACTGGAAGCGTTGGGCTTCGAGCTGCCCGACCCGGACAAGCCCCTCAGCCGTCGAAACAACCGCAAGATCACCTTCGATGCCGCCTGTCGGAAAATGCTGTTTGATATCGCCAAGCGGCACGGTCTGGAATTGGAGGAAGAAGCAGAATACGGCAACCGCAAATATCTGGAAAAGCAGGACTTCATCCTTGCCAAGCAGAAGGAGCGGCTTACCGCCCAGCAGAACAGGCTGGACGAACTGACCCTCAAGGTCAACGACATGGAAACGCTGATCGATGAAGTTTCGGCTGCAGCCTACGACAAGGCGGTGGAGGTCGTGACGGACGTGGTGCGCACCGAGACCCGCAAGGAAGATATGCGGATGATCGAGGACACAAAAAAGTGGGTGCTGTCCCCGGAACGCAAGGCTCCGCAGGCCACGAGAGAGTACGCCGCCCATCGGTTGGACACCGTGCTGGACAAGTTTCTCAAGACCATGCAGACCACTGCTGCCCGCTTGCAGGAGAAGCTGCTGAAGCCAGAAGTCCGGCAGAAAGGCAAGGAGCAGGTCAAGGAGAAAGTACGGGATTCCGTTCTGCAACTGCTGAACCGCTTGCAGGCAGAACAGGCGCAGCGGAATCCATCTGCACTTTCAACTGCGGAAAAGTCAGAAAATCGTTTTCAATAATAGTACGAGGTGATGTTTATTGAACAAAGAAGTCAACGAAGAACGTGCTCCCAGAACCGTTGAAGATGTGAAGGAAATGCTGGTCAAACACTCCAACGGCGAAATCCAGCGGACGATCCAAAACTGCATCACGATTTTGCAGAACGACCATGTGCTTGCCGATGCCATCCGGCTGAACTTGTTGAGTGAACGCATCGACATCGTAAAGCCTGTGGGCTGGCCCCGCTCCGGCAAGACCCTGAACGATACCGACATGAAGTATATTCTGCGCCGGATGGAGAAATACGGTATTTCCAGCGAGAAGAAAATTGAATCCGCCATCCGCATCGTTGCCAACGAGAATCGCTACCACTCCATCCGGGACTATCTGAACAGTCTGAAATGGGATGGGACTGAACGAATTCCCCATGTCCTGCATCATTTCCTCGGTGCTGCGGAGGACGAGTACACTTGCGAAGCCATAAAGATATTCCTGCTGGGAGCCATCAAGCGGGTGTTCCAGCCGGGATGTAAATTTGAAACCATGCTCTGTCTGGTGGGCGGTCAGGGTGCGGGGAAGTCCACCTTCTTCCGACTGCTGGCCGTTAAGGACGAGTGGTTCTCGGATGACCTGCGGCGGCTGGACGATGACAACGTATATCGCAAGCTGCAAGGTCACTGGATCATCGAAATGTCGGAGATGATCGCCACTGCCAATGCCAAGAGCATCGAGGAGATCAAGAGTTTTCTCAGCAAACAGAAGGAAACCTATAAAGTCCCCTACGAGACCCATCCTGCCGACCGTCTGCGCCAGTGCGTCTTTGCTGGCACAACCAATCGGCAGGATTTTTTGCCCCGTGACCGCACGGGCAACCGCCGCTTTATCCCCATCCCGGTGGATGCGGAACTGGCCGAAGTCCACATTCTGGACAACGAGGAAGGATCCCGTGCCTATATCGATCAGCTCTGGGCAGAAGCCATGACCATCTACAACAGCGGCAGCTACAAGCTGGCGTTCAGCCCTGCCATGCAGGAAACGCTGCACGCCCACCAGCAGGACTTCATGCAGGAGGATACGCAGGCTGGCATGATCTATGCCTTTCTGGAGGACTACACGGGTGACCGGGTGTGTTCCAAACAACTCTATGCGGAAGCACTGGGCAACACCAATATCCCGGCAGAGTGGGAGACCCGCGCTATCTGCGAGATCATGAACACAGGAATTTCGCGCGGCGATATCCAAGGCTGGCAGGCTCACAAAACCGCCAAGCGGTACCCGAAGTACGGCGTTCAGAAGGGCTGGGAGCGCGTAACCAGCCCCGAAACCGGGGCTGAAAATTTCTCCGAAATAACGGATTCGGAAGCCAAGCAGCTGGGCTTTCCCTTCTGATGGACAGCGGTTACACGTCTGGTTACAGATTCGGTTATACCTCAGTTACGGCGCAAAAGCCGCATGACCGCTGCGTTTTCCTCTTTCTGTAACCATGTAACCTTAAAAAGAGAAGAAAAAGTATAAAGCCCACCGGATGCCCTGTGTGCAGAAAAAGGGAATTTTCCTGCACGGTTACAGGCGTTCGGTTACAAGGAATTGGAGGTCTGCCTATGAAGGAAGTTCGCGTTTGCGAAGCAATGAAGTCCCCGGTGGGGACTTTAAGCGATGGAACGGTCTTGCATCAGCAAGATGGAGGGACCAAGTCCCGACAAGTTCCGATTTAGGAAAAGAGCAATTTAACGCTGAAGGAAGCTGCGGCTTACTCCGGCATTGGCATCAATAAACTGCGCGAGATTACCAACGAGGATAAGTGCAAATTTGTCCTTTGGGTGGGCAACAAGCGTTTGATCAAGCGCCGCTTGTTTGATTGCTTTATCGAGCAGGCGTATTCTATTTGAGAATGATGCAACGTCTTTTCTATTCGATATCGATGGAAATCGCATGGTCGGTATGATATACTAAAATCAACCCCTATATGCGCTTTTCACAGAAAGGAGTTTCTAAATGTCTGAAAAGCGCAAGGATAGCAAGGGCCGTGTTTTGAAGGATGGCGAAAGCCAGAGAGCAAACGGCACCTACGACTATCGTTATACCGATATCCACAAGAAACGGCGTTGTATTTACGCTAAATCCCTGACAGAGCTGCGGAAAAAAGAGGAAGAACTGTGGCGCGATCTGGCAGACGGCATCGACTACGCCGCCGGAGAGATGACGGTGGCTGATCTGGTTGACCGCTATATGAACCTGAAACGTGGGTTGAAACCCAATTCACTTCGGTCGTACAACACAGCGGTCAAGCGGATTCATGCTGACCCTTTCGGGCAAAAAGTCATCAAAACGGTAAAATTGTCCGATGCGAAAGGCTGGTTCGTGTTTCTGCATGACAGCGGTTTCAAGCAAAACACCATTGGAATTCTGCAAAGTGTTATCAGACCGGCGTTTGAGATGGCGGTAGAGGATGACATCATCCGCAAGAATCCATTTAAGTTTAAACTGTCGGACGTTGTGCCGAAGGACGCTTATGTGCGCAATGCCCTGACCAGAGAACAGCAGGAGAAATATCTGCAATTCGTTCAAGACTATGGCGGCAACTATTATGATGATATCGTCATTCTTATGGGAACCGGCTTGCGCGTGAGCGAGTTGTACGGCCTGACACGAGCAGATATCGACTTTGAACGGCACTGCATCCATGTGCGGCGGCAGCTTTGCCGGACGGCTGAAAAGCCCTACTTCGTCACGCCGCCGAAAACCAAAAGCGGCATCCGCAATGTTCCCATGACGGATACTGTTCGAGCAGCGCTGTTGCGTGTGGTAAAAGCCAGAGCATCTACGAAGGTGGAAGCACTAGTGGATGGTTGCAGCGGATTTCTCTTTCTGGACAAGTCCGGGATGCCGAAGGTGGCAATGCACTTGGAAAACTATATGCGTGGTGTGCAGGGAAAGTTTGAGAAGGCGTACGGAAAACCTGTTCCGCGCATTACACCTCATGTGCTGCGACACACCTTCTGCACCAATGTTCAGCAGGCCGGGCTGGATGTAAAAAGCCTGCAATACCTGATGGGACACTCCAATGCCAGTGTGACGTTGGATGTCTACACGCACAGCAGCTTTGAATCGGTTGAAAGAGCCTTTGAACAGATCGCCGGCAACCTGTGATTTTCGACGCATGAAGCGGAATTGCTTACGCCGAAACTTACGCCAAAACTTACGCCAATCACCCGGTAAGTGGCGTAGATTTGTGTAGAAAAGCGTGGATCGTGCAAAAACGGAGAATCTGGAAAAATCGGCTTGTGGCCTTGATAATTCTACAAAAGTCTACGTTTCCCGATATTCGTGATTCGGCTCCAAAAGTGTGGTTTGGAAGGGCGGCATGTACTAAGCCGCAGCCTTTCCCAAAACGCGCATACTGTTTCAGTATCTGAGGCAGAGCTTCTTCGGAGGCTCTGCCTCTTTTGTGTATCGTCCCTCTTTTCTGCCCATACTACCGGGCAGGGAAGGGGGCTTTTTATGTCGGGCCGGAGAGTGCTTGCGCTGTACGGGGCGCTGCTGCTGGGGTTTGCGGCGGTGGTCTGCAGGTTGTACTGGCTCTGCTCGAACACGGAGTACGCCGTGCGGGCGGCGGCGCAGAGCGAAGCGGTCCTCCGCCTGCCTGCGGCGCGGGGAAACTTTTACGACTGCGGCGGTCTGCCGCTGACGGGGCTTTCCCAGAGCTGGCTGGCCCTCTGCTTCCCGGGTGAGGGCAGCTACACGCGGCTCTACCCCTATGCGGACGCCGACGGGCAGGCCAGGCTTTACCGGGAGCGGAATACTTCCCGACCCTTTCTGCTGGACGTGGTGCAGGATGTAAGTGGACTGGGCGTGCGGTGCTATGCCGTTCCCCGGCGGTACGCCGCTGCCCCGCTGGCAGAACAGCTCATCGGCTACCTGGACAGCGAGGGCCACGGCGCAGCGGGCCTTGAGGCTGCGCTGGACGATGTCCTTTACACCGGCGAGCGGGATACACTGCACTGTGCGGTCACAGCGCAGGGACGGCTGCAGCGGGGCAGTGAGCCGATTTTAGAAAAAGCAGACTCTGCCCCGCAGGGTGTGCGGCTGACCCTCTCCCGCAGCATCCAGAGGGCCGCAGAAGGGGTGGCGGCGGAGAGCATGGCCACCGGGTGCATCCTTATTATAGATGTAAGCAGCGGCAAGGTGCGGGCCTGCGTGAGCCTGCCGGGTTTTGATGCGGCCAATGTGGGCGAGAGTCTGACTGCTCCGGACAGCCCGCTTCTGAACCGTACTTTTTCGGCCTATGCGGTGGGCTCGGTGTTCAAACCGGTGCTGGCCGCAGCGGCGCTGGAAGCCGGAGAAGGGGACTTCATCCGGGAGTGTCCCGGCTACGACGCCCTGAACGGTCAGGTCTACCGCTGTGCCGGAAGCGTACCTCACGGCCTCGTGGGGCTGGACGGCGCTCTGGAAAAGAGCTGCAACGGCTACTTTATCGAGCTGGGGCGGGAATTGGGGCCGGAGCGTGTCCGGAAGATGGCGGCAGCGCTGGGCTTCGGGAAGGGACAGGACATTGCAGACGGCCTCCGGTCAGCTTCTGGCGTTCTGCCCGAAGCAGAGATACTCGAAAACGAGGGGCAGTTTGCCAACTTCTGCTTCGGACAGGGGAAGCTTCTGGCGACGCCCTTACAGGTGGCCGGGATGATGAACACCATTGCGGCGGGAGGCGTCTACCACACCCCGCTTTTCGTGGAGTGTACCGTGGACGAGACGACGGGCGAAGAGCTCACGCCGCTGGCACATAGCTCGTCCCGGCGGGTGTTCGCGGAGCAGACGGCGGAAAAGCTGCAAAAGCTGCTGGCGGGCGTCGTGGCAGAAGGAACGGGCCAGCAGGCCGCCCCCTCCGAGGGGACTGCCGCCGGAAAGACCGGCACCGCCCAGACCGGCCAGTTCCGGGATGGCGAAGAGCTGAAAAACTACTGGTTCGCCGGTTTTTACCCGGCAGAAAAGCCCCGCTGGACCATCGTGGTGATGCAGGACGCCCAGACAGAGCCGGAAGTGTCCAGCGCAGCCATCTTTGCCCGCCTGTGCGACGCACTGAGCGCCGGGGCGTGAATGGTTTTGCTTTTTTGCTTGCTTTTTTGGCCGAGGTATGTTACTATATACTTGTATTTGTATGTTTGTTATCCAAATTTAACAATAAAAGGAGCGTTTTCATCCATGGCAGTCATTGAAATCGTCGGCGGCGTCATTCTGCTCGTCGTCTCGGTGGTCATCTTTGCCCTCACCCTGATGCAGCATACCCACGGTCAGGGTCTGGCTGGTGTCATCAACGGCAGCGCTTACGGCGCAAACAACGCCCGTCTGACCCCTGCGGACCAGATGCTGGCAAAGGTGACCCGCATTGCCGGTATCATCTTCTTTGTGGTGGCCATCCTGGCCTGCGTGTTCGCAAGCCGTCTGGCCTGAGTATGCGCCCGCAGCCCCGTGATGAAAGCGGGGCTGTTTTTGTGTCTATATGTTGTTATAAAAGAGATAAGAGGGAAGAAGCCGCGCCCCGGTGGAGGGCGGGCTATGGTAGTTAAGGAGAAAGAAAATTTATGTCAATGCGCGATAAAATCGAACATGCCATCCAGAACCAGCCCTGCACTGTCAAAGAGCTGAAGCTGAAGTTCGGCGGCGAGCGCGGCGCAGACCGCAAGGTGATGGAAGCTCTGGACGAACTGGTGCGAGAGGCTGTCGTCTGCCAGCGTCAGGGCGTGTTCTTTACCGTCCGCTCCGGCCGTGCCGACAAGGCTCTGCTGTGCAAGGTGGTTAAGCTGGGCAAGAACTTTGCCTTCGTCATGCTGGAGGACGGCACCAGCGACATCTTCATCCCCGGCCGCTTCACCAAGGGCGCAATGCCCGGCGACGACGTGCTGGTGGAGAAATTCGAGCATCCCCGTGTGGAGGGCAGCGACGAGGGCGCTATCCTCGCCATCCTGACCGAGAAAAACGACCTGGTCGGCACTGTGCGCCGGGTCGAGGGCCGTCTGCGCTTTGTGCCGGACGACTGCCCGGCCATCACCATGCCTCTGGCCCGCGACTGCGAGGGCGGCGCAAAGGACGGCGACAAGGTAGCCGTCGAGATCCTGAACCGCGGCAACCGTCAGGAAGACCACCGCGTGGGCGTCGCCATGCGCTTCGGCAGCTCCGACGAGGCCAAGCGCTGCGCCAAGGCTCTGCTTTACGCAAAGGACATCCGCACCCGCTTCCCGGATAAAGTGCGGGATGAGGCCAAGAAGTTCGAGGGCGCAGAGGTCTCCGAGAAGGACTGCGAGGGCCGCATGGACCTGCGCGCCCTGCCCATCTTCACCATCGACAGTGCCGAGACCAAGGACATCGACGATGCCATCAGCCTGACCCGCACCTCTGACGGCGGCTTTGAGCTGGGCGTCCACATCGCAGACGTCTCCAACTACGTCAAGCCCGGCACCGAGCTGGACAACGAGGCGTTCAGCCGCGCAACCAGCGTCTATTATGCAGATCAGGTCGTTCCGATGCTGCCCAAGGCCCTGTCCAACGGCATCTGCAGCCTGAACGAGAACGAGCTGCGTCTGGCTTTCTCCTGCCTGATGCGTCTGGACAAGGAGGGTGGTCTGACGGATTACCGCTTTGTCAAGTCCATCATCCGCAGCCGCGTCAAGGGTGTCTACTCCGAGATCAACGCCCTGCTGGCCGGTACTGCCGACGCCGAGATCAAGGCAAAGTATGCCGACGTCATCGACCAGCTGCCCGCTATGAAGGAGCTGTACGGCCACCGCGCCCGCCTGCGCAAGGAGCGCGGCTGCATGGACATCGAGAGCGGCGAAGTCAAGCTCATCCTCGACGAGAATGGCCGTTGTATTGACGTCAAGAAGCGCACTTCCGGCGAGAGCGAGAGCATGATCGAGGAGTTCATGCTGCTGGCCAACCAGTGCGCTGCCCACTTTGCCCGCGTCAAGCAGATCCCCTTCATCTACCGTGTCCATGAAGAGCCCAACGCCGAGAAGCTGGAGCGTCTGCACGCTCTGCTGCAGGCCTGCGGCATCAATGACCACTTCGCCAAGGACGTTCCCACTCCCAAGGAGCTGAGCGCCATCCTCGAGGGTGTGCGCGGCACCCCCTATGAGCAGATCATCAACACCGGCATGCTCCGCTGCATGTCCAAGGCTCTCTACGAAGAGAAGCCCAAGGGCCACTATGGTCTGGTGCTGAAGGACTACGCCCACTTCACCAGCCCCATCCGCCGTTACCCCGACCTGGCTATCCATCGCATCATGACCGATATGCTCAAGGGTACCGAGAAGGAGACCATGATCCTCCGCTACACCGATTTCGCAGAGCGCGCCTCCAAGCAGTCCAGCGAGCGTGAGGTCATTGCCATGCAGATCGAGCGGAAGGCCGAGGACTGCTATAAGGCCGAGTATGCCCGCCGCCATCTGGGCGAGTGCTACGAGGGTACCATCTCCGGCGTGACCCAGCGCGGCCTCTTCATCGAGCTGGACAACGGCGTGGAGGGCTTTGTGCCTGCCTCCAGCCTGACTCCCTCCGGCACCAGCCTGACTGAGGGCGTCCGCCTGACCGACCCCGCTTCCGGCAAGACCTGGAGCCTCGGCGACAAGATGATGATCACCATCGTCCGCGCCGACGTCAATCTGGGCAAGATCGACTTCGAGGTCGCCCCTGCCGCCAAGAACTGAGGAGGGGAAAACATGAGCATCCGTCATGCAGTCCCCGCCGATGTGGGCACGCTGGCCGACATCGAAGCGGCATCCTATCCGCCCGCCGAGGGGGCGTCCCGGCAGAGCATCGCCGGGCGGGTGGCCGTCTACCCGGACCATTTCTGGCTGCTGGAGGAGGACGGCGGGGTGAAAGCCTTCGTCAACGGCCTCGTCACCGACCAGCCCGACCTCACCGACGCGATGTACGACGACCCCCATCTCCACACGCCGGAGGGCAGCTGGCAGATGATCTTCAGCGTCGTCACCGCCCCGGCCCATCGGCGGGAGGGCTGTGCGTCCCGTGTTTTGCGGCAGGTCTGTGCCGACGCAAAGGC
>ENA-ORNB01001037-ORNB01001037.1-human-gut-metagenome-genome-assembly--contig:-NODE-1037-length-22657-cov-3.231042_pt1 | contig 22657 bp, 18 predicted proteins | sample MGYA00242112_ERZ509016 | MGnify/ENA primary metagenome ERZ509016 (study PRJEB26280, sample SAMEA2338705) | human gut metagenome | biome: human gut; feature: human-associated habitat; material: faeces...
CCATGCCGCCGGTGTCTATAAGTTAGACGAACGGCTTCATCCTACGGCTTGGACCGGACAGACCGCTTGCGAGTTGATCCGGAACTACGACAACGACAAGCCCTTATTCCTCAAGGTATCATTCGCCCGCCCGCATAGTCCTTATGATCCGCCTCAACGTTATCTGGATATGTATAAGGACGCGGATATCCCGAAACCCCATATAGGAGATTGGTGCGGACAATACGCCGAGCCGAAAGATCCTCTCCAAGGAGCATCGGATGCCCCATTCGGTAATTTCGGGGATGCGTATGCCATAAACTCCCGTCGCCATTATTACGCCAATATCACCTTTATCGACGATCAAGTAGGGCAAATCATCCAGACCCTAAAAGACAAAGGTATGTACGACAATGCCCTGATTTGTTTCACGGCGGATCATGGCGATATGTTGGGCGATCATTATCATTGGCGGAAAACCTATCCGTACGAGGGTTCGGCCCATATTCCTTATATCGTAAAATGGCCCGCCGGTATATCCAAATCCATACCGGACGGAAGCAGCATAAAACAACCTGTAGAACTGAGAGACTTCTTGCCTACCTTTATCGATATCGCCGGCGGGTCGGTTCCTCCCGATATGGACGGGCGGTCTTTACTCAAGCTGATCCAAGGCCAGCAGGAACAATGGCGCCCCTATATAGACATGGAGCATGCCACTTGCTATAGCGACGATAATTACTGGGCAGCCCTTACCAATGGGAAGATTAAGTATATCTGGAATTTCCACAACGGAAGCGAGCAGTTGTTCGATTTACGGGAAGACCCGGGAGAGACACATAACCTTAGTGAGGACGCAGCCTATCAGAATAAGTTGTCCGAACTACGCAAGATGATGGTAGAGCATCTGTCCGAGCGAGGAGATTCATTCGTGAAAGACGGTAAATTGATGACTCTCGATACGACCCTATTGTACAGTCCCAATTTCCCGAAATAAGGGACGAGCGAGCCTCGTCCCTACAGTATCTTACGTTTTTTACCTTTTTTTTATCGCGGAATGGATGTATCTTTGCCCGAGAAACTAGAAGAGACTCAACTTAATGCTAGGAATCGTTAGTAAAGGAATCATTATAGGTGTATTGGTTTCGGCCCCCATGGGCCCCATCGGTATGCTCTGTATACAAAGAACACTAAATAAAGGACGTTGGCACGGGTTCGTCACCGGATTAGGGGCCGCTCTATCCGACGTGATTTATGCGGCACTGACTTGTCTGGGCATGGGAGTTGTGGTAAACTTCGTGGAGGCGAACCAAGCGCCCCTGCAATTGATCGGAAGTATCGTTCTCGGCATTTTCGGGTATTATATCTTCCAAAGCAACCCGACTAGGAACCTAAAGAAACACCGAGAAAAAAAATTATCGTTCACCCAAGACTTTATTACAGCTTTTCTACTTACCTTTAGCAACGTGTTAATCGTCTTGCTCTATATAGGATTATTCGCCCGGTTTGGTTTCGTGCTGCCTGAACATTCGTTTTGGCTGCTGGTATTGGGCATTGTTTGCATAGGGTTAGGGGCCGTTCTTTGGTGGTTCGGCATAACATATATTATTGGAAAACTGAGAAAATGGTTCAACGTTAGAGGTATTTGGTTACTGAACCGGATCGTGGGCTCTGTCATTATCGTATTGTCTATTATCGGTGCCCTATCGGTTTTATTGACCTCCTACTTACAATGGCCTTTACTTCAAATCTATAGTTAAAATGAAAAGACTGAAAGTTCCTGTTATCCCCGTTCTGGATGTACTCGATATAACATCCATAGAACCGATTCTTGAGGTGCAATCCCAACGTGAGTTCCTCACCCATGCCAATTGGCATGGGTATCCATATAAGCCGATCACCGCTTTTAATATAGCCCGGACAGAGAAAAATCTATATATACGATATAGCGTGCAGGGTAATTCGCTAAAGGCGTCTTATGAGATGGACAATTCCTCGGTCCATAAGGATAGTTGCGTGGAATTCTTCATGAAAAAGGAAGGTGACTCGCATTATATGAATTTCGAGTTTAATTGTATCGGGACTTGCGATGCCGCCCGCCGTACCTCACGGGATATCAAGACGTCGCTTTCGCAAGAAGAGTATAAAAGCATCATAAGACTCCCATCCGTGAGAAGAAGGGCATTCGAGGAGATTAAAGGTATTCATACATGGAACTTGATCGTAGTCATACCACTCAAGTTGATGGGGTTAGATCCTAGTAATCTGCCGGAGAAAATACTAGGGAACTTCTATAAATGCGCCGATGAGACAATGAATCCGCATTTCGTAAGTTGGAGTCCGATCGCCCTTCCCGAGCCTAATTTCCATTGTCCTGAATTCTTCGGGGAGATCTACCTGTAGTATAGACGTAGCGTGCTGCATGCAGCACGCTACGTCTATACAGGCAAGCCTATGGCTATTTATTATTCTTACCTAGTTTCAGCTCAATGACGAACGCTATTATCAAGCCGATTCCCCCGAACAAAAGAACCGAAGCCCCATAAGCCGTACCCGCTACCTCATGCCTGTACCAACCATCATCATAATAAGAATTTGTCGCCATACACATATTAATAATAAAGCCTACCAACAAACCTAATCCGATTCCCGCCAAAAGACACCCGGCCTTTAAGCTACTGAACGAGAAGTTTCGCATGTAGTTAGGCAGTCCCAATTTGCCATCGAAAGCAGAGGCATCCAGTTTATCACCGATCTTCTCGATAATCGCCAAACGTTCTCTCCTACGAACAAACAACTCAAATAATCCGTAAATACCTGCACAAACGATTCCGACAACTAGCGGAACAGAAATAAAATCCATCATAACTGTATAATTTTAATTGATTCATTCATCTTGTTTGCTAATTTGACGCAACAGTTTCCCATAGGTTACACCTCCGGGCTGAAAAATATTTTTTATTTTTGTTACCGCAAGTTGTAACCTATTTACCCGGCTTGCGTCCATTAAGTACAATGGAATTGTATACCGATACATATTACATACAAAGGATACAAGCGGGGGACGTGGCATGTTTCGCTTGCCTTTTGGACAAGTATAGCCGTCCGATTCACTCGTTGATCCTCAAAGTGGTACGAAGCCAAGAGGAGGCTGAGGAGTTGGCGCAAGATACGTTTATGAAGGTATTCAAAAACCTAGCCTCATTCAAAGGGGATTGTAGTTTCTCCACATGGATTTACCGGATCGCCTATAACACGGCGATATCATCGGTCAGGAAGAAGAGATATGAGTTTCTAGCGATTGAGGAGACTACACTTGAAAACGTATCGGAGGAGGAGGTCACGAACCTGTTCGGACAAACCGAATCCACGGAACAGGTTCAAAGATTGGAAGTCGCCCTTGAACAACTTCTACCGGACGAACGGGCCTTGATCTTGCTCTTTTATTGGAAAGAAAAGACAATAGAAGAACTGGTCTCTATCACCGGCTTGACCGCCTCGAATATTAAAGTCAAGCTACATCGCATCCGAAAAAAATTATTTGTATTATTAAAAGGAATGGATCATGAGTAAGATAAACACAAATAAGGAACAACCCGGTTTATTTGGGGATTTATTCAAACGCATACCGGAGGAGGAGCTTCCCGCCTCGTTCCGTTCGAACGTAATGCGACAAATCATGCTTGAGTCCGCAAAGGCGAAGAAACGCAATGAACGATTCACCCTAGTAGCGGCGATCGTGGCATCGCTTATCATGATTTCCCTCGCAGCCGTATCTTTCGTATATATGGAGATACCCAAGATAGCCCTCCCGATGATAAGCACATCGGCTTTGGCTTTCTATTTATATATAGGAGCCATCACGCTCATTCTTCTATTTGTGGATTATAAATTGAGGAATCTATTTCACAAGAAAGGATAAGCACGAAGCGAGCTCCGTCCGTATACGAGGAATCTATGGACAAGGAACCATTCAGCCGCTCGGCGATCAAAAGACAGATAGAAAGTCCTAAACCCGCACCGGGTTTGTAATCATCCAGCTTCTCAAAGCGATTGAATACCGCAGCTTGTTTTTCAAGGGGAATACCGGCACCCGTATCCGTAACGGCTATGTATACCTTTTCCCGATCCGGCGCAAGTTGGAACGATAGGTTAATCTCACCTTTCTCCGTAAATTTAGCGGCGTTTGTCAACAGGTTTGTCAACAGTTGTTGCAGGCGCAGATTATCTACATGTACCACGATTGGTTCCCCAGCGGGAGAAAAAGTCAATTTAACCCTATCCGGCATCCGGTAGCGCACACTCTCCAATGCCATTTGGCAACACTCCAAAAGCGGATAATCCTTGATATTGAAATGAAGGTCTCCGGTCTCCATCCGGGATAAATCCAATACATCGTTTACCAGATTCAACATCAAATCCGTATTATTCCGGATGATAGACGAATATTCCTCCCGCTCTTTCGCATCGGTAGAAGGTTCCACCAGCAAACTGGAGAAACCTACGATCGCATTTAACGGGGTCCGGATCTCATGGCTCATATTAGCGAGAAAAGCACTTTTCATCAGGCTGGCCTCTTCCGCACGGGTTTTCTCCTTCATCAATCGTCTTTGGGATTCCAAAAGCAAGTCTTTCTCTCGCTGTAATTGGTTTTTCAAGGATCGTAGATGGCGGTAGTATAAAAACGAGATATAGAGGAGGATCGATAACACGACCGATATGGATAGGATAAAGATCAACAAATCTTGTTTCCGGGCGATACGTCGCCCGGCCTCCTCCAACTCTGTTTCTTTCAATTCCTTTTCGTGCAACTCATGCAAGGTCCGCAATTGATTTACCTGCCGAAGAAAAGAAGTTCCCCGCCTTTTCGTCAGCGTTCTATAAAGTTCATCATATAGAGCCATAACCTCCTCGAGTCGGCCCTGCTCCTTTAAGATATCCGCCTTGAACTGAATATCTTCGGGTAATCGCTCTGTCTCCAACACTTCATTTATATAACGCAGTGCCAACGGGATATCTCCAGCCGCCTTATAATAACGAGCCTTAACCGCTAGATAAGTATTGATCGCATAGTCCTCCTCTACCAAACTATTGCCGACATAGGAAGAGGCTTTATCCAACGCTTTCTTGGCATTTGCCAAATCTCCTTTCGAAAGATAAAAGCTCGTGTAAAAAGAATAAAGCAGCCAATACTCCCGCTCTAGTAGCAAAACATCACCTTTTTCTTGATTAATCTCATATTGCTCATCCAGCAGGGCTTTATATTGTTCCAAGATTCGTTCCGTCAACGTATATTGTTTCGTTCGGACACTACTTTCCAATTGATAAGAAGTTAACCGGATTTTAGTATCCATGATATCGGGAACATCTTTTATATCCTTCAATAAATCCAAACCTTCCTGAAAAGAGACTACGGCATCGCTATCCCTACGGATACGTTGGTAAATCAGCCCTAAAGTCTCCGAACAGCGAAGCAAGCCGTATTTATGATTCAGATTGCTCGCCAACCGATACAGATCCATCGCCTCACTCATTGCCAACTCATAATTCCCTAGCCAAAGGAGATCTTGACTGGAATAACTCTTCACCTCAAACAAGACATACGGATATTCATGGCGGGCCTTCGCCATAGAATCTACGATATTACAGCAATAGACCAAACTATCACGCTTAGACTGATTGTAATAATACTCGGCCATACCTTTCAATCCCCTATATGCGATAGATATGGAATCCACCGCCATCGCGTTCTCATAAAGACGTTGATAATAATCTTTCATTTTGGGCTCTTGCCGATAAAGCAAAGCCAACCGCTGCAATATGGGTAAAGTAGACGCTATCGTCGGGCAGCCCGGTAATACCCTCTCCAAGCTGTCGATCTCTGTTAAACGATCCTTGCCGGGAGGAGGCGTGGAAGATTTCATCGAGCCGCAAAATACAAGGGAGATCATAATAACCACCCCTATACGTATGGATATCCCGTTATCGAATAGATTCATCAGCCTCATATAGGGGTTTCAATTAAATTCGTTGGATGTATAAAGACAAACCGGGCACCGCCCTTATAAGAGACATCTACGGATAAAGAACCTTTAAGCTGTTCCGAGATGATCTGGCAAACAGAAAGTCCCAAACCGGTACCTTGAACAAAGTCGTCTAATTTCTCAAAACGCTCGAATATCTTCTTACACTTATCCTCAGGGATTCCACAGCCCGTATCCGTAACGAAGAAACGAACCTCACCTTTGCTCTCATCCACGGCAAATGAGAGATTAATCTCTCCCTCGGAAGTGAATTTAGCGGCATTCGACAACAAATTTGTCAACAACTGCTGCAAACGCAAGGCATCCGTTTTTAAAGTATAAGATTCTGGCGAGGAAGTAAACGTCAATCGAACCCCGGGTTTTACACGATGACGAATCGAATCCAACACTTTCTGACAACAAGAAACCAGATCATTAGGCTTAACGCTGAACTTGATCTTGCCGGATTCCAGACGGGATAAATCCAGAACATCATTCACCAGATTCAACAGCAACTCCGAACTATGATTTACCTCCCCGGCAAACTCAATCTTTTCCTCCTCACTATATTCGCTAATCGCTAATAATTCAGAGAATCCGACAATAGCATTCAACGGCGTACGTATCTCATGGCTGATACTAGCGATAAAGGCACTTTTCTTCTTGTTCGCCGCCTCCGCCTCTTTCGCCACGACACGAAGCTGCTTCTCCGAAGCGATCAAGGAGTCTTTCTCTTGAAGCAACTCATTTTTCAATCGCTTGGTATGCATATAAATACGCCATAATATATAAAATAAGCCCGTCAAGACCAATAGAAGACCGATAGATACAGCGATCTGCCTCTGCTTCAAAACTTCTTGCTCTGATCTCAACTTCAACTCTCGATCTTGCTTTTCCAAATCATTCAAGTCATTCAGGATGCGGAGTTGTTCGATCTGCCGGTCAAAAGCTTCCGTATTGATCATTTCCGTCTTATTAATGATCTCCTCATAGATAGCGATCGCCTCTCGCAATTGACCGGACGATTGCAAGACCGCCTTCTTCATCTCCAACTTATCCAGATCACGGTTGATTTTTAAAGCCAGATTGACGGCGGACAACGCATGCCTATAATCTTTCTTCTTCCAATAATAAAATGATTTTGTCCGGAGATATTGAGCCTCCACCCTATTCCCAAAAGAACTATCCAAATAAGCGGTTGCCTTATCCAGATACGTCTGTGCCTTTTGCAAATTCCCTTTCATGGTACATAGCTCGCAGAAATAACAATTTACCAAACAACGATAACGATCTACCGGGAAAATCGTCCCTTCTCGATCATACCTCCTCTCCAATGAATCCAATAAAAACTCATACTGTTTCAAAAGCGCCTCTGATTCGGATAAACGCCCTAACAGTAGGGTCGACTCCAACATATTAGATAAATACATAATCCGAAAACTATAGCTCGCCTTCTCCTCTTTCAATAAATACAGGCCTTTTTGGAATATCTCTACCGCATCGCTATCTCTTTTAATCCGTTGGTAAACCATTCCTAAATCACGATAAGCCCGCAGTAAACCATAATCGCTCTTACTATCCCGGGCCAGATCCATATATCGCATGGCCCTATCCATAGCCAACTCATAATTGCCGGACCATAGATAATCCTGACAAACCAAGCTACCGGATAAAAACAACCCTCTGGGACTCTCATGCCTTTTTGAGGCCAACGAATCCAATTGCCCCACCCAATATAATAGGCTATCTCTATTTTCCACATTAAATAATAACGACTCAAGCCAGCCATCGCATCGTACACGATCCCGATGGAATCCAAAGGCATCGCGATATCGATTATCTCTTTCAACGCCGGTACCTCCTCCGGCAATTGCCAGTACAAGCCGATTAATTCTTTAAGAAGGGGTATCTTATCCTGAGGTTTTTGGATACACGATAAAGATTGGCGTATGCTATCCGCACGAAATTTACTCACGGCATTCTGCGCACTTGCGCTCACCGCAAACAAAATCCACACTATTCCTATAAAAGTATTGACGCTGGACTTTCTTAAAAATCCTCTACTCATTGATTTATCGCTTACAATTCGCAAACTTACAAAATAAATATCAATAAAAATCAACAGTTTTCCGTAATTACAGCCAACACGGCCCAATTGAATGTTTTTACCCCTCAAAACTCTTGTCAATCAGAAAAAAAGCATTACCTTTGCCCCGATTTTTGAGAGATGACAACATAAAGTCTAACTTACTAATTAAAACAAACTTAGTATTAACAATTAAAGAATGGAAAATTTAAAAAACATCCAGCCGGTTGAAGATTTCAACTGGGACGCTTTCGAGCAAGGCGAGACTTACACCGAAGTAAGCAAGGACGATCTTGTAAAAACGTATGACGAGACCCTGAACACGGTAAAAGACAAAGAAGTGGTTATGGGTACCGTTACTTCTATGAACAAACGTGAGGTTGTTGTAAACATCGGTTTCAAATCTGACGGTGTTGTTCCTATGTCCGAGTTCCGTTATAACCCGGATTTAAAGATTGGTGACGAGGTAGAGGTTTACATCGAGAGCCAAGAAGACAAAAAAGGACAATTGATCCTTTCACACAAGAAAGCACGCGCTACACGTTCTTGGGATCGTGTTAACGAGGCTCTTGAAAAAGACGAAATTATCAAAGGTTACATCAAATGTCGTACGAAGGGCGGTATGATCGTTGACGTATTCGGTATCGAAGCTTTCTTGCCGGGTTCTCAGATCGATGTGAAGCCGATCCGCGACTACGATGTATTTGTAGGTAAGACTATGGAATTCAAGATTGTTAAGATCAATCAAGAATTCAAGAATGTTGTTGTATCTCACAAGGCTCTTATCGAGGCAGAGTTGGAACAACAGAAGAAAGATATCATCTCCAAATTGGAGAAAGGACAGGTATTGGAAGGAACTGTCAAGAACATCACTTCTTACGGTGTATTCATCGACTTGGGTGGCGTAGACGGTTTGATCCACATCACAGACCTTTCTTGGGGACGTGTTTCTCATCCGGAAGAAATCGTTCAGCTTGACCAGAAGATCAATGTTGTTATCTTGGACTTCGACGACGAGAAGAAACGTATCGCTCTTGGCTTGAAGCAATTGACTCCGCACCCATGGGATGCTTTGGATACGAACTTGAAGGTTGGTGACAAGGTTAAGGGTAAAGTTGTCGTTATGGCTGACTATGGCGCGTTCATCGAGATCGCTCCGGGCGTAGAAGGTTTGATCCACGTTTCAGAGATGTCTTGGACACAGCACTTGCGTTCCGCTCAAGACTTCATGAAGGTTGGTGACGAGATCGAGGCCGTAATCTTGACTTTGGATCGTGACGAGCGTAAGATGTCTCTTGGTATCAAGCAATTGAAGGCTGATCCTTGGGAAAACATCGAGGAGCGCTTCCCGGTAGGTTCTCGTCATGCGGCTAAGGTTCGTAACTTCACAAACTTCGGTGTATTCGTAGAAATCGAGGAAGGTGTTGACGGCTTGATCCACATCTCTGACTTGTCTTGGACGAAGAAGATCAAACATCCGTCTGAATTCACTCAGATCGGAGCAGAGATCGAGGTTCAAGTATTGGAAATCGATAAGGAAAACCGTCGCTTAAGCTTAGGCCACAAGCAATTGGAAGAGAATCCTTGGGATGTATTCGAGACAATCTTCACGGTTGGTTCTATCCACGAAGGTACAATCATCGAAGTATTGGATAAGGGTGCCGTTATCTCTTTGCCTTACGGCGTAGAAGGTTTCGCTACTCCGAAGCATCTTGTAAAAGAAGATGGTTCTCAAGCTCAAGTAGATGAGAAACTTTCATTCAAGGTAATCGAGTTCAACAAGGAAGCTAAACGTATCATCCTTTCTCACAGCCGCATCTTTGAAGATGAGCAAAAAGGCGCTAAGGCAACTTCTGAAAAGAAGGCATCCTCAAAACGTGGTGGTAAAAAAGAAGAGGAATCTGGAATGGTAACCGGTCCGGTTGAAAAGACTACATTAGGTGACATCGAGGAATTGGCTGCTTTGAAAGAAAAACTTTCTGGTAAGTAATTGATCCTTCTTTGAGATATAATAAAAGGAGATATCTGATTCAGGTATCTCCTTTTTCTATGTTATTCCTACTGCGGCTTATTTAAGAAAAGCATTCTTCCGTGACACGTGTCTCACATGGCTCGGAAATACCCAACAAATCATTGATCTCCTTTCTTTTCTCTAAATCCGTAAAATAAGCCTCTACAACTTTATAAATATCAAAACCTCCCGTAGAACCGGCTGCCAAGTTTAGTGACTCGACTAATTTACCTGTAGCTTTATGAATCTCAGCTTGTTTCAGCAAATGAAATTCATTCCCGTGAATTAATTGATTCTTTCCCATGATGTTCCAATTTTAGGTTATACAATATATTACAAAGGATTTCTATTCCTGTCCTAAAGATACAAATATCTTATATATGACCTAATACTTTTATCTATTTTTAAATCGGTTCATCTATTTTATCAGTCGAAAGGGAAAGTATATCTCTACATTCCATTAATTTTGCCAGAAAACTAAAATGAAAAAGTTAGTAATATTCGATCTTGACGGAACATTATTAAATACGATCGCGGATTTAGCCCATAGCACGAACCATGCGTTGCGGCAAAACGGCTTTCCGACACATGACGTAAAGGAGTATAACTTCTTCGTAGGAAACGGCATCAACAAATTATTCGAACGTGCGTTACCCGAAGGTGAAAAGACGGAAGAGAATATACTAAAGGTAAGGGAAGAGTTCTTGAAGCATTACGATCTGCATAACACAGATCGCAGCGTTCCCTACCCCGGTATCCCTGAGTTATTAGCCTTGTTGCAGGAAAGAGGGATAAAACTGGCGGTCGCTTCTAATAAATATCAAGCCGCTACCCGTAAGCTCATCGCCCATTTCTTTCCTTCCATACAATTTACGGAGGTTCTCGGACAGCGTGAAGGAGTAAAGGCGAAGCCAGATCCCAGTATCGTCAATGAGATCGTAGAACGAGCGAGCATATCCAAAGAGTACGCTCTTTATGTCGGTGACTCGGACGTAGACATGCAAACCGCCATCAACAGCAAAGTGACCTCCTGTGGGGTAACATGGGGCTTTCGCCCTCGTACGGAATTAGAGAAATACGCACCCGATCATATAGCGGAAAAGGCAGAAGATATACTCAAGTTTATCTAAAAGACGACCTAAGCCTGTCGTGCGAGGCAATCCTTCCCGTTCTTGTCTCGCACGCTTGTCCTTAACCTGAATTACTAATATTTCCTAACACATATTCCATCCAGCTCTCACAGCCCTTAGAATACAAGTTATCCCTAACATCACCTCAACCGTATTTGCAAAAAAGTATTAGACCTACAAACAAAAACATCCAATAGCGGTTATTTTTCAAGGTATCATTTAAACCAAACTTTAAAAAACGCCAAAACGAGACCTATATTTCTGTAATATTATACCAAACAACCACTAGATAAATATAGTAAAAGACGAAGTTATAATTTTACATAAGAAACATAGACAAAAAGAATGTCGGGAAATATTAAAAAAATAGTTGAGCCGAATAGTGGTATTGATTATTCTTTGGAGAAGGACTTCAAGATCTTTACACTTTCCAAAGAACTCCCTATTACCACTTACCCTTCTTATATAAGATTAGGGATTGTCATCTATTGTGTAAAAGGAAACGCTAAAATTGATATCTATTCCAACAAGCACATTATAACCCCCAAAGAGCTCATCATCATCTTGCCGGGGCAATTGGTCGCATTAACGGACGTTAGCGTAGATTTCCAAATCAGATATTTCACGATCACGGAATCCTTTTATACTGATATATTAAGCGGTATCAGTCGTTTCTCGCCACATTTCTTTTTCTATATGAGGCAACATTACTATTTCAAGATGGAAGACGTGGAAACTCTTTCCTTTGTAGACTTCTTTGAATTACTTATAAGAAAAGCCGTCGATCCGGAAAACCAGTATCGAAGAGAGTCGGTTATACTCTTACTTCGCATATTATTCCTTGATATATATAACCATTATAAAGTCAATTCTTTAGACAGTACGGCAACGATAGATGTACACAAGAAAGAACTGACCCACAAATTCTTTCAATTGGTCATGAGTAATTACAAAGTGAACAGAAGCGTGACGTTCTACGCGAACTCTCTATGCATCACCCCTAAATACTTGACCATGGTTGTTAAGGAGGTAAGCGGCAAATCCGCCAAAGATTGGATTACGGAATATATGATCCTAGAATTAAAAGGATTACTCACCAACTCTACCTTGAATATCCAAGAGATTGTTGAGAAGACGCAGTTCTCGAACCAATCTTCGTTGGGACGCTTCTTTCGGAGGCACACGGGCTTATCGCCTTTGCAATACAGGAAAAAATATTTAACAACAGAGCAAAGAACAAACTTCTCAAAAAATAATACGATATGAATAAAAGTCAGCTAATCGAGGAATTATCGAAAAGAGTCGGTAATGACAAAGAAGAAATCCGGTACATATTGGAAGAACTGAATAACATCATCTTAGAGAAAACGAGAGCCGGAGAAAAGGTATGTATACAGGGTTTCGGTGTTTATACTCCCCGCTTGCAGACAAGCAGGTTGGCTAGAAACCCGAAAAGCGGAGAGACTTTAATGTTGATCCCCAGAACCATTGTCCATTTTAAGTGCGCGCCCAATTTGGTAAAAGAGATCAATAAATGAAAAATAAAGGGTCGGCTCCATCAGGAACCGGCCCTTTCGTTATACCTATTAATGACATACCAAAGACAACTTTCTATAATCTACATCAATATTTGTCGAGCATATTTCACGCAAGTGCCTACCTCTTTCACGGAGTCAGACCAAGGCTTGATATCATATTCCAGTTCTATATCGCAATAGATAGGCCATTTCTCTTGTTTGATCAACAAGAGCACGTCTTCCAACGGCATCTCCCCTTGTCCCCATACTTGATTCGTATTCGGCTGGTCCCCTGTCGTAGGCCCCGTCTTATCTTTCAAGTGGATACTATAGATCCGATCATGATATTTCTTGATCATCTCATTCGGGTGGATACCTGTAGAGCCAAAGAAGTGGCCCGCGTCAAAATTCAACATAATAGAAGGAGAGACCGCTAAGATCGGATCGCAACTAAACCCTTCTTCGGCATATTGCATATGATTATGGAAAGCCATATACATCCCATGCTTCTCGGCAAATGGAGCGACTCTTTTCGCCGTCTCCAAATTAATCTCGTCCGTCACGGCTTTAGCGCCCATGGCCTTGGCTACCTTGAACGCATAATCGATTTCCTCGTCCGAACCCATACGGGAAGGTTCCATCTTCACGATATGCGCCGATATTCCTGCTTCGTTCAATAACTTGCGGGCACCTTCTACCTTTGATAGATCCAACCCGAGACGCCACGCTTTCACCGCTTCCTTATATTTATCGATCTCAGCCTGCTGCTCCGGAGTAAACTTCGGGGGACCCATCCGACGAGGAGCCGCAGGTTTCTCACCCGGTTTCGCTGCGGGTTGAGGAGCTTGCTGACGGAAGAATTTCATCATCGGATTCTCCGGAGCTCCTAAATAAGCTTCCAGGTCACCTCCCATCAACTCAATGGAACTGATATTCGCCTCTTGGCAATACTTGATGATATTCTCCAATCCACCCGGCATGGAACGCCAACTATAAGTGATCGTGCCGATTTGCACGCCACCGAACTTCGAGTTAACCTTGCCTGCCTCCGCCGCCGTATCAACCGGAGCGGGAGCCGCCACACTCTTCCCCGTACAAGAGAAAGCACTCGAAAGGAAAGATGCGGCCGCCAAAGCAGCGACCGATCTTCCTAGAAACTCACGTCTGGACTGACCATTGTTCACATCTTTACTCATAACTATTCAGTTTATACATAAATATCAACTCTTAGAAGAAAGGCCCTTACAGACTTCAACCTTTACGATATTCATCGTAAGAAAAAATATATAGTAAAACACAACTTCGCTTCCTCGTGCGAAACAACGAGAGCGAATATAGGGATGAGCAGTAAACCATGAGTTAACGAACGCTAAACAAGACATTAACCTAGGGCTAATTTAAGGCTAATTTCATATCAGCACAAAGCATAATTCACATAATAACAGCAATATAAATAAATCAAGAAATATTTATAAAAATCTTCGATAAGTCAGAGGCATAGCACCTGCCTCCCTATTTGAAAGGATCGCTATCAGTGGGGCGCATACATTTGTCACTGTAATGCCAGAGGAGTGCCACACGGATGGCACAGGCATGCCATAACGGTGGCACGGTCTTGCCACAACGATGGCACAGGTGTGACAATAGCGATGGCACAGTCCTGCCAATGAGCAGGCACACTATAATATTACTGGGGAGATTGCTGACTCATCAGCGAAGACGGTACGACCTGCTCAAAAGAAGAGGGGAAAGCCTCGCCATACATCTCTTGGTATAAAGCGCAAAAGCGGTCGTACACGTAACGGGCCAATTTGAAGTTGTTCTGGTAAATCAAGGCTTTGATCTTATAGAGCAAAGCCTCCTCGTTGCAAGGATCGTTCAGAAGGATCTGGTCTGCTATCTGGATCACCCGATCCGCCTCATCCTCGATCGAGTAAGTGTCGATAAAGCGAGACAAGACATCCACCGTACTATTACAGATATAACTTTTAAAATCATCCATCCAATCAAACGATTCCCCTTTGAACACTTCTCCTTTGCTGATAATATCATAGAAATATTCAAAGTCCGGCTGAGTCCGTACCCGTTTATCTTTCAGCCAATCCAAACAAGCCAAATAATCGCAATAGACATCTTCCGAAAGCTGGAGAATATATCGATTCGCGTTAAATAGAACCTCGACCGTATCGATACGTTCCAATATCTTCCGGAGTTTCAATATAGATACGCTTCGAAGGCTCTTCGTACTTTTCGAGGGGTTGTCATTCCCCCAAATCATCCGTGTCAAGTCCTTGCTCGATATCCCGAAACCTCCACGGGAAGAGTGAAGCATAATCAAGATAAACAGCTGTTTTAATTTGGGGGTAAATAGAGAGGTTATATCATTTCCATCCCGGTCCAACACATAGAACTCTCCAAACAATCGGATATAATTGCGTAGAACCGGAACCTCCTCGATCTCCTCCGGCATCTCTCGCGAAGAACGATCCGGTTCCTCGATTCCTTCCTCGATTCCCTCCTCCACAACCGTTCCCGCATCAGCCTCATCCTGCCTTGGCTTTTCTTTCACCTTCCGATAGCCTAGATAAGCAATCGAGACCAGAACCATCAAAATCAACCCAATTCCAAGGACATCCAACCAAGTAATCGCATTCGATATATGTAAATCTAATAACTGGTTGCTCAATCCCAATATCTCCTTATCGCTCAACACACGAGACCAAATACAAAGATTATCCAGCACACCCACGAAGTTCGAGGACTGGCTGAAATTCACGAAACCGACATATAAGCTATCACTACCCAGATAAGCCGGACGACCAAAAGAGATCGCATCCAGTTTTCCATTTACGAATATAGCCTGCTCCCCATTCCGCTTATTATACCGCCATACGACATTATACCATTTGCCCGGCTCGATCTCCGTGTTACCAACCAGATCGTTGTTAAAGAATCCCATATACGGTTTCCGATTCCGTATCAACAGATGCAACGCTTGTTGATAAGTACTATTCTTAGCTCCCAGAATACAATAATCCTCCTTCTCCGGCAGGTACTTAGGTATTTTCAACCAAACGCCGACAGTGAAATCATGATCCCGCATATGAAGTTCCGAAGCGGTCGGCAAATCCACACGGGCCTGATTCTCCAAGGAAGCGACCTGCCCCCGTATAGGGTCCTGAATAAACTCGACATTCCTAGATACCGTGAGATTATGATTGGACGAACCATCTTTCTCATCGCCCTCAAACGGTAAATAAATCTCTATATCCTCGTCAATCCGCAAAGGTCTAGCCTTAAAATCGCCGGCGAAAGCCTTCCTTTGGGTACCGGAGACATAAACCGTAGCCGGCTCTATCCGATAGCCCGGAGAGATCGGGGAAAGCATCAACTCGGCTCCGGGCTCTAGCGGAAAGCAATATTTACCCGTCGTATAATTAGACATCCCATCCCAATTCACGTAGTTAAGCAGCTCATTGTTATTCGTAACCGCGCCGTAAATGATATCGAAATTCCGGAAAGTAACCAACGAGACATCTAACCATGCGTAATACTTATCTACCAAGACAAAATTAGGAACCCTTCCATCCCGGATCCACGCTCTTTTAAACGATTCAATTAAATAGGGCGTCTGCCGGGCTAAAGCCGAGATATCATTACTATTTCCCCGGGAAGTCTCCAAGAACTTATATCCGGTAAATAAAGACAAATTCTTTTTCAGCCGCTCATCAAAACTCTCAACCCCTTCCGGTTGGTTTCCCCAATCAGCGTCCGTATGCTCCACGAAATCCCTCATATTATGCAACCATGAAGGACTGTTCAAATGTTTCTGAACCTCGAAAACGACCAGTCGCTTTCCGGAACTCAACATATTTTTCAAGGATGGCCATCCGTTTTTCGTATCATATTCAAGCACATACTCCATCAAGCCTATTTCCTTAAAAGAGGATTCCAGCTCCGTCTCGACATAGAAATCAAGGAAAAGCGTCATAACCTTAGTGGAGTCCGCATCCAAGGCCGTCTTAATGGCTTCCAATGACTCACTAAAAGGGGTAAACGTACCATCAGGTTTCCTTAGTAGCAATACATTTGTCTCCGTATCCCGCTTCAAATAGAAATAAAAGCCTTCGATCTGCTTCCGCAGCAACTCGTCCAAAGAAAGTTTTTCCGGGGAATTGGAGGATAGACAAGAATAATTAGATAGGATATAGACGCTCTCGTTATATAAAAGACCAGCCTCTACATCCTCTTGACGTTGAGAAACCAGACGTTGTGCCGAAAGTAATTCCGGCAGGGTGATTATAAGGCTAACAATTAAACATATATAACGAAACCACGCTATCATCGTATACAATATCTTAATTATAAGATCATCCAAAAATAAAGCTTTAATATGACATGACAATGTTTTTAGATTATTATCTTCGCATCAAAATAAAGCGAAGTCATATGGACATACTAGAAATAACGCAAAAGCAAGATCCTCTCTATCCTACCTTTGAGCAAATATATACGGCAAGTTTCCCTCTATTTGAGCAACGAACAGAAGAACAACAAGAACAGGCCTTCCAATCTCCCAACTATCATCTAGTGGCTTATCTGAAAGATAACCTCTTTATCGGCTTTATCTCATACTGGGATTTTAGCACCTATGTATATATCGAACATTTCGCCATTCATGAGAACTTTAGAGGACAAGGATACGGCGGTTTATTGCTGGAGGATTTTAATAAACGCCTGAATAAGATCATCTTATTAGAGATCGATCCTATTACGGATGAAATTTCCTCCAAGCGATTAAAGTTCTATAAAAAATGCGGCTTCTTCGAAAACCGTTACAACCATTTCCATCCCCCTTACAGAAACAACTATCGAGGGCATGCGTTAATCATCCTGACAACAGAGAGGCAAATCACTGAGGATGAGTATATTCAATTCGGTTTCGACTTGCGGAATATCGTCATGGCGAATTTTAAAGAATAAGAGGGAACAGCAAAATGCCGTTCCCTCTTGTCTTTTATCCGCTTCCATCCTCACGGAAGTACTTACGGATGAGCTTTTAATTTATTACTTTAGTATTAATACTCCCGCATGTTCTACCATCGCGGTGTACTTGAAGAATCTATCTCCACACGGGAATTTCAGAATTATATATCTTTTAAAAGGAAGAGATGGGATATTCCCCATCTCTTGACCTATCTATTGTTGTTTAATTATTTAACAACCACCTTAACAGCTTCCTCACCGTCAACAGCTACAGCTACGATACCAGCAGGCACGGAGATTGTAGCGTTATCGGAAGTAAGAATTGTCTCAGCGACTACCTTACCTAAAATGTTAGTGATTACAACAGACTTACCAGCAGCGCCTTGAACAGTTACAGCACCGTTACCGGATACTACAGATACGCCTTCTACAGATACTTCATCATTAGAAGTTACCATGCCATCTTCATCTGTCTTCTGAGCTACGTTGAATACTAAAGCGGCATCACCACCAGTCTTAGATGAGTTAAAGTCTGAATCATAACGAGTCAATACCAAGCAACCATTTTGCATCTTCAACCAAGCCGCATACATAGGAGCGATTGCGTTATTCAATTTTGCGTGAACATTTCCTAACGGAATATTCTTCTCTGCACCTTCCGCATAATCTACAGAAGGAGTTGATGTTTGACTATCTGTGTAAACATTTGACTCAAACATAAACGCATTATCATCACCTTCCTCTGTTACCTTACCAGCATTCTCCGGATTTACATAACGGAAAGACCAAGTAACATTCTTGTGTTGATCACCTTGCAAATTAACAATGTATTGAGTATTGATCTTGGCAGCTTTATAAGCCTTCACGATCTCAGCAGTATCCAAATCAGCCGGTTTCATGTTCTTGAACTCATTAACCAAGATAAACAAGCTATCACCAGCGTGAACGGCTTTCACGAAACCAACGCGAGTATAACCATTTACGATATCCATCCACGGTTGTTTCTGACTATCTTCCATTCTAGCAGAGTCAGCGAAACTTACTAAATATTTACCATAAGCGAAGCCTGCACGACCTTGTTTTGCGTGTTGACAATTCCATTTATCTGTCTTATGAGCGTTGCCCTTCTCGTCAATATAGAAGTGTTTGTCATCAGCCTCATCACAAGGAATTGTCTCAATAGCACCTTGATCATCACGAGCTACAGAAATCAAGTATTGAGGTTTAACATTACCTGCGCCACGGTTCAACCATGCGGTATCAACACGCATAGCCAAATTACCCTTCGCATGCTCTTTGCTCCATATACCTAAGTAGTCTACCTCATTATCTTTATCCATGAAGCTAGGGTTCATCTCATCCATCAAATACTCCTTACGATACTTCTCTACAAATACCAAGCTATCAGCGGCATCAGTAGCGCTTTCACCAAGAGCGACATTGTTGAAACGACGATATAACGGAGAATTATCCGGAGCGATAGCGAAAGCGGACGTACGAGTCTCACTTAAGATCTGAGCTTTCAAAGTAGCGTTTCCATCGTAATCAGAAACACCAGCTTTGTCATTATCTCTTTCTACAATCGTATAAACCTTCTTGTTGGAATCCCACTGTGTTGAAAGGATCGCATAATAATGAACACCATCAATACAGTTATTTTCCTTGAAGAAGAACGGCGTAGCTTTTGTATTTCCCTCAGCAGTTGCTCCGAAATACTTACTTACGTTAAACTTATCTTCCTTATTGATAGCCCAATTCAAATCACCCTTCATCGCAGTATATACAGTTCTATAAAGCTGAACTAAGTTCGGAAGACGTTTCTGAATGTCTTTACTCGGAATCACATAGCCATAAGCCTCATCAGCACCAGTCGCACGATTATACTGAACGGTATCAAGTACAAACGCATCTTTACCATCCAATACAGTCAAGACAGAGTCTTTCTCAGACTGAGCGATAAACTTATCTGATGAATACGGATGATAATAGTTGAATGTATACTTGTTCACCAACAAATCATTCTTAGCGATCTTCTTATAACCTAAATATTTATCGCTCTGATATTTTGCTTCAACCTCCTTGATTGTCAATTTATCATTTGCGATAAGCTTAGTAGAACCATCTACAGTAACATCTTTAGTTACATAATAATAATCCTTATCTGCCGGAGTATTTAGCTGAATGCTAGCCGCAGAATTAACACCCTTAGTTGCAAATTCACGGTTCCAAATCTGGATTGAAGACACATTATTCTTATCCGCTGGATTAGTCTTCAAAACAACCCATTGGAACGCCGGCATATGATTAACATCCTGCTTGTCGTTCACTGTTACCCATTCGATATCCCCATTCTTATGAATTGGAGAAGCTAAATACTGTCCTTTAGAGTTTTGGATAAAATAAACACCATCAGCTAAAGAAGTACGAGTCGGAGTCACCGCACCACAAGATTTATATCCAAGAGTGATTGTCGTGTTCTGCTGTTTCTCATCTACCGTCAAGATACGAGTCTGATTAGCAATCAAGTCTTGCAAAGAAACACGCCAGTTAGAACCCTTAGTAGTAGTAGAATACCAGTAAGCGTCAGCATCATTGATATCCTTATTGGTCACCGTATGGATGTAGATCTTCAAGTTGTCGTTCTTCGGAGTATAAACGAACAAGAACTTATATTGATTTTTTAAGTTTGATCTCATTAAGTACTGAGAAGCATCATCATATTCAACCTCCGTATTTGAAGTTGAAGTAGAATTCACATCCTTCCATTCAGACACCCACTTATAAGCCAAGAAAGGAACACCTTTCTCATTTGTGTAAGCAGTATCTACACGAAGATAAGCTTCTTTATCCTTTTGTCTTACGTTTAGATAAGGAACTCTTGAAACAGCTGGAGTATTCCCCGCACCATCATCAGCCAATGTTCCACTCGCCCAAGAAGCTTGAGTCGCATAAAAACTCTGCGCATTGAATGGGTTAGGTATATCCGTGCCTAAAACATCCTTGTCAAAACCCAACTTAATACCATGCTTCTCGTCATTGTACGTACCAAAGATCGTATTCAACTCGGTAGCGGTCAAATAAAATTCTGCCGGAGAATATAATGAGAATTCAGAGAAATAGTTATTTGTTGTACTATACTTATTCTCATCACGATTGTATTCATTAGCTTTGACTTTCGCTACTTGTACAGTTCCATTATCAGCGACCTTAATACCAAGAATCTCTTCCGCACTGATATAAGAGAACAATGCCTTATCAACCTCCAAACTTTCATAAGAACGAGAGAAAGCCCAACCACTAACGTCACCACCTACGATAGCGTCCACCGGTGTATCTACAGCGGTAATATTGTTCGTCGCAATATCCAAGATCATTCCGGTAGCTCTATTCTCGAAGTCAAACTTAGGAGCTTGGCCATTCTCTTGCGCTGAAACCGTCACACACCAAAGTGTATTAGCCATTCCTGTAGCGTCAAGAGTCTCAGGATCCGCTACATAAAGCTTACCGTCCTCATCCATAGCTAGCACACCTGTCAGTGTCTGACTTGGTCCATATTTCACCTGCAATTGGTATAACTCCTCATTTACCCCCAGCTTTAATTTCTTGCCTTGTAGAGAAGCCATTTCTGCCAGTCGAGGAATATTAGTAACTCCGGACTCTACCGGAATTACCACTCCCGGCTGTACCTGCGCATTAACAGACATAGCACTCAACAGTGCCATACCTGCCAAAAGAGTAGAAAACTTTTTGTTCATAATACTTAAATTAATATTAATACTAGTGTTTATTAAGATAATCAATCACTTATAAAATCCGAAACATTCCGACCAGCCATGAAAACGACTAGTCTAAACGATCGTTTAAATCTGTCATTTGCAAAGGTACGCGTTTCTTTGATACCTGCAACCCTTCTTTGTTATTTTTTTCATCTCTTATTCGCTTTCTTATCAACAGGATAGCCTAGTAGCAACGAAAGGCTTGTTTCCTCTTACGAACCCTCCGATCATACCCTTTAAAAACGCAAGATTTAAACGATCATTTTCACTATTCATTTTTCCATCCTATTTATTATAACTATTATATTAACGTACGCACGTACATTTAAAATATATTCATACATTAAGAACCGATTTACGACAAATGACATTCTGACATTTTGTATACTGAACTCACGGAGAATCGAATTTCTCGAGCATAAGTACAGTACGCTCTCAAATCCGCAAGAAAAAAAACAGCAAACAACTGTCTAATAGAGCACTATCTAAAAACAGCCTTTCATTCTAGCGAAATTAATTCATCATAATTCATATCTCATCCGGTATTTGGGACATTTTATGGGGTTATAATAGGGTTATAACCGTGCTAGAATGCCCATTCACGACCGCTTATAACCCTATTCTTGACTACTCACGATGCCCAACGGCACTACCGGCGTTACCCGATACCACTAGTGGCGCAAGCTTTCGGCACCTATCGCACACGAAAGAACCGACTTTCGCACGGAAAAACGGCACTTATGGTCACTCCACGGACGCTAGATGTAAAGACTCGCCAAAAGCCCTCGTCACAATACACGGCTTATATCAAGCAAAAAGTCAACAGAACAGCCGTTTACATGACAGATAAATCCGTTTGAAATCACCCATATAGTGGTTACTTTATGCCTCTCAAAAAACACGTACGAGTTTTTCGAAAAACATGTACGTGTTTCCGAAAAAACTCGTACGTGTTTTCTTAAAAGCTAAAACGATGCCTATCCTATTAAAAAAGTAGTATCTTTACAACCGGAAGACAGGGTGCCCCGTCTTATTATACTATTATTCATTATTAATCACTGAAACCTATAAACACTATGGGAAAATTTATCAATCCCTTCACCGATTTCGGCTTCAAGCACATATTCGGTAGGGAAATGGACAAGGACA
>ENA-ORNB01001040-ORNB01001040.1-human-gut-metagenome-genome-assembly--contig:-NODE-1040-length-22617-cov-4.303874_pt1 | contig 22617 bp, 27 predicted proteins | sample MGYA00242112_ERZ509016 | MGnify/ENA primary metagenome ERZ509016 (study PRJEB26280, sample SAMEA2338705) | human gut metagenome | biome: human gut; feature: human-associated habitat; material: faeces...
CCTGCATATCCTCAAGATATTCCGCCACATCATTCGTCCAACGGTAAAACCGCCTATTGGAATTGAAGTCAGCCCTATCGTAAATGCGGATTTCTTCAATGGTGCTTTCTGGAACGCCGCAATCCCTCAATATCTTTTCTTCGGCTTCTTTCCAGATACGCCATTTGCGCTCTTCACGTCCGTGGTTATATGCCACTTCTCTTTACCTCCAATCTGAATTTTTTTGAAAAATCCAGATTGTAAGGTGGAGAGCGACATCCCACACCAAAAGCAGGCTTATCCTGTAACTCAACAAAATTCGACAAAAGAAAATCCGCAAAGGCTGTCAAACCAATGCGGATATAGGAATTTCTGTTTCTATTATGTAGATATTTGACATCTGTTTTTAGGGTATAAGAGTGCCACGCAGAAGCAAAGATTTTTTTAACAGATTATCCTCGCTAATCCGTGGTATTATGTAGATAATTGCTGCTTCTAATAAGCAGCGAAGTGGCGGTACTTGACCAGCACATAAGAAATCCCCCCAAACTCAAACGGGTCTGGGGGAAACTGTTAATCTGGGCGTAGAAAAACAGCCCACCAAATCTACCGTTTTTTTATTTGGTGGGCTTGTCCAACCTATATTTTTTGAAAAGAAAGAGCCGACAAACTGTGATTACTCACAAGTTCATCGGCTCTGCGTCTGTGCGTCTGGCTCTTTGATGACTGTTATATGTAAATTCTTTGCTTCAATCAAACTTTCCTGCTTGCACTTCGGGCAATAGAGAGGAAAGTTTTTCAATACTGTATCTTCCCGTATCTGCACCCTTGTTTTATTTCTGCAAATAGGACATAATATCCATTTTTCTTTTATTCTTATCCCTCCTATTAATCCTTAATCCGATAACTAGCTATGGCTGCTGTCAGACAAAGGCATAAATCTACTATCCATAAAGCAGAATATCCAAGCGTAGTGCTAGCAAAAACACCACCAAGCCATGCGCTGACAAATGCCCCAATCTGATGACCGATAAAGATAGATCCATATACAACAGCCATTTTTGCCACTCCGACTTTACGACTAATTATACCCGTAGTAGGCGGTACAGTAGAATCACCCGTCAATCCCAGAATTCCTGTGGCAATAAATGCAAATGGTACAGACTTTGGCAGAACAATAAAGGATACTGCAATCAGAACACGAATGCCATAAACAAAGGCAAGCACATTTTTCATGCGGAACTTTTGACCCAGAAATCCAGTCATTACAGCACCAAGCATTGTAAAAATCCCATAAACTGTCAATGTGAGAGATGCCAGATTATTTGGTATCCCACAAGAGATATACTGTGAAAAAAGGTGTGTTTCGATAATTGCCATGTGAAAACCACAAGTTGAAAATCCTATGAGAAGACACTAATAAGTGCAATCACGCATAGCAAAATGTAAAATTTCGGATAAACTTTCGCTTTTCGGTTCGTCTGGTAAATTTTCGCCATTGTCTGCTTTAATTTTCTTCCTTTTATTTCCTAACCAGAAAACCACTGGAAGCATAAGCAGAATAGGAATTGCAAATACAGGCATGGAAAATGAAACTCCCCGCCAATCGGTAAACTGTTGTAATAAAGGCGACATAAGCGCATCGCCAATCCCTGCGCTTGCCTGTATGATACCCGAAGCTACTGCCGCCCTTTTTTCGCCAATGATTGGTGCAACTGCTCCCATAACAATCCCAAAGCAAAGCGCACCCGTACCAGCAGGCAACAGGATGCCGAAGAAAATAAGCAAGCTCCACCATCCGCTGCAAAAAGGTGTAACAATCAGTCCTACAGCCATGAAAACAATTCCACACATCATTACAAAAGCGTTCGATTTTTTCAGTGCCAACATACCAAATATAGGCTGTGTTGCCCCATACAAAATCTGTCCCACGGCAATCACAAAACTAACCGAAGCATAATCTATACCAGTATGCGCTACAATCCCGTTCAGCATGATGCCATAATTATCATGAATTCCCTGCATGATTGCAAATACAAGGCAGGCTGCCATCATAGCAAGCAGATATTGCATGAAAGAATATTGTTTTTTTTCTGTCTTTGGACTCATTCCGATTCCCCTTTTATTATCGCACTGTCAAGGAATAATTCTGCCACTGAATATAACGCCGCTTCTCCTGCAAGTTTCACACGGTCTCCGTTATTTTGGCAGTAAAGAGTGCCTCCCCTTCTGGAACTTTGTCTAGCCGTAATTTCTTTGTTACCCAACTTTTCAGCCCAAAGGGGAATAATATGACAGTGCCCACTTCCGCATACAGCATCTTCCTCCACATACATCTTTGGAGCAAAAGTACGGGAAATACAGTCATATGTAGTGCCTTTTGCAGTAATATGCAAAAGCAAGCCATCCAGTTTTTTAACCCGTTCCATATTTGGAGCAGCCGTTACAATCTGTTCTTCACTTTCCATGATACAAACAAGGTCACGCCCCATCCATGCTTCTGTCGGACGAATACCGATTGCCTGCTCTATTTCATCCGTAACGGGAATTTGTGTCATTTTATATGCAGGCATATCCATCTCATAACGATTGCCATTTTTAAGCACATGCAGTAGCCCGCTTTTTGTCTTAAAATAAACTTCCTGCCAATCGGTTTCATAAAACCTTAAAATTACATAAGCGCACGCCAATGTTGCATGACCGCATAAATCTATTTCACCGCCCGGTGTAAACCACCTTAAATAATAGGCATTGTTTTCTTTCACGGCAAAAGCAGTTTCGGATAAGTTATTTTCTAATGTAATAGCCATCATCAATTTTTCTGAAACCCACTCGTCTAAAATGCAGATTGCCGCAGGATTTCCCGAAAACACCTTGTCTGTAAATGCGTCTACTATGTACTGTTTCATAATAATCCTCCTTGTATTTTGTTTGAGTTGTCCTTCCAAAGGACTTGACTTTATTATATAGCATGCTTTAAAATAAGTAAAACGAATGTTTTTAATATCAACATTAGGAAAGGCGATTTGAAAAAATGAATCGGTATATTGCTTTACAAAAGATAATAGAGCTTGGAAGTTTCACGAAAGCCGCTGATACTTTAGGGTACACACAATCTTCTATCAGTCAAATGGTTGCATCTCTGGAAAAAGAATTATCCATAAAATTGCTTACTCGTTCACGATATGGTGTAAAATTGACATTAGAGGGAGCTGAATTATATCCGTTTATTGAACGCTCCATCAATCAATATTTGGCTATGAGAGAAAAAGCAAATGAAATTAAGGGACTTGAAACAGGCATCATACGAGTAGGCACAATTTCAAGCATTACCTGTCATTGGATGCCTGCCCTAATCAAAGGCTTCCAAAAAAAATATCCCAATGTGCAGTTTCTCTTTCATCAAGGGGACTATACCTTAATTCCTGAGTGGATTCGGGCAGGAGCAATAGATTTTGGATTTATAAACCCTGCGGCAAGTACAGATTTAAAGACAATTCCTATCAAAGACGGAGAAATGTTGGCTGTACTTCCCAAAAAACACCCTCTCGCAAATCAAAAATATGTCCGCCTTGAAGACATAGCAAAAGAACCCTATATTATGTTGGAAGAAGGACACTACAGCGAACCTATGGATGCGTTTGAAAAAGAAGGACTTATGCCTAATATTAAATACACGATCCATGATGATTACGCTATCATGACAATGGTGGAAGCGGGACTAGGCGTAAGTATTTTAGCAGAATTAATGTTACGCCGCACTAATTTTGAAAATGTTTGTCTGCCGATTGTTCCCCCTGTTTTTAGAACTTTAGCAGTTGCTTATAAAGAAAAAGAAAGCTTACCCATAGCCAGTAAATATTTCATTGACTACCTCATAGAGCATAAAGACGAACTTCCGTAACATTCTTTACAGCAGTTAAATTTATATATCCAAATATAACTAAGGCGAGGATTTATATGTACCTTTATATCAGTTTTCTTATATGAGTATCAGATTTTTGGCATCTTAAAATAGGATATTAAATCTCTTGTTTTAAGAGATTACACATCGTTTAACAATAACTTCCCAAAATAGAAAAGCAGCAGAGATTTCTCCCTGCCACTTTGCCTTATGTATAAATGATTTCCCTCTCCACAATCTCCCTTGCACACGCCCGAATGTTATTCATCCGTCCAACCCATACTAAGGCATTTTCCGCCTTGAGCTGCTCCGTGATACCCTGTGCCTGTTTCATCTGCTCTATGAGCGTTTCAAAGCGTTCCTGTGCCTGTCTGTCGATGTCGGCAAGGTAGGCGTTCAGCCTGCCGCTTGTGAGAAGATTCGTGTATGTAACCCTGCGGTATTCTTTCAGATACCGCAAGTGCCGCTGCCCCCAAATGCCGATAACTGTTTCTTTTTCGGTTGGTAAGGTAAGGCAGGGGATAAGGTAATCGCCCTGTTTTTCGTATCTGCCGCCCATTTCTTCAAAGATTGATTTTCCCATTGTCATTTCCTCCGTTATCGTATTTTCATTTTGACTGTTTTTGCACCTGCCGCTTTTATCAGTAGTTCATCCACACAGTCCGTATATCTGCCCTCCGCAATCAGTTTGTTGCGAAGCTCATTCAGACAGTAAACTACTAACCGCAGCTCGTTTTCATTAAGATACAAATGATATTTTTTCTCCCTCATTTTCTTTCCTTTCCAGAGGACAGCCCCTTTTCCTGCAAGGGTGCTTTAAGACCTTTGCCTTGAAAGTCCGTTCCCCTATGTAACCGCCGAAGCGGTAACAGATACGGATCGCCTGCAAGACTTCTCCGTCTGTTTCCGTTCGGTCAAATACTTCGATACGCTCAATCAGAAGATTGAGGTTTTCGGCGGTCAATTCCTGTATCCCCACATATTCCGCCATTAAATCCGCCCATTTCACAGCGTTTTGCTGATTGTCCTTGACCTCCTGCAAGGCGTTTTCAAGTGTGTCTATCTGCCTTAAAAGCTGTTCCTGCTCGCTCTGGTATTTCTCAATCAGACGGTTAAAGTTATCATTCGAGATACGCCCCGAAAGAGAATCTTCATACAGACGGTCAAACAGCCTTGTCACTTCCTCATAGCGTTTCTTTGCCTGCTTCAGCTTGCTTTCGTTGGCTTTTCCCTTGTTTCCGTCCGCCTTATCGTTCATTTTTACCGCCAGAGCCACCGCCTTATCCCTGTCCTCATAGGCAAGTCGGGCGTGATACTGAATATCCGCAAGCACAGCGTTGTATAAATCCTCGTAGTAAATGCGGTGGTCGGTGCAGGACTTTGTATTGTGGGCATAGGTGGTGCAGATATAGACACGGTTTCTGTCTTTCCCCCAATACCGCAAACCTAACGCCTTTCCGCAAGTGCCGCATTTCACAAGCCCTGCAAAGGGCGATACGAAATGCTCGGTATCTTCACGCCTGCGGCTTAAAATCTTTGCGTTTGCACCGTCAAATATCTCCTGCGATACTAAAGGCTCGTGGGTATTTTCCACCCGTATCTGCTCAACTTCGGGAACTTTCTTACTTTTTCCCACCTTGAAAATGCTCTCTGTCTTGCACATCACGGAATGTCCGAGATAAAGGGGATTAGAGATAATATTCCGAATGACTGTATGCGACCACTCATATTTGTTTTCGGGATTTTCAAAGCGTTTGGAGTAGTCCTTTTCTCCCCTTGAATGAAGCCACCAAGACGGGCAGGGTACTTGTTCCCTGCGGAACTGCGTGACGATTTTGTGCGCCCCCATTCCTGCGTTGGCAAGCTCAAAAATACGCTTCACAATCCAAGCGGTTTCCACATCCACAATCAGTTTATTGTGATTGTCGGGTGCTTTCAGATAGCCGATAGGATTAAAGGAACAGCGGTACAAGCCTGCTTTTGCCCTTGCCCGAATAGAAGAACGGATTTTTCGGGAGTTATCCCTTGAATAAAACTCGTTCATCACATTTTTCAGAGCCGCTATATCGTTGTTTTTGTTGGCGGTATCCACACCGTCATTGACAGCGATATACCGCACATTCTTCATCGGAAAATAAATCTCCGTGAAGTGTCCGACTTTCAGATGGTCACGCCCCAGACGGGATAAATCCTTTGTGATAACCACATCAATCTTTCCTGCTTCGATGTCATCAAGCATACGGTTAAAGCTCGGACGGTCAAAATTCAAACCACTGAAACCATCGTCTACATAGATCTCCACCACCAAAAAACCGTGTTCTTTCGCATACTGTGTGAGCATTGCCTTTTGTGTTTTGATACTCTCGCTGTCGCCCTGTACCATATCGTCTTTGGATAATCGGCAGTAGAGGGCTGTCCTTAAAACACTCATCAGCTCGCCTCCTTTCTCTGTTTGCTATCCTCATTGTATTGCGTATCTTTCACAATCTCAAAGGTGCGGACAGATGTTTTCCCGTTCCTCACTGCATTTACAAGCAGGAAAATAAACAATTCCTGCATATCCGCACCGCCCGAATAGACCGCCTGCACGGTTATTTTCGGGCGTATAACTGTTCTTGCCATAGGCAAAATCCTCCCTTCAAAATGGAAAAGGGAGCGTAAAAACGCCCCCAATCCGCTAATCTCTATTCATTTTTCAACTCATTTTTTAATGCTCTAAGGAGCATTTTCACTTCCTGCTCGGTCAGCGTAATGCCCTTACCGCACTTTTCTCTGTCGGGCGAGAAGCTCCGAATATCATACTTCGGCTCGTTCCCGTTCCAAGAAATCAGATTGATTTCCTTTGTATAGCCGCTGTCACTTTTGGAAAGCACAGCGATTTCCCTTATAATTTCATACTGGATTTCTTTCATTTTCTGTACCTTACCTTTCTGTATTTACCTGCCGAAAAAGGAATGTTATCGGCTCTCCCTGTTTCGTTTCCTCTGCAATTCGCGCTCCAAAAGACGGATAATGAAGTCCTCCATCTGCTTCGGCGTTGTGTTCTTCGGAAAGTATTTTTTAATCCTGTCGGCACTGAATTTAATCGTTTCTTTCTGGTTTGCCTTTTCCTCCGTCATAATTTCAAAGATGGTATCCATATCGAGCCGCCCTTGTTGGCTTAACTTTTTCATACGCTGCGCCTGCGACAGAGAGGGCGTTGCGTCCTCGCTTTCCATTGTGATGAGCAGATTTTCCTGCTCGTCTTTCTTTAAAAAGGACAGCTCCACCGCAGGCGTGAGGGCGATTTTTTCCTCGTCCACCATCTGCAAAATCGACGGTATCAGCTCCGTCAGACGGATAAACCGCTGTATTTGTGTGCGGCTGTTGTTGGACTGTCTTGCCAATAATTCCACGGAAGTCAACTTCTCCCCAAGTTGGGCAGAAGTTAAATCGGTGCGGAAACCCTGCCGCTTCATCGCTTCCAATTTCATCTTGTAGGCAAAGGCACGCTCCGAGGGCAGCACATTTTCACGCTGAATGTTGCTGTCCACAAGGGTAATAATCGCCCTGTCACGGTCTAAGGGCAAAACAAAAGCAGGGACGGTATCAATCCCTGCCAGTTCAGACGCACGGACACGCCGCTGTCCTGCGATAATCTCATAACCGTTCCCGTCCTCTTTCGGTCGGGTAATAATCGGCGTGACCATTCCGAACTCCTTAATGCTTTCCGCTAATTCCATCAGCATATCGTCCTCCACGACCCGAAAGGGATTATCGGGAAACGGGTGTAAATCTTCAATCTTCAATACCGTAAAATCCTGTTTTTTCATTGTCAACCCTTACCTTTCTCTTGATTTATTCCTGCCCGATTTCTGTATTTCCTCCAATATTTCGGGCGGGATTTTCTTTAATAAGCGTTCCATCTGGCTGTTGGTACGCTGTAATTCCAATATCTTTCGGTTGGCTTCCCGTACCTTTAATTCCTCCGCATACTTCCCGTCCCGCATACGCTCGGCATAGTCGGCTTCCTGCCCGATTTGTGCTTTCAGACTTTGGATATATTCACTCTGTTTGCTGATTTCCCTTGAAAACTTCTCCACATCGGGCAGCCAAGCGGAGAGCAGTTCCAGAGCCTTGTCACGCTTTTTCCCTGCGTTAAAGGCGTTAATATCGGACAGAGCCTTGACGATTTCCTCATACTGTTTATCCAGTCTGCCGCCGAGCTTAAAGAGCCAAGTGGGGATATGCTTACGCCCCGTAATCATCGAGGACTGCCCACGTTCCAACTCATTCCACCGTGAGGACATACGCTCGTGATAGGCGGTCTGCCATTCAGACAGGCTTTTCTGGTTGCCTAAAAAGGCTTTTGCCGACAGCTTTCCCTCTGGCGTAATGGGGCAAAAGGAAAGGTGCATATGGGGCGTTTTCTCGTCCATATGCACCACGGCGGATAGGATATTCTGCCTGCCGACACGCTCCGAGATAAAGTCTAAAGCCTCTGTAAAATACTCTTTCTGTTCGGCAGGCGGTAAGCTGTTCATAAACTCTGGCGAAGCGGTGATAAGGGTTTCCACCATCATCACGCTGTCACGGCGTACCTTGCAGCCTGCCTCCGCCACCATGCGGTTAATCTCTTTCTTGTAGGTGTAGCGGGGCGGCGGTACAAGGTGGTAATTCTCTTTGGAGCGTCCAATATCAATATCGGGATTGCTCTTGTAGGCTTCTTTCTTTCGCTCGTTGTGGCGTTCACAGGAAGCGACAGAGCCTGCTTTGCGCTTTTTAAAGCGCAGGATTGCATAGGGCATTTTCACATTCCTCCATTCATTTTTAGATGTGCGTTATCGTAAGCCTTGCCCGCCGTGTGACAGCCGTGACAGGTGTGACGGGTATTTTGGGATACCCCTGCCGCTGTCACCCTGCGGGAGAACACCCCGTAAACGCAAGGTGCAGGCGTGAGATTTTCTCGCCTTCCTTCGGCTCGTAAATTCACCGCTGCGGTCAGAAAAATCCTCCGATTTTTCCGAATGCGTTTACAGGGTGTAACACACTACACTTTGCCCTGCAAAGTCGTGTGCCAGACGTTCCCTCTGGACTCCCTTACGGCAGGGCTTACGCCCTGCATTATCCTACGCTTGCCGCTTCGGATAAAAGGACGGTATCGGCGTTTACGGTGTCGGTGTCAGCAGTTCCCTCATCTGGGGGCATCCTAAAATAACCGTCACCGCTGTCAACGCCGTCACCCCTTGAAAGGACAATCCGCTTGCCTGCTTTTGTCCGTTTATAGTCATAGTGGATACCGTTCTCATTAAGGACGCTTGCTTGATACTCATTCAGCAGCTTTGTAATAACATTGGGCGGTGTATCGCTTTCCTGCATTTGCGAGAGAAGTTCCGTTGCCGTACCCGACCACTTTTCTCTGTTCTGCATAAAAGACACCACCCGAAAAAGAACAGGCGGTATGCTTTCCTCGGCAAGCTGCTGTTGCCCTTTGCGTTCTACCATCTCCCAACTGCAATCACGGAAACGGAGGGTAAATTCCTGATATTCAATATCCCTGCCTACACAATAGAGCTTTGCGGTATCGGAAGCCCTCGTTTCCTTCTCCAATACAAAGGTGGTATCCGCACTTCCCGTCAGCCCCGTTGTGCCAGATACCTTATTGAACACATCGCTGTCGCCCTGCTTGCGGATATGGTGGACGACCACCACCGAAAGGGAATGTCTGTCGGCAAAGTCTTTGATAATGGATATATCCCCGTAATCGTTGGCGTAGGCGTTTTCCTTTGAAGATGTGCGTATTTTCTGCAAGGTGTCGATCACAATGAGCCTGCTGTCGGGATAGGCTTTCAGATAGTCCTCAAGCTGCCCCACAAGACCGTCCGTTAATTTGCCGCTTGCCACAGCGAAGTGCAGGCGTTCGCTTGCTTCATCGGTCAGCTTAAAGAGCCTGCTCTGGATACGGTAAAAGGTATCCTCCAGACAGAGATACAACACATCGCTCTGTGTTGTGGGCATTTCCCAAAAGGGCGAGCCTTGCGATACACAAAGGCAGAGCTTTAACATCAGCCAGCTTTTACCGATTTTCTGTGAGCCGCAAAACAGGGAAAGACCTGTGGGGATAAGACCGTCCACCACAAAGCAGGGCTTATCAAGCGGCTGATAGAGCAGCGTGTCTGCGTCCACCGTTTTTAACTTCTGCATAGCGGCACTCCTTTCGTGGTTTTCGTCTGGTTACATACTTGCACATAGGCGTTTCCTCCTTAAAATTTTAATATCCCAACCGATACCGATTGAGATATGTAAGCACAGCCATTCCATACCGTTCCACGCTCCCTTTGACCGAGTTTTCTCTGTTGGTGCTATGCACTTATTAAGCAAAGGGCGGGCAATATGCACACTATCCTTTGCGACAGGTATCTCTCTGGCGGCTGCTATGAAGTTTTCAAGGTGCGGAAATTTCATTTCTACCTGTTTCCACACGAAAACCTCATTTGTTAAGTCCACCTTGTCAAATTTCCAGAGGATTATTTTTGAGCGTAAAAAAGCACCTGTCCTCTGACTGCAAATCAGTCAAAAGCAAGTGCTTCAAAATTCGATATTCAATTATACGGTGTAGTTAGCTGTTCGTGTTCTATAAAACAATTTGACTTCGGCAAAACTGCCGCAGGTTTTCATCACACCGATTACAAAGAAAAGGACAAGCAAGGCAAGTCCGATAGCCTGTACTGCGCCGTGAATATCTACGATTACATTCCAAATTGTGCCGCCCTTGAACTGCTCTGGGGATTGAGTGATGAGCTGCCATATTTCCGACAGCTTATCGTTCCAAGTTCGCAAAGCATTCTCTAAGTTTTGCACAATCCAATTATCCGACATTCGACCACCTCCTTAGATAATTGGATAACGGGAGTAAATCCGCAAGGCGGATCTGCTCCCGTTATCTTGTCTTGTGTCAGTTCCTCATCAGCCTGTGATGAGAGTAAGGATTTCTTTTGCAAAAGTAATGACAACGCCGCCTGCTAGGGTCAAGAAGCCGTTAGCTCTCTGGGACGGGTCGTGGGATTTAAGGGACAGACCAATCTGCACAATACCAAAGCCAAGCAAAATCATACCGACAGCACGGATTAGACCGAAAATGAAGTCGGACAGATTATTGACTACGGCAAGAGGGTCGCTTGCTGAAAGGCGGTCACAGATGTGCCGACTACCAAAGCCGTTGCCATAACCGCCACACAGTAAAAACGGAAGCCCTTTTTTACTTTGCCAGACATAGGCAGCTTTACAGTTTCCTTGTTTTCGTTTTTCTTAAAAAGTTTCATAAATAAAAATCCTCCTTTAGATATTAAAGATTTCTTCCAAGTCCTCATTGGAGAGAAGTTCATAGGAAGTGCTGACAGCTTTTACACTTACGGCGTTCTTCGGAATATCGCTGTCAAACACAAGGGTTGCGACAGCCTGTGTCGGCTCACCGTGGATATACGGCGGTTTACCTCCGTCGGTTGTCAGCCTTACATTGGGGTGCTTCATAATGTCGTACTTAAAGTCCATTACAGGGCGTTCCCCACGAACAAAAAGAAGTGCGTAGCGGTTATCAAGCATACGCACTTCATCGGGCGTCATCAGTTCACGCCCTGAAATTTGATAGTTGGTTGAGTAGCTGCCGCTTCGACCCTCGCTCTTTCCGTAAGTGTTTGTATCAATCGTTTCCTTGCCTAAAAGCTCCGACACATATTTGTGGGTGCTTTGTTCGTTGCCGCCCAAATACAGAAAAGTATCGCAGTTGCCGACAATGCTTTCCCATTGCTTTTCAAAAAGAGCTTTGAGCTGCGCCAGATTTTGCAGGATAATACTGACCGACACACCTCTGGAACGCATAACGCTCAAAATCTTATCGAAGTCATCAGGCAGGCTCACATTTGCAAATTCGTCCATTATGAAATGGCAATGCACAGGCAGGCTTCCTCCGTATTTGTGGTCTGCCAGATAGAAAAGCTGCTGAAATAACTGCGTATAAAGGATACTCACAAGAAAATTAAAGCTCGTGTCGTTATCGGGAATGAGAGCGAACAAAGCAACTTTCTTTTCGCCCAAAGAGGGCAGGTCAAGCTCATCGGTGGCGGTAAGCCCCGCAAGGCTTTCAAGGTTGAACTTTTCAAGTCTTGCGGCAAGAGTAATCTGGATACTCTTTAAGGTCTTAGCCGAGCCTGAGTGATAGTCCCTGTAATACTTCAGGGCAATATGCTCTGGGTTTACCATTTCCAGACGGTCAAACAGTTCGTCCAGAGGGCTTACATAGCTGTCATCGTCCTCACGGACTTCACCCGCACGAAGCAGCTCCATTACCATCGGGAAGTTTTGCTCATCGGGCGGAGCTTCATATTTCAGATAGAACACCAACGCCAGAAGCAGCATACTTGCCGCCGTATCCCAGAACGGGTCTTGCGACTGGCTTCCTTTCGGCGTGGTCGCCTTAAAGAGATTGGTTACAAGCATTTGCACATCGTTATCGTTTCTAAGATAGACAAATGGGTTGTAACAATGGCTGCGGTGCATATTGATAAGGTCAAGGACACGCACCTCATAGCCTTTCTTTTCAAGCAGACCGCCGATGTCACGGACGATTTCGCCTTTTGGGTCTAAAATTACCATTGAGGTGTTACATTGCATAGTGTTCGGCTTACAGAAAAACCTTGTTTTTCCTGCGCCAGAGCCGCCGCACACAAGGATATTTAGATTTCGGCGGTGCTTTTTCCCGTCTAAGCCTATGCGGACATTCTGGGTGAGCAGCTTATTTGCGGTCGGGTCTTTATCACGGTATTTCTTGTTCAAAGTCCCCGCATCGCCCCATTTAGCCGAGCCGTGTTCCTCACGCCTGCGGTAGTTCCTGCGTGTAGATAAATAAATGCCGATACCCATAGCATAGGCAAACAAAAAAATAAGGACAGTCTTTACGCTGTCCTCACACACCGTTATTTGAAACGGATTGCCCATTGCCACAGGCAGACCTCGGATTATTTCAACTAAACCTCCACCCACATAGGGTGCTGTCATCAGGGCAAGCCATATTACAGGAACAATACCGCAGACAGAAAGGATTAAGCCCGTTTTTTTGTCATCGTTCCTCATTGCACCTGCACGGAACAACCTTGACCTTTCTGGTCGGTGCGTTGGCTACCTTGTCAATCAGCTCATCAACAGGCTCGGTGGGGCGTTCCTCCTGTATCTGCCGATTTCTCAGGTTGTTGAGCGCATTGATAACGATATTTTTATCGTACTTATCAAGTGCGATATGGTATCGTTCTTCTTTCATAATCTGCACCTCCGATTAGCGTTCCTGCTCTTTATTCCTTGCAGGCTTGTTTTTCTCCATACTCTTATACATATCGCTCTGGATTTCGCCCAGAACATCACGCATTGTACCAAGTTCTCCCTTAAATACCTGCGTATCCATTCCGTCATATTCTCTGGGCAGTCTGGAAAAATCAAAGCCTTTGGTATCCACACCGTAACGGGAGCTTACCATATAGGCAACGCAAAAGGATTTGAAATCGGAAGCGTCACGGCTCTCATTGTACTTAAAGTCATAAACCGCCGCAGATACTTCCTTTGCCATACTGATAAACAGCACTTCCTCAGAGAGTCCCTTTTTGACAAAGATAGTCTGCTGAGAGCTGTCATAGTAGGCAGGCAGTTCCAAGTCATCAACAGGAACGCAAGGCACGGGGCTTGCATCAATTAAAGCCGATACAAGCTCACGCATAGATTTTTGTTCCTGCGGCTGCTGTCTGTCAGCGGCGGAAGTGTCGGAAATATCATACACTACTTTTACATTATAGGACACCGCCTTAGTGCCATCGTCACGGGTATATTCCTTACTTGGCTCAAGGATTGGGATAGGCTGTGCATTTTTGTTTACATAGACACGGTTAGCTTTCCAAGTCGCTTTGTCTTTCGGTAATGTGGCATCGGGCTTTTTTACCGATACCAGAATAGCGTTGTTGACAGAATAACGGTCAAGACGCCCCTGCACATCAAGGTACTGACGAAATCTGTCGCCGCTTATCATCATTTCAGCGCAGGTGTTGTCAATCAGCTCATAGGCATCTTTGCGCTGCGCCTGTTTCTGGGCTGCCCATTCCGCTTTATCAAACGGTCTGCTGCCACCACTGAAAACATCATAAATACTCATACTGATTTACCTCGTTTCTTTAGATTTGGGTTTCTTTTTCTTTCTCTGGGGCTGCTTATGCTCGGTCTTGCCTGCGGGTTGCTTCTTTGCCCTGTCAGAAGCAGAGCTTTTGTCCAGGGCAGAAGAAGTATCCGCTTCCTGTTCCTTTCGGCTCTCCTTAATTTTCCGCAGTTCCTCTCTGACGGACGGTTTTTCGTCCTTAGTCATAGTAGCCCCCTCTGCGGACTTCTTTGGCTGCTCTGAGATAGGCTCGGACTGAGGGGATTTTTCGGTCTTTGCCAATGAGGGGTTTTGAGCATTTTCCTCCTTCTGGATAGGCTTACCCATAAGCTCATCGAGCAGCTTATCTTTCTCGGCTTTTTCCTGTACGCCAATGTCTGGCTCTGGCTGACCTGTTTTTTCATCTTTGGTTTTCTCAGTTTCGGTCACAATAGAAGCGGTGGTTTCCGACGCTAATTTGAAGCGTTCCGCAATGCGGCTGATTTTCGATGCGTCTTCTGCACGGGCAATCACATCAACCTCCGCATTGAGGTCTTTGTTTTTGCGGTCAGCCAGAACACAATAGAGGACGCCGTACTTTTTCGCTTCCTGCGTAAATTTTTTCAGGTCGCTGTTCTTCACGGTAAAGACTTTCAGCTCCTTGCCAGAACGGAGCATATTGGTAAGCCTTGCTTTGCCCTTTGTTTTCTTTTCCTCTTTCAGAATGGAATAGAGGAGAACGGCGATGTTCTTCGCACCTGCGCCTGTGATTTTGGCTGCGACCTCAAATCCTTCCAAGCTCATTCGGACGATTTGTTCTGCCGCTTCGCCGCTTGTATTCATTCGTCATCAGCTCCTTTCGTTGTTGTTCTTCATCTGCCCGTATGGTGGATAACTTTTCTTTGAGAGTAGCGTTACGGGCTTCGATACTCTCGCACAGCCTGACCTCCTTTCGTATCACGCTCAGGCGTTTGGATAAATCGGAAAGCTGTGACCGTATTGCTTCCTTTTCTTCGCCGCCTGTTTTGCGGGAGATAGAATAAAGTTCCTTGCGCTTTTGAAGCAGGTCGGTTTTTTCCGTTTCCAAAGAGCCTTTATATGACAAGAGCTGCTCTACCGTATCAATGCGATTACGGCACAGCAGCCTTGTTTCCTGTGTTATAGCTTCCATTTTCATTAAGTCGTCTTTCAAAAGATAATGAAGCCTTGCGTAATTCTGTTTTTTATTTTTAGGCAGGATACCGAGCTTGTAACAGTAGTGCAGATACAGCCCCCGCAATCCGCCGATTTTTTTAGCCCCCGTTAGAGAGCCTTTGACACGGAACACCTTGACTGTCCTTTGCGGCTCGGTAAATCTGGAGAACTTCACAGCGTAGGAGTTTTCTGTGATACGCTCCATAATCCTCTCGTTGGTATATTCTTCTCCGAGCTTATAGAGCCGCTTGGGTCTTTGCCATCCTTTCCCGATAATCGTCCAGTATTTGCGGTTAGGGTCGAAGCTACATTTGTAACCCATCTCTGCCATCAGACGGTCAAAGTCTTTGAGCGTGAATGATTTTGAGATCGCTTCATCCACCGCCTGCCGTGCCACGTTATCCCTTGTGGGAAGCCCCTGCTTCTCCGCTTGGTAGAGAGCGTAGGGCTTTTTCCTGCCGCTTGGGTGTTCAATGACGGACAGGGCATATTCACGGCAAAGCTCATCGGAACGCTGTTGCAAAAGCCGCAGGTTTGTTTTGTTGTCGTGGTAATGCTTGCCGTCCGTAAAGGATACGGAGTTTACGACAAAGTGGTTATGCAGACAGTCGGTATTTAGGTGAGTGGCAACGATAACCTGAAATCTGTCGCCCCACATCTTTTGGGCAAGTTTTACACCGACCTCGTGCGCCTGCTCTGGCGTAACCTCACCGTGCTTAAAGCTCTGGAAACCGTGATAGCAGACAATCTCGCTTTCATCGTTCCATTGCGCCTTTGCAATCATCATTTCATCTCTGGCGGTGGTGGGGTCGCAGTTTACGCCCGTGACAAAATAACGCTGCTCGGTCTTATCCTTGTTGGTGGCATATTCCATTACATCGACCATAGCCTGCAAGTCCGCTTCGGTGTATTTGGGGTTAGCTGTCTTTTCGGGATTTTCCGCATAATCTATGGGGTGGTCGAGTCTGCCACGCACATCCCATATTTCACAGACCGCCATTACGGTGCTTTTCTTGGAAGCAGATATTTTTTTCGGACAGCGATTTGAAACTCGTGCCACCGCCTCGCTTCCTCTTTCAGCATCGGAGCGTCCACGAAGTTCAGGGCGTTGGCTTTTGCCGCAAGCTGATTGATACGGTTGCCGATGGCGGACAGCTCACGCATTATTTTATAAAACTCTGGGTCAGGCTTTTCGCAGAGCCGATAGCCTTTTACCATTCCTCTCAGGAACGCTTCTTTTGAACAGCCTGATTTTTTAACGAGAGAGTAGAGCTGTTCGGCTTCTTCCTCAGTCAAGCGGAAAAGTATCTGCACATTTCGTTTTCTCATTTTTCACTTCCTCTCTCTCGGCAAGTCGGTTTATCTGCATCAGGCACATAATGACAACGCCGATAATGCCGCCGAGCATCGTGCCGATGATGAAAAAAATAAACTCAATCATTCTTAAACTCCTTTCTGTCTAACGGGGTATTAGGGGTTGCCCCCTAACAAGCGAATTTGGATAACCAAATTCAGTGCTTGGTAAGACATTACTCGTTGCACTCGTCCTCACACATACATTCTCCGCACACGGGACAGAAGTACGGACAGTCCGAACAACATTCGTCCTCGCTTGCTTCTTCTTCGTCGGTATCTTCAGCACCGTCCTCGCAAGACTCGTTGATTTTGGCTTCACCGCAGATAAAATCCTCATCGGTAAAGTTGATAAGGTCGGTATCGAACAGGATAATTTCGGTCTTTGCCTTTGCCTGTTCTGCGCTTTCAGCACAAACAGAAATGGTCTTTTCATAATGGGCAGTCAGGGTTACATCATACTTTTTCAATGGTTATTTCCTCGCTTTCAACATTTAATTTTTTGGGCTTTTCGGGTTATTCTTCGGGTCAAAATCTGCGGACAATCAACGGGCATCACTCCTTTCACGGCTTGAAATCGGTCTTGCAATCCCCAGATAAGACAATAAAAAATCGTTGAAGTCCTTACCGACAGGCGGCGGCTCATCAACGATTTTGTAGTCTTTCTGCAAAAGTTCTTTGAGGGAGGCGGTACAAAGCCTGCCCGTTTTGTCATTATCCAAATGCAGAAATATTGTCTTGATATGGGGATTTGCTTTCAAAAAGGTGGTTAGGGCTATGGGGATTTTGCTTTCCTTAATCTCTTTCTTAGGCTGATACACACCCGAAAGAGAGAGCAGATTTTCCGATTTATAGTCCTTTCCCTCACACTTTAGATAGGTGGCGTAGGACAGTAAATCAATGGCAGCTTCAAATAAATGCACGGTATCACTCGGTTTGTCCGCCAGAAGTCGGAACGAATACCGCTTGTCGCTGCCCGATGCGTCCCCCTTAAAAGAGCTTCCAATCGTGCCACGGTAGGCGGCATACTTGGGTGTTCCGCTTTCGTCCTTTCCGATAAATACAACATTGTGATACTTGGAGCTTTCAAAAATCGTACCGTCCGCAATACAGTCCTGTATGATTGAAAGGTCAATCCCACGCCCGAAAAGATACCGCATCACTCGGTGACAGTTCTTGTTTTTCTTCGGCAAAAGCAGCTCCTTTGGCTCGTCTTTCGGAGCAGCAGGGGGCGGCGGTATCCAATCCCTGACCACGCCTGTGAGCTGTTCCACGGCTTCCACAAAGGAATAATCCTTGACCTTGATAAGATAATCAAGGGCGGAAACGCCGCCGAAGCCTCTCGACCACCAATACCATTTGCCGTTGGAAATCTTCAAGCTGTCGTGTTCTGCGGTACAGTAAACATTGCCTGCCACACGCTTTAGATTGCTCGGCTCATAGTGCCGAAGATAGGTCAGCAAGTCCATCTGCCGTGCCTGCTCAATCACGGCAGGGTCAAACTGCACATAGGGTCTGTTGCTTCTCAATGGGTAAAATCACCTCCTTAAAATAGAAAAAGCCGAGGGATTTTCCGTTAATGAAAACCTCTCGGCTATGTACATATTGCTATTCTGCTTTGGCGTGATACTCGTGAAAAACTCCACTAATGTCGAAATCATCAATATTTTTAAATATTTTTGGTGTTCCATAAACACCAAATTGAGGATAAAGTCTAATTGCTCCCTCATCTTCGTAAAAGGTATTATTAGTGCTTTCGTAATATGTTATCTTAATAAGCAATCTCTTAATTTGAAATGTTATATGGTATCTTATTACATTTAGATTAAAAGGAATCTCTTTATCTTTCATAATTATTCCACCATGTGTTTGTCGCCATTCTATGGTTGAATCACTTTCACAAAATGCTAAATCAATAAACACTCCATCGGGTATTTTCCCAGAATATAATTCTTTATAATGTTCATCTGGAACAAGGTGTTTATAATTCGTTGCAGAATTTAGCAATATTACATTCTTAAATGCCCATTTTGCAACTGTTTCGTGATACTCATTCAAGTATGCTAATTCATTTTCTAATTCTTCAATATTCATTAAATTTATAATATGACTTTGACAGTCGCCCTCTAACTGGCTCATCCAACCATTATTGCATTTTTTGCAAACCAAACCATTTACCAATTTGGAAAAAGGGTGTTTTCTATCCGATATAGGCATACCAAAAGAAGTAGTATGTGTCATTAGAACATCATTATCAAATATTCCGAGTTCTTTTAGTAACCATTGTGCAAAAATATGTTCCTTACTTAAATCTGTATTTTCACAAAATACGCATTTTCGATTAGCAGCCATATTAGTATTACTCCTACATATTTTAATTTTGATTTCTTATAAATTTAATTTTCTTTATGAACAAAATATCTTATTTTTCCATTTCCTCTTTGCTCTATAACACCCTTCTTTGAAAGGTTTGTAACTAAGCGTCGAGCAGATGCTTGACTTATATTTGCTTTCTCAGATAATTCTTTTATGGTCATATGACCATATTTTTCGATAATTTGTGTTACAGTTTTTTCACCCTTTCCAACTAAATCTTGTTCATATTCTTTATTTCGTTTCGATTTTTTAATAACCTCGTTGACTATTGCTATTTGGCTTGGGTTTTTTCGTCTCGAAATACCTCTGAAAAATAATTCTATCTGTTCGCATATAAGGTCAACATATTCCTTTTCTTCTTCAAGAATTGTTTTTCCAATATCTACAGAATTTAGGTCATTAAAATTCTTTTTCTGCCTTAACATCCAATAATTGATAATTTCTATTTTTCTTTCAACCGAATACAAAGAATCGTCTATTACGAGTACCATTGCTTTCATCGCCCAATCAGTTTGAGAAACTAAATATGACATTTCAAGCATACAATTTAAAGATTTTACATATTCTGAGGTCAGCACAAGAATGACATTATCACAATTTGCGATTTCTGTCATAAAATCATATATATCATCATTAGCAATTAATTGCGATTTATCACGTTTAACTTCAAATTCATCTCTTAATTGAGTTTCCAACTCATCTGCGTAAATGTTACCATCTTTCCAACAATATGATATAAATAAAGTTTGCTTAGCCATAATTATTCTCCTTGCCGAACACCAACTATACAATCGTCCTTTCATTTCATTAAATTATATCATATTGTGACAAATTTTTCTACTTCTCAGCTATGTAAAGACGGCATCAGCTTCACGCCAATGCCGTCCGTTTTACAATAAATTCAGTTTCTTGAGATAACCTACGCAGTCAATACATCCTTTGAAATAGACTTGTTTTTCCTCCAGTTCAATGAGCCTATTCCTGTTGGAAAGCACTTGTATCAATGCCGCACATTCCTGCTCGGACAGACCGCAGGGATTGTCATAGTCTATCACTTGTCTGACTTTCGGATAGAGCCGATACAGCTCATTGTTTTCCTCGGTCAGTTTTTTGTGTTCCGCATCGCTGACAGCATAGGTGGAAACACGGCTCAAATACTCTGCGAACTCTGCTCCGTATGCTTCAAAAAAGGTTTCAAAATTCAATTCCTTTGCCATATCATTACCTCCGATTTAGACCTGTTGGCTCTATTATACAGCCGCCGTTTCCTTAATACAAATCTGCAAATACGGTTATCGCTCACGATTTGCACATTTTCTTTCGGGCGGCTCATCGCCTTGCTCTGGCTCGGTGTCAATGGCAGAGGGGTCTTTTTCGTTCAAATTCAGCTCGATATTGAGAGCATTCAGCCTGTCGGTTTTCTCTTTCAGCTCCTCCTCAAAGGCAAAAGGCTTCTCAACCTCAACCTTTGCATTTTCAAGCTGTGTGACGATTTCCTCCTTTCTGGTCTTTGCGGCTGTAAGCATTACAGAAAGTCTTGACAGCTCGTTCTCAATTCGGGTTAGATTGCCGAGAGCGTCCGAGCCTAACTCAACCTTGTGCCTGCTCTTTCCGCAGAGGTTTAAACAGTAGTTTGAATTAACAGGGTCGTAATAAACCTCCAACTTGAAGCCACGGTAACTGCCGATTTCGGCAGGCTTTGACTGCGGATTTTCCTTGCAGAGTGCAAGAAGCATTTGTCCTGCGTCGGCTTTTTCGGCATAGGTCACGCCCTGCAAGGTCATCGGGCAGAACTTATCCTCGCCCTGCGGCTTGTGCTGTTCGGCAAGTGCGGTATCCGCTTCATAGCCTGCAATGCGTTCCTTATACTCCTTAATCAGCTTCGGGAACTGCTGTAAGATTCTGTCCTCAAGGTCGTAATGCTCGGACAAATAGCTCTGCTTTAACACTCTAAGCTTCGATACCTGTATATCCAAGTCCATTTTTTCTTTGAAACGCTCATCGCCTGTGGCAAGCATTTTGACTTCCGCAAAGGACAACGCCACCTCGTCCACATCTTCGGCAGAACGGACAGGGCTTTTGCTTGTCATTATCTGGCTGATAAATTTCTGCTTGCTTTCCACTAACTGATAGAGGTAGGCATCAAAGGTCTGTTCCGTTACATAGCGGTAAACTTCAACCTCTGGGAATAGGTTGCCCTGTCTTTCGATACGCCCCTGTCTTTGTTCAAGGTCAGAGGGTCGCCACGGACAATCTAAATTGTGGATGGCAATAAGCCTGTCTTGGACATTTGTGCCTGCCCCCATTTTCGGGGTAGAGCCGAGTAACACACGGACTTCGCCGCTTCGTACCTTTGCGAACAGCTCCTTTTTCTGTGCATCGGTGGTGGCTTCGTGGATAAAGCGTACCTGTTCGGCAGGAATGCCACGCTCGGTGAGCTTCCCTCGAATATCGTCATAGATGTTAAAGCTGCCGTCATTTTTCGGAGTGGAAAGGTCGCAGAACACAAGCTGTGTTGCTTTCGTGTCGGCGTGTTCCTCCCAGATACGATAGACATTATCCACGCAGGCATTAACCTTGCTGTCGGGGTCATCGGGTAGCATCGGGTCAATCATTCTCTGGTCGAGGGCAAGTTTCCGCCCGTCATTCGTGATTTTGAGCATATTGTCGATGTTCGGCTCAACAGCTCTGGCACGGACTTTCTCGGCTCGCTTGGCAAGATTAGCGACCATTTCCGTCTGTATCTCGCTCGGCTTGGTCTTGATATTGTGATAATTAACCTTTGGAACAGGGAGCTTTAACATATCGGCGGTCTGAATATCCGCCACCTCACGGAACATCTGCATCAGCTCTGGCAGGTTATAGAACTTGGCAAACCTCGTCTTGGCTCGGTAATTCGTACCCTCTGGGGCAAGCTCTAAAGCCGTGACTGTTTCCCCGAAAGTGGACGCCCAAGAATCAAAGTGCTGTAAGCCGTTCTGCATCAGCGTGTCATACTGCAAGTACCTCTGGACAGAGTACAGCTCCACCATTGAGTTTGAAACAGGCGTACCCGTTGCGAATATCGTACCTCGGCTGCCTGTGATTTCGTCCAGATAGCGGCACTTCATAAAGAGGTCGGAGCTTTTCTGTGCTTCGGTCTGGGCAATGCCGCCCACATTCCGCATCTTGGTGTAGAGGTACAAATTCTTGTAAAAATGGCTCTCGTCAATGAATAAGCGGTCAACGCCCAATTCCTCAAAGTCAATCACGGTGTCTTTCCGCTTGGTGTCGTTGAGCTTGTCGAGCTTATTCTGGATAGACTTTCGGGTTTTCATTAGCTGTTTGACCGTGAACTGCTCGCCGTTGGATTTCTGAATATCGTCAATGCCACGCTCAATGTCATCGAGCTGCTGCTGAAGCATATTAAACTGCCGTTCAAGGCTCATCGGTATTTTTTCAAACTGGCTGTGTCCGATGATGACCGCATCGTAATCGCCCGTGGCAATCCTGCCGCAGAACTTCTTTCGGTTGGCGGTTTCAAAATCCTGCTTCCTTGCCACTAAAATATTGGCGCTCGGATACAGCCGCAGGTACTCGGAAGCCCATTGCCCCACAAGGTGGTTTGGCACAACAAACATAGATTTCTGGCATAAGCCGAGCCGCTTGCTTTCCTGTGCGG
>ENA-ORNB01001045-ORNB01001045.1-human-gut-metagenome-genome-assembly--contig:-NODE-1045-length-22519-cov-3.883859_pt1 | contig 22519 bp, 15 predicted proteins | sample MGYA00242112_ERZ509016 | MGnify/ENA primary metagenome ERZ509016 (study PRJEB26280, sample SAMEA2338705) | human gut metagenome | biome: human gut; feature: human-associated habitat; material: faeces...
GCGTCATCTGGAGAAGCGTGTCCATTTTGTAGGATATACCAATGAGCCTGAGAAGTATTATCTGAATTCTTCTGTTTTCCTTCTTCCATCCAGATGGGAAGGCTGGCCTATGGTGATTATGGAAGCCTTTGAGTTTGGCCTTCCGGTGATCGCTTATCATATGGGCGCCATGGATCTGATCATTGATGACGGAAAGACCGGTTTCCTTCCTGAAGCGTTTGATCCCCACAAATTTGCCCAGGCCATGCTGAAACTGGCACATGACGAAGAGCTTCGTGTCCGGATGTCTGCGAATGCCATTGCCAAGTCTGATGATTTTTCTATCGACAAGGCAGTGAAAGAATGGGACAGACTTTTTGAACGTGTAGTTGCGAAGAAGAGGGGGAAGTGACATGAAGATCACCGTGAACAACCTGAAGAAGCTGGTGAAAAAGCTGGTCCGCCCGGATGAAAATTCCGGTAAAGAAAAGGACACTTTTGAGGCGGCCTTAAAGAGAGCCAGGGATGAGGCAAAATACAATCTTACTGAGGAGCTTCGGGAGAAGTACGCGGATTTTCTTGACAGTCCCATAAAGGAAAAATGTATACTATACGAGGCATTTGGGGGCAGAGGCATGACCTGCAGCCCTCATGCCATTTTCAAGTATTTGCTGACCCAGACAGAATTTCAGGAGTATCTCCATGTCTGGGTCATTGACGATTTTTCGGATAATGAACCATGGATGGGACTTTACAGGGATGATCCAAATGTGAAATTTATTAAATTCCAGTCTGTAGAATACAGGGAATATCTGGCTACAGCCAAATATCTGATCAATAATGTAAGCTTTCCCGGATATTTTACCAAACGTAAGGAGCAGATCTTTGTGGATACCTGGCACGGAATCCCGTTAAAAACCATTGGATTTGACATTCCGGCAGGCAAGGTGAGTGCAGGAAATACAGTAAGGAATTTCCTTGCAGCAGACTATCTGATCGCGCCCAATCATTTTATGACAGAGATTTATGAGAATGCGTTCAAAATGAAAAATCTTTATCCCGGAAAAATCCTGGAAATCGGGCAGCCCCGTAATGACAGCTATTTTCACACAGACCGGGAGGCCATATTTAAGAAGCTGCAGATGGCAGGCGTGGAGGCAGATCCAAAGAAGAAGCTGATCCTTTATGCGCCTACCTGGAAGGGCAGCAGGTATTCCAGCCCTGATACCAGCCTGGATGCCTATGAGAAGATGATCCGCACTATCGAGGAGAATGTGGATACCAGGGAGTACCAGGTGCTGGTGAAGCCTCATCAGATTGTATACTACCACATTAAAGACACAGTAGGGATAACCGGCCAGTATATTCCTGCAACCGTAGATACCAATGAGCTTCTTCGTGCTACAGATGTTCTGATTTCCGATTATTCCAGTATTTATTTTGACTATCTGGTATCGAAAAAGCCCATTCTGTTCTTTATCCCGGATCTTGCAGAATATAAAAATTACAGAGGCTTATACTTCGGAATTGATAAGCTGCCGGGTCCTGTTGCAGAAACTTATGAGCAGCTTGGAGCTTATGTGAAGGATGCCGAAAGAGCCATGGAGCCATACCGGAAGGTTTACGAAAGGGCGTGCCCAAAAGACGATGGAGAGGTCTGCCGCCGCCTTGCAGACATTGTGTTCCACGGAAAAGAGGATTCCCGGTGCATATTCTGTCAGAATGAGGCGCAGCCGCCAAAGGAAAAGCTTTTGATGTATGCCGGTGATTTTTCTGAGGGGGATGACACCGAAGCATTTCTTGGACTTGCAGAGAACCTGGATTTTCAGAAATATGATGTTACCTTGCTTGTGTGCGGTGGTGGAGACGATTTTGCAGAAGAACAGATCATAGGTCTTCCTGCCGGGCTTCGGATCCTTTACCGTGGTCAGCCTTTTAACGGAAAAGCGGAGGAAATCGCGCAGAATGAGCTGTTTTTGAAGGGAAAAATAAAAGATATTCCACATGCTTTTTACAAGAGAGAGGCAAGGCGCCTGTTTGGAGAGGCGAAATTCGACTGTGCAATTGACCTTACCGGGAAAAAGAGCCTGTTTTCAGTGGTGGCAAAGGAGATGGATGGCGTTCGGTTTTTCCAATACAATGCACGTTTTGTCCGGGAAAAACAGATTGCAAAGGAGCTGGATGCCCAAACCGGTATTGTAATGCGGATCATGGGAGCTGATAAGGAGAAGGGACTATTTTCTGTGGGAGTAGATAGAACGTTTGTGCATCCGAATGGAAAAACCGGTACTGTGAAATGCAGCCGGACTGTATTGGCAGACAAGTTGCAAATAGTAGAAATTCAGAAATATTATGTACAGTTTTATAAAGATGCAGATAACAGTGAATGTTATAAAAAGTACTGTGTGACGGAAGGAGATACGATCAGTGCACCCGCAGTGCCGGAATACAAAGACAGGGAGTTCGCAGGCTGGCAGGACGACAAGGGATATGAGGCAGATTTTTCACAGCCGGTCGAACAGAACCGGAATTATTATGCTGTCTGGAAATAATATTTACAGAGACACAAAAGAAAAACAGCCGCACCCTATAAGCGCGGCTGTGAAAACGGTAATGCATGATGATAAATCTGTGTGTGATTTATAAAGATTGCTTTGCAAGATTTTTGTTTGCAGTTGAGAGCATCAGTTTGATACGGTTCAACTGGTTTACTTCACTTGCACCCGGATCGTAGTCAATGGCAACGATATTTGATTCCGGGAAACGGTGGCGCAGCTCTTTGATAACACCTTTTCCTACAACGTGGTTCGGCAGGCAGGCAAATGGCTGTGTACAGACGATGTTTGGTGTACCACTGTGGATCAGCTCCATCATCTCGCCGGTTAAGAACCATCCTTCACCGGTCTGGTTACCTTCGGATACGATATCTCTTGCATAATTTGCAAGATCGTCGATATGAGCAGGCGGATCAAAATGCTTACTCTTTTCAAATTCATCTCTGGCAGCGCTTCTTAACCATTCAAAGAAATTGATGCCAAGTCGTCCAATGCGTTTGGACTTTTTGCTGAAACCGAGGTTGTCAGCCTTAAATCCGGTGTTATAGAAGCAGTAGAGCAGGAAGTCGGTCAGATCCGGCACGACAGCTTCTGCGCCTTCGGATTCTAACAATCCGACTAAATCGTTGTTTGCAGCAGGATGGAATTTTACTAAGATCTCTCCAACGACGCCGACACGCGGTTTTTTCACATCTACACGGTCAAGGTTGTCAAAATCGCGGATGATCTGACGGCACATCTGCTTAAATTTGCGGTGGGACAACAGTTTATCTTGTGTGATAAAGGAGATTACTTCTTTTTTCCATTTCTCATGCAGTGCATTCGCAGATCCTTTTACTGCTTCATAAGGACGTGTGCGGTACAGACAGCGAAGGAAAATATCGCCAAACTCTAATGCATATAGTCCGTGCTGGATCAGTGAAGGCGTCAGTTTAAAGCCAGGATTGCTTTCAAGTCCGCTTAAGTTGATGGAGATTACCGGTACATTCGGATATCCTGCTTTTTCAAGAGCACGACGTATAAAACCGATGTAGTTGCTGGCACGACAGCCTCCGCCGGTCTGCGAGATCAGGATCGCTGTTTTGTTCATGTCATAATTTCCGGACATAACAGCACTCATAAGCTGTCCGACCACAATAAGTGACGGATAGCAGGCATCATTATTTACATATTTTAATCCGACATCCACACAGGTGCGGCTTGGAACATCCGGTACCACCAGGTTATAACCGGCTGCACAGAATGCAGGTTCTAACAGCTCAAAGTGGATCGGTGACATCTGCGGACAGAGAATTGTATAATTTTTACGCATTTCTTCCGTGAAAACAACTCTGTTATAGTTGGAAGGAATAATTGTCCGTTTTGTCTGTTTCTTCTCACGCACACGGATGGCGGAGAGCAGGGAACGGATACGAATCCTTGCAGCACCTAAGTTGTTAACCTCATCAATCTTTAAGCATGTGTAGATCTTGCCTGATTTTGTCAGGATGTCGTTGACTGCGTCGGTGGTAACTGCGTCTAAGCCACAACCGAAGGAGTTCAACTGGATCAGATCAAGGTCATCCCTGGTTTTTACAAAGTTTGCAGCCGCATACAGACGGGAATGATACATCCACTGATCCATAACGATCAGAGGGCGTTCCACTTGATGAAGGTGAGAAACGGAGTCCTCAGTCAGTACGGCAATACCATAGGAATTGATCAGTTCCGGGATACCGTGGTTGATCTCAGGGTCAACATGGTATGGACGTCCTGCTAATACAATACCGCGTTTGCCGGTTTTCTCCATATAAGCTAAGACTTCTTCACCTTTTTTCTGCATTTCCATGCGGACAACAGCAAGTTCTTTGTAACCTTCGGAAACAGCGTCACGGATCTCTGATTCCGGGATGGCAAATTCCGGTGCACCAAAGGTTTTTACAAGCTGGGAAGATAAAGTTTCTTCGCTGGTAAATGCCATGAATGGATTATAAAAACGTACCTTGCCGGAAGTGATATCTTCCACGTTATTTTTGATATTTTCCGCGTAGGAGGTTACGATCGGGCAGTTGTAATGGTTGTTGGAATCCGGAAATTCATTGCGCTCATAAGGTACACATGGGTAGAAAATAAAGTCTACATTCTGATGGATCAGCCAGGTCACATGTCCATGTGCAAGTTTTGCCGGATAACACTCGGATTCACTTGGAATTGAGTCAATGCCGAGCTCATAGATTTTTCTGGTGGACTGTGGTGACAGTACAACGGAAAATCCGAGTTTTTTGAAAAAAGTAGCCCAGAACGGGAAATTCTCGTACATATTTAAAACTCTTGGGATACCTACTGTTCCACGCAGGGCTTCTTCCGGCTTTAAGGAAGGGTAGTCGAATAAGCGTTTATTCTTGTATTCAAATAAGTTCGGAATATTTTCTTTGTTTTTTACGCCGCCGACACCGCGCTCACAGCGGTTTCCCGTGATATACTGGCGGTTTCCGGAGAAACGGTTGATCGTCAGCAGACAGTGGTTGGTACAACCCTGACATCTTGCAAGTTTGGTATCAAAAGTTAATGCATTGATCTCGTCGATGGAAAGCATCGTTGTCTGATAGTCAGCTTCATGACGTTCTCTTGCGATGAGAGCAGCTCCGAAAGCACCCATGATACCTGCGATATCCGGACGGACACATTCACAGCCGGAAATCTTTTCAAAACTGCGGAGCACGGCATCATTGTAAAAAGTACCACCCTGTACGACGATATTTTTTCCGAGCTCACTTGCATCGGAGAGTTTGATAACCTTAAATAAAGCATTTTTAATGACGGAGTAGGCAAGTCCGGCAGAGATATCTGCTACGGAAGCTCCTTCTTTCTGTGCCTGCTTTACTTTAGAGTTCATGAATACAGTACAGCGTGTTCCAAGATCAATCGGGTTTTTGGCAAATAAAGCTTCTTTTGCGAAGTCCTGTACAGAAAAGTTTAAGGATTTTGCAAATGTTTCGATAAAAGAACCACAGCCGGAAGAACAGGCTTCGTTTAACTGTACACTGTCTACCGTCTGGTTCTTGATCTTGATACATTTCATATCCTGACCACCGATGTCTAAGATACAGTCTACCTCAGGATCAAAAAATGCCGCTGCATAATAATGGGCTACCGTTTCTACTTCACCATCGTCTAACATCAGCGCTGCTTTTAAGAGAGCTTCACCGTAACCGGTAGAGCAGGAGTGTACGATATGTGCATTTGCCGGAAGTTTTTCATAGATCTCCTTGATGGAACGGATCGCAGTGGAAAGCGGGCTTCCGTTGTTGTTGCTGTAAAATGAATACAACAGGGAACCGTCCTCGCCGACGAGAGCGATCTTTGTTGTTGTGGAACCGGCGTCGATACCGAGATAACAGTTGCCTTCGTAGGTGGAAAGATCACCTGTCTTTACATTGTGTCCGTCGTGGCGGGCACGGAAGGTATCGTATTCTGCCTGATCTTTAAATAACGGATCAAGACGTGCTACCTCGAATTCCATATGTATATCAGAGTTTAATTTCTCAAGCATGGAAGAGAGAGTGGTATTCTGTTCCGGTTTGCAGTTTAAGGCAGAACCGATCGCTGCATAAAGGTGCGAATTGTCCGGCGTGATCGCATGCTCATCATCTAAGTTTAAGGTGCGGATAAATGCAACTTTTAACTCAGATAAAAAGTGGAGCGGACCACCTAAGAATGCAACGTGGCCGCGGATCGGCTTACCACAGGCAAGACCACTGATCGTCTGGTTTACCACCGCCTGGAAAATAGAAGCAGAGAGATCCTCTCTTGTGGCACCTTCGTTGATCAGAGGCTGGATGTCTGTTTTGGCAAAAACACCGCATCGGGCTGCAATCGGGTAGATTGCTTTGTAATTTTTCGCATATTCATTCAGACCGGAGGCATCTGTCTGAATCAGGGAAGCCATCTGGTCAATAAAAGAACCGGTACCGCCTGCGCAGATACCGTTCATACGCTGTTCAACGTTACCGCCCTCAAAATAAATAATTTTTGCGTCTTCACCGCCGAGCTCGATCGCAACGTCTGTTTGTGGAGCATAGTGCTGTAAGGCGGTAGACACAGAGATAACTTCCTGTACGAAAGGAACATCTAAGTGCTTTGCAAGTGTAAGTCCGCCGGAACCGGTGATCATTGGAGCAACCTTCCGGTCACCGAGCTGATCGAATGCTTTTTGGATCAGAGAAGAAAGCGTTTCCCGTATGTTGGCAAAATGTCTTTCATAATCGGAAAAGAGCAGATTGTCATGCTCGTCGAGCACAGCAACCTTTACGGTGGTAGAACCGATATCAATTCCAAGTTTGTGAAGCGTATTATTTTCCATAATTTCCTCCAGTCAGTAACTCCGGAAAATCCGGATAATATATAAATAAAGTGGCTGTTTCTTCTTATTAAAAAGAATGCCGGGCAAAAGCCAAGCAAAGTACATTATACGACATGATTTTACAAAAGACAATGTGCAAATCGGGGAAAAATATAAACTTTTTATGAATAAAATCAGCCTGGATTGACAAAGCACAGGCATACGGATATACTGAAAAAAGTAGTGTTTTCAAAGAAAGGTTAGGGTTTTATCCGATGAACTGGTTAAATAAATTAGAACGTAAAATTGGTCGTTACGCTGTTCCAAATCTGATCATCTGGCTGATAGGGGCATATACAATCGGCTTTGTATTCAGAAATGTATCGCCTGGTATATTAAACTATCTGACACTCAGTCCGTATCATATTTTACATGGGCAGATATGGAGATTAGTGACTTGGGTGTTTATGCCGACCGATTCAAATTTGATTTTCTTACTGATCATGGCATTGTTTTATTATCAGCTTGGCATGGCACTGGAACGTACCTGGGGAACTTTCCGGTTTAATGTATATATTTTCGGTGGAATGATATTTACCGTGATCGGTGCATTTGTTCTGTACGGTATTTATTATGCAATGAATGCATCTGTAATTTCACAGATGCCTGCACTGGCAGCACAGTTATCTTATTCGATTGCGTCGGGATTTTCCACGAATTATATCAATATGTCCATTTTCCTTGCATTTGCAATCATGTATCCGGATATGCAGGTAATGCTTTACTTTATTATTCCGATCAAGATGAAGTGGATGGCGATCGTATATGTGGTACTGACACTCTATGAGTTTGTAATTAGTGGTTGGGCGGACAGGATAGCCATTTTTATGTCCCTGCTCAATTTTATCATTTTCTTCTTTTCAACGCGGAATTTCAAACGTTATTCGCCGCATGAAATACACAGGAGACAGCAGTTCAAGTCCCAGATGCGTCAACCCAGACCGGGTTCCGGCATTACTAGGCACAAATGTGCGATTTGTGGCAGGACAGAACTTGATGATCCGAATTTAGAGTTCCGTTTCTGTTCAAAGTGTGACGGCAATTATGAATATTGTCAGGACCATCTGTTTACACATAAACATATTAAAAAAGGTTAAATAATATGACAGGCCGGATGGTATTTCAAAGCGAAATATCATCCGTTTTTTGAATGATGGCACAAAGAAGATTAGATTTTAGGTGTGATTTGTTTCAGGTTCTGTCAGAATAAATGCAGATAAAGGAGAAAAATACAATGATTCAGGATATATTTCCGATGCATCTTAGTAATGAATATCACAAAAAGATACCACAGGCAGACAGTTTTCTTATGATCTTTAAAGATAACCGTATTCTGGCAAAAAATGATGGTCAGGTGTGTTATCTGACCTATAAAGAACTTTCTGAAATCTGTCGTGGGATGGGAAAGGAAATCCCTGCATGCGTTTATCTTTTTTCCATCGGGGAGGATGATTATTTTCTGACAGATCCGGGGGAAGGGATAGAGGTGCCGGGATTTGTATACTATAAAATGTTTGAGACACGCACCATGCAGCCGAAAGAGCGGGTGCTTGCAGCTGCGACCGCATGGCATCTGTATGTCTGGTACCGCGATAATGTTTATTGTGGGAGATGTGGGCATAAACTGGTACATAGTGAAAAACTCCGGATGCTTTCATGTCCGGACTGTAACAACATGGTTTTCCCGAAAATAGCACCGGCAGTGATCGTGGGTGTGACAAACGGCAGAAAAATCCTCATGACAAAATATGCAAACCGTGAATATAAAAGATATGCACTGATTGCCGGATTTACAGAAATCGGTGAAACTGCGGAGGAAACGGTGGCGAGGGAAGTGAAGGAAGAGGTTGGGCTTTCCGTAAAAAATATCCGTTATTACAAGAGTCAGCCTTGGGGATTTGACAGCAATCTTCTTCTTGGCTATTTTTGTGAACTGGATGATGAGGGAGATGCGATGAGACTGGATGAGGAGGAACTTGCCTGCGCAGAATGGGTTGATTTTGAGGATGTCCCGGATGATCCGGAGGGACTTAGTCTGACACGGGAAATGATGCTCTGTTTCCGGGATATAATGAACGCAAGTGAGTCAACATGCTTGCATGATTGACGAACGGTAAATTGGATCATGTGACGGTTTTGCACATGATACGATGAAAGAATACGGTAGATTCTAAAAGACAGGGAAAACTGGTATGCAAAATTATACCAAATACTGAAAATGCCTTGACACTCCAACAAAACCACTGTATTATTACAGTAATACAAAAAAAGAAAGATTTACGGATGGAAAACTTAAGATTTCTTAATATTTGCTTAAGTGCCTTTTTTTGGCAGATAGATAATGATACAATCACCGTAAATCGAATAAAAAAAGGGAGTAATAAAAATGGGAGACAAGAAAAAATCGAAAAAGGGAAAGAAAAAAGTAGTTATTATTGTGCTTGTGGTTCTGGTCGTTGTAGCTGCGATCATTGGAAGTTCAGTAAAGAAAATGACAAGCCAGGTAGCAACAGCAGTCAATACAGTAGAGGTGGAGCCGGTACAGAAGAGAGATTTATCTGATACGATTTCATTAAAAGGTACTGTATCGGGTATCACGAAGAATAATGCAACTTCAAAAGCGTTAGCAGAAATCACAGCAGTTAATGTTCAGGTCGGAGATATTGTAAAAGAGGGAGATGTATTATGTACATTAGATTCCTCTACGATTCAGGATCAGATTGCGGATCTCGAAAAAAATATGTCTGATACAAATGCGACAGACAGTATTAATTCACAGCAGACAGCAGAAACAGTCAGTCGTGCAAAAGAAGATCAGCAGACACAGCTTGCAGCTGCACAGAAAGCAATTGATGATGCAAAGGATGCTTATAACGCACAGAGTATTATGTGGGATAAGAGTGAAGATAAATCGGATGCAGAATTTCAGTCTTTGTTAGCTGCACAGAAAGCAGTTACTACTGCTGAGGAAGATTACCAGAAAGTATTAGAGACCACGAACCGTACGATCGAGGATGCACAGCGTGCGGTAGAACTTGACAAGTATAAAGGATCGGATTCATCTTCCAAAGATAAACTGACAGATTTAAAAGAACAGTTAGAAGATTGCAATATTACAGCACCTTGCGGTGGAGTTGTGACGGCAGTCAATGTTTCTGTCGGAGATGTTAATGCAGATTCAAAAACACCACTTGTAACGATCGAAGATACCAGTTCTTTAAAAATGGTGGCAACTGTGGAAGAAGCTGATATTTTAAAGATTGAAGAGGGAATGAAAGCAACTGTAACAGCGGATGCCATGGGAGATGAGACCATTAATGGAACTGTGACCAGAGTGGTACGTGTCAAAGGACAGTCCACGGGATCTGACGGACAGACAACATCCGGAGGATATTCCGTAGAGATATCTTTAGATAACAAAGAATTACTTGTCGGTATGGAAGTAAAAGCAAAAGTCATGATCAAGGAAAAAGGTGAAGTATTAGCGATTCCTTATGATCTTGTCAAGACGGATGATGACGGAAATACATACGTACTTGTTGCAGAGGCAAATGCAGACGGTTCTGCTACAGCGGTGAAGAAGAATATCACAGTTGGTGAAGAAGTAGATTACTATACGGAAGTAACCGGTGGAGATCTGGCAGAAGGAGATAAATTAATTTATGATTACTCCGGAACGGTGACAGAAGGACAGCAGTTTACACCGGAACAGATGTATTCCGAGCAGGATATGGGAACAGGCGCATCTACAGATGAAACCTCAGATGCAGAAGGTATGAGCACCAGCGTGGAGGGAAATGAGTAGTGAGTGAACCAGTAATCCGAATGGAAAATATCGTTAAGACATATTATTTGGGAAAACCAAATGAACTTGAAATTTTACATGGAATCAACCTTACCGTAAATAAAGGGGAATTTGTTTCCATCGTCGGTGAATCCGGTTCCGGTAAGAGTACACTTATGAATATTATAGGAGTCCTCGACCGCCAGACACAGGGAGATTATTATCTGGAGGGACAGGATGTCAATGGAATGTCGGATGAAGTACGGAGTGCGATCAGAAACCGCAGGATTGGTTTTGTATTTCAGAACTTTAATCTCCTTCCGAGAGCCAATGCATTAAAAAATGTTATGGTTCCATTACTATATGGAGAGGAACATTCCAAAAACGGAAAAGAACATGCCATGGAAATGCTCAAAATGGTAGGAATGGAAGACCGTGCGGATCACAGACCAAACGAACTTTCCGGTGGTCAGAAACAGCGTGTTGCGATCGCCCGTGCCATGATCAATGATCCGGCGATCATTCTTGCAGATGAGCCGACCGGAGCACTCGATTCGAAGACAGGTCATATGGTCATGGATCTGTTCCACAAACTTCATGAGGAACAGGGGAAAACAATTGTCCTGATCACACATTCCCAGGAGCTTGCACAGGAAACAGAGCGTATCGTTACTCTGTTAGATGGTCAGATCGTGGCGGATAACGGAGGTGAACATTAATGTTTTGGGAAAATATCAAAGAGGCAATCACGAGTATTTCCAGCAACAAGATGCGTTCTCTGTTAACAATGCTCGGAATCATCATCGGTATCAGTTCGGTGATCATTATCACGACGATCGGTGGTTCCATACAGAGTACGCTGACGGCAACCATGAATTCACTTGGTGGAAATATGGTACAGGCGTATGTCGAGGCACGTTATCCGGAAAATGATGAAGACTGGGCTACCTGGGAACAGCCGGATATGACAGACAGCGATTATGTCACACAGGATATGATCGATGGATTGATTGAAAAATATCCGGATGAGGTAACAGGTGTTGCAGCACAGAACTATCTTGGTTCAGGAACCATTAAAGATGATGCTGATTCCAAGAATTATGCAAATGTCAATATTGATGGTATCACACCGGAATATTTAGAGTATATGAAACTGGAAATGCATGCCGGAAGAAATCTGACAAAGGCAGATAATCAGGGGAAAAAGAGAGTATGCCTGATTGCAGATACGATGGCAGAGAGATACTTTGCAGGTAAAGATCCGATCGGTGAAACACTTTCTGTTGCAACATCGGATGGCGGAATTTTTGATTTTGTTGTAGTTGGCGTTTATGTATATAACCAAGCATTATTTGGAAAAGTGGACACGTCCATACCGGAAAAAGACCGTGTAACAGAATTGATGATCCCTCTTCAGACCTGTTTTAAACTGCAGGGGACTGACAGGACTGGTTATGATTATTTTAATCTTATGATCGATCCTCTTGCAGATGTCAATCAGGCAACAACGGATGTTTTATCTTATTTTGATGAGATGTATGCAAACAACAAAAATTTCCACGTCAGTGCATACAATATGGCATCTGATCTTGGCATGATCAATACGGTACTCAACGTGATCACGATCGCGGTTTCCGGTATTGCAGCGATTTCACTGATCGTGGGTGGTGTCGGCGTTATGAATATCATGCTGGTGTCCATCACGGAGCGTACAAGAGAGATCGGTGTCCGTATGGCGCTTGGTGCCAAAAGACGTACCATCCGTATGCAGTTTGTCATAGAGGCGATCATGCTCTGTCTGATCGGAGGTATCATCGGTATACTGATTGGTATAGGAATCGGGGCACTGCTTGGAAAAGTGGCAGGATTTGTCATTCAGAATATGTACTCTCAGTATGCAAATTATATTATTATGACGGTGCATCCTTCTGTAACGGCGATCATGCTTTCACTGTTCTTCTCTATGCTGACCGGTGTATTTTTCGGATATTACCCGGCGAACAAGGCTTCAAAGATGGAAGTCATCGATGCATTGCGCTATGAGTAAGTACGGAGAAGAGAATCTGGGCGGAAAGTTTTAAATGAATACAGATAAATAGATAGAAAAGAAAAAGTACTGTATATGACAAAAAAGAAAAATGTCAGTATACAGTACTTTTTTTGTAACAGATTTTCCAGATCAATATTTCCGGGCATGGTACATGTGCCTTCCCACATAGAATACAAAAAGAAATATTGTAAAGTATAGCATTCATGCATGATTGCGATGCGTAGATGTTATGCAATATCAATAATCGGGATGGAAGGGAAAAACATGAACCATAACAAAAAGAAAATTTTAAAAGTGACGGCACTGTTTGTTTTTATGTTCTTTTTAGGCTGGGGCGCAGGTTCGCTGCAGAAACAGCAGATGAAAAAAACAGTGGAGACAGTGTCTGTCCAGAATCAGGCAGATAACTGGGGACTGGGCTTTGGAGCGGAGGGAACCCAGCCGACCGGCAATGTGACAGCGGATGAATTAAAAAAATACAACGCATGGTATGTGGGCGATAAAAATAAAAAGACAATTTACCTGACCTTTGACTGCGGGTATGAAAATGGAAATACAGAACCGATCCTGGATGCATTAAAGAAACACAATGCAAAAGCGACCTTTTTTGTCGTGGGACATTTCCTTGAGTCAGCGCCGGATATCGTAAAGCGCATGGAGGAAGAGGGGCATGCCGTTGGCAATCATACTTATCATCACCCGGATATGTCATCCATATCGGATCTGGCTTCATTCCAAAAGGAAATCGATGATGTCGCATCGTTATACCAGTCGATCACGGGCAAAGAAATGATCAAATATTACCGTCCGCCACAGGGAAAATACAGCACGGAAAATCTAAAGATGGCAAAAGAACTCGGATACAATACATTTTTCTGGAGCCTTGCCTATGTGGACTGGAATGTCGATAACCAGCCGACGAAGGAGGAAGCATTTGATAAACTGCTGACCAGGATCCATCCGGGAGCAATCGTTTTGCTGCACAGCACTTCAAAGACGAATGGGGAGATCTTAGATGAACTTTTGACCAAATGGGAGGAGATGGGATATACATTTGCACCGCTTTCGGAACTGATCGCAGAATCCTGACAGAAAAGATCGGGGAAAAATACAAAGGATATGGTGGATAAGACTTGTTTGATGACGAGCGGGAAGGTATAATGGACATAAAGTGCCATGAAAAATGAACAGTTTTCTTAAAATCAGGGAAGAAGATTGTGACTGATAAATGAGCGGCAGGTAAGGATAAGGATGTTATGAAAAGAGCAAAATTAAAAATAGAAATATTGACGGTAATTTTTTGCAGTCTGATATTTGCTTTTTCAGAAAAAAACAACAGCATTTATGCGGATGAAGTCCTAACGGATATGGAATTGCCGACAGGACGACTTGTATTTGAGGAAGAAACCGAAGAGGCGGCTGACGAGGATTATGAATCCATAGAAGAAAGTGATATTGCCGAACAGTCTTTGCTTCGAACGGCAGACATAGCAGCGGACGACTGGAACAAGTATGGAAGCGATTACTTTTATGATCAGTTATCGGACGAAGAAAAAGCGTACTGGAATGCCTTAGATGTCATCTGTGAAAAGTACCTGACGACGGAAACGGATGCTGTGACGACAAAGTCGGGGGCATATCGGATGCAGGCAATTTCTGGAAGCACACTTGCGAAGGCACAGCAGAAAAATGTACTGTTGATGTTTCGGTATTCAAATCCACAATATTATTTTTTGAATGCGACAGTTTATACAATTTCATATTCAAATGATACAATTTCTCTGGTATTCGGTATTTATCCTGCGTTTGAAAACGGTACAGACCGGATGGAAAAGACGGAAAAAGTAAAGGAACAGGTGGATGCCTGGCAGGAGCAGATCGATCAATGCAGTAAAGATTATGAAAAGGTTAAAAAGATACATGATCTGATCTGTGAAAAAGTGTATTATAATCAGGCTCTTGTGAATAGCGATTTTGCAACGGAGAGTACAGAATATTCACAGTCTGTGTACAGCGTTTTCTGTACGGATAAGACTGTCTGTGCCGGATATGCCCAGTCATTTGCAATGATGTGCAATGGCTCAGGAATCGATACGGCGGTGGTGACGAGTTCCAACCATGAATGGAATAAAGTAAAAATATGTAGCTCCTGGTATAATGTGGATTGTACATGGGATGACCAGAGTGATGGTTATTATTATAATTTTTTTGTGAAAAGTGATGAGTTTTATGATACATACAGCAGCTGGTCGAAAACATGTCATACAGAAGAAGATTATTGGGAGGGGTATTTGCCGGTATGTACATTAGATAGTGGAGCTACGCAGACAGATCCTGGAAAAATCCCGATAGAAGGTCATACAATTGTGACAGATGCAGCGGTAGCAGCATCCTGTGAGACGACCGGTCTCACAGAGGGAAGCCACTGCAGTGTCTGTGGGGAAATATTGACAGAACAGACAGTGATTCCGGCAACAGGGCATACACCGGTAAAAGATGCAGCAGTGGCAGCCTGTGAGACGAGCGGTCTTACGGAAGGAAGTCATTGCAGTGTGTGTAAAACAGTGCTTGTGGCACAGAAAGTAATTCCGGCAGCCGGTCATAAGTGGAGTGAGTACAGAGAGAGCGGAAAAGTGAAACGGAAATGCAGCGTCTGTGGAAAGACGGAAACGGTACGAACCCTTCCGAAAGTAAAGATGGTCCAGCTCTCAAAGACTTCCTATACCTATGACGGTAAGTCCCATATGCCGGCGGTAAAAGTGACAAACAGTGCTGGAAAGAAGTTAAAAGAGGGAACGGATTATAAAATAAAGAAGCCGTCCGGGCGGAAAAATGCCGGTATCTATACGGTCACGATTGAAATGAAAGGTGATTACACCGGAAAATACCAGAAAACATTTCAGATCATACCGAAAGGAACCGCCATTTCCAGTGTAAAGGCAAAGAAAAAAGCATTTTCGGTGTCCTGGAAGAAGCAGGCAAAACAGACAAGCGGTTACCAGATCCAGTATGCAGTGGATGCGAAATTCAAAAAGTCGGTTGTGGCAAAGAACGTCAATAATACCAAAAAGGTAAAACTGGACGTTTCAAAATTAAAAGCAAAAAAGAAATATTACATACGCGTCCGCACCTATAAGACTGTAAAAGTGAATGGAAAATCAAAAAAGATCTATTCGGGCTGGTCTAAGGTAAAAGCAGTCACTACAAAGAAATAACAAAGATATACCGATCCATTTTACAAAATGCGATATAAGTATAAATAAAAAACGGGAGAAAGAGAAAATGGCAGACAACAGTTTAAAAATCAGTTACAAGATATATTTAGAGGCGGAGGATATTTCGCAGTCACGGATTTCTTCTACGGCATCTTATGTAAGCAATCTGTTTAAGAATTGCACCAATTCCTATTTACAGAAAGCGGAAGTGGACAATGAGAGCGACATGGATGATTTTACGCTTCGTCTGTATATTGACGAAAAGGTAGAGGAAGAAGCGTGCAGTTCACCGGAATGTGCAGAAGGTTTTCTGGAAAATATCGCAGAATTTTTAGATGCGGTTGCAGCAGCACATTCCTATCTGGATATGGAGGGAAGTTTTTCCATTTCCTATCATGGAGTAGAGGATACATTCCGGTTCCGTTCTGAGGCAGGAAGCGATCTGTGCGATATTGAATAAAAACCGAAATAAGAAGGATAAAAAATACCGGCTTGCAAAATCAGATAAAATCTGAGGCTGCAGGCCGGTATTTTTATATCCGTTTCTTTCTATTGTTTATTGTTTGTCTGATTCATCCGGTGGAAAGTCCGGTTTTTTTATGTAAACTTTCTCAATCCGGTTTTTGTCCATCTGTTCGACGCGGAGAAGCACATTGTCATCTGTGATGATGATCTCATTTTTTTCCGGCAGATGATCTAAGAGACCGAGCAGATATCCGCCGATCGTATCATAATCTTCGGAACTGAAATTAAGATCTAACTCATCGCAGAGATCCTGCAGGTTGGTGGAACCGGAAACGATAAATTCGCGGTCATTAAGCGGCAGGATCGGATCTTCTTCATCCGTGTCGTATTCATCACGGATCTCACCCACGATCTCCTCTAAGAGATCCTCAAGCGTGATAAGACCGGCAGTTGCACCGTACTCGTCAAGTACGATTGCAAGGGAGATAGATGACTTACGCATCTCAATAAAAAGTTCTGCGGTATTTTTGTGCTCAAAAGTAAAATAAGGTTCACGCATGATATCCCGCACGGAAAAATGCTCCTTGTCCTTGCAGAGGAGAAGATCTTTCATGTTCAGGATACCGATGACGTTATCGGTCGTATCCTCATAGACAGGAAGTCTGGTAAATTTGTCTTCCTGAAAAATATCAATCAGTTCGTCATAAGTATTATTTACATTTGCAAAAGTCATATCAGGTCTTGGAATCATAACTTCCTTTGCCTGCGCATCACCAAAATCAAACAGATTGTTGATCATCTCATGTTCTTCTGATTCGATGACACCGTTTTCTTTGCTGACATCCACGATGGTACGGAGTTCTTCCTCTGTCATCTGATTGTTGTTTGCCTTTGGATCCACATGCAGTAAAAATAAAAAGCCCATGGAAAACTGATTTACCAGAAAAATCACAGGAGTCAGTATTTTCATAAGAAAACCGATAATACCGGAATAGGCGATCGAAATCTGATCCGCATAAAGTGTCGCAAAAGTTTTTGGAGAAATCTCACCAAAGACGAGGATCAGAAACGTAAGGATACCGGTTGCAATACCTGCGCCGACGCTGCCCCAAAGCTTGATTGCAAGCGTGGTTGCCAGTGAGGAGGCGGAGAGATTGACGATATTGTTGCCGATTAAGATCGCGCTGAGCATCTTGTGGGAGTCGTCGGTAATACGAAGTACCTGTTCGGCGCGTTTGTTTCCGTCATCTGCGAGTGTACGCATCCGGATTTTATTTACGGTCGTAAGAGCTGTCTCTGCGGATGAAAAAAAAGCAGAGAGAATCAATAAAATAATTAGAAAAATAATCTGTGATATGGCACTTGCGTCCACGAAAATTCACCTCATTAAAATATAAAATTTTCCGGCACTATAGCAAAAATAGCGCCGGAATGTTTAAAATTTATCATATATTATATCGGAAAGAGGATTATTCGTCAATACTGTAATTCGGAGCCTCTTTGGTGATGTGAATGTCATGTGGATGACTCTCACGGAGAGCTGCTGCGGAGATCTTAACGAATTTGCTCTTCTCTTTTAAGTCCTCGATGGTCGGGCAGCCACAGTAACCCATACCGGAACGGATACCGCCGACTAACTGGAATACAGTGTCTTCCACGGAACCTTTGTATGCAACACGTCCTTCAACGCCTTCCGGAACAAGTTTCTTTGCTCCTTCCTGGAAGTAACGGTCTTTACTGCCGTTTTCCATGGCTGCAAGAGATCCCATACCGCGGTATACTTTGTATTTTCTTCCCTGATACAGTTCAAAAGTACCCGGAGCTTCGTCACATCCTGCAAACATGCTGCCCATCATACATACATTGGCACCGGCAGCGAGAGCTTTTGTCATGTCTCCGGAATATTTGATACCACCATCTGCAATGATCGGAACACCGAACTCTTTTGCAGCGTTGTAGCAGTCCATGATAGCGGAAACCTGAGGAACACCGATACCTGCAACGATACGGGTGGTACAGATAGAACCAGGTCCGATACCGACTTTGACTGCGTCAGCACCTGCTTTGATCAGATCGCGTGTTGCATCACCGGTAGCAACATTTCCTGCGATGACCTGCAGATCCGGGTAGGCAGTTTTGATCTTGTTGACTGCCTCTAATATATTTTTGGAATGTCCATGTGCAGAGTCAACAACGATCACATCGACGTGCGCTTTTACTAAAGCTTCTACACGTTCCATCATGTTTCCTGTGATACCGACACCGGCACCGCAGAGCAGACGGCCTAACTCGTCTTTGGCAGAGAGCGGATATTTGATCTGTTTTTCAATATCTTTGATCGTGATCAGTCCTTTTAAGTGGAAATCCTTATCTACGATCGGAAGTTTTTCTTTTCTTGCTTTTGCGAGGATCTTTTTTGCTTCCTCTAAAGTGATGCCCTCCGGAGCTGTGATCAGATTCTCGGAAGTCATGCTTTCACTGATCTTTTTGGTAAAATCTGTCTCGAATTTTAAATCACGGTTTGTGATGATACCGACTAATTTGCCACCTTCGCAGATCGGCACACCGGAGATGCGGAATTTGCGCATCAGATCTTCGGCATCCTGTAATGTATGATCCGGGGAAAGGTAAAATGGATCCGTGATAACGCCATTTTCAGAACGCTTTACCTTATCTACCTCATCGGCCTGTGCCTGGATCGACATGTTTTTGTGGATAATACCGATACCGCCCTGTCTTGCCATTGCAATGGCCATTCTGTGTTCTGTAACGGTATCCATGGCAGCGCTCATCATAGGAATATTTAAAACGACCTTTTTTGTAAGATGCGTTGTCAGATCAATCATGTTTGGTGTAACTTCTGAATACTGTGGAACTAATAACACATCATCAAAAGTAATACCTTCACCAATAATTGTTCCCATTTTATTTTCCTCACTTTCTTCTTATTGAATTGTATGAAAAAGATATATTAGTTTCTGTATCATAGCAAAAAAAAAATACTCTGTCAATGAGATATAAGTGTGAATTTATAAAAATAGATATATATTAGAAATAATAATAAAACGTGCGAAAAAACCTTATAGAAATTATGGTTCACAAATGATTTGATGTGTGATATGATGGCTTTAGGCGACGGGGCCAGAGCACAGGCATACGTCGCCCATTTTTTACCTAAATAAAAGAGAACATCACAGATAAAATACGTTATTCTGTGAAAAAAGAAGAGAAGAAAAAGGGGGAAAATTATGGAGTTTCGTCCCTGTATCGACATCCATAACGGAAAAGTTAAACAGATCGTTGGTGGAAGTTTAAAGGATGCCGGAGACCAGGCAGCGGAGAATTTTGTGGCGGAGCAGGATGCCGCTTATTTTGCAAAGCTGTATCAGAAAGAAGGAATCAAAGGAGGGCATATTATTCTTTTGAATCCGGTGAGCAGTGAGTATTACAAAGCGACGCGTGAACAGGCAGAACATGCACTGCGGGCATATCCCGGCGGACTTCAGATCGGTGGTGGAGTTACAGCGGAAAATGCAAAAGAGTTTCTGGATGCCGGAGCGAGTCATGTGATCGTTACTTCGTATGTGTTCCGGGATGGAAAGATCAATTATGATAATTTAAAACGCTTAAATGCTGCAGTGGGACGGGAGCGTTTAGTGCTTGATTTAAGCTGCAGAAAAAAAGAAGATACCTATTATATAGTGACAGACCGATGGCAGGAGTTTACAGATGAAGAGGTCAGCACCGTACTATTGGACGAACTTTCATCCTATTGTGATGAATTCCTGATCCATGCTGTGGATGTCGAAGGAAAAGCAAAAGGGATTGAAAAGGAACTGGTAAAGATGCTCGGCGAATGGGGAAAGATACCGGTCACTTATGCCGGGGGCGTTGGCAGTTTTGAAGACCTTTTGGAACTGAAGAAACTGGGGAATAACAGATTGAATGTGACCATTGGAAGCGCACTCGATTTATTTGGAGGGCCGATGGCTTACGATAAAGTGTTGCAGTATATGAAGAAGGAGTGATTTTTGATGAGCAGGTATACGAAACAGGATATTTTTAATATGGTAGAGGAAGAGGATGTGGAATTTATCCGTCTGCAGTTTACGGATATGTTTGGAACTTTAAAGAATGTGGCGATCACGTCCAGTCAGTTAGAGAAAGCATTAAGTAATGAATGTATGTTTGACGGTTCGTCCATTGAGGGATTTGTCCGTATCGAGGAGTCGGATATGTATCTGTATCCGGATCTTGACACGTTTGTAATTTTCCCGTGGCGTCCGCAGCAGGGAAAGGTTGCAAGGATCATCTGTGATGTTTATACATCGGACAGAAAACCTTTTGAGGGTGATCCACGTTATATCTTAAAGAAGGCAGTGGAAGATGCAACGCAGATGGGATATCGTTTTGATGTCGGACCGGAATGTGAATTTTTCCTGTTTAATCAGGATGAGGATGGGCAGCCGACCACGATCAGCATGGAGCGTGCCGGATATTTTGATCTTGGACCGATCGATCTTGGTGAAAATGCGAGACGTGATATGGTGCTGACGTTAGAGGATATGGGATATGAGATTGAAGCTTCCCATCATGAGGTTGCACCGGCACAGCATGAGATCGATTTCCGTTATGATGAGGCGGTCAAAACAGCAGACAATATCATGACATTTAAACTGGCTGTCAAAACGATCGCAAAACGTCATGGAATGTTTGCAAGTTTTATGCCAAAGCCGAAATTTGGAATCAACGGTTCCGGTATGCATGTGAATATGTCGCTCTGCAAGGACGGAAAAAATATTTTTGACGATCCGGACGGCGAGTTAGGACTCAGCAAAGAAGCATACTGGTTTATTGGCGGTCTGATGAAACATATGAAAGGAATGGCGGCGATTACCAATCCGCTTGTCAATTCCTATAAGCGTCTGGTTCCGGGATATGAGGCACCAATCTATATTGCATGGTCTGTGACAAACCGCAGCCCACTCATCCGTATTCCGGTTACAAGAGGCGAGGGTACAAGGGTGGAACTCAGATGTCCGGATTCCGCAGCCAATCCGTATCTGACACTTGCGGTGTGCTTACAGGCAGGACTTGATGGTATCCGGAATCAGATTGAGCCGCCGGCAGCAGTGACGGAAAATGTTTTTGAGATGCGTATGTCACAGAAAAATAAACTCGGTATCGAGGAACTTCCGGCTGACCTTGGAGAGGCACTTGCAGAATTTGAAAAAGACGAATATTTACAGAACGTGCTGGGCAGACACGCGACGGAAAAATATATTGAGGCCAAAAAATCGGAATGGGCAGATTATCGTGCGCAGGTTTCCGATTGGGAGATCAATAATTACCTGTATAAAATCTGATATAGGAATGAAGGGGAAAAGATTTGACAAACATTATCGTTGCATTTCCGAAACAGGATACTGCGCGTAATATCAAAAAGATCCTGATGCAGAACGGACATCATGTGGATGCCGTCTGCACGACAGGCGCCCAGGCTTTGCAGAATGCAAATGAACTGGACGGCGGGGTCATGGTGTGCGGTTACCGTTTTGCGGATATGATGTATACGGAATTACATGAATATCTCCCCCCTCAGTTTGAAATGCTGCTCGTGGCATCACCGGGAAACTGTGGTGAGCGTGATGTTGAAAATCTGGTCTGTTTATCGACGCCGCTAAAGATCAATGAACTGCTCCAGACCGTTGAAATGATGGAATACATGATCACGCGCAGGCGGAAAAAGGCAAGACAAAAACCGAAGGAGCGGTCGGAGGAAGAGATGAATCTGATCAGTGAAGCAAAAGCACTCTTGATGGAACGTAACAACCTGACAGAGGAGGAAGCTCATCGCTATATGCAAAAGAGAAGTATGGATAACGGGACGGGACTGACAGAGACTGCCCAGATGATACTTAGTTTACTTACATAAGAATAACAAAAAATGCCGACCAGGAATGGACGGCATTTTATAATTCATAGGATTCATAGGATTCATAGGATTCGGGTGTCAAAAGGTGGTTTTCAATTTTGGGTCTGTCAAATTGCACAAAACCGAACTTGTTTTGTTCCGTTGTCCGAAAATAA
>ENA-ORNB01001052-ORNB01001052.1-human-gut-metagenome-genome-assembly--contig:-NODE-1052-length-22372-cov-5.972667_pt1 | contig 22372 bp, 15 predicted proteins | sample MGYA00242112_ERZ509016 | MGnify/ENA primary metagenome ERZ509016 (study PRJEB26280, sample SAMEA2338705) | human gut metagenome | biome: human gut; feature: human-associated habitat; material: faeces...
CGAAAGCCATTGCGCAGGCGACGCCTACTTCTCCCTGGCAACCTACTTCTGCTCCGGAAATAGATGCATTGAATTTGACAATGTTGCCAAACAATCCGGCAGTGGCTAATGCACGTAGAATGCGCATATCACTGAAATCACGGCTTTTCTGGAGATGATATAGTACGGCAGGCATCACTCCGCAGGAACCACAGGTAGGAGCGGTCACTATTTTTCCACCGGAAGCATTTTCTTCACTTACTGCCAAAGCATAAGAAAAGACAAGCCCTCTGGATTGCAGGGATTGTTTGTATCCGGTAGCGCGTATATAATAGGTGGAGGCTTTTCGTCTAAGATTTAGTGGGCCGGGAAGTACTCCTTCCGCTTCCAGTCCACGGTGAATGGCATCTTTCATGGTGCCCCATACTTCAGCCAGGTAATCCCATATATCTTCTTCCTCACATTCCTTCACGTATTCCCAATAACTTTTTCCGGTATCCTCACACCATTGGAGTATTTCGGTCATGTTTTCCATGCCATATACATCGGGGCTTTCGATAGTTGGATTATCATTGTTTTCTGCCAGTGCACCGCCACCAATACTGTAAACAGTCCAGTTCTCAAGCACTTTATTATTGTTATCCAAAGCCGCAAATGTCATTCCGTTCGGATGGAACGGTAGAAAGACTTTGGGTTGCCATACAATTTCTACTGGTGCAGTGGGCTGTAAGGTGTCTATAATGGCTACATCCGTCATGTGTCCTTTACCGGTAGCGGCTAAACTGCCGTAAAGGGTGACTTTAAAAGATGCAGCATCCTGATGACGTTCCAAAAACATTTCGGCAGCTTTGCGCGGTCCCATAGTGTGGCTACTGGAAGGTCCTGTGCCTATCCTGTATAGCTCTTTAATCGATTTCATGACTGATGATGTGTTTTTGTTAATACCATTTCTTTTTTCTGAAGTACAAATATACAATAATACCGATAATTGCCATTACAATCCAGGCAAATAAATACCCGTACTGCCATTCCAGTTCCGGCATCCATTTGTAATTCATTCCCCATACTCCAACCAGAAATGTCAAAGGAATGAAAATTGTGGATACGATGGTCAGCCTCTTCATGATATCGTTCATACGCAAATCATTGTTGGAGATATAAAGATCGACTAATGAAGAAAGGGTTTCCCGACAGATTTCGATGGTTTGTAATACAAATTGTAGGTGGTCGTTTACATCATTGAAAAAGGCGCGGTTCACTTTATGGATGAGCAGGTTTTCTGCCCTCAGTAGCTTTATATATTGTTCTTTCAAGGGGAGGATTGCTTTTTTCATTAGCATATATTGGCGTCGTAATGCCTGAATCTGGATACCGATGTCATCTCCGTTGGTGATAGTAAGCAGTTCCTCTTCCAAATCTTCGAGTGCGTCATCGATGGAAGAGATGGTTGAAATATAGTTTCCCATCACGCTGTTGAGCAGTACGCTAAGCAGATAATCTGTTTGACGACTGCGTATCTTCAGGACATCATTACGCAAGGCTGAACTGATATCATCGAAGAAATCAGTTTCTTTTTCGAGGAAAGTCAGTACATAATTATTTCCTATGATAAGGCAGACTTGCTGTTGGAGCAGTTCGTCCAGTTCATTTTCTTCTTTATGTTCGTTCGGATAGAATATTTTTAAGATCAGAACAATGTATTTATCATGCTCTTCTATCTTGGTCGGATGATCCGCATTTAATATATCCTGTAAGACAAGGAAGTCTATTTCGAAATGACTGCAGATTTCCCGGATAGTTTCTGTATTTTTCATTCCGTGTATCTGTAGCCAATTGATTTGATCATTGTTTAGCGTACCTTTGATGGCCTGAAAAGTATCACTAGAGCTTTCCTGTATCTCGGTAGCATTGTAAGTACAAAGATGTAAATGGGTAGGAGTAAGACTTTCTCCTGTGTAAATAAGCTTTTCGCTTAACAGATTATTCTTCATGCTTTATTCTCGTTTTAGAAAACCACTGTAACAAAGGTAGTGGTTTTCTAAATGAGAACAAGTTCTTTGAACGTTTTGTTTACGTGTTAGTCAAAATCGACTACTGTGATTCCGGCACCACCAAACTGCACATGTTCGTCGGCATAGTGGCTAACTCCCGGTACGGTGGCCAGATATTGGCGGATAAGTGTACGAAGTATTCCCGTTCCTGTGCCGTGAAGGATACGTACACGATCCATGCCGACTAATATGGCGTCATCAATAAAATAGGTGACTGCCTGTAAGGCTTCGTCTCCACGCATTCCGCGTACATCAATATCCTGTTTGAAGCTAAGCTTCTTTTCATACATCTGATCGTGTGTCTGGCTGCTGACAAAGGTGCTTTTAGCAATCCCTTCCGTCTTGGGCATATGATTGACACGTTCCAAACGGTCTGTTTTTACGGTCGTTTTTATGCTTCCAAAGGCAACGGTCGCATTTTTACCACTGATTTCCATCACTTGGCCGACGCTTGTCTGCCCTTTGATTTTTACATTTTCTCCTACCGTAATCGGCACTATTTTAGGGGCACTTGATGGAGAAGAGACTACAGCTTTCGGTTCGCTCTTCTTGTTTTTCTTCCGCTCTTGCTTCTCCTTTAGTTTCTCCATTTTTTTTGCAATCTTCTCTTCATGCTCTTTAGATGCCAGTGCATCCAGAGAAGTACGGAAGTCTGTCAGTTCCTGACGTGCCTGGCGTGTCTTTTCCTTTTCGGCTTGTGCTTCCTTTATCGTACGAATCGTATTTTCAATGCGGGCATTGGATTCCTGAAGCATGCGTTCCGCTTCTTCTTTTGCTTGCCGGATAATCTCTTTCCGGGATTTTTGCAATTCTTCCATCTCTGCCTGGTAACGGGCAATGGTTTCTTCCATGTGCTTTTCCCGTTGACGGATGGTTTGACGTTTTCCTTCCCAGTAACGCTTGTCGCGCACAATGTCCTGAAGGTATTTGTCTGCATTGATATATTCGCTTCCTACGATTTCCGAAGCATCTGCGATGACATCTTCCGGTAGTCCGATTTTTCGTGCAATCTCTACGGCAAACGAACTTCCCGGATTTCCGATTTGTAATTGGAAAAGTGCTTGCATGAGATGACGGTCGTAAAGCATGGCTCCGTTTACTACTCCTTCATGATCTTCGGCAAAATGTTTCAGATTCTGGTAGTGGGTAGTGATGACTCCGAATGTTCCTTTCTGGTTGAAACGTTTCAGTACAGCTTCGGCAATAGCACCTCCGATTTGCGGCTCCGTACCTCCACCGAACTCGTCAATCAGGATGAGGCTTCGTTCGTTACAGCTCTTCATCATGATTTTCATATTGGTCAAGTGAGAAGAGTAGGTACTCAAATCATCTTCAATAGATTGCTCGTCACCAATATCGATAAAGATGCTGCTGAATATACCGGCATGACTACGTTCGTGCAAGGGAATCAGCATACCGCATTGCAGCATATATTGCAGCAAACCGACTGTTTTCAAACAGACGGACTTACCTCCGGCGTTCGGTCCGGATATGATAAGGATACGTTGTTTCTGATTAAGTTCTATATCCAGTGGTACGACTTTCTTTCCATGTTTAGCTAGTGAAAGTTGTAATAAAGGATGCACGGCCATCGTCCAATCCAGTAGTTGCTCATTCTCGACGGCGGGTTTCAGACTATTGGTCTGTATGGCGAAGTAACTTTTCGCACGAATAAAATCTATCTCTGCCAGAAATTCGTATGATTGAAGAATTTCCGGGATAGATGGACGGAGAATGTTTGAGAACTCGGTAAGGATGCGAATGATCTCACGTCGTTCATCGCCTTCGAGTTCGCGGATGCGGTTGTTGGCTTCTACCACTTCCGCCGGTTCTATAAACACTGTTTTTCCGCTGGCGGATTCATCGTGTACGATACCTTTGATTTTTCGCTTGAGTCCGGGGGCAACCGGGATCACCAGACGTCCGTCACGCATGGTGGGAGCTACATCTTTGTCCACGTAACCTTCGGACTGTGCGCTACGCAGGATGCTGTTTAACGAGCGGGAAATATTTCCCATCGTACTGGCAAGTTCGCGACGTATGCGGGCTAATTCGGTAGAGGCATTGTCCTTGATTTTCCCATATTTGTTAAGGATGCCGTCTATTTTTCCTATCAGTTGCGGGAACACGGCAATATCTCCTGCCAGTCGTTTCAGGCTGGGGTAGGGGGTGTTGTTCTCTTCTTCATCTTCATTCCGATGCAGAAAGCGTACGATGTCACGGATGGTTTCTAATGAACGGCGTAGGTCAAATAGTTCTTGTTCGTCCAAATACATTCCTTCTATCCGCACGCGTTTTAACGAAGGACGGACATCAAAGAAAAATTGATCGGGAAATCCGTCCTCTTCCTGGATGATGCGGACAAACTCTGTTACTTGGTTTAATTTCTCTTCAACCTCTTCATGTTGCTCGGAAAAGTTCATATCTGTAACTCTTTCTTCGCCTAAAGTACTGAGGCACTTATCTTTTAGTAACTGTCTTATCTGGTCGAATCCTATCTTTTGCTCAAAGTTTTGAGGGTATATCATATTTCTGTTCTTACTAATGAACTGCAAAAATACGATTTATTCGCGAAAAAAATATCAGAATGTTTGCAGATTTAAAAATGATTCGTACCTTTGCACCGCTTTCAACGGAAAGCACTTCTGATAAAGGAGTTTTGGAGAGGTGGCAGAGTGGTCGATTGCGGCGGTCTTGAAAACCGTTGTACCGCGAGGTACCCGGGGTTCGAATCCCTGTCTCTCCGCTTCAATTAATAGATAAATCCCTGTAAAGTAGCACTTTACAGGGATTTTCTATTTTGTATATATAGCATGATAGGCATGAAAAAGTGTGTTTCTTATTGAAATAGAAAATAATACTATTTGAACAGTATATTTTAGAATAAACACTCTTTTTAAAAGGTGGAAATTATCAGTTTAAAGAATATTATTCCAAAATGCTTATTATCAGTTAAATATCTGTTTTTATTTACTATCACCTTTCAGTTTTTATATCTACCTTTGTTCTGATTTTACAAGATTTGATAGCTATAATATAAAAGGATAGAATAATGAAAAAACAGACCCAAGCGATTCATACCCAGTTCCAAAGAAGAGATGCTTATAATTCTCTTAGTATGCCGGTTTACCATACAGCGGCTTATGAGTTTGACAATGCCGATGATATGGCTGATGCTTTCTGCGGGCGGACAGATGCTCCGGATTATTCCAGAGTAATGAATCCGACAGTGACTTTTTTTGAGAATAAAGTAAAGCAACTTACCGGGGCAACGGAAGTGATAGCTGTCAATTCCGGTATGGCGGCTATTAGTAATACATTGCTTTCAATTGCAGCTGCAGGAAAGAATATAGTTACATCGCGTCATTTGTTCGGTAATACCTATTCATTTATTACTGGTACGTTGTCGCGCTTCGGGGTGGAACCCAGGTTGTGTGATTTGACTGAAGTTGAAACTGTAGAAAAAGTCGTAGACGGTAATACTTGTTGTATTTATATGGAAATTATCACCAATCCTCAAATGGAAGTGGCGGACTTACAGGTGCTCTCACGGATAGCTCATGAAAGGGGGATTCCTCTCATTGCCGATACTACACTTATTCCTTTTACGGAATTCGATTCACACAGATTAGGGGTAGATATTGAAGTGGTTTCCAGTACCAAATACTTGTCAGGAGGAGCCACTTCCATTGGTGGCTTGGTGATTGATTATGGTACTTGTCTGGGATTCGGTCAACGTATGCGTACAGAGATGTTACTCAATCTGGGAGCTTACATGACTCCTCATGTGGCCTATATGCATACCATCGGACTGGAAACGTTGGACGCACGATACCGGTTACAGTCTGCCAATGCCGCTACACTGGCAAGCAAACTCCGCACGTTGCCTGCTATTAGACGTGTGAATTATGTGGGATTGGAGGATAATCCGTACTATGCCTTGGCGCAAAGACAGTTTGGTTCAACCGCTGGTGCTATGATTACGATAGACCTTGAAAGTAAAAAGGTGTGTTTTCTTTTCATCAACCGCCTGAAGTTGATACGCCGTGCTACCAACTTATTTGACAATAAGACACTTGCCATCCATCCTGCGAGTACTATTTTCGGACCGTTTACTGACGAACAACGGCTGGCCATGGATGTGCTGGATACGACTATCCGTCTCTCCATTGGTTTGGAGGATGTGGATGATCTGTTTGAGGATATCAGGCAGGCTTTGGAAAATAAAAAAGAATAGAAAAGAAAATCAAAAAGTGATACACTGTGGCTGTAATATACCGCAAATATGGTATATAAAATGCCATTCATACGGGATTTACCAGTTTGTATATATCTAATACCTTTGCCCCATCATTTTAACAGTAAATAATAATGGGTAAAAGGATTCGTTTATTTTTGCTTGCTCTTGCAATAGGAGTGATACAAGGGGCGGCACAGGTGACAACGGTGCGGGGCATCGTCACCACAGAAGAAGATGGAGAACCGGTTATCGGTGCTTCGGTCATAGTGAAAGGAACCGCATTGGGTACTGTAACTGATGTTAACGGGAGATTTGAACTGAGCGGACTTCCGCCATCGGCCACCCGGCTGATAATCTCCTACATCAGTTTGATAGCAAAGGAGGTGGCTATCGCACCACAGCTGTCGGTGGCATTGAAGAGTGACACACATCTGCTGGATGAGGTGGTGGTAACAGCTTTGGGTATTTCACGCGAGAAGAAGGCGTTGGGCTACACGGCACAGGAGATAAAGCAGGATGCGTTGGTGCAGGGGAAAGACAATAACTTGTTGAATTCATTGAGTGGTAAGATAGCGGGTGTGCGTATTACCAACACGCAGGGAGATGTCGGTTCCAGCCGTATTGTTATTCGTGGTGAAACTTCTATTGCCGGTGAGAATCAACCGCTTTTTATTGTGGATGGCATCCCGGTGGACAATTCGCAGCTTAATGCACGTTCCAGCGGACGCGATTTTAAGAATGCGATAGCTGACTTGAATCCGGAGGACATAAAGACGCTTACTGTATTAAAAGGTCCGAATGCTGCTGCCCTTTATGGTGCACGTGCTGCCCATGGTGCTATTGTTATCACTACCAAAGGAGGAGACAAAAAGCAGCAAGGGATAGGCATTACATTACATTCTTCCACACAAATTTCTTTTGCAGCGACCTTGCCGGAGTTTCAGAACCTTTTCGGGCAAGGGGCAGGCGGACGATTCAGTTATGTGGACGGCAAAGGTGCAGGTGTGAATGACGGTGTGGACGAAAGCTGGGGACCGCGTCTTGACATTGGATTGCTGATTCCCCAGTTTGACAGTCCGCTGGATGCTGACGGTACTCGTATGGCTACTCCCTGGGTGTCGCATCCCAACAATGTACGCGATTATTTCCGTACGGGCTTTTCTACCAATAACGGTATTTCAGTTGCCCGTGGGGACGACAAATATCAGTTCCGTGTAGGGTATAACTACGAGAAACAAGTCAGTATTGTTCCTGACGCTGGAACCAATAAAACGAATATCAGTCTAAATACAGATTACCATCTTGCAAAATGGATTTCGGTAGGAGCTACGGCCAATTACATCATTTATACAGCTCCCAGTTTACCGGGGTCAGCTACCCCTTCGGGTAGTAACGTACGTTCTAACAGTCCTATGCTTCAGTTTTTGTGGTTCGGACGTCAAGTGGATACGAACTCATTGAAAGCAGACTATACTCGCAACTGGAATTCAAGCTATTATGATAATCCTTTTTGGAGTGCTTCTTATAATACGCAAAGTCAGGAGCGGCATCGTCTGATAGGTGACCTGCATGCCGAATTCCATCTGGCAGATGGTCTGAATATGCGTTTCCGTACCAGCACCGACTGGTATAATGACCGGAGAAAATCTAAAGTAAAATGGGGCAGTACAGGTGCCGGTTCACCTTACGGCAGTTATGCTGAAGATGCTTATACGGTGAAAGAGAATAACACAGAAATATTGGCGACTTATGTCAAGCAGTTGAATAAAAACTGGGGATTTGACGCTCTTCTGGGTTTTAATGTGCGTAACAAACAGTACGAGAACAACTATCAGGCTGCTCCCCGTTTGGCTGTTGCCGACCTTTATACGTTGACCAATTCTCGTGATCCGCTCACTTCGTCCAATGATTTTTACCGCTTGCGGCAATATGGACTCTACGGTTCCGTACAATTGGATTACCGTCGTTGGGCTTTCTTGAACATAACGGGACGGAATGATTGGTCGTCTACGCTACCTGTGGACAACAATTCTTATTTCTATCCTTCGGTGACGGCTAGTGTGCTGCTTTCCGAGGCTTTGGGGTGGAGGAGTAAGGCCGTCAACTATCTGAAATTACGTGGAGGATGGTCACAAGTGGGAGCAGATGCCGATCCTTATCAATTAGCAACAGTCTTTACTTCAGAAACAGCTTTCGACGGAAATCCGCTTCAAAGTTCTTCTACCATCGGCATGAATCCGAATCTAAAGCCGGAGAAGACATCATCTATAGAAGCTGGTTTCGAAGCAGCTTTTCTGGACAACCGCCTGTATTTGGATTTCACTTACTATAAGACCGATAGCCGCAACCAGATATTAAAACTGGCTACTACTGCGGCCAGTGGCTACACGTCGCAGGTGCGTAATGCCGGACATATTCGTAATCGTGGCTATGAAATACAATTGGGAGCTGTTCCTATACAAACATCGAAAGGGTTTCGTTGGAATCTGGACCTGAATTATGGTGCCAACCGCAGCAAGGTTATCAAGCTGGATGATGAAGGTTTAATTACGAGTTACCAGCTCTACTCGTCGGGCATTCAGATACTGGCTTCAGTGGGAGAAGCTTATGGAACTTTGTATGGCACTTCATACGTGCGTGATGCTAATGGAAGCATTGTGGTGGATGCTAACGGTCTGCCTAAAATTTCAACCACTAATAAAACATTGGGGAAGTTTACACCCGACTGGACAGGTGGTGTCAGCAACACTTTCAGCTATCGTTCGTTGAGTCTTTCTTTTCTGATAGATGCCAGTGTGGGCGGTTCTATATTTTCCAACACTAATAAAACAGGAAAATATACCGGTGTATTGGCTAACACATTACCGGGCAGGGATGCCGAGCATGGTGGTTTGTGGTATTATACTGACGCTATGGGTAACAATGTACGATTATCGGAACCTCCTTCTTACTCCATATCCTCCGATGGGCTTTACTATGCTCACGTCAATGGTCAATCCACTCGTGTATATCAGGATGGTATTATTGTAGAAGGAGTGACGGAAAGCGGTTCTAAGAATGAAAAGGTCGTGTCTGCCGAGAAATACTATCATCGCATTTACAGTATTGCCGAATCTAATGTGTATGATGCCTCTTACGTGAAACTGCGCGAAGTGGCTTTGAGTTATCGTCTGCCTCGCCTGTGGACGCAGAAACTGCATTTACAAGAAGCTTCCGTTACGCTGACGGGACGTAACTTGTGGACTATCTATAAAAGTGTCCCCAATATAGATCCGGAATCGGCTTTGACTACCGGAAATGCACAAGGGGTAGAGGCCTACTCACTGCCTACGACACGTTCCTTTGGTGTGAACCTTTCCGTAAAATTCTAAATGCGAACCTTTTAATAATAGGATAAAATGAAAAGAAGAATATACTTTTTATATATAATATGGGTACAAGTAGTTACCATTTCCCTGTGGTCGTGTGATGATGAACTGGCCGATATCAACCGTAACCCTAATGCCACCGAAAATCCACAGCCGGCTTATTTGCTTGCCGCTGCACAGTATCATGCCGCCAATCTTTATTGGGGAAGTAGTACAAATTATAATTCTACTCTGTTGTGGGTGCAACATTGGGCTAAAATACAATATACAGAGCCGGACTGCTATAATGTGGATAATGGGAGCTTTACCACTACATGGGACACCGGATATGCAACATTAATAACTGACTTGAATGCTATTATCAGTTCGGAATTCGGTAATGATAATTACCGAGGTATAGCTACTGTATGGCGTTCATGGGTTTATCTGTTGCTTACAAATCTGTATGGAGATATACCATACACTGAATATGCACAAAGTGTAACACCGGCTTATGATTCACAAGAAACTGTTTTACGCGGACTTTTGGAGGAGTTGGTTACTGCTGACCAGTTGCTTTCTACCACGGGAGAAGCAGTGGAGGGGGATTTGATTTACGGAAACGATATTGCCCGTTGGAAACAGTTGGCTCAATCCCTGCGGCTACGTATCGCTCTTGAGTTGGCGGATCGGGATGAGGATACGGCACGTCGGGTTATTGCTTCTCTTTGGAATAGTCGTAACAGTGTGATAGATAGCAATGATGCCATAGCCCGTTTTGTATTTACTTCTTCACCGCAATGGAATCCGTGGGCGTCTGCTTTCAATTCACGTGATGATCAGCGGGTATCAAAAACATTGATTGATAGACTGAATGAATGGAATGATCCGAGAATCGGAGTTTTAGCACAGCTACCTCAAGACGAAAGTGTGACAAACTATGTAGGAGCAGCCAATTCCCTCTCTGCTGATGCCGCAAACAATCAGGGATTTTATAAAGTCTCCCGACCCGGCACTTATTTTTTGAAAGACAGTTCTCCGGCTGTATTTTATACGTATGCCGAGGTCTTGTTTATCTTTGCGGAATCCGCTGTACGCGGCTGGATAACGGCTGATGCGGAAACACTCTACCGAGAAGCTGTTATTGCTTCATTGAACCAGTTTGGCATAACAGACACTCATATCATCGATTCCTATTTGCAGCAGGAGGGCGTCCGGTTCGACGCCGAACATTGGTACGAATCTATTGGATGGCAGAAGTGGATAGCTTATTATGGACAAGGCCCTGATGCCTTCACTGATTGGCGCAGGCTGGGTTATCCCAGGCTTCTCCCTGGTCCCGACTCTGTTTTGGGTTCCGGAGAATTACCCCGTCGCTTTTTTTATCCTGTAACGGAACAATCACTTAATGGTAAACAGTATCAGATTGCCATATCCCGCCAGGGAGCAGATGAAATCACTACCCGTTTGTGGTTTGATGTGGCTGATAAGGAACGATGATGTATCAGTATCTCCGGGCTGCCGTATGCTTTTGAAAAAAATCCGTTGAATTTAAAAATCAGAATTGCAATGAACACTGACATTACATTTATCATAGCAGATAATCAGGATATAACCAGAATGGGAATGCATGGATATATTTCCACTATATTCAGTAGATGTCGCATGATAGATGTGACAGACAAGAAGGAACTGATACAGGCATTGGTAGAATGTAGTGACAGTGTTGTCATTCTTGATTATACCCTGTTTGATCTCAATGGTGTGGATGAGTTTCTCATTATAGGAAAGCGTTTTCCTGAAGTTCACTGGATATTATTTTCCAATGAATTGAGTGAGGATTTTATTCGCAGGATGAGTATAGAAAAGAATATCGGTATGATATTGAAAGAGAACTCCGGTGAAGAGATCCATTCTGCATTGATGTGTGCAGCTCATAAGGAACGGTTTCTTGGTCACCAGATAACCAATCTGTTGATAACCGGTTCCGGCAAACCGGAAATTCATTCTGTTTTGACCGTTACAGAGATTGACATTCTCAAATTGATTGCACGTGGAAAATCCGTGAAAGAAATAGCATTGGAAAGAACCTCGAGTATTCATACCATTATCACCCACAAAAAGAATATTTTCCGGAAGTTGGGTGTGAATAATGTATATGAAGCGACTAAGTATGCCTTACGTGCCGGGCTGATTGAAATGGTAGAATATTATATATGATCCCCGGAGAGTATAAGATAAGAATAGGGAAAGATTTGCAGACAGGGAAATTCTCTGTATCTTTGCCGGCATGGCAAAAAAAGGCGAGTTACATAGAAGAAATAAGCACAATGGTCAGTATGATTTTCCATTGTTGATGGAAAATTATCCTCCACTAAAGAGGTTCGTATCGCTCAATCCCCTCGGAACACAGACTATAAACTTTTTTAATCCGCAAGCGGTGAAGGCCTTGAACAAAGCATTATTGGTCACTTATTACGGCATCCGGTATTGGGACATACCGAAGCAATATTTGTGCCCGCCTATTCCCGGAAGGGCGGATTATATTCATTATATTGCCGATCTTATCCAGCCGGACGGGATAACTGCGGATTTACCGGCAGGAGATGCTAATGGGCAGAAACCGAAATGTAGATGTCTGGATATTGGGGTAGGTGCAAATTGCATTTATCCGATCATAGGACATACTGAATATGGGTGGATCTTTGTTGGAACTGATATTGATCCGGTTTCGATAGAAAATGCACGAAAGATAGTGACTTGCAACCCTGTGTTGGCGCACAAGATTGACTTGCGACTTCAAAAAGACAGTAAGAAGATTTTCGATGGAATTATTATGCCTGACGAGTATTTTGATGTGACAATATGCAATCCTCCGTTTCATAGTTCGCGTGAAGAGGCGGAAGACGGAACGTTGCGCAAATTAAGCAGTCTGAAAGGTACGAAGGTGAATAAAGTGCAGCTGAATTTCGGCGGGAGTGCGAATGAACTTTGGTGCGAAGGCGGAGAAGTACGTTTCTTATTGAATATGATTTCCGAGAGTCAAAAATTTCAGAAGAACTGCGGATGGTTTACGAGTTTGGTTTCTAAAGAAAAGAATCTGGAAAAGTTATATGCCAAATTAAAATCGGTGAATGTGTCCGAATATAAAATTATTCGAATGCAGCAGGGAACTAAAAGTAGCAGGATATTAGCCTGGCGGTTTTCTGCCGACTCATAACAACGGGGCGATATCGAATTGTTATTTGTTTAACCAGTTAATTGAATAGAATATATTATGGAAACCAATTACATCACTTTGACAAAGGAGAATATTGCGAACGAACATATATGCTGTGCTTTTTCAGATAAGAAATGCAAGGATAGTTATGAACTGAAAAAAGAATGGCTGAAGAAAGAGTTCGATAACGGCTATGTGTTCAGACGTATTGATGAACGGGCAAAAGTGTTTATCGAATACGGTCCTGCTGAAAAAGCATGGATTCCGGTGAACGCTCCCAATTATCTGATGATAAACTGTTTCTGGGTGTCAGGTAAATATAAAGGTTGCGGACATGGTAAGGCATTGTTGCAGTCTGCCATTGATGATGCAAAATCGCAGGGGAAAGATGGCTTGGTCACTGTGGTGGGTACTTCTAAATTTCACTTTATGAGTGATACGAAATGGCTGTTGCGACAAGGCTTCCAAACAATAGAAAAGCTCCCTTACGGATTCAGCCTTTTAGGTTTGAAACTAAATCCGGTTGCTCCTGATCCTTCTTTTAATGATTGCGTGTTGAGTGGTGAGTGTCCGGATAAAGATGGGATAGTGGTTTATTATACCCATCGCTGCCCATTTACGGAGTATCACGTTCGCGGTTCTTTGGTAAATGCTGTCAGGAACAAAGATATTCCATTGAGAATAATCGAGTTGGAAAGTATGGAGCAGGCGCAAAATGCACCCACTCCGGCTACTATATTTACTCTTTTTTATAACGGGAAGTTTGTAACGACTGACTTAAGTGCGTGTATGGAAGGACGGTTGGGCAAAGCGTTAGGACTGTGATTCCGGCAAATGGATAGCATGGACAATGTTGTGTCTTCGGTATCTTTAGCTAATGTTTCTTATTTTTATTTTGCAAATTTAAATTCTGTCTGCACTTTATGTAGAAAATGCATATCTTTGAATGTTAATGATTAAACACGATTAAGAGTTGTATGCGTTTTTTGGTATGTATTTTTGTGCTTCTATTTGTACACAATCAATTTTCGAGGGCTGATAAAATAATAAATAATGATTCTCTGTATACTGAAAAGTATATCAGAGATATTTATATTTCCAATCCAAAGCGTGCTTTACAATTATTGGACGAGGCAGAAAGCAGAAAAGCTTTCTCTATGCGTTTGATTAATGAATTACGTAGTTTGTCATATCGTAATATGTATATGAATAAACTAGCTTTTATGTATGCGCGGAAATCATACTTGCTTGATTCCATATCTCAAAGGGAACCGCAACACATGTTGAAAATGACAGTCTTTTTGTCTGAACTATCGTCTTTAATGAGTAAATATAATGAAAGCATGAGATATGCTCTCAATGGAATTAAACAGGCGCAAGAACTGAAGGACCGGGAGTCCGAAGCCAGACTGCTTTTTTGCATAGGAGAGAATAACTGGAGATTATCATTGAAAGATAAAGCGTACGATTATTTTGGTCGTGCTATTGAATTGCTGCGGGGATCAAAGGAGGTGAGAGAGATGATGTTGCTTTCTTATTATTATGGAGCGGAAATGGGATTCTTAATGAGTGATTCACGTGTCAAAAAAGCTTTGAATCTTGCCTATGAACGCGAAAAGCTTCTTAAGAAATTGGAGAAATTACCACAAGTCCCCGAAGGGTATGTGGATGGTCAGTATAGTTATTTGTATGCAAAATTGGCCTATATCTACTATGTAGAAAAACAGTATGCACAGGCTGAACGATATTATCAACAATATCTGACAATGAAGGATTCCCATACTCCGGACGGCAAGATGTATTCGATTCCTTATTTGATTCTTTCCAAACAGTATGAGAAAGTAATAGATAACTGTAAAGACTTTAAAGAATTGTTGAGGATGCAGCAAGATACCTTGAATGCTCAATATATTACTGTGCTTAATAAAGAAGTACAAGCTTATCTGGGGATGCACAATTATAAGGAAGCGGCAGCGATACGTGGGATTATTCTTGCTATAACGGATAGCATTAACAATAACGACAAGAGAAATGCGGCATTAGAACTGAATGCCATATACGGTGCTTCTGAAAAGGAAGAATATATTGCCGAACAGGCTTCTCAATTAAAAATAAGAAATATTTCGCTCTGTTTTTTGGCTTGTGTTGTGCTGCTTACCTTATTTATACTATGGCGTTTGTGGCGTTTCAGCCATATAGTCAAGTATAAGAACAGAATGCTTGCCAGTCTCATAAACGAAAAATTCGCTAATAGAAAAGATGGTAATCAGTTATCGGAAGTGCACGAGCAGTTGACTATTTCATCGGATCTGGAACCGGAACAGGTTTTACCTGAAGAACAGGAAGAACTTTCGGATGAGACAGACAAGGAAAGTGGGGAAGAAGAAGAGAATCGGAAGATATTTCAGGAGCTGAATCATATTGTTGTTCAGAAGCAGTTATATCTTTCTTCCGAATTGTCGAGAGAAGATCTGGCTCAAATCGTACATCTGAACAACGCACGCTTTGCCCGGATGATAAGGGAATGTGCCGGAACCAATTTCAATGGATATATCAATGAACTGCGTATTAATTATGCGATCAAGCTGATGAAGAAGTATCCTAACTATACGATACGTGCCATAGCGGATGAGTCCGGATTTAATAGCACCCCGATCTTATATAATCTTTTTAAGAAGAAGACGGGGATGACTCCTTATGAATTTAAAAAAGCACAGGAAACATTGAGGAATTAAGCGGTTCCGTTAAACAATTTTCGATTTTTCCGGTTTATTTATCAGTAACTGAATATAAATGGAAATGATACAGGTAAGGATAAAACGGGTTTACGAAGATTTTTCAGAAACAGATGGATACAGGGTGCTGGTAGATAAATTATGGCCACGCGGAATAAAGAAAGAATGGTTGAAATACGATTATTGGGCAAAAGATATAACACCGTCCCCTATATTACGTAAATGGTTTCACGAAGATATTCCCGGACATTGGGACGATTTTGTGGTGCAGTATCAGAAAGAGCTGGACGCTTCTCCGGCAGTGGCTGATTTTCTAACTCTTATCAAGCCTCATCCTGTGGTTACTTTACTTTATGCTTCTAAAGAACCTGTGTACAATCATGCCCGAATCCTTCGCGATTATTTGGAAATGCATCTGAAAGAGTGAAATTAAAGTAATTTTTATCTCTTTCCGCTTTCAGTCGTTCACTCAATTTCCTACCTTTGTAATCTAAATCAAAATCGTGTGTCCATGAAGTATAAATTATTAGTTCTTGATGTAGACGGAACGCTTCTCAATGATGCAAAAGAAATTAGTAAACGTACATTGGCTGCTTTGCTGAAAGTTCAGCAGATGGGAGTACGTATCGTGTTGGCATCCGGCCGACCGACTTACGGTCTGATGCCTTTAGCCAAATCCCTAGAACTCGGAAATTATGGAGGTTATATCCTTTCTTATAATGGTTGCCAGATAATTAATGCTCAAAACGGAGAAATACTGTTTGAGCGGAGGATTAATCCGGAAATGTTGCCTTATCTGGAAAAGAAGGCAAGAAAAAATAATTTCGCACTGTTCACTTACCATGATGATACGATCATTACTGACACTCCGGAGAATGAACATATCCAGAATGAAGCTCGCTTGAATAATTTGAAAGTGATCAAGGAAGAGGAATTTTCTGTAGCAATTGACTTTGCTCCGTGTAAGTGTATGCTTGTCAGCGATGACGAGGAAGCGTTGGTTAGTCTGGAAGGACACTGGAAGAGACGGTTGAACGGAGCTTTGGATGTTTTCCGTTCCGAACCTTATTTTCTGGAAGTAGTGCCGTGTGCGATTGATAAAGCCAACACATTGGGAGCTTTATTGGAAGAACTGGATGTGAAGCGTGAAGAAGTCATCGCTATAGGAGACGGTGTGTGCGATGTAACGATGATTCAGCTGGCAGGACTGGGAGTGGCGATGGGGCATTCGCAGGATTCGGTAAAGGTCTGTGCGGATTATGTGACAGCTTCCAATGAGGAAGACGGAGTGGCTCTGGCTGTCGAAAAGGCGATAATAGCGGAAGTTCGCGCTGCAGAGATTCCTTTGGACCAGTTGAATGCACAGGCGCGTCACGCATTGATGGGTAATCTGGGTATCCAATATACATATGCCGACGAAGACCGTGTAGAGGCGACGATGCCGGTAGATCACCGTACCCGTCAGCCGTTCGGTATTTTGCACGGTGGAGCTACGCTTGCATTGGGAGAAACAGTTGCCGGACTCGGCTCGATGATTCTCTGTCAGCCGGATGAAATTGTGGTAGGAATGCAGGTCAGCGGAAATCATATATCTTCTGCGCACGAAGGTGATACAGTACGTGCAGTAGCGACGATTGTACACAAAGGACGTTCCTCCCATGTATGGAATGTGGACGTTTTTACTTCAACCAATAAACTGGTGTCCTCTATACGGGTGGTCAACAGTGTGATGAAAAAAAGATGATTGACGAAAAAAGTAACTTGACAACTATTGATGCACTTATTCAGCGGAAACAGCCCTTTGCTGTTTATCGTGTTCCCGGGGAGAAGTATCCTCGTCTGTTGACAGAAGATGTCGGAGCTGTCCGCTTGATTTTCGATTTGAAAGAACTGAATGGACAAAGAGGATTTGTGATTGCTCCGTTCCGTATAGATAAGTCATGTCCGATTGTGTTGATACAGTCCGACAGGACTGGACAACCGTTGCCTATGGAAATCGTGGCAGAGGAAGAGCAGGACTTGCAAAGTTATCCGGAGGAATCTTTTCATACCCTTTGTACTGGGAAGTATGCGACCTGTTTTCATACATTTATTGAAGCCTTGCGTGATGCTACCTTTGATAAACTGGTGCTTTCCCGTAGTCTCACTATTGGAAAGAATCCGGAGTTTTCCCCTTCAGCTGTTTTTCGTGCAGCTTGTCAACGTTATATTCATTCCTATATCTATCTGTGTTATACTCCTCAGACGGGCGTGTGGCTGGGAAGTACCCCCGAAATTATATTGTCGGGCGAAAAAAATGAATGGAACACAGTTGCCCTGGCAGGAACTCAACCTTTGCAGAATGGTAAACTTCCGCAAGTATGGGATGACAAAAACCGTCAGGAGCAGGATTATGTGGCGTCCTATATCCGTCGGCAGCTTCTTTCGCTGGGCATTCGCTCCACAGAGAGCGGACCTTATCCGGCTTATGCCGGTGCCTTGTCACATCTGAAAACTGATTTCCATTTCTCTTTGAAAGATAATAAAAATCTGGGAGACCTTCTGAAAGTCCTGCATCCGACTCCTGCCGTGTGCGGACTGCCTAAAGAAGAAGCCTACCGGTTCATTTTGGAAAATGAAGGGTACGATCGTAAGTATTATTCCGGTTTTATCGGTTGGCTCGATCCGGAGGGACGCACAGATTTGTATGTGAATCTGCGTTGCATGCACATTGAAGACGAGCAATTGACACTGTATGCCGGTGGCGGATTGTTAGCCTCTTCAGAGTTGAATGATGAATGGCAGGAAACGGAAAAGAAATTGCAGACCATGAGGCGTATTCTTGTGTCTGCTCCAATAATGATGAATCACTAACAAGCTAATCACTATCAATATGTATTCGGACAAGAAAAATATACTCCAGTTGGTCGCGCTGCTTGAGGCGCATGGAATTACGAAAGTAGTGTTATGTCCCGGTAGCCGTAATGCACCTATTGTGCATACGCTGTCTACTCATCCGGGTTTTACTTGTTATGCTATGACGGATGAACGGAGTGCCGGTTATTTTGCGATTGGTCTTGCGCTGAATGGCGGGCATCCTGCTGCCGTTTGCTGTACTTCCGGTACAGCGTTGCTCAATCTTCATCCTGCTGTGGCAGAAGCGTATTATCAGAATATACCTTTAGTTGTTATCTCTGCCGATCGGCCTGCTGCCTGGATTGGACAGATGGCGGGACAGACATTGCCGCAGCCCGGTGTTTTTCAGACATTGGTGAAGAAGTCGGTAAACCTTCCGGAGATTCAGACAGAAGAGGATGAATGGTACTGTAACCGCTTGGTGAATGAAGCCTTGCTGGAAACCAACCATCATGGAAAAGGTCCGGTACATATTAATATTCCTATATCCGAACCTTTGTTCCAGTTTACGGTGGAGTCGCTTCCCGAAGTACGTGTCATTACGCGCTATCAGGGGCTGAATGTATACGACCGGGATTACAATGACCTGATCGAACGCTTGAACAGATATCAGAAGCGGATGATTATTGTCGGACAGATGAACTTGATTTACTTGTTTGAGAAACGGCATACCAAATTGTTATATAAACATTTCGTGTGGCTGACCGAGCATATCGGTAATCAGACAGTACCCGGTATTCCAGTGAAGAATTTTGATGCGGCGCTTTATGCGATGCCCGAAGAGAAAACCGGCCAGATGACTCCCGAGTTATTGATTACTTATGGCGGACATGTGGTTTCCAAGCGGTTGAAAAAATATCTTCGGCAGCATCCGCCTAAAGAACATTGGCATGTGTCTGCTGATGGAGAAGTGGTTGACCTTTACGGTTCTCTGACTACCGTCATCGAAATGGACCCGTTTGAGTTTCTGGAGAAAATAGCTCCATTGCTGGATAACCGCGTGCCGGAGTATCCCCGTGTATGGGAGAATTATTGCAAGACCATTCCCGAACCGGAGTTCGGATATTCGGAAATGTCGGCTATCGGTGCTTTGATAAAAGCATTGCCGGAATCATGTGCATTGCATCTGGCAAATAGTTCTGTTATCCGCTATGCTCAGTTATACCAGGTTCCTTCTACGATTGAGGTATGCTGTAATCGGGGTACAAGCGGCATCGAAGGCTCGTTGTCCACGGCAGTGGGATATGCCGCCGGTTCGGATAAACTAAATTTTATAGTTATAGGTGACCTTAGTTTCTTTTATGATATGAATGCTTTGTGGAACATCAATGTCCGTCCCAATCTACGCATTCTTTTGCTGAATAACGGAGGAGGGGAGATTTTCCATACATTACCCGGACTGGATATGTCGGGTACATCGCACAAGTATATTACAGCCGTTCCCAAGACATCTGCCAAAGGATGGGCGGAAGAACGCGGATTCCTTTATCAACGGGTAGAGAATGAAGAACAGCTTGCCGAAGCGATGAAAACCTTCACACAACCGGAAGCCATGGAACAACCGGTTCTGATGGAAGTATTCAGCAATAAAAATAAAGATGCACGTATACTGAAAGATTATTATCATCAACTAAAACAAAAATAGATTATGTCAACACAAAGAGAATGGACAACCATCAGAGAATACGAAGATATCCTCTTTGATTACTATAATGGGATTGCCCGCATCACCATTAACCGTGAACGCTATCGAAATGCATTTACTCCGACTACAACGGCTGAAATGAGTGACGCATTGCGCATTTGCCGGGAAGAAGCGGATATTGATGTGATCGTGATTACGGGAGCTGGTGACAAGGCTTTCTGTTCGGGCGGTGACCAGAATGTGAAAGGGCGTGGCGGTTATATCGGCAAAGACGGTGTTCCTCGCCTGAGTGTACTGGACGTGCAAAAACAGATTCGTAGCATCCCGAAACCGGTGATTGCTGCCGTCAACGGATTTGCCATCGGTGGCGGACACGTGCTTCATGTAGTTTGCGATTTATCGATTGCTTCGGAGAATGCGATCTTCGGACAGACCGGTCCTCGCGTAGGTAGCTTTGATGCAGGTTTCGGAGCCTCTTATCTGGCTCGTGTCGTCGGTCAGAAGAAGGCACGTGAGATATGGTTCCTTTGCCGGAAATACAATGCGCAGGAAGCGTTGGATATGGGATTGGTGAATAAAGTAGTTCCATTGGAGCAACTGGAGGATGAGTATGTGCAATGGGCGGAAGAAATGATGCTGCTCAGTCCGTTGGCCTTGCGGATGATTAAAGCCGGATTGAATGCCGAACTGGACGGCCAGGCAGGTATTCAGGAGCTGGCAGGGGATGCGATCTTGCTTTACTATCTGACGGATGAGGCTCAGGAAGGAAAGAATGCATTTCTGGAGAAACGTAAACCTAACTTTAAGAAATATCCGAAGTTCCCTTAAACAATGGATTGCAAAATAGACATTATTCCGCGGGTGCTTCATTTCAAGCAGCCGGCCGGAACTTCACGAGGCACATACACAACGCGAAAAGTCTGGTATCTTCATTTTACTGCTCCCGAATTTCCCAATTGGGTAGGGATCGGGGAGTGCGCTCCTCTGCCAAATCTTAGCTGTGATGATCTTCCCGATTACGAGGAAGTGCTGGCTAAAATCTGCCGGCAGGTAGAGAATCAGGGAGGTAAGCTGGACATGGAAGCTCTATGCAAGTACCCTTCCATCCTTTTTGGCTTGGAGACAGCCATTCGTCACTTTTTTGAAGGAAGCTGGGCTTTGTGGGATACACCCTTCTCACGTGGGGAAGCAGGTATTCCGATAAACGGGCTTATCTGGATGGGTGACTTCAATAGAATGCTTGCTCAGATAGAGAAGAAGATGGAGGCGGGATTCCGCTGTATAAAGTTGAAGATCGGTGCCATCAACTTTGAAGAAGAACTGGCTTTACTCCAACATATCCGCTCTCACTATTCTTCTAAAGAAATAGAATTGCGTGTAGATGCCAACGGAGCATTCTCACCAACAGATGCGATGGAGAAATTGAAACGCTTGTCCGAACTGGACTTACATTCGATAGAACAGCCCATTCGTGCCGGACAATGGGAAGAAATGGCACGTCTTACTTCCGACTCCCCGTTGCCGATAGCCTTGGATGAGGAACTGATAGGATGTAACATTCTGGAAGAAAAACAAAAGCTGCTTTCAACCATACGTCCGCAATATATTATTATCAAACCTTCTCTTCATGGCGGATTAGCCGGTGGCGAGGAGTGGATTGCAGAAGCGGAGAAACTGAATATCGGTTGGTGGATAACTTCTGCTCTGGAGTCTAATATCGGTCTGAATGCTATCGCTCAATGGTGTGCTACTTTTCAGAATCCATTGCCGCAAGGGTTAGGCACCGGGTTACTCTTTACAGATAATGTAGAGATGCCTCTTGAAATCAGAAAAGATTGTTTGTGGTTTTGTAAATGATGATATTCGACCGACAAAAACAGCGTTTGTTGCTGGAGGGAAAGGAATATACTCCGGGCGATATACATAGCCTTGTAGCAGAAGGTGAGGGAAACCACCCTTCTGCTATATGGGACTTGTATCTTTTTCTAAACGAATGGTTTAATGATGATCCTGTGATCACTGTACATACTTCCGGTTCTACGGGGGCACCTAAAGAATTGCTTGTTCGCAAAGATCAGATGATACAGAGTGCACGCCTGACTTGTGAGTTTCTGGATTTAAAGCAGGGTGAAACGGCATTATTGTGTATGAACCTTCGCTATATCGGGGCGATGATGGTAGTCGTCCGTTCTTTGATTGCCGGGTTGAATCTTATAGTACGTCGGGCTTCCGGTCATCCATTGGCAGATGTGGACACTCC
>ENA-ORNB01001072-ORNB01001072.1-human-gut-metagenome-genome-assembly--contig:-NODE-1072-length-22051-cov-3.020958_pt1 | contig 22051 bp, 25 predicted proteins | sample MGYA00242112_ERZ509016 | MGnify/ENA primary metagenome ERZ509016 (study PRJEB26280, sample SAMEA2338705) | human gut metagenome | biome: human gut; feature: human-associated habitat; material: faeces...
TCTAATAGATTCCTTATGCTATTATTTTGTATAATACGGCGCAAAAGTACAAAATATTTCTGATTTATGCTGACTTATGTGGTAAAAGGTTGAGGTCACCGATCTTGTTTGTTCATGGATAAAGTATCTTAGGTTCATCGGTAAAGTATCTTAGGATCCTTGGTGAAGTATCTTAGGTTTGTAGGCCAATGAACTTAAGACCCAATAATTTTATCTTTACATCCTGTTTTGATCCCGGGGATGAGACAAATGGAATAAACAGCCCTCACTCCGATAAATCCGGTAGCCAAAACTCAACCAACGGTAATGTCTTTCTCCGTCCTCCAAGCCCCAGCCATAGAAATCCTCATTTTCCATACCCGCTTGCAGGTATTTGTTCGTTTGGACAAAAATCGCTCCTCCGACTGCCCCAATTACTCCTTCCACCATATACAAAGAGTTCATTTTTCTTTGGTGTTTTTTTAGGAAGTCAATGTCTCTATGTGTCCAGTAGTGTTCCCTCAATATATTTGAAGTGTCCAAAGCATTCCCATCGTATGGATAAGCTACCTCGTATGTCTTAGATCTTGTCAAGTCTATTCGCATAAATATCTTTGCTTAATGTTCAACAATGCCAATATCACACCGGGGAAACCATTCAGTAATCCTCGGTGTAACCGTTAGTTATTCACTTGACAAGGCTCAAATTATATATTTGGATACTCCAAAAAGATTATCGAGTGAGCCTGTTTTGATGTTACGGGGATCATCTTTAACGGCTGTGCTGTAAAACATGTTTTAATGGGAATTTTGGCAGATTGCCCTAAGATGGCAAAGCTGTAAATAATCACGGTATAACTTCCCTTCTCGAAGAATATATACTTCAAGTGGCATAGGATATATACTTCATAGCCCAAGTAAGTATATCTTCTATCGCAGGTATGTCACTGATTTGCTACTGACCCGAAATAAGGCCGCACTCCTTCCGGCAGGAAGAAACGGATATCCTTGCCGGTTTGGTAAGCGTTACGGATAAATGTGGAGGAGATTTCCATCAAGGGAGCGTCTACCTTTTTCACGTTCGGATAAATGGTTGGGATCGAGATATCGAATCCTAGGCGGGGATAAATCAGCAGTTTGTAGTTTTGGAGTATTTTTTCATATTCTTTCCATCGGGGAAAAAGCAGCCAGTTATCGGCTCCCATGATAAAATAAAAGTCCCTATCCGGATAGTTGCTGGATAAGGCTCGCAAGGTATCAATGGAATAAGAAGGTTTCGGCAGGTGGAACTCAATATCGCAGACCTTGAATTTCGGGTATCCGTCAATGGCGGCTTGGGCCATTTCCAACCGTAGTGAGTCATCTAGCAAGTCATCCTTTTTCTTCAGCGGATTATGAGGCGTGACCACGAACCACACCTCATCCAGTCCCTCGAACTCACATAGCCAGTTCGCTAAGGCGAGATGGCCTATGTGAATGGGATTGAACGATCCACTGTAGATGCCGGTCTTGAGTCTCATCCGATTTATACTTACCCCTTCTTTTGCCAACCCTTATAGTTGATAAAACAAATGAATATATTAAATATCAGGGCACCCCCGATGATATACTCCTTATAATACAGGCTGATACCACCTAATACGAGGCTCGCTATCCCACAAACGATAGAAAGCCCCATCATAAAACGGGTATTCTTGAATATATTAGGCATAGACTATTTGTTTAAGAACTCACGAATGATCTTCAATGCGTCTTTTTGGGCAGTCTCCAGATCATCGTTTACGACAACCTTATCAAACTGTCCCGTGAACCCTAATTCATACTCAGCCTTGGCGATACGGCTTTCGATAACTTCCGGGCTGTCTGTTCCCCGTCCTTCCAATCGCTTCCGTAGGTCATCGATGCAAGGAGGTTGGATAAAGACAGACAGGGCACGGTCTCCATAGAATTTCTTGATATTGCATCCGCCTACCACATCCACATCGAAAATCACGTTGTCCCCTTCATTCAAGATACGCTCTACCTCGCTTTTTAACGTACCGTAATATTTATCGGTATACACCTCCTCATATTCCAAGAAGTCTCCATTAGTGATACGACTGCGGAACTCTTCCGGCGTAAGGAAATAATATTCCACACCATTCTTCTCGGTTCCCCGCGGAGCCCGGCTGGTAGCCGAGATGGAGAAACGAAGGTGTAAATCTTGTTTCAAAAGATAATTAATAATGGTTGATTTTCCGGAACCCGAGGGTGCGGAGAAGATAATTAATTTGCCAGCCATTCTCGTTAATCTTATTATAATACGTTTAGTACCTGTTCCTTGATTTGTTCCAACTCGTCTTTCATCTGGACCACGATCTTCTGCATCTCGGCGTGGTTGCTCTTTGATCCGAGCGTATTGATCTCACGTCCCATTTCCTGAGCGATAAAACCGAGCTTCTTGCCTTGGCCGTGACCGGATTCCATGGTTGAGATAAAATATTTCAAGTGGTTGTCCAGACGGTTCTTTTCCTCGTTGACATCCAGCTTCTCGATGTAATAGATCATCTCCTGCTCGAAACGATTCTTGTCGTAGTCCTTCTCGGCTATCTTTTGCAGGTTATCCATGATACGAGCCTTGATCTTCTCGATACGTTCCCCCTCGTATTTCTCCACTTCTTTCAACAGAGTGGCGATATTGGCTATCTTTTGCTCGAAAAGCTTTTGAAGCATGGCTCCTTCTTGGATACGGAAATCACACAGGTGCTTGATAGCGTCCTTTACCGTTTCTAAAACCACCTCCCATTCGGATTCGTCCGGTTCTACGGTCTCGGACTTGATTGCGTCCGGCATTCGGAGCAAGGTCTGGAACCAATCGTTCGGAACGCTGATATTCAGTTTCTCTGCGATCTCCTTGATTTGGTTGTAATAATTCTCTACGGCGGCAAGATTGATCTGTGTAGGAGTATCTTTGCCTATATATTCTATAAAGATATTGAACTCAACTTTTCCCCGCTCCAAAGATTGAAGTAACAGGCTCCGAAGCTCCATTTCCTTATCCTTGTATATGGAAGGGATACGGGTGGACAAATCCAATTGCTTACTGTTTAAAGCCTTTATCTCTACGGTTACTTTTTTTGAAGGGAGCTCGGCAGTAACCTTACCGAATCCAGTCATTGATTGTATCATTTTTCTCAAAAGTTTGCGCAAAGATAGTGGTTTCCTTTTAGATTTGATGTTTATTTTCTCATAAATAGATGTTTCTCATAGGGCTGCCTTGATAGTATAATGAATTTTTGTATACCTTCGTAGCCTAATCAGATTGAAGGATTGAGATTGTTTGTTCGTTCAATTATCAATTGTTAATAGTTAATTATTATGTCATTGATCTTAAATATCGAGACATCCACTTCCGTATGTTCAGTAGCCCTGTCGGAAGGGGAGGAGGTGGTCTTTGAGAAGGCTTCCTTCGAGGGGCCGTCTCATGCGGCGTTATTGGGCGTTTATATGGAAGAGGCATTAGAAGCCGCGAAGTCGAAAGGGATAAAACTGGATGCCGTGGCGGTAAGTAGCGGACCCGGATCTTATACGGGGTTACGCATCGGGGTGTCTGTGGCTAAAGGATTATGCTTTGGGTATGGTATTCCTTTGATCGGTATTCATACGCTGGATATTTTAGCGTCTGCCGCTATCCGGAAAAATAAGGAGGAGGCCGATTGCTTGTATTGCGCTATGTTGGATGCCCGTCGTATGGAAGTCTACTCTTCGATTTATGATTCCCATCTCAACACGATACGTGCCACGACTGCTGATATCGTAGATGCTGATTCGTATGCTTCTTTTTTAGAGAACGGTAAGGTTTGTTTCTTTGGAGACGGTGCCGCTAAATGTGAGACGGTAATCACTTCTCCGAACGCCTGTTTTATAGATGGTATCTATCCATTAGCTGTAAATATGGCATCCTTGTCGCAGCAAGCATATGATGATGGCCGTTTTGAGAATGTGGCTTATTTTGAGCCTTTCTATTTGAAAGAATTCCAAGCAACGATCGCTAAGAATAAAGTGCTGAACGAGGCGTTAGGGAAAAACAAATAAGAGTAAGGGTACACAACCAAATTCATCTTCCGGCTGTTTATTCTAAAATGAATAAATCAGTTAAAGACATGAGAAAGAAAAGTGTGAATACGCTATTGGTATTTGGTGTGGTTGTCGCTATAATCCTTTTGATGATCTGGTTGTTCCTCGGGACAACGTTGGTGGAGGATACGAGTACGGAGATTAGTCCGGTTCCTATAGAGCAAGCTAACTGAGAACAATAACATAAAAAGGCGGGATCCTTTCGGACCTCGCCTTTTTTAATATAGATAGTTGTTTTATTAACCAAGGAATCCTAGCAAGATACCGGCAGCTACAGCGGAACCGATTACACCTGCTACGTTCGGACCCATAGCGTGCATCAATAAGTAGTTACTTGGATCGTATTCCAAACCTACGTTCTGGGAAATACGGGCAGCGTCAGGTACGGCGGATACACCGGAGTTACCGATCAACGGATTGATCTTGTTGCCTTCTTTCAGGAACAGGTTAAAGAACTTAACGAACAATACACCGGCACAAGTAGCGATAACGAATGACAACGCACCCAAACCGAAAATCTTGATAGAGTTCAATGTTAAGAACTGGGTAGCTTGTGTAGAAGCACCTACCGTGATGCCTAATAAGATCGTGATAACATCGATCAGCGGGCCGCGGGCTGTCTCTGCCAAACGGCGAGTAACACCACTTTCCTTGATCAAGTTACCGAAGAACAACATTCCTAACAATGGCAAACCAGACGGTACCAAGAAGGCTGTTAATAACAAGCCAACGATCGGGAAAACGATTTTCTCCGTCTGTGAAACGGCTCTTGGAGGTTTCATACGTATCACACGTTCTTTCTTCGTTGTAAGCAATCTCATAAACGGTGGCTGGATAATAGGAACCAATGCCATATATGAGTATGCGGATACAGCGATAGCACCCATCAAGTTAGGAGCTAACTTGGATGACAAGAAGATTGCGGTTGGACCATCAGCTCCTCCGATAATACCGATAGCACCGGCTTGGCTCGGGTCAAATCCCATTTGCAATGCAATGATATAAGCTCCGAAAATACCAAATTGGGCGGCAGCTCCGACTAGCATTAACTTAGGATTGGATATCAAAGCGGAGAAGTCTGTCATGGCACCGATACCGAGGAATATCAAGGGGGGATACCAACCTTGTTTCACTCCTTGGTATAAAATGTTCAATACAGAACCCTCTTCGTATATACCTAATTGTAATCCGGCATCCTTGAAAGGGATATTTCCGATCAAGATACCGAAACCAATAGGGATCAGAAGCATTGGCTCGAATTCATATTTAATCGCTAGGAATATGAACAGCAAACCTACCAATAGCATCACGATATGCCCTGGAGTCGCGTTCGCAAATCCTGTATAGGAGAGAAATATTTGGATATTTTCTCCTAGGAATTGTAAGAAACTTTCTTGCATATCATTAACCGATTACAACGAGATCTGCACCTTCCAATACAGAGTCGCCTTTGTTTACTTTAATTTCTACAATTTTACCGTCACGATCGGCATTGATGTTGTTTTCCATCTTCATGGCTTCCAATACCAAGATCTTTTGGCCTCTCTTAACTGTATCGCCGACTTTACAGTCTACACTTAAAATTACACCTGGCAGCGGAGATTTAACAGCGCCGGCTACACTTGGAGCTGCTTGACGGGTGATAACAGGTTCACCGCTGGCATTGGTCGGAGCTTGAGCCGGACGTTTCAATGTAACCATTTGTTTTTTCGCAGGTTTCTCCATTTTTACGTTATAAGGGGTTCCGTTTACCTCTACCTCTGCCACATCATCTACAACTGAGTTGATATGTACTTTATATGTGTTACCGTTAATGGTATATTTAAAACTTTTCATTCGTCAATTGGATTTTAGGATGATTACTTTTTATTTGGAGTCTGACGCAGAGAATAAAGCTTAGAACTCCATGGTGAATAGCTGCGTTGAACCTTGTGGATAGTCAATACCGTGTTCTCGATATCGTGGTTGTCATCGCTCATCTCATAAAGAGCGGTAGCGATAGCGGCAAAAATTTCACCTGATTCTTGACCGATATTGGCTGATACGGCAGCACCTGTTCCTGCGGCTTTTTGAGCGTTACGCTTGCTAGCTTTGATCGCTGCGTTACCGATCTGCTTGAATACTAGATACAAAATGATTAAGCCAAGGAATACGACTGCCATGGCTGTTATGGTCATACCAATACCCCATGGGTCGTTCCGTTGGAAGTTCTCAAGTTTCGCATTCGAATCTAACGTCAGATTATTGGTGCTAGGAGTCACTTTGTCAAGGATACTCCAATTACCTACTCCATCAAGATCCAGACCGTAACTAACATCTGCTTTTTGCCCGGCAGGGATTGTCACCTCGTCGATCAAAGTTGTACCATCTGAATCATATAAGGCTAGATAATTATCTTTGTTTGGATCGAATGTGAAGTTTACATGAAATGTCCCTTTTGTTGGCTGATCATCTGCCCAAAAAAGAAGATGCTGGCGGGGAGGAACTTTGGTAAGTACATCTCCCTTCGGGATCATATATTTTCTGGGATTACTTTTATCGTTCGTTAAGAAGCATCCTCGTAAATCCACCGTACCTGCTGAGTTATTAAACAACTCAAACCATGGATGGCGTTTTCCATAGTCATCAACAAAGTTATCTTCATTGACAACTAGCACTTCATTTAATTTAACGGAGGTAGTCAACTGTGCCTTGGCTCCCATACTGAAGAGAACCATTAACAGTAGCAATACCCCTATTTTCTTATTTATCATATTCATCTCCTGTTTTACGGATTATAGAGGCAGGTTATCATGTTTCTTAGCAGGATTGCTTAACTTCTTAGTCTGCAATTGCTGCAAAGCACGAATAATACGGAAACGAGTGTTACGCGGTTCGATAACATCGTCGATATAACCGTATTGAGCTGCGTTATAAGGATTAGCGAATGCTTTCTTATATTCAGCTTCTTTCTCTGCTGCGCATGCTTTCGGATCTTCAGCGGCTGCTACTTCCTTGGCGAAGATAACCTCTACGGCACCGCTCGGGCCCATAACGGCGATCTCGGCTGTCGGCCATGCGTAATTCATATCACCACGTAAATGTTTAGAACTCATCACGCAATAAGCTCCACCGTAAGACTTACGCAATGTAACGGTAATCTTAGGAACGGTAGCCTCACCATAAGCGTAAAGCAATTTAGCGCCATGAAGGATTACACCGTTGTATTCCTGACCTGTACCCGGAAGGAATCCCGGAACGTCAACCAATGTTACCAAAGGAATATTGAAAGCGTCGCAGAAACGAACGAAGCGACCTGCTTTACGAGATGCGTTGCTATCCAAGCATCCTGCCATAACCTTCGGCTGGTTAGCTACGATACCGACGGATTGTCCGTTGAAACGAGCGAAACCTACGATGATATTCTTAGCGTAGTCCGCATGGACCTCTAGGAACTCGTTGTTATCGACGATCGTACCGATAACCTCATACATATCGTAAGATTGGTTGGCGTTATCGGGAATGATATCGTTCAATACATCATCTAGACGATCGATCGGGTCTTTGCACTCAACTAACGGCGTTTCCTCTAAGTTGTTCTGAGGTAAGAAACTGAGCAATTTACGAATCAATTGCAAACCATCTTCTTCTGTATCGACAGCGAAATGGGCTACACCCGATTTGGTAGTGTGTACGCTGGCTCCACCCAACTGCTCTTGGGTTACATCCTCACCTGTTACGGTTTTTACGACTTTCGGACCAGTCAAGAACATATAGCTGGTACCACGTGTCATGATGTTGAAGTCTGTCAAAGCCGGAGAATAAACGGCTCCACCGGCGCAAGGGCCGAAGATACCGGAAATCTGGGGAACAACACCGGAAGCCAAGATGTTACGTTGGAAAATCTCTGCGTATCCTGCCAAGGCATTTACTCCTTCTTGGATACGAGCTCCACCGGAGTCGTTCAAACCGATAACGGGAGCGCCCATCTTCATGGCTTGATCCATTACTTTACAGATCTTCATAGCCAAAGCCTCAGACAAGGCTCCACCGAATACGGTGAAATCTTGAGCGAAGATATATACCAAACGTCCGTCGATCGTACCATAACCTGTTACGATACCATCGCCTAAATATTTAGTTTTCTCGATACCGAAGTTTGTACAACGGTGTTGAACAAACATGTCGAATTCCTCGAAACTACCTTCGTCAAGCAACATGGCGATACGCTCACGAGCGGTATATTTGCCTTTTTTGTGCTGTGATTCGATTCTTTTCTCTCCTCCACCCAAGCGAGCTTGCTCACGAAGTGCGATGAGCTCTTTTACTTTTTCAAGCTGGTTACTCATTGTATTTTGATTTGTTGTTAGAAATGAACGGATTAATTATTTGTTGCCCGGCATGCAAAGTTCTGTCAATACGCTGCAAGTTGATTTCGGGTGAAGGAAAGCGATGTTCAAGCCTTCCGCACCACCACGGGGAGCTTTATCGATTAATTTAACGCCTTTTTCCTCAGCCTCGTTCAAAGCTGCCTGTACATCAGGTACCGCGAATGCGATATGGTGGATACCTTCACCTTTTTTCTCGATAAATTTCGCGATCGTGCTATCTTCGCTGGTCGGCTCTAGTAATTCAATCTTAGTCTGTCCTACCTTGAAAAATGCGGTTTTTACTTTTTGGTCTGCTACTACTTCGATATTGTAGCATTTTAATCCAAGAACGCCTTCATAATAGGGTAAACAAGCCTCGATACTCTTCACTGCGATACCTAAATGTTCGATATGTGTAAGTTCCATGTCAATAATAATTTAAAGATTTAGTAAATGTTTGTTTCTATTGTGTGCAAATGTACACTACTTTTTATGAATGAGGAAATAATTTTTTGTTTTTATCTCCCAGTAAATGTGTTTAAAGATACATTTTATTAAAAATCGACAATCAGACGAACGTTCAATTGACGTCCGGTCAGATAGTTTGGAACTGCGTATTGGACATTATATACATCTGTTATCCAATAGTAGGAACTAACGTTTTTGATGTCTAATATGTTAAACACATCCAGACCTAGCCAAATGTTTTTCAAATGGCGGAAGAAGCTTCTGTCCATGATAGCGTCCGTGCCTCCTGCCAATTGATAGGAGAGTCCGATATCTACACGTTTGTAGGCGGGCGTACGGAAATAGCCGGCTTCGTATCCTTTGCCCGGGATTGTCTGGGGAAGTCCTCCGGATAGAACTCCTTTCAGATTTAGCTTGACTCGTTTATAGCCCGGGAAATAATCTTGGAAGAAGAGTGAGATGTTGTAGCCTTGGCTATTGGCCATAGGAACGGTCGTTGTTTCCCGGATGGTTTGCTGGGCTTTCATCAAGGAGAAGCTGATCCATGAGTCGGTACCCGGTACGAATTCTCCGAAGAATTTGACATCGAGTCCCATGGCGTAACCTTTGGCGCAGTTCTCGCCGTAATAGCGGATCTTGACGTTATCTACGGTGTAGGGATTCAGATTGTCCAGCTTTTTATAGTACATCTCGGCGGTCACCTTGAAATTCCGGTCTACGGCACGGAACGTATAATCTCCTCCCAATATGAAATGGATGGAGCGTTGTGACTTTAGATCTTTGTTCAATACCGTGATATTATTGCCGTTCTTATCTTTGTCTACTCTACGTAATTCCTTGTAGAAGGGCGATTGATAATACAGTCCAGTGGCGAAACGGAGCGTCAAGTCTTGGTCGAAGTTCGGGATAAAGCCCAATGAGGCACGGGGACTGAAAAGGAACTCCTTATTATAAGTCCAATAACTACCTCTAACTCCTGCGACTAACGTGAACAGACCTTGCTTGGTCCTGAATTTGAACGCGTCTTGCGCATAAGCGGAAAAGCGTGTGCTTTCTATCTGATTATCAGAAAAGAGGTTCGAATATACACTTACGTTATTACCGGTTTGGGGCAAAGAATAACCTGAGGAATCCCTTTTTTCCCATTCACTGATCTTATCATTGATTTTCTCCATTTGTACCGTGGCTCCACATTTCAACGTATTGTTTAAAAGGCGGGCCATCCCATAGTGCCCGACATTCATGACGGTGGAGTTCAAACGGTTTCGTGCGTGCTCGTGATAACGGCCTACGGACATGGCGGCTGACGCGTCGTCATCCGGATTTTCCGCTCCGTTCTCGCTCAGCCAATATTCTCCGGCGATATCGTATCCCTCTTCTTCCTTGCTTTTGAAAGCGGAGGCTTGAAGTCCCAACTCTGTGTTCTCATTGGGGTTGTGTTTCAATGTAAGCGCACCGAATAAGGTTTGGAAACGGTCTCTTTCCCTTCCGTCGAAATAGACTTTGAAGTTCTTGGGATGCTCGGCTGTACCGAAAGAGGTTTCCCGGCTATAAGGGGTGAATTTATAATTATTGTTAGCGAGGTTTCCCAAGAAATTGATTTCCCATTTAGGGGCCAATTGGTACGTGATGTAAGTTTGCAGATCGATAAATTTAGGGTTGTATTCTGCGTCTGTATCCATGGTACCCAAAATAGACCGACCGCTTTTAAAGCGGAAACCCGTTACTTGGGTAAATTTACCGATAGAACTGCCTACATAAGCATTCGCGCCCAACAAGCTCGCAGAAGCTGAGCCTTCGAATATCTTAGGCTTTTTATAGGTAATATCCAGCACGGAACTCATCTTGTCTCCGTAACGAGCCTCGAAGCCACCGGCGGCGAAATTGACCGCCTCCGTCAGGTCCGGATTGATAAAGCTAAGGCCCTCTTGTTGTCCCGAGCGAATCAGAAGCGGACGGAATACCTCGATCCCATTCACATAAACGATATTTTCATCATAACTACCTCCACGTACGGAATACTGGGAACTTAACTCGTTATTGGACGAGACTCCGGCAAACGTAACGACCAAGCTCTCTATACTACCTCCGGAGGGATCGGGCAATAACTTGATTTTGTCCGCATTTAGGGACTCCATGGTCGTGGTCTGCTTGCGGATGGCAGTAACAGATACTTCCCCTAAATCAAATGAGGTATTGTTCATCTGTACGTTCAGGCGCATATCGGCTTGTGCTGAAGGAATGATACGTTCAGCTTTATTATATCCCAGACAAGAGTAAATAATGGAGATAGAATCCCCCGGCGATATGGAAAAGGAATAATATCCCTTCTCGTTGGTCATGGAGCCGATCAACGTGTTCTTAACCCGGACATTCACTAATTCCAGAGGGTTACCGTCGGCGTCACGGACATAACCAGTGATTTTTATGCGGCCTTCGCCAAAGGCACTCACGGAAATAAGTATAAATAGCAGCGCGGCTATCGCACGAATCTTCATAATCTATTGTTCAATTATAAAAATACTAACGAGAAAAAAGAACGATACGTATATATGGGTGCAAAAAATTATATTTATATTTGCGAATCTTAATATTAAAAGAGTACAAAGAACGAAAAAAATGGAGAGTTTTGCAACACTTATACAAAATAGAAGAAGTACACGTAAGTTTACCGAACAACTACTTTCACCCGAGCAGGTAGAACTGATCTTGAAAGCGGCGTTGATGGCTCCGGCCTCAAAACGTAGTAATCCTTGGCAGTTCGTGGTCGTGGAAGATAAGGAAATGTTGAAGAAACTTGCCGGGTGTAAGAAAAATGGTTCTGCTTTTCTGGAGGGTTGTGCCTTGGCCGTGGTTGTCTTGGCGAATGTGATGGAAAGCGATGTTTGGATCGAGGACGCTTCGGTCGCTTCTATTTATATGCAATTGCAAGCGGAGGATTTGGGATTGGGCAGTTGCTGGTGTCAGATCCGGAACCGGGTAACAGAGGATGAGGCGGATTCGAATAATTATGTTCGTTCGTTGCTGGATATTCCTTATCAATTGGATGTCTTGTCTATCATTGGTATCGGTTATAAGGATCAGGTTCGTAAGCCTTTTGATGAATCCCATTTACAATGGGAGAAGATACATATAGGAAAGTTCTCTCTTCCGGAAGAAAATAAAGAGGCGGAAGAATGAGAGTCGTATTTGTTGGTGCCGGAAACTTAGCTACCCGGCTTTCGTTGGAAATGCGTAAGTCCGGAATGAGTATCGGGCAAGTGTATAGTCACACAAGTGAGCATGCTAAGATTTTAGCCGATGAATTGGGATGTGGGTGGACTGTTGTCCCGGAAGATATTGTGGAAGATGCCGACTTGTATGTTTTCTCTTTGAAAGATGCCGTGCTCCAAGATGTTATCGCCCGTGTAAAACCGAATAACGGTTTGTGGGTGCACACGGCAGGGAGTATGCCAATCTCTGTATTTGAAGGTCTTACGGCTAGATATGGGGTGGTTTATCCGTTACAAACGTTTAGTAAGAGTAGGGAGGTGGATTTCAAGAAAATACCGTTTTTTTTAGAGGCGAACTCGTCTGAAGATGAGAAGGTGCTGGGAGAGGTGGCTAGGGCGCTCTCCAGTGATGTCCGTTTCCTCTCCTCCGAGAAGCGAAAGAACTTACATTTAGCGGCGGTTTTCGCTTGTAATTTTACGAATCATATGTATGCGCTAGCTGAAAAGATCTTGGAAGAACAGCAAATACCGGGAGAGGTCTTGCTACCTTTGATAGACGAGACAGCCGCTAAGGTACATGTAATGTCGCCGGCGCGAGCCCAAACGGGACCAGCTATACGATATGACGAGAATGTGATAAACAAACATATGGCTATGCTTAAAGATCCGGATATGCGAAATCTATATGAGCTGATTAGCCGAAGTATACATAAGGAGGCTCGACATGAGTAGTATAAACTATGATTTGAGAAAAATAAAGGCTTTTGTCTTTGATGTAGACGGGGTGCTATCCTGCGATGTGATTCCGCTTCACCCGAATGGCGATCCGATGCGTACTGTCAATATCAAGGATGGCTATGCCTTGCAATTGGCCGTGAAGAAAGGTTATGAGGTCGCTATAATTACGGGTGGATATACGGAAGCCGTACAGATTCGCTTTTCTCGTTTGGGAATACAACATATTTATATGCGTAGCGCTGTAAAGGTGCATGACTTTAAGGATTTCATGGAAAAAACGGGCTTGTCTCCTGAGCAAATCATGTATGCGGGTGATGATATTCCTGATTATGAGGTAATGACGCAAGTCGGATTGCCGGTGGCACCTGCGGATGCGGCTCCGGAGATCAAGGAGATAGCGAAATATATATCCTCCCGGCGAGGTGGCGAAGGCGTAGCTAGGGACGTGATCGAGCAAACGATGCGGGCGCAAGGACACTGGTTCGGCGAGGAGGCTTTTGGGTGGTAAAATTTTGGTGAATGTGTAACGCTTAATCGAATAGGTTATGTTAGAGAATTTAAAAAAGTACAAGATCGTCTTAGCCTCTAATTCTCCGAGACGACGGAATTTGTTATCTGGTCTGGATATCGACTTCGAGGTGAGGGTAATTTCGGATATTGACGAGTCTTACCCGGATTCTATTGACTCCATGGAGATCCCTTTATATATTGCCCGTTCGAAAGCGGAGGCCTATAAATCGACTATGGCAGATGATGAATTGCTGATCACGGCGGACACGATCGTCTGGACGTTTGACGGGGTTATGGGGAAGCCTGTGAACCGGGAGGAAGCTTATGCTATGCTTCATGCTTTGTCGGATCATGTACATCAGGTAATAACCGGCGTTTGTATCATGACGAAGGACAAAAATGTAGGCTTTTCCGTCGAATCTGCGGTTTGTTTCGCAAAATTGGGTGATGAAGAGATTAATTATTATTTGGATAAATATAAACCTTATGATAAAGCGGGAGGGTATGGCATTCAGGAGTGGATCGGTTATATCGGGGTAGAGGCTATCAATGGTAGCTTTTATAACGTGATGGGATTACCTGTGCAAAAGCTTTATCAGGAATTGAAACATTTTTAATCTCAATTCAAGGTAAAGTATTTATCCTTCATATAATATTCTATCTGATTTAATGTGTGCGCTAAGGCTGGGGGAATCGGTAAGACGACCGGTTTCTCCACATTCCATTCCGGGTCATTTATGATCATGTCGGATAGGCTGCCCGCATGTATTAAGATAAGGCGGGTAGGGGCTGAGGCTATAACCTTATGATTGGTGTTTTGCGCAAGTAGCATGAAATGATCTTTTGCCACTTCCGCTATATGTGTCCCTTCTTGGCTGTAAATAATAAGTTTTCCCGAAAATACGAAGATTAATAGGTTATCCGTGGTTGTGGTATTAAACAGGGAATCTCCGGCTCTCAGTATTTTGCATTCAAGTTGATTTAGATAACGCTTCATGTAGGAACTTAAGGATTTTCGAGGATAGCCAATGTTTTTCTGTTAGGAAGGTATTCCAACATACCTTTTGAGTAGGTGACTTTCTGTTGTCCGTTGTTGTCCACATAAATAATGAAATACTCTATTTGGGGGATGGATTGTGCCAGTAGCTTCGCTTTCTCGACTCCCAAAACCATGAAAGTCGTAGCGTAAGCGTCTGCTGTCATACAATCTTCCGCCACGATTGTCGCGCTAAGAATATTTTGTCCAGCGGGATAACCGGTCGCCGGATTGATCGTATGGGCATATTTCTTACCATCCTTGATGTAGAAGTTTCGGTAGTCACCAGAAGTAGCCACACCTCCTTTTTGGCATAATTGTACGATCTCTTCAACATCATTTGTTACGCCGCTTGTCCCTATTTCCGGCTTGTTGATGCCGACTCGCCAACAGTCACCTTGTTGATTTACGCCTTTCATGGTGACCTCACCACCTATTTCTACCATGTAGTTCTTTACGCCTTCCTTTTCCAGCAGGCGGGCGATAACATCGCAAGCATAACCTTTTGCGATGGACGAACAATTCAATAGAATCCGGGGATCTTCTTTGATGATTTTCTTTCCTTCCAATCTTACTTTTTGATAACCGACGAAAGCCTTGATGCTATCGATCATCTGCGGGGTTACGCTGTCCATCTTACTGAATCCGAATCCCCATAGATTAATTAATGGAGCGCAAGTAATATCAAAAGCTCCTCCTGATTTTTTGGAGATTTCTTCCGCCTTAATGAATACTTCGGTAAACCATTCATCTACCTCCACATCCTCGTTATTATTGACTTTAGCGATCGTGGAGTTGGGGTTGAAAGGATTTAAGGAGAGGTTAAAACGTTGCAGCTCGCTGTCGATCTTATCGGTTAGGATTTGCTTGGCCTTGTATTTGATGTGGTAACTTGTATGAAAAACAGAACCACTCTCTTCGAAATATTGGCCCTTGTCCGAGCAAGCCGTAAGCGATAAGATCAACAGGCTGACTAATATGGAAATATTCTTGCGCATCATTATGAAATTTTATGTCGCGAACTTACATAAAAAATTCCATATATGCCCCTTTCATGGGGGAGACGCTATTGTGTGTATAAATATCAAGGATTCCTTTTTTATATTGTGACTCTGGTTTTATCCAATGTGCACGCCTTTCGGATAGGATCTTTTCTATTTCTTCCGCGCTTCTCTCGATACCGCCGGTACCGATTATATCCAATCTTCTCGCTGGAATATCGATACGGATCAAGTCATCGTTCTCTACCAAGGCGATCGGTCCCCCCTCGGAAGCCTCCGGGGATACATGTCCGATCGCCGGGCCTCGGGTCGCTCCGGAGAAACGACCGTCGGTGATCAATGCGATGGTCTCTACCAACTCAGGATCGGAGGCGATCGCTTCTGTCGTATAAAACATTTCTGGCATTCCACTTCCTTTCGGTCCTTCATAACGGATAAATACCGCTTCTCCCGGATGGATTTTCTTTTGTAATACCGCCTCAATAGCGTTCTCCTCACAATCGAATACCCTCGCTTTCAGGGTGACTTGCATCAAGCGGGGTGAAATCGCCGAATGTTTTACGACTGCCCCTTCGGGCGCTAAATTTCCTTTCAATATAGCGATGGCTCCTTGTGCCTTGATCGGTGTATGAAGAGGTTTGATAATATCGCCAACCTTTACTCCTAGGGCAGGAAGATATTTATGGCAATTCTCATAGAAGCCGTTGAGCTGTAAATCTTTTAAGTTTTCTCCCAATGTTCTGCCGGTAACGGTCTTGACATCGAGATGGAGGAATTCCTTGATTTCTTTCATGATCGCCGGTACGCCTCCCGCATACCAGAAATATTCGCCGGGCCAAAAACCGCTGGGACGTATATTTAAAAGGTAGGGGATCTTACGATGTATCTTGTCGAACAAATCCGGTGATAACTGGATTCCCAGTTCATGGGCGATAGCTGGAAGATGAAGCAGGCTGTTGCTGGAACCCGCTATGGCGGCATGTACCATGATCGCATTTTCAAATGCTTGTATCGTTATGATTTCGGAGGGTTTTAACTCTTCTTTCGCCAGTCCGAGTGCATGTTCTCCGGCTTTACGGGCGGTTTCTTTTAACTCGGGTAAATGGGCGGGGATCAAGGCGGAGCCCGGTAAAGCGATGCCAAGCGCTTCTGCCATTACTTGCATCGTAGAGGCGGTACCCATGAAAGAGCAAGCTCCACAATCCGGACATGCGTCACGCTTATAAACCATGAATTGTTCTTCCGTTATTTCTTTTCGCTCGTACTGGGCGCTATAGGTACCGATTTGTTCTAACGTGAGTAGGTTGGGACCGGCTTTCATTATACCACCAGGCATGAATATAGCAGGCATATCTAGCCGGGCTATCGCCATCAAATGCGCAGGGACGGATTTGTCGCAACTGGCTATAAAGACACCAGCGTCGAAAGGAGTCGCTTTTACATGAATCTCCATCATGGCGGCCATGATATCACGGGAGACTAATGAGTAGTTCATACCATCGTGTCCCTGCGCCTCTCCATCACAAATATCAGTGACGAAGTAGTTTGCGGCACGTCCCCCCTTTTCCTTTATACCGATTCCGGCCTCGTCCACCAATTTATCCAGATGGGCGCTTCCCGGATGGCTATGTCCGTAACTGCTTTCTACAATGATTTGCGGTTTACTCAATTCGTCGATTTTCCAACCGCTGCCTAGCCGGAGTGAATCCAGCTCCGGCGCTAGTTTTCGTAATTGCTGGCTTTTCATGTCTATTAATTAATGTATAAGGTTATTTATTCAATAAGGTATCCCTAGCTAAAGAATACATGCTCTATCAAAATCTTTGTACCGATACCGATTAAGATTAAACCTCCGATGAGGTCCAGCTTCAAGTCGATTCTCTTGCCGAATCGGTTACCGAAATAGACACCGAAGGCAGAGATAGCGAAGGTGACAACACCGATAGTCGAGGCTTGCAGCAAGAGCGGTGATTTTAAGATCGCCAGAGAGATTCCTACGGCGAGGGCATCGATACTTGTCGCTATTCCCAATCCGCATAATGTCCGGTTACATAGAGGATCGAATTTCCCGTCTTCCTCCTCTTCCTTCGTGCTATCGTATATCATTTTTCCACCTAAGTAAAGCAAGAGGGTAAATGCGATCCAATGATCGAAGGCGCAAATGTATTTTTCGAATCCTAATCCCATCGTATAACCAATCACGGTCATTCCGGCTTGGAATATACCGAGCACGCTCGCTATCTTAATAATATTACCGGCGGTGCAGTTGTTCTTAAGAACTGCGCCGCCGGTAACTGATACTGCTAGGCTATCCATGGATAAGCCGATCGCTAGTAGCAGAACTTCAATGTATAACATACTAGAATGATTCCCGTTTAATAATTTCTTCTATGGGCTTACGTTTCTTTGGAGTCTCATCGAATAATGCCGGGTCGGAAGGATAGCCGAACGGTATCAGTACAACAGGCTCGATCGTTTCCGGAATTTTAAAATGTTTCCGGCAAAGCTCCGTGTCGAAATTGCAAACCCAACAAGTACCCAATCCTTGTTCGGCAGCGGCTAAACAAATGTGTTCCGTGGCGATAGCCGTATCGATATCCATATGATCCTTATGATCGCCCCGTTTCCAAGATTGCTGATGATCTCCGCAAACGATCAAGTAATAAGGCGCTTGCTTGAACCATTCCCGGGGATAGCATTCTTGTAATTTAGCTTTTCCTTCCGCACTTTGAACCCATACAAAATACCAAGGTTGATAATTTACCGCCGAAGGGGCCAAACGAGCTGCTTCTAGGATATAATCAATCTTTTCTTGCTCTACGTTTTTGGGGGCATACTTTCGGATAGAGCAACGTTTTCTCGCTAATTCTAGGAAACTCATATCTCATCCTCTATTTTATAGTTATTGCGATTCGGAGAATTGCGGGAAATCAACTCCCCGATAAAGCCCGCTAGGAACATCTGGGTTCCCAGAATCATCGCTGTCAATGAAATATAGAAATAAGGGGAACTTGTAACCAAAGGTCTTAGATCTCCAGAGTACATCGAGATCAATTTCATGCTGAGTACGATTACTAGAGCGATAAAACCAATGAAGAACATAGCGCTTCCCCATAAACCGAAGAAGTGCATCGGTTTCTTTCCGAATTTGGAAGTAAACCAAAGCGTGATCAAATCAAGATAACCGTTCACGAAGCGATCCAACCCGAATTTAGTAGTTCCGTACTTGCGGGCTTGATGTTTCACTACTTTCTCGCCAATCTTGTGAAATCCGGCAATCTTAGCTAAATAAGGTATGTAACGGTGCATATCGTTATACACCTCTATATTTTTAATGACAACATTCTTATACGCTTTCAATCCGCAATTGAAATCGTGTAAGTTCTTTATTCCCGAGAATTTACGAGCTGTTGCGTTGAATAATTTCGTGGGGATCGTCTTAGACAACGGGTCATATCTTTTCTTTTTCCAACCGGATACCAGATCGTACCCGTCTTCGGTGATCATCCGGTAAAGTTCGGGTATCTCATCCGGGCTGTCCTGTAGATCGGCGTCCATGGTAATGACTACGTCACCTTTAGCCCGCTGGAATCCGCAGTGCAATCCCGGCGACTTGCCGTAGTTGCGACGGAACTTGATTCCCCGGATATGTGGAGAACGTTGTTTCAACTCCTCGATCACTTCCCAAGAATTATCCGTACTACCGTCATTCACGAAAATGACTTCGTAGGTATAATTATGTTCTTTCATCACCCGCTCTATCCACGAGAATAACTCGGGTAAAGACTCGGCTTCGTTATACAACGGGATAACAACTGATATGTCCATTATTTGTCTGTAATTAACTTTTTAGCGGTTTTCAGTGATGGAACCAGTCGAATTGTTCCTGCACAAGAGAGCCGCTACCGGTATAGAAAGTATGATGCCGTAAAATACGTTATTAAATATTCCTTGTATGGCCATATGGATTGGCGAGATGCGAATATTGCTGAGCGAGTCGAGCATATCCGAGCTAACTTGGCTATCTTTTAATGCAGTCGTTAATTGCCCGATCGCATTTGCCACGAAATCAGGTGGGGCGATGAACTGGTAAAAGACAAAGTATTCAAGCGAGACGATCAATGCGGCGAAAAAATACAACATCGTGCCGAATCTCCATGCATGAAAGAAACTGATCCTTCCACCGATGTCGTGCCGATATCTTTTCGTCATGTAGTAGGCGATGAAAGGGACGGCGAGCGTCAATAGCCAATAGACAAGACTCAAGGAGGGGACGGAAACGCTGAAGATGAAAAAGATGTATTTCACTACCCAATATATACCCATGGCCAAACCATAAGTCATAGCGCCTTTTAAAAGTAAATTCTTATTCTCTTCCATGATGTTGCTGTTTTGAATTCTTATCAGCAAAGTTAATATATTAATGCAAATGCGCAACTATATTATGTCTAAAATAGAAAAAAGGAAGCCTACGTATAAGCTTCCTTTTAAGTTGTGTTTTATCTGAGCCTCTTGTCGGATTCGAACCAACGACCCCGAGATTACAAATCACGTGCTCTGGCCAACTGAGCTAAAGAGGCAGGTGGGTAAGCTTACTACATCGCGCCGCTACAACCAAGTACCCTTGCTGCGGTCAAGCCCTGGGGGATTCCGAGGGAGCATGCCGTGTAGGACTTACCCGGGTGCAAAAGTAGATATTATTTTTTACTTTGCAAGCGTTTTCTTACTCTTGGGATGATAATTGTTTATAAAGAATTGAAAACCTTATGCTTTTGGTAATGTTAAAAAATGTTTTATGTATTGTGGCCGATGGTTTATCAAAGAATGTTGATTTTTTCATTGTGAGGAAAAAACATTTTCATCATGAAGAAAAAGTATTTTCACCGTGAAGAAAAAGTATTTTCATCACGATGAAAAAACAGTTTATTTGGAAGAGGTTCCGCTTTCCAATATGCTGACGATGGAGAACAACGTAAAGCAGATCGCTCCCAGTCCGGCCAATACCCGTGCGGGAATGGTATAATAACTATGCTCGGCCGCCATCTCGAAAAGGAAAGCGGAGAGGAAAAGGCAGAATAAAGCCGTGAATATAGGAATCAATGGAATCCGGTTGGCAAGCTTGAATTCTTCCCTCCATATTTTAGACAGCAAGATCACCTTGCTGGAGATACTATAGCAAACTAATCCAAGGCCGATCATGATATATCCGGTTGAGGCATTAGCAGGGTCGCTATCTCCTAATACGAAGAGACCCCATATCAGACTGATAGATCCCATCAGGATGACAAAACGGTGCCATAGCCTTTTTTCCAATCGGGAATATGTGTTTCTTATTTGTCGGGCGATCGTGGCGACTAAAGCGATTAAGCTGCTGCAAATACATGCTAGTCCGGCCATCACATGCCCGGCGACAAAGTATTGGGAATGCTCGTCGCTATGCGCTAGCAACCGGTAAGCCCAAATCCATGCGACTATGGATATAAATGATGCTACAAGGATCAAGAATACCCCCTGCCAAAAGTTGAACGCTTTGTCTGGTATTCTGGGATCGTCGCTTTTGGCGTTCATTTGTATTAAGGTGAATCGGGTAGAGGCGGGTGTTAGCCGTTGTTGCTACGCATGCGGTTATAAGGCCCACCCCGCAAATGACATGGCCCGCGACAAAGTCTGCTGGCGCCGGTGAGGACATGAGTAAGATAAAGCCCGCCAGAAAAGTGATGGTTGCCGAGAGATATCCAAGGATAGGCAAGGCGAATCTGGCTACATTATTATATGTATGGATAATTTGACGAATAATGGTCGCTGCCGTAGCGAACAAGGCTATACAAATAAAGCCAAGAGAGAATACGACAGGTCCGGCGACGAATCTGCTGGAGTCCACTCCATAGTTAAAGACAAAAAATCCATAACCGAAACAAAAGAGGGCCATTAGCAATGGAATCGCCCTGAATAAGACACTAATCCCGTAATTCATAACTTGTTTTTTATTTAGATTTTTCTTCAAACAGAGATGCGATCCTTTTTGTTCAAGAAGATTTTTAGAGGTTATACGATGTTTTTGCGTGTTATTTCATCATTTTTGTTTTTCTTTGCGGAAAATATCAGAGAAGTGAATCTTATTATAGAACAAGGTAACACGTCATCAAAGGTCGCTGTGTATAAAAATGGGCATATAGAGGCTTCTTTTGTATACAAGCAATTCGGTGTATCTGTGGTCGCTGCTCTTTTTGAGAAGTACGCTTTTACGCAAGGCATTTTATCGACGGTGATAGATACGGACGATGAGTTGATCGCTTATCTAAAAAATAAGCTTCAGCGTTTTGTCTTTCTGGATGAACATGTAGCTTTACCGATCAAGGTGGAATATGGGACGCCGAAAACGCTAGGCAAGGACCGTTTGGCCGCTGTCGTGGGGGCGAATTATTTGCGGCCGGGAAAAAATCTGCTGGTTATCGATGCCGGTACCGCTATCACGTATGAGGTGATAGAAGCGCCGGGTATCTTTCTGGGAGGGAATATCTCTCCGGGGATGACAACCCGTTTTCGAGCGTTGAACCATTTTACGAAGAAACTGCCTTTGGTAACGGAAGAGGATGATATACCGCTTATCGGGAGAAGTACGGAAACGGCTATCCAAGCGGG
>ENA-ORNB01001077-ORNB01001077.1-human-gut-metagenome-genome-assembly--contig:-NODE-1077-length-21920-cov-18.626664_pt1 | contig 21920 bp, 15 predicted proteins | sample MGYA00242112_ERZ509016 | MGnify/ENA primary metagenome ERZ509016 (study PRJEB26280, sample SAMEA2338705) | human gut metagenome | biome: human gut; feature: human-associated habitat; material: faeces...
AGCGAACACCGAGCTTGACGGTTAGTACGAGAATGCGTGGCATTCTGTTGCGAAGCCGCCACGCAGGCGAAGTGGCATAAGTAGAGAAATGTCCCTATCTATGCGAGCGTTGAGTGTTGTCCCCCGCTACGCGGTCGCCGTGGGTTCCCTTTCAAGGGGGAACGGCGAGGGGGAAAACACGTGAGGAAAGGGGAAATTTCAATTTAGAGTTCTCCATCCTACACTCTTGTAGAGGAATAACACACACTTGATGATGGGGACATTGCATTTACCCCCCCCAACACACACTCTTGTAAAGCTCAAAAAAACCACCGGTAACACGGTGGTCTTTCTTAAATCACAATCAGCCAAATTTATCTTGCTTGCTTCATATGGAGTTCTCTCATTCCCTCAACCGAGTCGCAGATTTCTTTCAGGTTGCAATGGGCGCAATCGACAAGCACGTTATCGAGAATGTGGTTGAACGCAGACAATATTTGCGACGTGTGAGATGAAAACTCTTGCAAGGGAGCAAAATCTATTTGAGCGTCCACAACGAAAACAACCGTAACGGCCTTGACGGCGTCTTTTGCCAAATACGATTTTATTGTGGTTGCACCCAGTGCTTCGAACGACAACCCTCTCTTGATTGCAGACTTTGCCACCCTGACTTGCTCGCGCTGTTTGATGACGGACGTGCGCATCATATAACCGCTGACGTTTTCCTTGTACTTCGCGTACTCCAAAGATTTTGCAAGATCGAAAATGGCTTGCTCGTCGTCGGATTCGGCATTGACGGAAATAATGACGATTTTTGCATAGTTACAATCTTTTTTGACGTCTTTAAGCTCTTTGCCGATGAGTATGGTTTGATTTTTGACGGGCATATCGTCGGTCAGCACGGTTGCCGCAGTGCAAGGCATATCGCTACCGCCGAGTTCGAAAGCGGTGTCTTTCATCAAAATAAGTTCGCTTTGCTCGTTCGTAGGCAAAGCCTTACCGCTGTCGTACGGATAGACTTTCGCATCGTTTTTCGCAATGCAATCGAACAGTTTTCTTATGTCTTCGTCAAAAATTCCTATCATTTAAGGTCCTGTTTTTCAGTCGATTATTTGTATGATTATTTGTGCGTATTTTGCAAAATCCGCACTTTATCGTATTATTTCAAGTTGTTTAAGTGCCTCTTTGACGCCCTGAACGACTTTTGAGTTTTCGGGAAGTTCAAACACGTTTTCACCTTTAAGGTCGAAGGACGCAAGGTTTTTGTCGTCGCCTATAACCGCCAAAAGTTTCACTCCGTCATAGTCGAGAGCACGCACTGCGTCCTCGTCGGAAACGCGATTGACGATGATGCCGATCTTGTCGTACATGACGAGATCGTCGGCAACTTTCTTGATGGTTTTGCACACGTCCCTACCCTTTTTAGATTGGTCGGTGACAAGAATCAAATGAGTCACCTTTTCCATAACTCTGCGGTTGATTTGTTCGATACCAGCCTCCCCGTCGATAACTACGTAGTCGAATTCCTCGGACAAAATACCGATAACGTCTTTGAGATATGCGTTGATTTTGCAATAGCAACCGGCACTTTCGGGGCGACCTACGGCAATAAAAACGTATCCGTCTTTTTCAACCATAGCGTCAAAAATACGGAAACGCGCCTCGTTGAGCAACTCAATCGCACCCTTTGCATTGCCGTCCTCGACATTTTCTATAATATCTTTTCTGATGTCGTCGATAGTGGATTTCACTTCAACGCCCAAAGCCGTTGAAAGTCCTACGGCAGGGTCTGCGTCTATTGCCAAAATACGCTTGTCGGGATATGCTTCCACCAAATTGCGAACGATGTTTGCCGCAAGTGAGGTTTTGCCCACTCCGCCCTTTCCTGCGACTGCGATTATAGTTGCCTTTGCCATAAGTCCTCCTTTGAAACGAGCGCCGTTTCAAAACAATGTATATGGTAGCACTTTGCTTGCTTTTTGTCCATATAATTGCTCATATTTCGGCACTTGAAGCCGTTGAGAGTCCTTTTTCTTTAAATATCTCGCGCCTGTGCCATACGTTCTTTTCTCAACGAAAAAACGCCTGAAAAACGGCGTTTTTTGCTTGTTTTTTGTAATTTTTCAATTCGAAACGAATTACGCAATGCGCTCGACGACGTACGTTCCGCTCTCACGCTCGATCGGATTGATCGTCATATTTTCGTCGTTGCAAAGGATTTTGCCGTCTTTGCAATAAATCGAGAATATTCCGCCCTCCTTTGCGCTTGCGACCTTATCCGTATCGAAGGAATCCGCAAGATACAGCGGCAAAATCTCAAGCACGATTTGCGAACAGGTTTTGGTTGCGGAATATGCGGTGTACGTGCTTATTGCGCTTACGTTTTCGCCGTTTTCAACGTTCACGAAGTGAGAGCGCGACGTGCCGTCCTCATAGACGTAGTAACCGTCCTCGTCTTTTGAAATCGCATAATCTTTGAGCATAACGACGGATATTTGTTGCTTGTACGCAAGCCTGCCAGCGACGATTGCGCCGTCATCCGTCTTGTCGAACACGTTTGCTTGCAATTCGTCGTGAGCCTCGCTTAAATTGCGTGTGAAGCCGTCATAGCTCGATATAATACCTTTATCGTAGCCGGCATCCGTCATCGTGCTTGCGATATAGTCGATTACAAAAGCGTTTTTCGTCCAGAAAAAGTCGAGATATACGGGGGTGTTTTCGCCAAACGCGTTTTTATACTCGTCCGAAACGACAAGTTTGACGACGTTCCCGTCCAAAAACTCCAATTTTACATTGTTCTCGTCCGCTATAAGCGAAATAAGCGTGTCGAAATAGGTCTTTACGCTTTCGTTTTTTGTCGGGTCAAACCTTTCGGCATCGTTGTCGTGAATACACGTAAACATCTCTTCATAGTACGCATAAATTGGAGCATAATACAAAAATCTGTTTCCCGCGTCATCGAACACTTTGAGCGACCGATACAGCAACGCAGGAACCTGCACTTCTTCGTTCGGATGCGTATTGAGATAGAACAAATTGTTCATTCCGTCGACTTCTTCGCTTGCATAAAAAACTTTGTAGGCGTATTCGCTTGCCTCGGTGTACTTGGACGCTACGCTTTGACGATACTTTTTGTCTTGATTTTTATCAAAATAATAGGTAAAAACGAACTCCCCTCCACAGTTCTTCGTTGAGGATGTATCGGGGGTTATCGCAAACCACCCTGCCTCGACTCTCAACAAAACAACCATAACAACGGCAAAACAAACAATCGCAAGCACCAAAAACAGCACAAAAAGCACAACTCTCAGCTTGACGTTTTTGTTTGACACTTCGACCTGTTCCACAGGCGGAGGCGTAAGGAGATTTTTATCCTTTGCATATCTTTTCATAATCACCTTTGTTTAAAAAGGTTTAGCTCGTCGCTAAACCTTACGTTTTGTTATCTGAGCGTCAAAAGCAAGAAGAACAGGAACAGTACCAACAGTACCGCCAAGAATATAAATCCTGCGATTGCGCCTTTCTTGAACGCTTTGAAGTTCTTTATGTAATTGAACTTCTTGAAGATATACGCCGCGATTATGCCGGGGATAGGCAAGAAGAACGACAGCACCTTAAACCACGAGCTACCCGTATCGTGCACGGGTGTGTCGAGAATGGGCTCGGTTGCCTCAACGGGTTCTTCCGCTTCTTTTTCGGCATATTCGAGAGCTTCTTGCTCGGTCATGAATGACGAAGATTTGAGCGGAACACCCTCTTCCCTTATACGTTTGTACTCTTCGATTTCTTTCTTGTTGCCGAAGATATAGTGATTGTGTCCAATGCACACCATTTCGGGCTTATCTTCACTGTAATCGTGTTGCGAGGGATCGTACACGAAAAGTTTTTTCTTCTTTTCAAGCTTCGGATCGGGGATAGGAATTGCCGAGATAAGAGATCTCGTGTACGGGTGAAGCGGATACGCGAACAATTCTTCCGCTTCTGCGATTTCCACTATTTCGCCCTTGTAAATAACGCCGATTCTATCCGAAATGAAACGGACGATTGACAAGTCGTGCGCTATGAACAGATATGTTGTGCCCCTCTCTCTTTGGAACTTGTTGAGAAGATTCAGCACCTGCGCGCGAATAGACACGTCGAGAGCGGAAATCGGTTCGTCCGCAACGACGAGGGACGGCTCCATAATCATAGCTCTTGCAAGGCCTATACGCTGGCGTTGTCCGCCCGAAAACTCGTGAGGATAACGCGTGAGGTGTTCGGGGAGCAAACCGACTTCTTTTATCATTTGCTCGACTTTTGCAACTCTATCCGCTTCGTCTTTGAAGAGGTGGAAGTTGTAAAGGCCTTCGGACACGATATAGTCGACGGTCGCGCGCTCGTTGAGAGATGCGGCGGGATCTTGGAACACCATTTGGATGTTCCTGATGACCTGTCTGTCGAGTTTATGCGAAATATTGCCCGAAATGCGCACGCCTTTGTACTGAATCTCGCCTTTTGCGCAAGGGTTGACTCTGATGACTGCACGACCAATAGTGGTTTTTCCCGAGCCGGACTCGCCGACAAGAGAGAACGTTTCGCCCTTATAGATGTCGAAAGACGCGTTTTTTACCGCCTTGACAGCCTTGTCGCCCTTGCCGAAAGTGATGTCGACGTTCTTGACGGACAACAAAATTTCTCTGCCGTTTTCGTCAAGCGGACCTTGTTCAGGGAGAGTATATACTCGATTTTTGTATTGATCGATTCGCGTTTTCCAGCTGTCGCCAACGCGTTTGAAGTGTCTTTGAATTTTTCCGCCGACGCCCTTAAACCAGTCGCTTATAACCTTCCCTGCGGATTTTTTTGAAGGCTTCTCGTCGCTTTCAACCGAATTGTCGGCGACAGGAGTTTCTTCAACGGAGGAATCCCCGAAAGAAGGCGCGCTTTGTTCGCAAACGGGTTCTTGTTGAGTGTCGGCATTTTCGATATGCTCTTGCTGCTCCACTGCGAGTTCTTGTTCGACAGGCGTGGAGTTATCCAATGCGGAGGTTTGGATATCGTCGATTATTTTGTCTTTGTCCATCATTCCACCTCCTCGATATTGAATGCTTTGAGCAATCTGCCGTGAATATCTTTGATGATTTCGGGTTTTTCGATTTTAGGCGCTCTGGGGTCGAGAAGCCATGTTTTTGCGAAGTGGGTTTCGGTCACTTGGAACATCGGAGCTTCTTTGAGCGTATCCACCTTCAGACAATATGGATTTCTCGGTGCAAACGGATCGCCGAAGATCTTGTTGTAAAGCGACGGCGGCGTACCGGAAATCGAATACAATTCTGTGTTCTTTTCCGCAAGTTGCGGCAGCGACGACAAAAGCGCCCACGTGTACGGATGACGAGGATCGTAAAACACCTCGTCTACCGTTCCGAGTTCGACGATTTGTCCCGCATAAAGCACCGCAACTCTGTCCGCGACGTTTGCGACAACGCCGAGGTCGTGGGTGATGAACACGATCGTGTAGTTAAATTCTTTTTGCAAATCCTTGATAAGTTTGAGGATTTGGGCTTGAATGGTAACGTCAAGAGCGGTTGTAGGCTCGTCGCAAATGAGGATCTTGGGTTGACACGAAAGCGCGATTGCGATGACAATACGCTGACGCATGCCGCCCGAATATTGGAAGGGATAGTCGTCATAGCGGTTTTCCGCATTGGGAATACCCACCTTCTTCATCAATTCGACAGCTTTTCTTCTCGCCTCTGCCTCCGAGCAGTGTTGGTGCTTGATGATGATTGAGGAGATTTGCTTGCCGATTGTTATGATCGGGTTGAGCGACGTCATCGGATCCTGGAAGACGGTTGCGATGCGCGTACCGCGGATCTTTTGCCAGTCCTTTGTGTACTTGATTTTTGCGAGGTTGAGCACGCACACGCCGTGGAGTTGCGTTTCGGTGGTGCCGTCGAGGAACTTGACTCTGAACGCAATCGGATCGAAAATCTGATTGCGTTGCTCGTCGTTTGTGAGGTCGACGCCAAGACGCATAGCCTTACGCAGTGCGAGAATGAGTTTGACAATAAGCTTAAATCTTTCGAGTGCGCCGTATCTTCCGACGGAAAGATAAATTTCCTTGCCTAAAATCTCGTTGCGATGCACGGTATCCTCGGTGATTTCTCCTTGCAAAGCGAGTTTATATTCCTCTTTGAGCTTTGCCATGGTTTCGGCGTAATACTTTGCAAATTCGAGGTCGGCTTTTGCCGCTTGTTTGTGAGCGCGCACGGTTTGAGCGATTGTCTTTTCCAAAGCCTTTATTTTCTTGTCGCAATCGGAGATAATGTCGTTGGTTTCTTTGACCTTATCTCTTTCCTTGCGCGTATTGAGCGTGAGTTTGAGGTTGTACGCCTCGGTGCGGCGGAACTTGAGATCGTCGATCTCGTCCTGCATTTTCTCATGCTCTTGCTCGCTGAGGGTGAATTTTTCCTTCTTTTCCGCCTTGAGCGCGAGGATTTTTTGATAGATATCCGCGCCGAGTTCGAGTTTTGAGGCTTTGTTGAGCCGCTTCAAAACGACGTCGAGAAGAAATTTGTCGAATTTTGTCGGAGTTGCAACGGTATCCGCAAGCTCGTCGTCGTTGAAGATGAGTTCGCCTTGCGAAATGAAGCCGTTTGAGTCGAGCATACCGGCAAAAGTCTTTGTAAAGACGGATTTGCCCGAACCCGATTCACCGACGATTGCAATAGATTCGTTTTCATAGATATCGAGCGAGATTCCGCGGATTGCGGTGAGGATTCTGCCTCTGACGCGGAATTTGACTTCGAGATCCTTTACGGACAGCAAAACTTTTTTATCTTCCATACGTCACCTCACATATGCGTTCTCGGATCGGAAGCGTCACCGAGTTTCTGTCCGACGACGTAGAGGACGACGGTTATGATAGCTGCAATGACAACGGGTGCCCAAAATTCGAGCGCCCAGTCTGGATTCGACATATATGCTTGTGAGGTTTCGATGATCTTGCCGAGTGACATATCCGACATGCCGATTCCGATAAACGACAGGAATACTTCCATTGAAATGTAGCTGGGAAGTTCGGTTGCAAGAAGCGTCATTATGACAGATGTCATAAACGGCAAAATGTTCTTGAACGCAATACGGTAAAGCGGTGTGCCTAAGCACTTTGACGCAAGATTGTATTCCCTGTCGCGAATGATGATGACTTGCGTGCGGATAAAGTAAGCAATGCCGAGCCACCCTGTTATCGTCAAGGCGAAAACCATTGTCCAAAAGCTTGCGGTCAAAATCATAATAAGCACCGAAATGATAAGCACATAAGGCACGTTGCCGATTATGTTGTACACTTCGGTCATAAACTTGTCGAATTTCTTCGAGAAGCCCCAAATTGCGCCGAGAACAATGCCGACGAGCATGTTGATTGCCGCGCACACGAGTGCAAGGCTTATCGAAATGCTTGCGCCGTACCAAATGTAATCGAACGTCGATTGGCCCGCTTCGCCCGTACCGAGAATCCAGTGTATGCTGAATCCGAATTTATCGACTGCCTGACTTGGTCTAAGGTGTTTTGCCGTGCTATCAAGCACGTTGATAAACGGCGTGACTTCCGGATCATATCCCGAAGCAAGAGGATAAATATATGCAAAGATTATCACAAAGAACAACAATGCGATGAAGAATATGTTGAGTTTGCTTTTGAAAAACACTCTGAACACAGACTTCCAATAGGAATATCTGGGCGCGGTGATTTTTTCGGAATCCAACTCGTTGTTATCGACGTGCGAGAACAATTCCTCGTCCGACATCTTGAATTCTTGAAGGTCTATAACTTTATTTTCCATATCGTCACCTCGCCTTGTCTGAGAATGAAATTCTCGGGTCTACCATTGCCATAAGTATGTCTCCGAGTATCAACGACACGACAGACAACAATGCATAGAACATCGTAAGTCCGACAATAACCGCATTGTCGTACAAGTTGATTGCTTCTGTGAGCATACGCCCCGTGCCGGGAACAGCATACACTGTTTCTGTAATAATTGCACCGACAACGGCTCCGAGAATGGTGCCGGGTATGTTATGCACAAGAGGAATAATAGCGTTTTTGAGAATGTGTTTGTTGAAAATCTCTCTCTCACTCAAACCACCCGATCTTGCAAACTTGACATAGTCGGAGTTTTGCTGGTCAATCATATATCGTCTTAGCCAGTTCATAAGACCTGCAACCGACGGAAGCGCAAGCGAAATGATAGGCAATATGTACATCAGTTTGCTTGTCGAGTCAATGTCGAATCTGCCGGGCAAACCCATTTTCATACCGAGCGCGCGGAACATAAAGATATACGCAAGCGATGGCACCGCGATAATAAAGACGATGTAAATCGTGCCGAGTTTGTCGAGAATCTTGCCTTTGTTTCTCGCCATCATAATGCCGAGAGGCACACCGAGCAAATAAGCCATAATCGAGGATAAAATGCCGATTATGAACGAGAAACCGACTCTTGACAAACTGTGCTTTACCGTGCCGACATTCGTATAATTGTCGGTATATCTTTGTTGAATAAACTCACCGCCCTTCGTGCGCGAATCTGCAACGAACGTTGCTTTGTGCAGATCGTTTGAAGACTCTTCGGTGAATCCTGTCGGATAATGCGTCAAAGATTTGACGTTGCTTCCTTGACTTTTCGTCATAGTCGTATATGCGTCAACGCCCTTGTTGACCGCATAAGACATGCCGAGATTTATTTTTACGATATTTTGGTGTATGAACGGAAATTTATTGTCAAAATAGAGCAGATACTTGTGCTCTGTTCCGTTACCTATGATTGCAGGCGAAAATTTTTCTCCGCCGTATGCAGGGTCATACCAAGTGAAAGAAAGCCCTCTTTCACCCACCAACTGATCGTCGTCTTCTACATAATGAATGGAATCGACCTGAATGAGATTCTTAAAATACACCCACACTCTTTCAAGCGTAGAATATTCCTTGTATGCAAACAATTTTTGAGTTCCGCCTTTTGCAAGCGAAGTGCCGAGCATTACGGCGTCAAGCCTCATAACAGTATATTTGTTTGCTTTGCAGTATTCCTTAAATTTCGCAACGTATTTTGCGACAATTGCAGAATCCTGACTCTCTGTTCGGCCGAATTTTACGGCTTGCGTACGCTCTTGTGCCGTCATTTCACCTGAATTCACTAAATCCGTTAGATAATCGGCATAGGAATACGTTGTCAAATAGCCGTAAGCTTCCCATTGAGAATATTTGTAAACGACTTTTTCGTTGTTGAGATACTTGATGAGTTGTTGATCGCCCTTGAAGACATAATCTTTGTCAATCAGCGAGTACACCAAAGCCATTACGACGATAACAACGATAACGACGGAAATTAAGCCGCGGATAAGTCGTTTAAGCAGATACTTTGTCATAATAAAACTCACTCTAAAATATGCAAAACTCGGAAGAGCGGAAAACTATCCAACCCTCCCGAAATTGCATTCCTGTCAGCCGATTGCTCGGCTGACAGGCATTTGTTGCAATAAAACTAATCGATAAACAAAATCAAGGATTAATAAATACCGAGAAGTTTGATCATATCGCCGCCCGGGATCATCGTGTTGAGGAACGTCGCAGGATCTTGATAGTCAGGACTCCAACCGGAGCAGTCGTAAATGTTGTAGTTGCATTCTGTGCCGGATTCGCAGTAATAACCCGCATAATACCAAGCATACACGTCACCGCTTACGAGATTGACTTTGACTTTGCCGCCAAAGACAGACTCGATGTTTTGTTTCAAAGCTTGCGCTCTGTTTGCATAAGTTGCATAGTCATAGTAAGGATAATCGATGACGATGGGATTGCTTTCGCTCACTTCGACGCCTTGTGCAGCAAGCTCATCGAGTGCTTTTGCAAAGTATTTTTGTGCAACGGAAACATTGTACCAACCATCGAAACCGGAAGAAGAACCAAGGCCTTCGTCAGCGGTCGGATCCCAAACCTTCATTGCGTCATCGCCCATATCTGCGTTGAGTTGAGCTTGAACCATTGCGCCGTAGTATGTGCCTTTTGCAAATGTTGTGTCGGTGCCGTTGATTTTTACGGTAACTGCTTTGCTGAGTTGCACGTAAGAACCGGGAGTGTACATATTGCCGAGGCAATATTCGGATGCGTCTTCACCTTTAACTTGTGCCATATAGACCTTCTTGTCAATCGCTCTTGCAAGAGCCATACGGAAGTTGGTGTTTTGGAACGCTTGATTTGCCAAAACTTTTTGTGCGTCGGTTTGAGAAGACTTCATACCATATTCTTGGATATCTTCGTATGCAGCACGGTTGATGTTTACATAGAAACCGAATGCGGTTGCGTCTGTGCCGGAAACATAGATCTTGTCGGCATAATCTTTCTTTGCAAGAGCAAGAGTCGTGGTGTTGAGAGCTGCGCCGTCAATCGTACCCGCAATTGCGTCGTTGTAAGTTGCCGTAACGTCTTTGCTTTCTGCATAGCTGATCCACGTCAAAGTCTTGATGTTGATGTTGTCTTTGTTCCAGTAGAGCGGGTTTGCCGTGAAAACGATCTTGTTGTCTTTGGTGTAGTTGCTCACAACGTACGGACCGCAGTAAACGATGTTATCGGGAGTTGTGCCGTATGCTTCGCCGACAGAATCTGCATATGCTTTGCAGAACGGAGAAAGCGGGTTGTAGTTGAACATAGAGAGGAAGTACGTGCAGGGTTCTTCGAGCGTGTACTTAACGGTGTGTGCGTCAACTGCTTCGACACCGACTTCACTCATTTCGACTTCGCCTGCCGCAAATTCGGCTGCGTTTTTGATAACGCCTTCAACAAGGTAAGAAGTTGCGCCTGTCGTAAGAGCTCTTTCAAGTCCGTCGACAAAGTCTTGCGCTGTCAAATCAGCATATTTCGTACCGTCTTTCGTTGCCCAAACAAGACCTTCACGGAGATGGAACGTGTAAGTCAAACCGTCTTCGGAAACATCCCATGTGGAAGCAAGTGCGCCCTTCGGTTGACCTTCGTTGTCATATTCGACAAGTCCGTCAAAAGTGTTGATGATCGCTTCTGCGTCCGCAGCACGATAAGTTGCAAGGATATCCCACGTTTGGGGATCCGCGCTGTAACCGATGGTGTAGCTGTCTTTCAAGGTGTAACCGTGGCTTGTGAGATAGGATTTTGCCCATGCTTCATAAGTGCCGGTGCCTTTGAGTTCTGCATATTTTGCTTTCATTGCGTCACGATCTGCCGATTTGATGAAATCGGTTGCAACAACCACGTTGTGGAAACGATTTTGGTCGTTGCCCCAAAGAGCAGAAGACACGGTGCCGGGAGCAACTCTGCTGAGTCCCAAAGAACCGCCGTTTGCACTAGTCGGAATAAACGTGCCGCTTTCAAGCAATTTTGCTTCTGCGATTGCCATAAGAGCGTATCTCTCATCTGTATCGGTTGCCGCAAGTGCAGCTTGATACGCAGAATAGAAATCGCCGAGTGCCTCGTTGTAGAGCTCATCGGAAATTTGTTGATATGTCTTCTCTGCTGGCTTCGGATCGTCGTTGCCGTCATCTTTCGGGTTGCACGCTGCAAACACGCCAATTGAAAGCACGAGAACCAGAACCATTGCCAAAATCGCAAATATCTTTCTTTGCTTCATTGTTTGTTACCTCCATGTTATATTTATATTTGGTTTGTTGTGTTGTGCCTTTTTTTGATCGGGTGCGGGTGTCCCGCCGTATCGTCATTCCGTCAATATCGAGGAATCCGACGCAGCGAACATGCGGCTTTCGCCTAGATGTTTCGACTTCGCTCAACATGACAAGCGGAGAAACCAAATCGGGCGCGGGTGTCCCGCCGTATCGTCATTGCGAGCCTTGCGTGGCAATCTCCGGGGACGGAAACAAACATCGGTTTGCGCTCCTGCCAGATTCCTACGTCGCTTCACTCCTCTGAATGACAAGTGAGAGCGAACATGCGGCTTTCGTTCGGGCAATTTTAACTTTTTGTCCGCAAAATTGTTTCAACTTTTTTGCGATTTCGCTTGCTTTTGCCCAAGCATTTGTTGTATAGTATCAAGATTTTAATTTTTCTTTAACTTTTTTGATGTTCACATTATAAGTGCAGTTTGCCGATATGTAAACAACTTTTTTTGTTTTTTTGAAAAATTTAATTTTTATGCATAATTGCAGTTTCAATGCCATTTTGTCTTTTCAAAACGCCGCAACCGAGCATATCTCTCTTTTTTATATTGATATATTCCATTACTATACTTATTTAATATACTTTAACTAAATGCGAAAACAATATTTTTAGAAAAATCAGCAAAATTTTCAATTCGAATCCACTCTCCGCAACTATGGTTTGACAGGGGGTTTGATGTAATTTTGGATTGATTTTATGCAAAAATGGTTTAAAATTGCATAAAAATAAAAATTTTTGTATAAGCGATTTTTCAAAAAACTTGACGTTTTTGACAAATCTCGCAAACATTCTCAACTTTATTTGTCAAATTTGTAAGTTTTTTAAACAATCTTTCCCAACCTCGCAACCGTCGGTTGCGCATAGATTTATTAAAATATTAAAATCTCACACGTCTATATGCAAGACAAAATCAACACCGTTTCTTGCTTGCACCGTGTTTATTCTTCCTCTACAAGAGTATCGCGCGTATACCGCCGTTCATCATAATCGGGTGTGGGTACCCCGCCCTTTCCGTCATTCCGAGCGTAGCGTGGGAATCCAGCCGTCAGGCGCAATCGCAACAGACACATAGGGCTATCATTTAATCCTCTAAATACAACTTTCCCCCTTCCTCATGTGTTTTGTTCTTCCTCTACAAGGGGGTGAACGGCGTGTACCCTAAATTAGATGTGCCACCTCTTTCCCTTTCGGGCTTTTGTTCTTCCTCTACAAGAGTTGAACGGCGTGAACTATAAATGCAATTTCCCCTTTCCTCACGTGTTTTCCCTATCACCGTTCCCCCTCTGCGTGCCTTGAGGGCACCCACGGTGACCGCATAGCGGGGGACAACACTCAGCACTCGCATAGATGGCTATCGTTCTCTTTTTATGCCACTCGTTCGCGGACGAAAAGAATCCAAACTCGTCCGCTCACTTGTACTGTACATCAAGCTCGGCGTTCGCTTCCTCGCCGCCTTGCGGCTCGTGTTCCGTCTTTTAAGCTGCACATACCGTTTATAAGAACGCGCCAAACGGATGAATAGCGCGAAAAAGCCCTTCGGGGCTCTCGCCTAGTGTACTTTTCGTACACGACGAGTGACCGAATGGCTTTGACAATGCTAGTCGCCACCGATTTCCTTTTTATAAGACTGCGATATTTTGATGAAGAACAAGAAAGAGCCGCCTTCACAGACAGGAGCGTACTTTGTCGTACGTGACTGTTTGTGAAAGCGGCTCTGACACAGCTATTCGCTCAATAGCGCGGTTTTAGAAGAAACGGGCTACGAGGTCCTTTGAATACTGCACAGTCTCTTCCATATCGCCGAAGGACATGATTTCGCCTGCATAGTAGGTGTTGAGATTGCCTTGCATTGCTTCGACTTTCTCATACCAACCGTCCGCATAGTCCTTTTCAAAGACGTGCGGGAAGTAATACCACTTGCGCTCGTAGACGCACTTGTCGATGTCGATACCACAGAGCTTCATATCGTCCCATGCCATCTTCTTTGCTTCGTCGTAGGACTTGAGCTCTTTGCCCTTGTAGTTGCGCAATACGTATGTGGTGAGAACTTGGTTGGGTTCGTTCGCCCATCTGTGGTAGAATACCATGAGGTGACCGAGGCGTTCGGGAACCATGTTGTCGAAAAGATAACCGGACATATCGGGATAGTATGTGCCCTTCTTGCAGGTGATTGCGGTGACGTCGTAACGCTCGTAATCGATCTTTGCAAAGAGTTTCTTCTCTTCTTCGGTTGCGTCGAAGTAGTTGGGCATATATTGAAGAGGAGCGGTGACGATGATCTTGTCGTACTCTTCCATTTCTTCGCCGACGTACACTTGCACCTTGCCGTTTTCACGCGTAACTTTGGTGATGTTGACGTTGAGGCGCGCGGGATGTTGCAATTTTGCGTTGACGGCTTCGTAGATGGATTGCGTGCCGTCTTTCCACGTCCACAAATCCTTGTTGACGAAGTACATTGCGGTTGCAAAATCCAAATATTTGAGAACGTAAGCCGCAGGAATCTCGTCAAAGAAACCGTAACCGAATGCGGTGTAAGGTCCGATCCAGATTTCTTGCGCAAGCGAAACGCCGTTCATCTTGCAGAAATCTTTGAAGTTCATGCTGAGGTCTTTGAGGTTGGGGTTCTCGCCGACGACGTGCTTGCCGGTGACGGGATCGTAACCGTCGTATTTGCCTTCGGACACTCCCTTGTGGCCGGTGTACTCGTAACCCTTATACTTGGTTGCAAGCAACGTGCCGAGCTTCTTGACTTGAGATTTCATTCTCAAAAGATGCGGAATGAGCAACGGGTTTTTCTTGGGATTGAACGGATCGTAGGGTTTTCCGTTTTGTCTGCGATAAGCGCGTTCGAGTGCGGGGCCGTCGTGATCCACGCCGCCGAACAATTCGAGTTCGTGCACTGCGTGATAAGTCGGGCAACCCATAATTGCGCCCATCTCAAATCTCTTTCCGTCGTGATACGGAGAATGGCACTTTCCGCCTACGTGGTCTTCTCTTTCGAGAATTGTGTAGTCGGTGTATCCGTTCTTCTCGAGGTGTACAGCCGCACTAAGTCCCGCAGGACCTGCGCCGATGATACAAATCTTGTCGTTTTTAGCCATGATTTTCTCCTTTTTTGGTTAAGCCGTTTTTTACATTCAAACGCTCTGTTTGATATATCAATTATATCACTTTATTTTTTGTTGTAAATACTTTTATTAAAAATCGATATTTTTTTATTTATTTGTCGGTTTGGTATTCACAATCGAAAATACCCGTGATATAATAGATGTTGATTCGGAGGCGCATATGAAATTCAAATCCTTTAAAGAAATGCTTTTGTCAAACGTAAAAAGCCATGCGAACAACGTTGCTTTGGCGTATGACGAGGACGGCGAAATCAAATCTTTGACGTATGCCGAACTTTATCGCGAAATCAGCGCACGTCGCGAGCAAATCGCACGCCTCGACGCAAACTGCGTCGGCATTTTGCAAGCTCCGTCGAAAAAGTGGATTATAGATATGTTCGCGTGCGTGCTCGCGCGTAAGCAGACCGTTTTGCTCGACCCGATGAGCGAACCGACGGTTATTCAGGCTCAAACGCTCGCAACGGACGTCGAAACGCTGTTGACGGACGAATTGACCTCTCGGCATGCGTCCCTTCTCAAAACCGCACCCGTAGGTACGGTTGCGCCCTCAAAGGACGAAGGCGATATTCTGTTTTTCACGTCGGGAACGACAAATTCCTCAAAAGCCGTCGTGCTTACCTCATCGTCTTTGTGCGCAAGCGCGTGGAACGGACAAGCAAAGTGTCCTTGCAACGAAACGGACAATTTGCTCTGCATGCTTCCCCTCACCCACGTGTTCGGCTTTGTGTGCGCAATGCTCTGGCCTATGTCGCAGGGCGCAAAAATCTCGATCACCAGAGGCATGCGCTATATCGCGCAAGATTGCAAATATTTCAAACCCACGATTATATCCGTCGTGCCTTCAATTTTGAAATTCCTCGTCGGACTCAACGCTTTGAACGACGAGTTGCGTATGGTTTTGGTGGGAGCAGGCCCCGCAAACGAGCAAACGCTTGCCGCCGCAAAAGAAAAAGGCATCGAAGTTCGCTTCGGCTACGGACTTACCGAAACGTCGAGCGGCGTTGCGATAAGTTGCGGAGAAAATCCGTTTGCGATGTCGGTATGCCCCGACGATACCATAACTCTCGCGGACGACGGCGAAGTGCTTGTCAAAGCCGACGAGTGCATGATGAAAGGCTACTACAAGAACCCCGAAGCGACGAAAGAAGTGCTTATAAACGGCATTTTGCACACGGGCGACCTAGGAAAATTCGACGAGGACGGCAACCTCTATATCACCGGGCGCAAAAAAGATATTCTCGTGCTTGAAAACGGCAACAAGATTTTCTTGCCCGAATGGGAAAAAGAACTTGCCGTCGCACTCGAAACCGACGACGTCGCGCTTACCCTCGAAAACGGCGAAATAACACTGTTTGTGGGAAACAAGGACGGATTTTTGAACGTGAGCATGCTCAAAGACAAACTTGCCGCGTTCAACAAAAACAAGCCTTTCAACCTGCAAATATCCGGCCTTGTGGTTATGCCCGACGCGCTTCCGAAAACCGCAACCGGAAAAGTGAAAAGATACGCGCTTTGACAAACGAAAAACAAACGACTTAATATATATATGCAACTTGCATAAAAGGAGCAAATATGGCACAAGTAAGCAAACAAGAAATCCAGGAAAAGTTGACCGCGCTCATAAAGCAATACGTCCCCTCTTTGCAAAACGAAGAAATCACGGGTGAAACCGCAATCAATTCAAAGGGCTACGAATCGCTCAACTATATCTATATCATTTGCACTCTCGAAAGCGATTACGGCATAAAGATTCCCGACAAAACGTGGATGAAGTTGCGCACAGTAAACGAAGTCGTAGACACGGTTTACGAGGCAGCAACAAAATAATATATTGCAACAAACGGCACTTTAAGCAAACAAAACGGTGGTATAAATGTCGGAATTGGTTTATTCAACAACAAAAACGCTGCTTGCCGACGACGTGACCATGCAAAGAAATTTGCGACCGTCCGTGCTTATGCGCTGGCTTCAGGAGGCTTCTATCGCTCACACCGAAGCTCTCGGAGCGGGCAGAGCGAAAACCCTTGACAAAGGAGCGTTGTGGGTTGTGTGTCGCGTGCGGCTGGAAATAGAAAATTTGCCCTGCTACGACGAAACCGTCACCCTTTCAAGTTGGGCGGGCGACACGATGCGAGTGCTTTTTCCGAGATACTACGAGATGACCGACGAAAGCGGCACTCCCCTTGTGAAAGCAAGCGCGGTGTGGCTTTTGATGGACGCTAAAAAACGCAAAATGGTTTTCCCCGAAAACTACGACGTTGTCGTTCCCGGAATAAGAACGGGAAGAGAAATCCCCCTCTCTTTCGGCGTATCGCTGGGCGAACAGGAAAAGACGAAACGTTTCAAAGTAGCATACAGCCAGGTTGACATCAACGGGCATATGAACAATGCAAAATACCTCGACTGCATGGAGGACGTTCTGGGCAAAGACTTTCTCGATACGCATATGCTCAAAACGCTCGAAATCGAGTTTAAATCTGAAATAAAATACGGCGCGAGCGTGAGGCTGGAATACACTATAGACGAAGATTTCGTCACGATGATAGGTTTTGTGAGAAATCGTCCGTGTTTCGAACTCAAAGCGAGTTTTGCAAAACGCAACAACACAACTTTGTAAGTCAAAAATATTTGACGGCAAAAAAATCATATGATAAAATAGCTATCAAATAAGGGAGTAATCGGCACTCTTGAGTGTAATAAAGCCGCTAACACGAGCGTTGTCTCCGGTTTTATTTGAAATGATGAGACTTATCCGCAGGGATAAGTCTTTTTTATTTGTTAGTACAAACAAAAAAGAGTGATATTCCCTACGGTAGCGATATTGTGTCTCAGCCACGGTGAAACTTTCACAAAGCGCAAGTGCAATTGCACTGCGTGCAATTATGGAATAAAAAAATATACTATGCTCTTATTTTATCAATAAAGGAGAGTTTATGAAACACTATTTGGAGTCTATCGACAACGTATGCGCCGACGCTCAATCGAGCGTGGACGGTTTGTCGTCGCAACAAGCGCAAGAGCGGCTTGAAAAGGACGGCAAAAACAAACTTGCGGAAGGCAAAAAAGAGCCGATTATTCTGCGATTTTTGAAGCAGTTTATCGAGCCTATGACGCTCATTCTCATAGTTGCGGCGATTATATCCGGTGTACTGACGGCGGTCAACAATGCATCGAGTGCCGTCAAAGAATTCCCTTCCGACGTCATCATAATCATGGCGGTCGTTATAATCAACGCAATTCTCGGAGTGGCACAAGAGAGTAAGGCCGAAAAAGCAATCGACGCACTGCAAAAGATTGCCGCCGCCACGTCGAAAGTCGTTCGCGACGGCAAAATCGTGGTCGTAAAGAGCGAGGACTTGGTTGTGGGCGACGTAATCGTGCTCGAAGCGGGCGACGCCGTGCCTGCGGATGCAAGGATTATAGAATGCGCAAGCATGAAAATCGAAGAAGCCGCGCTCACGGGCGAATCCGTACCCGTGCTGAAAACCTGCGACGTCATCGACGCTCCGAGCGGCGAAGTGCCTTTGGGCGACAGAAAAAACATGGCGTTTATGGGCAGCACCGTCGTTTACGGCAGAGGCAAAGCGATTATCGTCGGCACGGGCATGAACACCGAGATGGGCAAAATCGCAAACGCACTCACGCAAGCAAAAGAAGGCAAAACTCCCCTTCAACAAAAACTTTCGCAGCTTAGCAAGGTGTTGACCTATCTTGTCATCGGCATTTGCGTGGTTATCTTTGCGGTAAGCCTTATTCGTGCAGGCGTGGACGGCTCGCTCAAAGCGGACGTTGCACCCACAATTCTCAACACGTTTATGATTGCTGTTTCGCTTGCGGTTGCGGCAATCCCCGAAGGTCTTGCCACCGTCGTTACAATCGTGCTTTCCATCGGCGTGACGAATATGTCAAAACGCAACGCAATCATCAGAAAGCTCACCGCCGTGGAAACTCTCGGCTGCACGCAAATCATATGCTCGGACAAAACCGGCACGCTGACGCAAAACAAAATGACCGTCGTAGACCACTACGGAAGCGACGAGAACTTGCTTGCCAACGCAATGTCGCTTTGCTCGGACGCAGAGTACGACGAGGAAAAGGGTGAAGCCGTCGGCGAACCCACCGAATGTGCTTTGGTCAACTACGCCGCGCTTTGCAATCTCAATAAAAACGAGCAAAAGAACATCCTCGTCCGCGTGGGCGAAATCCCGTTCGACTCCTCGCGCAAGATGATGACAACTGTGCATAAGGACGCAAACGGCAACGTTTTGCAATTTACAAAGGGCGCACCCGACGAAATAATCAAGCGTTGCACGTTCTATCTGCAAGACGGCAAAGAAGTTGCGATGACACCCGACAAACAAGACGAAATTCTTTGCGCAAACAAAGAGATGGCAGACCGCGCGCTCCGCGTGCTTGCGGTTGCTCAAAAACGTTTGGAAGCGGAAAAGAGCGAATACACCACCGAAAACGACGAAAAAGATATGTGCTTCGTGGGGCTTGTAGGTATGATAGACCCCGTTCGTCCCGAAGTTAAACCCGCAATCGACGAATGTAGAAAAGCAGGCATACGCCCCGTTATGATAACCGGCGACCACAAGGATACCGCCGTTGCAATCGCAATGCAGCTGGGAATAATCACCGATCCGTCGCAAGCAATCACGGGTGCGGAACTCGACAAAATCAGCGATGAAGACTTTGCAAACGACGTTGAAAAATACTCCGTTTACGCACGCGTTCAGCCCGAACATAAGACGAGAATCGTCAACGCATGGCGCGCAAAGGGCTACATCACCGCTATGACCGGCGACGGCGTCAACGACGCTCCGTCCATCAAGAACGCAGATATCGGCGTGGGCATGGGCATCACGGGCACCGACGTTACGAAAAACGTTGCGGATATGATTCTCACCGACGACAACTTTGCAACCATCGTTTCGGCAGTCGGCGAAGGCAGACGCATCTACGACAACATCCGCAAATCGATACAATTCTTGCTTGCGTCAAACCTGTCCGAAGTGCTGTCCATTTTCATCGCAACGCTTGCCGGATTTACAATCTTCAAGCCTGCGCATCTTTTGTGGATAAACCTCATCACAGACTGCTTCCCTGCGCTGTCTTTGGGCATGGAAGCTCCCGAAAGCGACGTCATGAGCCGCCCTCCGAGAAACAGCAAAGACGGCATTTTCGCAAACGGTATGGGCTTTGCAATAAGCTATCAAGGCGTGCTTATCACTCTTATTACGATTGCGTCCTACTTCATCGGTGCAAAGGTGCTTGCCAATATGCACCATGCCGAAGCAATCGCAAACGGATTGTACAGCGCGGAAACTCTCGGCTCGTCCATGGCGTTTTTGACGCTGTCTATGGCGGAAATATTCCACGCTTTCAACATGCGTTCGCTGCACGGTTCTATATTCAAAATCAAGAAACAAAACTGGTGGTTGTGGGGCGCTGGCGTGTTGTCGCTGCTGTTGACAACCCTCGTCGTAGAAGTCCCCTTCCTTGCAAACGCATTCGAACTTGCAAAACTCGACGGAGCGGAATACGGCATCGCAATCGCACTTGCAATATCCATAATTCCTATGGTCGAAATCGTCAAAGCAATCGCGCGCGCAATTCGCAAAAAGAAAGGCATCGTGCTTGCCGCATAATCTTTTGCGACTTATTAGAAAAATTAAAAACAATATTTAAACGTCAAAAACAAAAGCCGAAAGATTGTCTTTCGGCTTTTGTTTCGTATCGGTTTGCTTATATCAATAAAACTCTTTCGAGGTGTTGCTCTTCCACTCGTCGTAACCGTCGGGATTGGGCGCACCGGTTTTCACAAACTCGCAATAGCGTTTGCGAAGCTCGGTTGCAAGGCGGTAGTCGTCCTCGCAGAATTTGCGCCACGGATGTTGCTCAAGCCCGAATACGTACCACAAATCCGAGCTGTGCCACGCGCCTTTGTCATCGCCGGGAAGAGGATGATAGAAGTGCGACAGCCACACTTTTCCGTTGCCGTTTTTCATCATGGTTTTCGCTATGCGTTCGAGATACGGCGCAAGCAAATCGTTTTTGGTTACGCCGAGAATACACGGAAGTTGCTCGTCCTTGTATGCGTTTTCATACAGGTCTTTTCTGACGATTTCGTCATCGAATACGGGCATGGTGGAGAGCATCGACAATGCAAGATTCTTCTTGTTTTGTCTGTACCACGCAAGATATAGGTCTTGGGCATTGCAAGTTTTGGGATCAAGCCCTCTTGCTTGCAGATCCTTACGTACTCTCGCAAAAAATCGTTTTGCTCGTTTGAGGGATTTAGGCGCGAAAATGCCGCGCACGCTGCCGCCGCCCGAAAGCATAATCGAGCCTTGCACCATCTCTTTGACTTTTGGCAAAAGCACGAGATTTTGAATGGAAATCGCGCCTGCGCTCTGCCCCATAAGCGTTATTCGCGACGGATCGCCGCCAAACGCGGATATATTTTGTTTCACCCACTCGATCGCGCAAATCATATCGTAAAAAGCGAGATTTTGCGCGCCCTCGTCGGCATTGTATCCGAACACGTTGAGCCTATAATTCGCCGTGACGCAAATCACGCCCTCTTTTGCAATTTCTTTGCCGTCGAAAGGGCGTTCGTCGCTCGAACATATCACGAACGCGCCGCCGTGAATATACAGCAAAACCGGTAAATTTTCCGCATTTTTGGGCACGAAAATATTGAGATTTAAGCAGTCTTCCGAATACGTGAAAGAAAGTCCTTTGCGAAACTCCGTGTAATAAAGCATATCTGTTTTTGACTTGGATTTGCTCTCGTCGAAAAATTGCCGAAGTTGCGGACATCCGTCGCCATACTTTGTTGCCGTAACCTCGGCTGCAAGTGGTTCGAGCACAGGCTTTTTAAACCGCTCTCCCCTTGCGTATCTTATGCCGAGAAACGCAGCCGTATCTCCGCGGTCTATGCCTTTGACGACGTGGTTTTGATCGTTCACGATATATTCCGTATTATTGTTTTTTTGTTTGAACATGGGTTGTCCTTTGAGCATGTGTCATAACATAAAACGCGTGCTCGACTTATTCTTTTATTGCGATTTTTCCCTTCCTCACGTGTTTGGACTTCGGCGTTTGCAAAGCAATCCGCCTCGTTCGCT
>ENA-ORNB01001085-ORNB01001085.1-human-gut-metagenome-genome-assembly--contig:-NODE-1085-length-21768-cov-20.467554_pt1 | contig 21768 bp, 18 predicted proteins | sample MGYA00242112_ERZ509016 | MGnify/ENA primary metagenome ERZ509016 (study PRJEB26280, sample SAMEA2338705) | human gut metagenome | biome: human gut; feature: human-associated habitat; material: faeces...
AACACATTAGCAATCAATTCGTTAGGAAAAGATTAACATTTCCCGACAGTCCCTACGTAAGGATGAGGTTTTGGATATCAGTGAGATGGAGGCTGACCACATTACCCCATGGCGTGACGGAGGCCGAACTACTGCCGAGAATTGTCAGATGCTCTGCCGCGACTGTAACCGTCGGAAAGGCGCCCGGTGAAATAGTCTCTTGCCTCATGCAAGCCTTATATCTCGCGAGGCCGCGGCAGTGATGCAGAGGTAAAATATCATGCTGACGTGAGCGATAAAACGTTTTTTGCGCACGTCATGCACGAAAACTGTGCTGACGTGAGTAAATCAGCCGTTTTTACGCACGTCATGACCGAAAACTACAGCAGCGCCGCGAACAGCCTGATGACCTTCTGGCCGAACTGCTGGTACCATGGCCGGGCCATCCAGTCCTCCAGGGTCACCTCGTGTGACGCCTCCATGTCCTTGAGGAAAATGGCCTTGTTGACCTTCGCCGCCGTGACATCGTAGACATAGGCATTCAGCTCATAATCCAGGTTGAAACTCCGGAAATCCATATTTGCGGAACCGATTTCGGAAAGATAATCGTCACTTACGAACGTCTTTGAATGGATGAACCTTCCGGAACGCTCATAAATCTTTATCCCGGCCTCCAGGCACTCCGTGAAATACGACCTGTTGGCAGGGCCCATGAAGAAAAGGTCCGCCTTTTTCGGCACCATGACCCGGACATCCACACCGCTAAGTGCCGCAGACTGAAGTGCTTGCAGCATCGGTTCAGGAGGAACGAAATATGGCGTCTGGATATAAATGTACTTCTTCGCATGCTGGACAGCCCAGACCGCACCCATGTGGATGTTCGGCCAACGCGACTCCGGCTCGTCCGGGACGATCTGGATGAGCTTGTCCTTCCCCTTCAGCTTGAAATGCATGTCCAAACTCTGGATCGGAGCCTTCGCCAATGCCTCGGCAATACCATTGCCTTCGGTATCGTTGTCTATGTCAATGCTTTCATTTTCAATGCCTTTTGCCGTTGTGTCCATTGCCGGTTCCGAAGATTCATCCTCCTTGCACATCGGGAAATACTTCGTGAAATCATTGTCCACCTCACCATCTGCCGTAATCCAGGAATTGAGAAAACTGTACTGCAATCCTGCCACGGCATTGCCAGTGATTCTCATGTGCGTGTCGCGCCATCTCACGAAGTAGTCATCGCTGATATTCATGCCTCCGGTGTAGCCGATACGCCCGTCGATTACCACGATCTTACGATGGTCGCGGTAATTCAGCTGCGTGACGAGATTCACGAGCGGCCACCTTGGCTTGGTGAACTTCTCCACCTCGACACCCGCCTCTTTCATCTCATTGTAATACTTCGGACGGATGACGATATTGGCGATATTCTCGTGTATGAATCTGACCTTCACCCCTTCACGAGCCTTCTGCATCAGCATTTCCTTGATCTGCTTGCTGCCCTGGTCCTGACGGAAATAGAAATATTCCATGTGGATGGACTCTTTGGCATTGCGAAGATCCTCCATCAGCAACTCGAACTTGCGATGCCCCGACGTGATGATTTCCAGACCGTTACCATCGGTCACGCATGTGGAACCGTCGCAAGCCAGAAGCTTGGTAAGCGTCTTGTAATCACGACGTATGAGATTGTCCTTCTCGTGCCCGAAAAGCAGTTTGAGAACCTTGTCATTGGCCTTTTCTCCGAATACCTTGATGAACTTCTGATGCTTCCTCTTGAAAAACCACGAGTGGCGGAAATTGATGCCGACTATGAAGTAGAGCAGAAGCCCCACTATCGGCAATATCGTGATAATCAGAAGCCAGGCGATTTTTTTCGATGAGTCTCCGTTGTCGAAGATGATGACGACGATGGTGCCGATTATGAGCAGCGCCAGAAGAATCGAGAAAGAAATGGAGATAATGGTCATTTCATCAATATTTAAAGTTTGCAAGTTGTCAAACTTGTTGAACGTTAGTGCGAATTTGAGGGTTGTCTCTCGTTCGAAGGCTGTAAGCCCAACGCACTTTTTATGTGCACGTTACCCTCACCCTAAATCCCTCCCCTCGGGGAAGGGACTTACCATCGCCCTCGCGGGCTCCATAAGCGGTGTTTCGCCATTGCGAAACTATATTTATCATTAATAAACTATCAGATAAATCCCTGCTGCCAAAATCGCGCCGACAAGCGGGCCGAATACAGGAACCCAGCTGTAGCCCCATCCGCTGTCACGTTTCCCCTTCAGAGGAAGGATGGAGTGTGCGATACGTGGAGACAGGTCCCTTGCCGGATTCATTGCATAACCCGTAGTTCCGCCCAGCGACATGCCCAGTGCCATGATAAGTGCCGTTACAGGGAAAGCTCCGATGCCTCCTGTCGTCACCGGACTTCCGTTGAAAGCCGCGATGTTTCCGGACGTTCCGAGCGCTAAAATGCAGAATACCAGGACGAAAGTGGCGATAAGCTCGCTGATGAAATTGATGCTTTTATGCTCTATCGCCGGCATTGTGCAGAATACTCCCAGCATGCCGTCAGGATTCTGTGAAGAAGCATTGAAATGGTCATAATAGAACAGGTAGACCAGCAGCGCGCCCGCGAAACCGCCGAGCATCTGCGCCGCCATATATGGCAATACCGCATTCCATGCGAAGCTGCCGGCTACCGCAAGTCCCAGAGTCACAGCAGGATTCAGGTGCGCGCCGGAATAAGGGCCGGCCACGAACACACCGCACATCACCGCGAAGCCCCAGGCCAATGTTATTACTACCCAGCCGGCTCCCTTGGCTTTCGATTTCTCCAATGTGCAGGCTGCGCAAACTCCGTCTCCGAGCAATACAAGTATGAGAGTTCCAATGAACTCGAACACACATTTGTCAAACAATGTCAGTTCCATGTCAAGACGTATCTTAGATCCTTATTCCTTTCCTGAAAGCGTTCTCTTGATGGCGTCGGCCCAGCCTTCCTTCAGTTTCAATACCTTGGTAGCCGGTGCCAGCGGTTCGAACACCTTGTCGGCGTTCCATTGGCGTTTGATGTCGTCCAATGATTCCCAATACCCTGTGGCAAGTCCTGCAAGATAACATGCGCCCATAGCCGTTGTCTCCGTGACCCTCGGCCTGATTACCGTGGTGCCCAGGATATCTGCCTGGAATTGCATCATCAGATTGTTCCTGGATGCTCCGCCGTCGACTTTAAGTTCGGAAAGCTTTATGCCGGAATCCTGTTCCATCGCATTGACGATATCCATTGTCTCGAATGCGATTCCTTCGAGTGCGGCTCTCGCGATGTGCGCAGCCTTCGTGCCTCTGGTGAGGCCGCAGATGGTGCCCGTCGCGTATTGATCCCAATAAGGCGCGCCCATTCCGGTCAATGCCGGGACGAAATAGACTCCTCCGTTGTCCGGAACCGTCATTGCCAGGCCTTCTATCTCGGATGAAGACTTGATGATGCCGAGTCCGTCCCTGAGCCATTGGACTACCGAACCTCCAACGAAAATGCTGCCCTCAAGCGCATAGTTTACCTTGTCGCCGATTTTCCATGCGATGGTCGTGAGCAGGTTGTTCGATGACATGATGGGTTTCTCGCCGCTGTTCATGAGCAGGAAGCAGCCGGTGCCGTATGTGTTCTTTACAGAACCGGGAGTTATGCACATCTGCCCGAAGAGAGCGGCCTGCTGGTCTCCTGCGATACCGGCAATCGGCACCTTATGTGCGAACAATGTCGTCCTGGTGTGGCCGTAAATTTCTGAAGATGAATGCACTTCCGGCATCATTGACGCAGGGATGCCGAAGAGTTTCAGCAATTCTTCATCCCATTTCAATGTATGGATGTTGAAAAGCATTGTCCTGGAAGCATTGCTGACGTCGGTGACATGGATGTCTCCTCTGGTGAGGTTCCAGATGAGCCAGGTGTCCACCGTTCCGAAGCGCAGTTTTCCCGCCTCGGCCTTGGCACGTGCGCCCGGCACGTTTTCCAGGATCCAACGGATTTTGGTCGCGCTGAAATAGGCGTCCAGGATGAGCCCGGTCTTCTCACGTATGAACTGCGTCAGGTTCTGTTCCTTGAGGCTGTCGCAATACTCCGACGTCCTGCGGTCCTGCCATACGATAGCATTGTAAACCGGCTCGCCGGTCTCCGCATCCCAGACAATCGTCGTCTCGCGCTGGTTCGTGATGCCGATACCGGCAATGTCCAATCCGTTGATTCCCAATGCTGTAATGGCCTCGGCCACCACGGAGGCTTCTGATGACCAGATATCTTTCGGGTCATGTTCCACCCATCCCGGTTTCGGGAAGTGTTGCGGGAATTCTTTCTGCGCCGTAGAGCAAATCCGGCCGTCGTGGTCGAAAACGATGGCGCGTGACGAGCTTGTGCCCTGGTCAAGTGCCAGAATATATTTGGTTTTCATCGTGTTATTTTGTTTCGCAAGTTGTCTGGCTTGCTGAATTGTCGTTCAAATCGTGGCATCAAAGCTCTTTTCTGAGCCTTGCTTTCGGGATTCCAAGCTGGTCGCGGTACTTGGCGATGGTCCTTCTGGCCACCTTGTAGCCCTTGCCGTTCATTATGGTCACCAGCTCGTCATCGGTAAGCGGCTTGTGCTTGTCCTCTTTGTCGACACATTCCTGGAGCACCTTCTTCAATTCCCTTGTGGAAACCTCTTCACCCTGCTGGTTTTCAAGACCTTCGGAGAAGAAATACTTCAGCGGGAAGATGCCGAAATGAGTCTCGATATATTTGCTGTTCACGACTCGGGATATGGTAGAAATGTCGAAGCCTGTTTTGGCTGCGATGTCTTTCAATACCATCGGTTTGAGATTGGACTCGTCCCCGTCCATGAAATAATCGTGCTGGTAATCCACGATGGCCTGCATGGTGCTGAGCAATGTGTTGTGTCTCTGTTTCAACGCCTCCACGAACCACTTGGCGGAATCCATCTTCTGCTTCACGAAGGTAGCCGCCTCTTTCTTCTGCCTTTCGGAAGAATTGGCCGCATCCATCAGCAGTTCAGCGTATTTCTTGTTGATTCTTATCTCCGGAATCGAGAATCTCGGCATTGAGAGCTTCAGTTCGCCGTCCTCCAATGTGAGGATGAAGTCCGGAACGACCTGCTGCGCCTGATCATTGTAAGAATCGTCTATCTGGCCGCCCGGTGACGGGTTCAGCTTGACGATCTTGTTCATCGCCGCCTTCAGCTCGTCCTGCGACAGGCCCAGCTTGCTCATTATCTTCTGGAAATGCTTGTTCGAAAACTCCTGGAAATAATCTGTCAGGATTCTCTCCGCATTGATGACCTCCGGTGTCTGCTTCAGCCCTTTGAGCTGGATGAGCAGGCATTCGCGCAAGTCTCTGGCGCCTATTCCAGACGGGTCGAACTGCTGAATGATATGCAGCATGTCCAGCACTTCTTCGCGGGTCGTCGTGATGTTCATCCTGAAAGCCAGGTCATCCACGATACTGTCAATGTCCCTGCGCAGGTATCCGTCATCATCCAGGCTTCCGATTATGAACGCCGCCACGTTATGCTGCTGTTCGCTCAACTCCCTGAAACCCAGTTGGTCCATAAGGCTTTGCGTAAAACTCTCCTTGACGGAAAAAGTGTTGTATTGCGGTTTCTCGTCTTTGCCGTAATTGTTTACATGCAGCTTGTATTCCGGTATGGAATCGTCATCCTTGATTTCCGACAATGACACTTCACGCGGCTGCTCATCTCCGTCTTCATCCTTGCTCTCAGGCGCATCGTCGTCAAGTACCGGATTCTCTTCCAGCTCCTTACGGATGCGCTGCTCCAGTTCCTGAACCGGCAGCTCGATGAGCTTGATGGTCTGGATCTGAAGAGGGGAGAGCTTCTGTACCTGTTTTAGTCCTAGTTCCTGTTTCAGCATGATTGATATGGATTACAGATTGGCGGCCGGCCTGGCAACCATGACCGTATCTACTACATAATTGTGCTCCTTGTCCACTGCAGGGAATTGGATGTTTTCCTTGACTACGATGGCCGACGGATAAGACGATTTTATCTTCTGGAGGAATTCCATGGCTTCAGATTTGGTCCTGAAATCGCCCGCGACCACTCTGAAGAAAGGATTCTGGTAATTCCTGTATGCCGGAACTCCCGGGTAATTCATCCTGAACGTCCTCATGATGTTTTCCGACATTCCCCTCGCATTCTTGCTGTTGTCGAAGAAAATGCGCACCCTGTAACCGGTCAATGTACGTGCCGGGTTCTTGGCAATGTGTTGCTTCATTGCGCCTGTTATCGCCTGCGACTGGTGGATCTTCACGTCGCCGGTCCCATAGTCGTGGGCCGTCAGGAGATTGAAGATGGATTTTCCTACCAATGCGGAATCCACCGCCGACGCCTGCCTGTAAACAAGCGAATCCACCATTACCTTTTCCTCTGTCCTGTTCTGTGCCGCAGCTATTACTGAAAACAGCATTGCACACAATATCAATATCTTACGTCTCATTTTCATTTATTTTGCGGCATTCATCAGCTCTTCCAGCGGAATTCCCTTCCTGGTGATGGTCTTGTGCAGACCTTTCGCTTTCACCGTGGTGGAAACATCGATAGTGTATTGTTCCGCCTTGATGTTCCGGGCCAATCCCAGAACCGTGAACAATGATATTCCGGGAGCCAATGATGCCCTTCCCGTCAAATTGTATTTCTCGTCGCAATGTGGTTCCACTGCGAAATCATCCACCGTAAAATACACCAGTTCAGCGCCTTTGTAGTAGACGACGCCTGAAGTGTTCGTGACCCTGAACCCGAACATCGGGTTATGTATGCCTACGGCCACGGTTCCGTCAATGCTCTTGAGGCCTGACGGTGACAATGATACCAGTTCGCACGAGGTTACACTTATTTCCTTCGCCTTGCTGCATCCGGTCAGGCATACGGCAAGTATCGCGATGAACAATATGTAAATTTTTCTCTTCATAATCTTCAAAAATCGCCTCATCCGCATAAGGTCGGTTTTACAAAAATAGTGAAAAATTAATAAATGTCATATCTTTGCATGCGGTTTTGGAAATCAGAGCCGTAACATCTAAAGGAGGTCCTAAATGGGAAACAAGAAAGTATATATAGAGACTTACGGGTGCCAGATGAATGTCAATGACACCGAGGTTATTTTTTCCATCCTGAAAAAGGCCGGATATGACCGCACGGAAAATATGGACGAGGCTGACGTGATAATGGCCAATACCTGTTCCATCAGGGACAATGCCGAGCAGCGTATATGGGGCCGCATTGACCAGTTTTATGGACAGAAACGTCTGCACGAGGGCGTGGTCTCCGGCATTGTCGGCTGCATGGCCGAGCGCCTGAAGGACAAGCTCTTGGAGAGCGGGCGCGTGGATTTTGTCGCCGGTCCGGACTCGTACAGGTCTCTGCCTCTGCTTCTTTCCCGGATTGCTCCCGGCAAGCCTCAGATCAATGTCGAGCTTTCCCGCGAGGAGACTTACGGCGACATCGAGCCTGTACGTATCGACAAGAACGGTGTTTCCGCGTTCATTTCCATCATGAGGGGATGTAACAATGTATGTTCGTATTGCGTAGTTCCTTATACCCGTGGTGCGGAGCGCAGCCGTGACCCTCATACTATCGTGAGGGAGGCGTGCGACGTGTTCGCCAAGGGCTACAAGGAGGTTACTCTGCTCGGTCAGAACGTGGATTCATACCTCTGGAAGAATCCTGACGATCTTCAGGAGCAGGTGGATTTCGCGGACCTTCTTTCAATGGTTGCGGAAATCAGCCCGGAACTTCGTGTCCGTTATTCGACTTCCCATCCTAAAGATATCAGCGACAAGGTGATAGACATGATGGCCAAGTATGACAATGTCTGCCGTCATATCCATCTGCCTGTCCAGTCCGGCAGCAATGTGATGCTGGAGAAGATGCGTCGCCGCTATACCAGGGAATGGTATCTGGACCGTGTCGCAAGAATTCGCCAAGCCATGCCGGATTGTGCCATAACTACCGACATCATAGCAGGATTCTGCGGTGAGACGGAGCAGGACCATCAGGACACTCTGGACATCATGCGCCGCGTGAAGTATGACTACGCCTACATGTTCCAGTATTCCGAGCGTCCGGGGACATTGGCTGCCCGCAATTATCCTGATGACATCACTCCTCAGGAGAAGACCCGCCGTTTGAATGAGATTATCGCCCTTCAGAACGAGCTGAGCCTGGAAAGCAACAAGCGTGATGTCGGCAAGACGTTCAAGGTCCTCATCGAAGGAACGTCCCGTCGCAATGACGAGGAGCTCTGCGGCCGCACCACGACGAACAAGATGTGCGTGTTCCCTGCCTTGCTGGCCTCTGAAAACAACCCGGCCGACGGCCACAAGTTTTTCAATGTAGGCGACTACACCACCGTCAAAGTCCTCTCCTGCACCTCCGCCACCCTCATCTGCGAGCTGGTGTAAGCCTAGAATAATTGCATGACGATATCCGCTGTCGTTTCCATTCTGGTAATAGCGCAAAGACTCGTACCCATATCCTTTATGCTGGTGCCCAAAAGGTACACGTTATCGTCTATAAAAAGGAAACGGTCGTGGGATTTGTGAGGGATTTGTATGAACTCTATCGGTTCGTATTGTTCATTGTGCTTTTCGAGATCTAATTTGAATTGCTGTGTATAGCGGGAGTGGATTGTGGCAGAGACTCCCGCTGCTCTTTTGGTCAGTAGTGTCAGGACTCGTTCATCAACGAAATTGTCAATAAGGACAATGCGCTGTTTGGCGCTGCGAACTAGTTGTGATACGTAGTCCCAAGCGTCCCAGACGCAGCCTGTAGCGAAGATTTGTTCCGGAGTGATTGCAGGAGCCAATTCGTCCATTCGTTTCATGATATGTTCTACCTTTTCGTCGGTTGACGTCTGATGTGATTCCAATCTTTCAATGCGCTGGAACATTTCGGCGTTGGTGGATATGAAACGTCGCATTGCAACAAAAGCGTCCATGATGCGAATGCTTACTTCAATAGCGGTATCGCTTTTCAATACCGCGCTTAATTGAGCGACGCCTTGTTCGGTGAAAGCATACGGAGCACGTCTTACAGCCATCTTGAATGACTCTATTTCAGATTGGGACATCATATTGGAGGTCACAATTTGTGACTTCCAATTATCGAATTCTTCTTTGGATAACTGAAACATGAATCTTTCAGGAAAACGACCGGAATTGCGTTTTACTGCCTGATTAAGTACTTTTGTTTCAACGTTATACATTTTTGCCAAGTCTCTGTCAAGCATGACTTGAACACCTCTGAAGGTGTAAATGACGCGTTCTATTGATTGAGGACCGCGATTTGTGATGTCATTTTTCGGGGTCATATCTTTCTTTGTCATAATTGCTTGCCAAGTTATTTTTTTAGGATTACTTAATCAAATCATCGTGATTTGTTCGTCGGCGAAGCTGTAGAAGCAGCCGTTGGCTATTATCAGGTGATCCAGAAGTGATATTCCGAACGTGTTGGAGGCTTTCTTCAGACGTTCGGTTTCTTTGATGTCCGCTTGGCCGGGATGCGGGTTGCCGGAAGGATGGTTGTGTGTCATAATCAGGCCGTCCGCCCTCTTTTCCAGAGCTTTCCTCATTATCATATTCGTGTCAATGGATGTGGAAGAGAGCCCTCCGGATGTCAGTTTCTCCTTGAAAATCACGATGTTGGACCTGTTGAGGTACAATATCCAGCATTCTTCATGGTCAAGCCCTTTCAGTATCGGGGCCATCAGTTCATAAACTTGTTTCGATGTCGTGATCGGTGTCCTTGGCGACGTGGAACTTTCGGAAGCGAACCTGCGCCCAAGTTCGAAAGCGGCAGTTATCGTAACAGCCTTGTCTTTTCCTATGCCGGGCACTTCCATCATCTTGTCTATTGACATCGATGACAATCCGGTCAGGTCGCACGCATTGTGCAGGAGCTCATGCGAGATTTCCAGGACATTCTTCTTTCCATAACCCGTCCGCAGCAGAATTGCCAGCAGCTCGGCATTGCTCAGGGCCTCCGCCCCTTTGGTGAATAGCCTTTCCCTAGGCCTTTCCTCTTCATTGATATCTTTCAGTTTCATCATGTAGGTTGTTTGAGTTTCATCTGCAAGATACAGAGGAAAAAACGAAAAAATCTGCATTTGTGGACTTTGCACATGCAGATTTTTATGATTTTTATGTTTCGTGGAAGATTTTTATCTCCCATGTGACAAAATTATAATTTTTCAGAGCGATTTTTTATATTCCCTTAGTGCGTTTTTTAAGGATTACTTACTCCGTAAAATCAGGTCACCCAGCTCCCTGATGTCGCGCACTATCAGATCCGGAGGGAAAAATTCCGGGGCCGGATTGTTTCTTGCATCCTCTGCCACCTTCAGCGCGGTCTCCAAAGTGGTCTCGCCGGACAGCACCAGCACACCTACCGCTCCCGCGTTATGAGCCATGGCCGTGTCAGTATAAATCCGGTCTCCCGTCATGATGATTTCTTCCGGTTTGAGCCCATGCCTGTGCATGATGCCGTCCAGCATTGTCGGATCCGGCTTGCCGAGAACGATGTCAGGTTTCCTGCCGGTAGCGTGTTCAATGCATTTCTGCAGGGAGCCGCAGTCCACCAGCACGGTTTTCTGGTCGGTAGGGCATACTCGGTCAGGATTCGTCGCCACGTACGGAATGCCCTGGCTGGCCCACCATGCTGCGCGGCAGAGTCTCGGATAGGTGAGCGTAGTGTCGAATGCTACGACCAATACATCAGGCACATCTTCCGGGTCGTCGCTGCAAGCTTCGAATCCGGCCTTCTCGAATTGGCTGACCATGCTTGGGGTCCCGAGCATGAAAAGCCTCTTCGCCTGCGGATAAGTCTCTTTTATATAATCGATTGCAGCAAGAGATGTCGTATACATGTTTCCCTCGTCAGCCTTGATTCCCAATCCGTCCAGCTTATGCAGATAATCTGCAACGGATTTCGTCGGGTTGTTTGTCAGGAATGAATATCCCACCCCGGCCTTCGTCATGTCCTCCAGGAATCCCGGCGTGAAAGGAAACAGACGGCTTCCCATATAAATTGTCCCGTCCATATCCAGGGCAATATGCTTGATTTTTGCAAGCTTCTCCCTGATCTCCGGCGTCAGTTCCTTGTTGTAGTCATTTGTCATTACGATATTATTTTTTCCAAAATTCGATACGATTCGTAAAGATAATGAAAAATAATGAAACGAAGTGCAAAGATGTCCTCCGCTGGCAATGCGTCCTACGTTGCTACTTTGCACCATCTAAAACGTTTTTGCGGAACAAAACGCATAAAATCGTACATCTGGTACCGCTTAAAACGTTTTCTTGGAACAAAATGCGGGGTGCATCAGATTTTAGCCGTTTATGACGCGAGGTTCGGAAAAGGAGAAAGTGATGAGATTAGCCACGCTGCGCGTGCCTTTTCTTTGCTCCTTGCCGGAGGGGCCCTTGCATGCGTCATGAAGCTCACGGCCGGAGGCCGTGGGGCTTTTTCCTTTGAAGACCTTACACGAGCGGACTCCTGACGGCCTTCAAATGAAAAAGCCCGGCGCGATGCGCCGAGCTTCATGACGTTTGCGGAGAGAAGGAGATTCGAACTCCTGATACCCTTTAGGGGTATACACGCTTTCCAGGCGTGCCTCTTAAGCCACTCGAGCATCTCTCCAATAATAACCCTTTCGGCGCACGAAACGCGGAAACCGGATTGCAAATATACTAATTATCTGTAAAACTACAATGTTTCGCGTTTCAGTTTTTCCACATATCTGTCGATATGCCTGAGAGCCCTCGGAATATCTATGCTCTGTGGACACTTGGGCCGGCATTGGCCGCAGCCTATACAATGATCCGCCTGGCGGACGGTCTCCACGGCCCTGTCGTAGCTGACAAGATAACGCCTCTTGAGCCTCTGGAAATGATCCTGTTCGCAACTCTGGGCGATTTCGCCGGAATTCACATGGTCATTGTAATGCCTGAAAATCGTCGGGATGTCGATGCCGTAAGGACAAGGCATGCAATAGCTGCAGGCGTTACATGGCACGGTAGGGTAGTCCTCCATGAGGTTCGCCATCTCCATCAGGAACGCTTTCTCCTCGTCATTCAACGGCTTGAAATGCGAAAACGTCTCCACATTCTCGATCAGCGGGTCCATGGACGACATGCCGCTCAGCACCATGAGAATATTCGGATACGAACCACAGAACCTGAACGCCCATGACGCGATGGACATCTGCGGCTCACGCTCTTTCATTTTCTCCGCGATGGCAGCAGGCAGTTTCGCCAGGCGCCCTCCGAGAAGCGGCTCCATGATGGTCGCAGGAATATTGCGCTTCGTCAACTCATCATACAGATAATCCGCATTGACATTCTCCGGAACCTTCGCATGCTTCCAATCGACATAATTCATCTCGATCTGCACGAAATCCCAATGATATTTCTCATGGAGCGCCATGAATTGGTCGAAAACCTCCTTCCTGCCATGGAAAGAAAAGCCGAGATTGCGGATGCGTCCTGCCTCACGCTCCTCCAGAAGAAAATCAAGCAGGCCGTTGTTTATATACCTCTCCTCGAAACCCTCGAAACCGGAAGTCCCGATGGCATGAAGCAGATAATAATCGAAATAATCGGTGCGCAATGCCTTCTGCGAATCACGATACATCTTCAGACCGGCCTCGCGTGAAAAATTATTGAAATTCGACAATTTGGTCGCAATGTAGTATGACTCACGAGGATTGCGGCTCAATGCGATACCGGCAGCCTCCTCCGACTGGCCCTGCAGATAAGCCGGCGACGTATCATAATAATTGACGCCGTTCCGGTAAGCATAATCCACCATCTCATTGACAGCCTCCTGGTCGATATGGTCCTTGCCGTCCTCGCCCTTCTTCATCGGCCACCTCATGCACCCGTAACCCAGCAACGACACCTTTTCCCCGTTTTTCGGACTCGTGCGCATCTGCATTGACGCATCCCCGGAAACCTCGGTCCGCTTGTCAGACGAAAACGAACATCCTGTCAATGAAGTCGTTCCGACAGCCAATGCCCCTGCGCCGGCTGTCTTGAGAAAATCTCTCCTATCCATGAATCCGCTCATAGCTAGTCTCTCCTATGTACTTTAAGCCCGTTGACCCGGATTGCGCTCAAAGGCCTTGACGGACAGAGGAATTCGCACGCGCCGCAACCGATGCACCTGCTCTCGTCCACTGTCGGGATTCTCAATGAATCTTTATCCGAAGGATCCTTTCTGACCATCAGGATAGCCCCTGACGGACAATGCCTTGAACAGTTTCCGCATGAAACGCCATCTCTGTTCACCACGCACAAATCCAGGTTCACCTTCGCCACGCCGATATGCATTGTGGTCTTCTCCTCGATGCTGTAATTCCTGATCGGTCCGGAAGGGCAGACCTGTGCGCAACGGTTGCACTCCACACGGCACCATCCGCGCTCATAAGACATCTCCGGCTGCATCAGATGCTCCAGCGACGTCGACGGGCGCAGAACCCCGTTAGGACACTGTGACACACAAAGTTGGCACGCGGTGCAATGCTGGTAGAAATCCTTGACGCTCAATGCCCCGAAAGGAACCAGCGGCGTCTCACGCTCAGGCGCCTTCTTGCCGAGGACCGTAGCCAGCCCGCCGTCCACCTTCTTGTCCTGCGCCTTCAGGGTCAATGATCCCAGGACCAATGCTGATGTGCCGATGAATGCGCGCCTGCCGCTGTCTTTTGCCGGAACGGACTTTTTAACTTCCTGAGCCTCAGTCTGTTTCGCTTTCCAGAAAGGCATGTATCGTATAGCTCCGTGCTTGCAGGTGTTTATACAGTCGAAACAATCCACGCATCTGCTGTAATCTATCTTGTGGTTATCCACATCAATGCATGCCGCCTTGCAATTCTTCTCGCAGAGGTGACAATTGCCGCACTTGGAAGTGTCGAAGAACGGACGGAAAATCGCAAACCTGGAGAAGAAGCTCAGGACCGTTCCCACAGGGCAGATGGTGTTGCAATACGTCCTGCCGTTGCGGGCAGCCAGAAAGACCAGCACCGCGAAAGTGACAGAAGCGATGATGAATGTAGGCAAACTCCTGATCCACACCTCTTTATGCTCGAATGCAAATCCCCCGGCCTTCTCGGCAATCCATGCGCAAAGGTTGTTGCCCCAAAGCCATACGGGCGCGAAAAGATTCTGGGCAATGCGGCCGAACGAGCTGTATGGAGCAATGAGTGCCGTAACCGCGCTGAACCCGGCAATGAGAAGTATGATGAAAATCACCAGCACGCCATATCTCAGCCATTTTTTCTCGGGCGACCAGCTGTAGGACTTCTTATGTGTCTTTCTCCAGCTCTTGAATGACCGCGCGGCGATATCCTGGAAGATTCCGAGCGGGCAAATGATTGAGCAGTAAAGCCTTCCAAAGACCAATGTCAGGAGGACCAATGCCAGGACGACGCCTGCATTCACTGCCAGGACAGCAGGTAGGAACTGGATTTTCGCCAGCCATCCGAACCATTTGGCTGCCAGGCCCGTAAAGTCCAGAAACAGAAGAGTACAGAGGATAAACACGGTTCCTGCTGCAATTGTGCGAATCTTTTTCAGCATAAACTGTTTTTAATTCATTATTATCAGGACCGGGGCGGGATGGCTCAATTCGAGCTTGACCTCATCCTTGTCCGCGACGTTCAATGTCGCCTTCCACCAGTTGTCAAAAACCACGCCCGAAGTCTGCCATTTCAGACCTTCCGACTTGATGGTGAGAGTGTTGTCCGGCGAAAATATGGAAATCTCCCTGCCGTTCCCCACGAAAAACGAAGTGCTGGAACAGATGGCGAAAGATGTGGTCCAATCTGAAATCATGTCCACGTCCAGTTTGTGCGGAATCTCCACTCCAGCCAGCAACTCCTTCTCTTTCAGATCGTTGAGTTCCTTGGCGTATTCCATCAGATAAGCCAGGTTTCCGATGGTGTGGTCCTCCCTTTTTCCGCCCGCACCCAAGATATGAATGGTATCTATATCATGGTAATTCATCAGCGCGTAGCGGAAAGCCTTGTTCAGGTCATTGTAATCCTGCTCCTCCACCTGGACGATGATGCCGGCATATTTCCCGCGCATGGATTTCGGCAGCGAATCCAGATCCCCGATTATGGCATCCGGCAGCCTCTCCTCTCCGAAAATCTTCACGTTGTTCCGCATAAATGCAGTCGCCGCCCCATCGCAGCAGATGACGTAATCAGCTGTGCGAATGAGATATAGAGGATATTCCTTTTTGGGGAAATCTCCGTTGCAGATGATTACCGCGCTTGCCATATCTTATTTTTTACGAATTATGCCCAAACCATGTCTTACCGGAATGATGACGGTCTCCACCCTCGGGTCGTTCGCCGCCAATTCATTGAATCTCACGATTCCCGCGGTCTGCTTGTCCTCCGGCACGTGCTCCGCGAAAACCTTCCCGTCCCAAAGGACGTCGTCGGCGAGAATAAATCCTCCGCTTCGCGTCAATGCTAGCGCAAGTTCGTAGTAGTCAGCGTATTCCCTCTTGTTCGCGTCAATGAATACCAGGTCGTAGACTGTTTTCCCGTCCTGCTCCCGCAGATATTCCTTGGCATCCCCTATGTGGAGCGAAATCTTGTCCTCCACGCCGGCGCGTGTGAATCCCTCCATTATCAGGTCTTCCATCTCGTCATTGATTTCAAGCGTGTCAATGTGTCCGTTTTCCGGCAGTCCGAGTGCCATGCAGATGGCGGAATAACCTGTGAATGTTCCGATTTCCAACACGTTACGCGGTGAAAGCATCTTCGCCAGCATATATAGAAATGCGCCTTGGGTGCGTCCGGACAGCATCCTAGGGTAATTGGTCCTGATATTGGTCTGACGCTCCAGCCAATCCAGAGCGTCATTCCTGAAAGAGCTATGAAGGTCTATGTATTTTTCCAATGGACTTTCCATCTCACTACTAATTTTTGTCGTTTCGTGCCTCGCGTGCGGGGGTGCCTCTGTTTCAGCTAATTACTAGCTGCGACCATTGCAGGCCCTCGCGCTTTTATATTCGTTACCCCCACCCTAAATCCCTCCCCTCGGGGGAGGGACTTGCCCACGCCCTATCGGGCTCTAAGTTACTTTCAATGTTGCCTGGGTAGAGGGCTTCATTGTGAGTTTGCGTGGAGCGTAATATCTTGAATATTAGTCGTTTGATTAATTTCAGAGTTGACAAAACCCTAACTCTGAAATCAGCTATATTGCTGACTAGCAGGTGCTTATGCTCCACGCTGATAGACCTGCTTCCACTGCCTCGCGTGCGGGGGCTCCTTTGTCTCTATTACAACATTATCAGCGAGCTGGTGCGGCCCGGGGCGAAAATCCGGCAGGCCATGTTGCGGATTTCGGCGGCTGTGACCGCCTCCACCTGCCTTCTGGTCTCCTCCGAAGAAGAAACCATGCCGTAAGCCAGGAGACTTTTCCCCATGCCTAGACATTGGGCCTCCCCGTTGTCCGAACTGATGGCGAGCTGGCCCAGAAGCTGTTTCTTGGCCGCATTGAGCTTTCTGTCAGACAGTTCCGACTCCTGCAGCTTCGCCAGTTCCCTGTTTATGGCAGCCATGCATTTCTCCAGATTCTCCCTCTCGCATCCGAGCGATATGGCCAGAATTCCGGTGTCCGAATACTGCGTATATGAGGTCTCCACGCCGTACACCCAGCCATGTTTTTCGCGCAACACGCTGTTCAATATCGAATTCATTGCCGGCCCGCCCAATATGTTGCTCATCAATACGGTAGCGATTCTTTCTTTCTCCTCGTAAAGCGACGGGGCGAAACCTCCGATCACCGCATTGGCCTCATGATTCCTCTTGTTCAGCACGTCGCTGAAGACATTGTCCAGAACCACGGGCTTCAGCCTGGTCTGTCCGCCGGTGGCGTCAGCATTGTCCCCGAAGAACTTGCTGAACATTTTTCGCGCGTCAGCCTCCATCTTTTTCTCGTCGATGTCGGCGACGATGGTGAACGCCATTGACTGCGGTACGAACTTGTCTTTCATGAACTTGCGCAACTCTTCCGCAGTGATGGCCTTGACCGATTTCACCGTCCCGAGTATAGGCATTGAAAGCGGATGCCCCATGAAAAGCTTCTCCTCGAAGCGGTCGTAGATGTCGTCTGCCGGGCTGTCCTTGTACGACTTTATTTCGTCTATCACGACGCCCCTTTCTGTATCGACTTCATTCTCCGGAAACATGGCCGAAGTCGCGATTTCCAGCAGCAATGACTCTGCTTTCGGCAAATCTTCTTTCAGTACTGTCGCATGGAGCACGATCTCCTCTTTGGTCGTGTAGGCATTCAGTTCTCCGCCCAACTTGTCGAGGTAACCGTTTATCACTGAGGAACTTTTGTTTGCCGTACCCTTGAAAAGCGTATGCTCCGTAAAGTGAGCGATGCCGCTATGGAACCCCGCCTCGGACCTTGTTCCGCAACTGATGCCCAACGCGCAATAAGCTACGGCGGATCCGCCTCTCTTCACTGCATATCTGATTCCGCACCCTGCTTTCCCTGTAATCATAATATGCTGTTTATCTGGTTTTTGCGATCTTTTTAAGATCTCCCTTGAGAAAGCCGGCATTCTCCGTGCCTGTGACAGTATGTTTCTTGTAATAGAACAGCTCGTGCGTTCTCGCGTCAATTAGAATCTTCCAGCATACAGCGCCCTTGTGCGGCTCCGTCGGGGTAATCACGTAGCTGACCAATGTCCTGCTGTCGCCTGCCAGAAACAGGCTGTCCGCCACATCTCCGCTTTCTATGTCAATGCCTTTCTGTGCAATCTTTTCACGGAATGCGGAATCCGCTGCCGGTGCGATGTCCTCTTCAGCTATGACTGCCTTGCGTCGCGCCGATTTGCTGAGAGGGGTCACGTATGAACCGATGCCGGAAAAGTTGCCCTGCAAGGATTTGGCAATGTAGCCCTGCATGATGTCCACCAGTCCCGGAAGCATCGCGGCCTCACGTCCGGAAGGAAAATCGGCAGCGCAGACAGGCATGCTCACGACCTCCACCATGTCATTGACAGTCTTGGCATTGGCCTTGCCTTTCACGATGGTGAGCATCATTATGCCCGGCTGCTCCTCCTTTTTGTATTTCACCTTCACCGGAAGCATGAAATAGTATTCCTCATTGTTTTTCAATGAGTTGAACTCGTCTACCGAACAGAATTCGAAAGGGGAGAGGCTCCAGGTGTTGTTCAGCGCCTCCTGCAATATAGGGTCAATGAAATTGGTGCCCGGCAGGACGACTTTCATTGTCCTCGTGGCGAAGTCGCTGAGCTTTTCTTTTCTGGTCGTTATCTGGGCCTGTGAAAAAGCATTGACACTCATCATCAATGCCGTCAGGAATATTGCTATTTTCTTCATCATAACACGTCTCGTTTAAGTTGCGCACGCATTGTCCGGCCTAATTGGCGTCACATGCTGCGTGATAGGAAACAAAGTTACGAAATTTATGTTTATCTTTGTAGAGAATGTCCTAATATAAACAGCTTTCAAGCTATGCCGGAAAATTCGCAATACATAGTCTCCGCGAGAAAATATCGCCCGGATTCTTTCGAGGATCTCATCGGGCAGGATAACATTGTCAAAACACTGAAGAACTCCATTGTCAGGGGAAAATTGGCGCATGCCTATCTCTTCTGCGGCCCGCGGGGCGTGGGCAAGACGAGTGCCGCACGCATCTTCGCCAAGACCATCAACTGTTCTTCGCCGACGGCGGATATGGAGCCTTGCGGCCAATGCGAGTCCTGCGTTTCTTTCCAGGAAGGACGTTCGTATTGCATCCATGAGCTCGATGCCGCGTCCAACAATGGTGTCGAGGACATCAAGACGCTGATGGACCAGGTGCAGATTCCGCCGCAGGTAGGAAAATACAGCGTGTATATCATCGACGAGGTCCACATGCTGACCCAGTCTGCGTTCAATGCTTTCCTGAAAACGTTGGAGGAACCGCCTGCACATGCGATTTTCATCCTGGCGACCACCGAGAAGCACAAGATTCTGCCGACGATCCTGTCCAGGTGCCAGACCTACGATTTCAACCGTATCAGCATTCCTGACATAGTGAGGAATCTGCGCGACATCGCGACCAAGGAGAATATCAATATTGATGACGAGTCGCTCCACATCATCGCCCGCAAGGCTGACGGGGCAATGCGTGACGCGCTCACGATTTTCGACCAGACGGTGGCGTTTTGCGGTACCGATGTGAAGTATGAGGACGTCATCAGAAATCTCAATGTCCTGGACTACGAGCATTGCTTCCACCTTACTGATGCAATGCTTGCAAATGATTATGGTTCAGCGCTTCTGGAGTTCGATAATGTGTTGTCCAAGGGGTTCAATGCCCTGTATTTCGTGGCTTCGCTCAGCACTCATTTCAGAAATCTGATGGTGGCGAAGAATGGTGCTTTGGACGCTTTGCTGGAATTCCCGGATTCATTGAAACTGAAATATAAGGAGCAGGCGGACCGCTGCCCGATCCAGTTCCTGTACGATGCGCTTTCCGTGACCTCCCAGTGCGAGTCCGGTTACAAGGAGAGCATAAATCCGCGTCTGCATATCGAGTTCGCGTTGATGAAACTTTGCTTCCTTACGGGAGGACCTGTTTCATTGCGTCCGGCGGCTCCTGTTACGGCTCCTCAGGCCGCACCTCAATCTGCGCCGAGGACAGCTCCTCAGCCGGTGCCGAGACCTCAGCCCCAGCCAGAACCGGCCCAGCCTGATACGGCTCCAGCCAAGCCTGTCAATGTCGCAGAAACGCCTGTAGCACAGCCTGTTGCTGAAACGGCTGCTCCGGCACGTCGGAAAAGGACTTCCAAGTCGGCAGCACTTTCACTGGATGCGATAAAGGAGGAATCCAAGGCGACCTCATCGGAAGTTGCTGACAGCAGTCTTTCTGACAGGATACCTGAAAATGCAGAGATTACCGGACATTGGCAGAAATTGCCTGAACAATACCGTTCCCGTCCGCGCCTTTATTCGACATTGGCTACTACCAAGCTGAATGTCAAGGAGATGGATGGCTACAAGCTGCTGGAATTCTATGTCATGAACCTGGCGCAGAAGACTTGGGTAGAGCAGGAATTGCTCCGCGAACTGGAGGACAAGCTTCAGAAGTCATTGGGTACCAAGCGGGTAAGATTGGCTGTAGAGGTCATTCCGGAAGAAAAAGTCGAAAAGAAAATATATATGCCTGAGGATAAGGCGAAAGCCATGATGGCAGGTAATGAAGAAATCAGGAATCTGGTGAAAGATCTGGATTTGGATGTGAAATAATAAAACGAAGGGGAAATGAAACTCCGTTGCGAAAATCTTGTTAAGAAATATGGTGTAAGGACTGTCGTCAAGGGCGTGTCCATGGAAGTTGAGCAGGGCGAAATCGTCGGATTCCTCGGTCCTAATGGAGCAGGTAAGACTACGAGTTTCTATATGATTACAGGTCAGGTGGTTCCGAACGGCGGAAGAATCTATCTGGATGATGAGGACATCACGGATCTTCCTATGTACAAGAGGTCTCTCAAGGGGGTGGGCTATCTTCCGCAGGAGGCTTCCGTGTTCAGGAAGATGTCTGTCGAGGACAATATCATGTCAGTCATGGAACTTTCCGACATGACCAAGGAGGAACGCCGTGACCGTCTGGAGTCGCTTATCGACGAATTCAACCTTTCCAAGGTGCGCAAGAGTCTGGGAATCCAGCTGTCAGGAGGTGAGCGCCGCCGTTGTGAAATCGCCAGGGCGCTTTCCATTGACCCTAAGTTCATTCTTCTGGATGAGCCTTTCGCGGGCGTGGACCCGATTGCTGTGGAGGATATCCAGTATATCATTGCGAAGCTGAAGTACAAGAACATCGGCGTGATTATCACGGACCACAATGTGGGTGAGACCATGGCGATCATTGACCGTGCTTATCTCCTTTATGAGGGTACGATTCTCCAGTCCGGCACGCCGGAGAAACTCGCGAATGACGAGGATGTCCGTACGAAGTACCTCAGTTCCGGATTTATCCTGAAGCGTTCACCGGCCGTAGAAAAGGCCCGCCGCGAACATGCCGAGATCATGGCTGCCCGCGCTGCCGCTGCCGAGAAACTCTAGCGTACGATTTCCACTTTGTCCCCGCAGTCGTATATTGCATCCTTGTCCATGTACGTCACGGTGGACGGAACATGCACCTTCCTGAGATTCAAGCACTTCTCCACGGCATAGGCCTCTATTCTCTCTGTCCCTTCCGCGAAAACTATCTCCTCCACGTTTTCCAGGCGGCAGATGAAATTCTTTTCTATTACCTTGACCGGCTTGAGTTCCAGTCTGGTTATCGCGGGCGGGATAAAGTGCGGCGCATCGTTACCTGTATTGTATAACACATTCTTGTATGCAGTCAGGAACTTGTTGGCGGGATCGACATTGATTTCGCGGAGGGTACTGAAGTTGCTGCCCAGATGAACCGTGTTCTCTCCGACACTCTCCACATTGCTGCCCAGATACAGCTTGTCATATGACCCGTTGACCTTTTTGACAGGGCAAAAAGACGTGATTCTGAAGCCGTTGATGCTGAACGGCACCAGCACATAATCGAGTCCGGAGTCCTTCACCTCTGCAACATTGAGCCTGCCCTCCTCGAAATTATACGCGAACTTCCCGTCCTCGAAGAGATTGAAATCCGCCCTGACAGGCTGGAGCACATCGCGATATTTCCCGGTATCATCCATTTTGTAGTCAATGCCG